>JADMIO011367052.1_pt1 | contig 66673 bp, 53 predicted proteins | sample 8958161 | NCBI WGS metagenome assembly JADMIO01 (sample SAMN16585339, study PRJNA669376) | soil metagenome | isolation source: Crop rotation soil | place: USA: Cullars Rotation, Alabama | collected 2011 | reverse complement strand
GCCGCGACTTCAAGTCACGTGAATTCCAAGCTTCGGATCCCACTGTGCTGGAAAGGTTCCAGCGGGAGGATCAAATGCCTGAACGACCTCGCTCCGAACGCCTGACCCAGAACCGCGTCGTCGCCATGTTCACTGATGCATCGCGGCCGGATTATCTCGGCTATCGTTACCTTGGCGACTGGCATCAGCGGAATAACAACCGACCCATCGAGATTGATCTGCTTCGAGCGAATCTAAGGTCGCGCCGCTATTCAGATGCCCAAATTGCTGCCGCCCTTCAAAAACTCGAGACTGCCGCCGACACTACCGGCGTCACGCTTTACCAGGCGAATCTGCGAACGTATCAGTTGCTCCGCTATCCAGTGAAGGTGCAGATTGCCGCCGGCCGGCCACATGAGGACGTGGATCTGATTGATTGGGAGCATCCGGAAAAGAACGACTTCGCACTGGCTGAGGAAGTGACGCTGCGCGGCGGGTATGAGCGCCGGCCCGACGTTGTGCTCTACGTGAATGGCATCGCAGTTGCCACGATCGAACTGAAACGCAGTTCGATTGAAGTTGCCGATGGCGTACGTCAACTCATCACGAATCAGGAGGAGATTTTCAACAAGCACTTCTTCCCTGCGATGCAACTTCTATTTGCAGGAAGTGATTCTCAGGGGCTGCGTTATGGAACCACCGGCACGCCGGAACAGTTCTTTGTCCAGTGGAAGGATGAGGAAGGCGCTAGCGCGATGGAACCCGGCACGCTCCTGGACAAGCCACTTGCGCAGATGTGCCGTAAGGAGCGATTGCTGGACCTCATCCGCAATTTCGTCATCTTCGACGCGGGCCAGAAGAAGGTGCCGCGCCCGCACCAGTATTTTGGCATCAAGGCAGCTCAGGAGCGGATCGCTAAGCGCGAAGGCGGCGTTATCTGGCATACTCAGGGTAGCGGTAAGAGCATTCTTATGGTGCTCTTGGCAAAGTGGTTGATGGAACATGATCCCGACGGGCGCATCCTGATCATTACTGACCGCGACGAACTGGATAAGCAGATCGTGGGAGTCATGCGCAATGCCGGTGTGATAAGCGAGGACGCTCCTTCGCCACGGATTACCTCGCGATCTCAGTTTGTCGAAAAGCTGGGCGCCACAACACCACGATTGCTGTGTGCGCTAATCCATAAGTTCGATCCGGCCGACCTCAACGGGGACCCACCACCAATCCACGGTCGTTTCTATGTCTTCGTGGATGAATGTCATCGCACCCAGGGCGGCGATATGAACCACCAAATGAAGCGGTGGCTTGCGGACGCTATTTTCATCGGCTTCACTGGGACGCCACTTTTGAAAAAGGATAAGAAGACCACCCGCGACGTATTCGGCACCAATATCCATACCTACAAGTTCCACCAGGCTGTGGCGGATAACGTCGTTCTGGACCTGAAGTACGAAGCTCGAAATGTGCCCCAGCGGTTGACATCGCGGACGGCTATCGATGCCTGGTTCGACCGGAAGACCCAGAATCTGAATAACTTTCAAAAGGCGGTGCTGCGCAAACGCTGGGCGACGATGGAAGAGCTAATGAGCGCTGGCGAACGCAAGCAGCGCATTATCGCCGACATCATACAGGACTTTAGCCTCAAGCCGCGACTGAATAACGATCGTGGTACCGCGATCCTAGTCGCGGCCTCGATTTACGACGCATGCCACTATTTCCGGCTACTTCAGAACACTTCGTTTGGTCGATACTGCGGGGTCATCACATCGTATAAGCCAAATCACAATGCCATCTCGCGCGAGCCGGCCCATAGCGACGAGCGGTATAAGTTCGACACCTATACGCAGCATGTACTCACGAGCGGTCAGACGACAAAGCAATATGAAGACGAGATGAAGCGCCGCTTTATCGAGGAACCTGCCAACTGCAAGCTGTTGATCGTGGTGAGCAAGCTTCTGACCGGATTTGATGCACCGTCGTGCTCGTATATCTATCTGGATAATGAATTGCACGACCATGATCTCTTTCAAGCAATCTGCCGCACAAATCGCCTCGACGGCGATGACAAGGACTATGGCTATATTGTTGACTTCAAAGAGCTCTTCAACGATGTGCAGGAAGCTATCGCCATCTACAGTTCAGACGAGCTGGACCTTGAAGACGGCGGCCAAGAGAATAACGTCACGTTGAAAAGTTGGCTTGACGAAGGCAAGAAGAAGCTCGATGCCGCGCGCGAGACGCTCAAATATCTTTGCGATCCTGTGCCGCAGCCTCGGGAGATTGAACAGTACCTTCACTACTTTTGTGGCGATGCAAGCGACCCAAACGCGCTCAGTGATACTGAAGCTCTGCGAATTTCGTTTTACAAGGCCGCTGCAACATTTGTACGGGCGTTTGCGGCCATTGCCCAGGATTTGGTAGAAGCCGGCTATAACAGTGCCGAGATTGCTGAATTGAATAGAGAGGTTGAGTTCTTCGGCGATACGCGAGCAGCGATCAAGCGGCATTCTGGCGAGGAGTTGGACATCAAGCCTTACGAGGCGGATATGCGCCACCTTCTTAATACGTACATCCAGGCGGACCCGGCCGACCCATTGGGTACCGTGGACAATTATTCGCTCGTTGAGTTGATCATTGAGACAGGCATCAACGACGCAATCGCGAAGAAGCTCAATGAGAAGGGCAAGCTCTCGAAAAATGCCGTCGCGGAAAGCATCATCAACAATGTCCGTAAGACGATCATTCGAGATCAACTGACTGATCCGAAGTTCTACGAGGAGATGTCGAAGTTACTTGACGACCTAATCCGGCAGAAACGCAGTGACACCGAGTCCTACGAGCGGTTCCTGAGGAACGCCGAAGCGCTGGTGCTTCGCATGTCGGGCAAAGCCGCGAAAGGCACGCATCCAACCGTTCTAAACGGTCATCCGGAAGCGATTCGGCTATATAACAATCTTGCCAGCGTTGAGGCTGACGGTTTCCAGTGCCCGACAGACGAGGATGAGAAGGCACGGCTCGCCCTTGAAATCGATCGCGCGATGCGAGAACAAGCACCGGCCGGGTGGAAATCAGATGCAGATGGCCCGCGTGGTACACAGGTGCTCAATGCATTGTATCCCTTATTGGATCGAGATCGCAAAGCGACACTCGCCCTATTTGAAATCATCAAGAACCAAGCAGGATACGCATGAACGAAGTGATCGAGCTTGGCGATATTTCGATCAAGGTTACACGAAAGAACATTAAGAACGTCCACCTTTCAGTGTACCCGCCCGATGGTCGGGTAACGCTGTCCGCGCCAAAGGCAACGCGTTCGGAAGTGGCGCGCGCATACGCGATCTCGAAGATAAGCTGGATTCGACAGCAACAGGGAAAGATGCGGGCCCAAGTGAGGGAAACCCCTCGCCAGTATATCGAGCGTGAAAGCCATTACCTGTGGGGTAGACGGCACCTGATGACAATCCTGGAGCAGGATGCTAAGCCGGCCGTGTCCGTCGACCATAAGCGTATCACGCTCAGCGTCCGGCCCGGTACAGACCATGCCAAACGAGCCGCAATAATTCATCAATGGCACAAGTCGCTGCTGCACGAATACGTCCCGCCACTCATCCGTCACTGGGAGGCTAAGCTTGACGTTCGTGTAGTTGCGTATTTCCTTCAACGGATGAAGACAAAGTGGGGAAGCTGCAACCATGAAGCGGGTCATATCCGCTTAAACACAGAACTAGTTAAGAAGCCCAAGGACCTGGTCGAGTACGTAATTGTTCACGAAATGGTCCACCTCATCGAACCCACGCATAGCGAACAGTTCGTTTCCATTCTAACGAAGCATTTTCCTTCATGGCGGGAAGCCCGAGCGGAGTTGAACGATCTACCGCTTTCCGCCGAGGTGTGGAAAGAGTAAACATCTTGCGTGCATCTATCCGACTATTGCGTCCTCAATATCGCGCAGCAGCTTCGCAGGTATAGCAAATTGTTTAGTCGCGAGACGAACGTACCTTTAACCGAATCGATTCCTCGTCAGTTCTCGGTTTGTGCTTCTTGCAACTCTTTCAGAGTCCGGCCACTCGCATCTCGCCAATCCGTTCGCCCATTCGACGTACGGGCCAACACAACAGATGAGGCCTTCGAGGGCGAACTAAACGTGTAGTCTTGGGTGAAGCGAAGGTTTTCACCATCGCGAATTAAAACCCCATTCTTTTGCAATTCTGTTCTTAGTTCGCACACACCTGGGTCCCATTCTTTCAGTGACGGTACTTCATCAGCGGCAGCAAGTGATCCCGACCGAACGACAAATCCCTGCGGCGTGTCATGGCCGGTCGCCGTGATGTTTCGCCCCTTGCAAATAAGTTTGTGAAACACGCTTTCCGCCGAAATGGATGGGCTCTGTTCAAATGCATAAACCCCGAGCACGGGCAACATTCCCAAAATATTTTGAAGGAACACATCCATATCCGCACGGTCGGCCTCTGATAAAGTGGGCTCCCAGGGTCGATTACAGTTTTCCAGTGGCATTCGTTTGGCGGCAATCGCACGACTACAAAGTTGTGCTTCAAGATATTGAACATGAGCCTTGTTCAGGTACCCCGGACCGGCGACAAAGAACACGGCTCGCGTCCAAAAATCTTTTTTTGCATGATGATCGTCCAGGCGCGGTCGGACGGGATCGCCTTCACCGATGTAAAGCATCTCCCCGTCGCCATCAGTGCGTGGGCCGAGGAGCAAATAAACGCCAGTTTGTTGAAACTCGACTCGGGTACGTGCTTGAGAAAACAGTGCACGGGGAAACATGAGCGCCTTGCCGATCCAGTTGGAACGCTCGACGAGTCGTAGCCCATCAGGTTCACCGTCGACGACTAAGATACGCAGCCAGAATGGTGCTTGATTGCTCATAGCGGTTCTTAAACTGTTTCAAGATATCCGGCAACCATCATAATCTTCGCCCCGCCCGTTTCTCCAGACCGCGCGAGCCCGACCTCATCCAGTGCAAACAAAGGCTCCGGCTGGTTAGGCCGGGCCATACAGCTCAGGCCCATCGCAAGTGCCTAAGAGCGACGGCGACAAGAACTACGTGGGCCTAGATTGGGCGAAGGTAGGTGATCTTTCCGCCCCGCGTTCGTTGACTACCGCATCCTCAATATTGCGCAGCAGCTTCGCAGGTATAGCAAATTGTTTAGTCGCGAGACGAACATTGAGAAAAGCCCCTGAGCTCACCATCAACGCGACTTCGCCGCGGGACCGCCAGTAAACTCTAACTCTTGATCCTGGCTGTATCATCGCGTGTTCACGCACTTCGCCCCATTGTCCCGCACTGCGCCATACCAGATCGCCAACTTGATGCTCTTTGCCAAGTTGGGATTGAAGGAGCTGCGCCATGTGCTCAGTGAAAAAGGATTGCAGATTGACTAGGAGTGTGCTCACAGCATCCGCTTGACGCAGCATTAACTCGGGAGAACCACTTATGTTCAGCCTCGTTGCTAATACCTTCAAGTGTTCCGGAAAAACCGTTTCGATGAGTTCTCGTTTTGCAATAACCTCCTCCAACACAATCGCGGCCAGGATGGCCTGGGTTTTCTGGCTCCAGCGAAGGCTGGACACCGCGGCAATGAGCGCAAGCCACAATGTGCCGTCGCCGACAACGTGAGCAAACATCTCGGCGCGACCCTCGCCTTCAAATCGACTGCGCACTGCGCTAAGCAATCCATGCGATTTGCTATCGCCCACTTCAGTTCGAAACAAACGATCTAGCGTGGCGAGGATTAGGTCACGACCAGCATCGGGGGACAACCAGCCACTCTGTTGGCCGAACGATGCCACAAGCAGTGGATATGCAGCCGCGTGTGTGAATTGCGTTGCGGTACAAGACTTGACAAATTTCGCCGCGACGAGATTGGCCAAATAACGCTCCATGTCCTTTAGCAATCGCTTGCGCTGCTGTTCCAATGTGCGTTGGTCTAACTGGACGCGGCCCATTACCGGTTTGGCCGTAGGCTCGTCGACTCGTTCATCTGGATTATCGTCGTCCATTAATTCGAGATCGTCTGCCGACCGCGCGTCGTCATCTTCCTCCAACTTGCCGAAAAATGCGGCCATGACACCGTGCAACGAGATCTGTGCTGGTAAAGCGTGTCCGAGGTGCATAGGCCCCGCTTTTGCTTCTAATTCCGCTAGTGAGCGGATTAACTGGCCGGGCTCAACAGGAACCTGGTCGCGTCTGTGGATCTCGTCATGACGCCTGCGCGGCACTGGGTCAGGGAACGCATCGGGCTCCGCGAATAATGTTTGGGCAACTGCCGCCAAGTCCTTCAAGAGCTGGTTTTGTTCCGCCCGGACCGTAAAGTCGCGCAGATCTCTCGGCAAAGCTCCCAGAACCCGCCGATGCGCCGCTTGCATCAGTTCGTCACGGTTGTGAATCCAATGCAGCGGCGTGTCGATTCGCGTACAATTGTGCTCGACTTCCAACTTCCCAAACATCGCCATACCATAAATTTCCATATTCTCCACTAACCCTTCCCAACGTCGTCCGTCACCTGTTGCGCAGTACAGAGGCGCACACTGCCCCTGAACGACAGCGCGCACAGACGATCCGACGGCGATCGGACGGTTTGTCACCGCAGTAATCTGGCGATCGGAAAGAATAAGCTCCGATATTGCTAGGCTAGCTCCGTCAGATTGCGGTTCGACGGGATTTCTGCCCCCTGGCACGAGGCCAGGTACGGCCGTCGCGCGGAGGCCCGTACTCGGAAGAGCAGACAAAATACTGCCGAACTCGCGGGGCTGCGCATCATCGTAAACAACAATTGTTTCGACATTGCCATTATGGAGCGGGGGCAACAGCCAAGCCGCGCGTGAACAATTAGCGGAACCCATCACGGCGGCGGCTCCGTCTGGTCCATCGAACCAGTAGAACTTGGCATGGAGATGTTGGTGACCCGCTGCGGGAGCGATTGTTGTCTCAACTGGCAAGGCGTCAATCAACAATGGATCGAATGCTGCTGTCGCTGGGTTAAGCATGACAACACATTTCTCGATTCCGAAAGATTCACCGCACCAACGAATGAATGCTCCGTCTCGATCGGTTGACCCAGTTGAGAGACGTAGCGTTTTGTATCTGCGGCCCGCCCATCGTTGTGCGAGTTGTTCGGCTAGCGACAGATTTTCCGAACTGGATATCAATGGGGACTCGTTGCCCGGAGGTGTCGTTCTGAGCCAACTGACTTGCCCAAATCGGCTGATTGCGTCGGCTACCGTTGAGATGGGACATGAACGGACGGCTACATTTACAATGTCGGTCAGCAATCTCGAAGCTAAGTTAGCGTCTGGTTTGAGTTGCCATTGCGCGGCTAGCTCGCGATTCCCGCCCCAGCCACATTGAGTGACATTGCCAGTTCCCGCCCATAACATCATCCCCGCGCGCCCTACTCGTAGCATGATTTTAGGGTGAAAGGTTTGCCCGCCTGCCCCCGCTAAATAGTAACTTCGCCCCAAAAAACGTAGCTGTTCTGCATACCGCGGCACCATTTCCGCAATCTGACCTTGATCGGCCAATACAACGATCTCGCCGGTCCCGCCATAATGCAGATCGTGCAATACGACGCGTTCGAAGAACAGCGGGTCGAAGTTGTAAGTTAGGATAAGTGCACTGCCGTATCCAGGTTGGCGACAAAACTCTCGTGGGTTCATGCGGCTGTTGCCTCCCTCAGTCGCACTGTGGCATGGGCCCTGGCGAGTACTTCCTCTCCTTCAGGCGTCAATCCACTGCCCCCAATCAGTTCTAGTTGCTGTAGCCAACCAAGCGACTGCCTCAATCGAGACAACGTACGGCCGTTGCCATATTCACGCCGAAACTGCCAGCGCGGTCCGTCCGTAAGAACGAGCGCAACGTCCTTGCGAGTGTCCTGGGCCAACCGGCTCCAGGCCATTCGAAGATGCTGAGCCATAGTTAAAGCGGCCAATTCAGCGATCACGTCACTGAGCCGATATTGCTGAGCCACCCAGCGACTCAACGACGGAATGACGACGTCTCTCAAACCAATCCGATGCGTGTCACCGCCGAAATACAACGGCGCGCCACTAAGTCGTGCAGCATCAATGGCACTGGCAGTGCGTTCTCTTGCCAGAATCCAGACAACCGGCAATAGCGAGAGGCATCCGATCCCACCAGGCAGGGCAAGTTTAATGAGCCTCAGCTCATTAATGGCGCCTGTCCATCGCCGCAATCCGCGGCTGCCGGGCTCTGCATTTAAAGAGGCGACAATTCGCCGTTCCAACTCTCCGAACGTAAGGCTATCGAAATGCTCCGAGCGTTCCAAAAGTCCGAGCGATCGAAGTGGCTCGTTGAGGGCTTCGGTGTTCCTAAGTGTTTCGCGAATGACTAGGGTGTCGTCCACGTAGTCGCCCGGTTTGGCCAGTACTTCAAGTTGCTTAAGAATCGCTGCAAGTGCCGCTTCGTGTGCCACGGCGATCGTGTCGCGGACGAGGTAGCATAACCAACCGTCGACTTCGAGCTGAAGATGTGGTGCGCTATTTTCCACCGCTATCGCGAGTTCGAATAGATCCGGCTCCGTGGGAAGTGCTCCTTTGGTTCGCGCACATTCCATCAACAGAGCGTAGGTAGCTACCCGCTTGATTTCAGATACGTTCCGAAACTGTTTTGGCTCGGTAGGGAGTAAACATTCGACCAATAACCGCCGCTCGGAATCTGGGACCGCTTGCAATGAGAATGCTTGCCCTACTTCCAGCAGGTCCACTCGACTTAGCACATTGGGGAGCTGTCCCTCCTCAATCAAACGTCCAAACTTCGTCTCTTCCAGAGCCCTTCCTGCACAAACAGCAAGCGGTAGACCGCGCTCGCGCGTGATTGTGGGCATTCCATCGTCCGCGACGAAACCAATTCCGACTTGCTCCGAAGGACCAGCGTAGGTACTGAAGGCAAGCTGTTTCACCAACCGGTCGAGTGCTATCGGATCTCCGTTTTGATTCAACAAGTCGTTTGCCTCGTTGGAGCCAACGAGCCCTGGCGTCTGCCGGTCGACCAAGAGGTTTCCCAGAACCACTGCCGTCTCGATGCGAGACGCAAATTCGTCGATCGCTTTTACATTAGATGGCCGCCCGTTGCGCTCATAACTGTGAATGATCCATGACCTCAGCGAAAGATAACGGATCGTCGGCGTAGCCGTGGTGATCCCTGAAAGAATCGAAAGACCGATTCGCTGAACGGGCAGACGAAGCCCCAACAAATCAAATCCATTTATGGGTTGGGCGCCCGATGTAACCCAATCAGGAAATGGCGGTGAGTCGGTCACCCGCTACCTCAAAGTCTCGCGAAAAATGACGTGATTTAAAATACGACGTATTTGGACGCGTGGCGTTCGAATAAGCAACATCGTGCCGTGCGTTATTTCGCAGTTTTTCTTAGATTCGTCGCTGACAAGTCCGTCGCGTCGACTGGGTTTCCTGCAGCACGAAGCTCACGAAGTGGATCAATCGATTCTGCAATACGCTCGGCCCACTCAAACCACGCCTCGAATTTGCCGGCTGGCTCGATATACCCATCCCGTTCGATAATCGCCAGGCGTTTTGCGCCTAAAAATTCTCGGATATACTGGCTCTGCCGCCATGCATTGGCTGTTTCAATGAGTGACGTTATCCTGGCTTGCCTACGCTCCCGCTTGAGTTCCTTTCGCCGTTTGCGCTCTGCCGCTTCCTTTTGTTTGCGTTTATGTTCAAGCCGAATCGCGTCTTTTCGCGCTGCCTCCGCCGCATTTCTGCGCCCTTCATCCGCATTTCGAAGAATTGCGATCATCACACGATTCAACCCATCCTCGACCCGCTTCCTTTTACCGTCTTGGAGCGTGAGGTACGGCAGCCAGCGGCCCAGCTCCAGGCGAAGATTGCCGGTTAATGCAAACTCATATTTATTCGAGATATAGGCATCCGGATTCCGCTGTAGGCGTTCCTTTTCTCCAGCGGTCAGTTCGCGCATACCGCGTTTAGTGATTTCTCGAAGCTTAAATTCAAAGCTCTCGCCAAAGGCGTCGATTTGAATGGCTGGTTTCCACCCACATTTATTTGAACGAATCTGGTAGCCTCGTTTCTCGCACGCCTTAAGTAATGCGTCACAAATTCGAAGCGCGCGGTTCATAAGTGCACGCCCGACGGCCACGTCCAAAAGTGGATCTTCCTTTCTGCGAAGAGGGTAAAGTATTTCGCGGTTACGAAAATAGTCTGATTTCGCGGCCGCTCTTAGCGCGGCCTGCGTGCGAATGACCACCTCGTGAGGTAAGCGCAACGTGTTGGCAACGACGATCGGCGGACTGTGCAACTCTTTCTCCGCAAGTTGGCCAATTTCCGAATCGAAGAATGTTGCGGAGAACGGTATTTCCGCAGTTTCCTGACGCGATTCGTGGGACAGATCGATGACATCAGCGTCAGCGCTCCTCACCGGCAGCTCGGGTCGGGAGACTCGCTTTCCGTGCTTAACCTTCGACCAATAGCCAAGAGGCGGCGTTGGAATATCGTGCCGCTTGCAAAGCTTCGCCAAGCCAACGTCGGAAAACCCGAATTCCTTAGCTAAGTGGCGCATCGGGGTTATCCACACACGCGCATATAGTTCCGTGCGAGTTATCGAGGTAGGTGTCGCACCTAATCTCATGAGCCGGACCTCTCTGGAAAGCTACACCTATTTGCGGCGCTTTCGAATGCTTATTGTCGTTTGATCTTCAATCCATGCAAACCTTTCCAAGATTGTCCGCAACTCTGCCGCTTCCTTTTCACGCTCTTCCCATATCGCGGATAATGCGCCGCGATCTAAGCAACTTACGCGCTCCCACCAGGGAGACGAGCGAAGGAGGGCATCTATCTGTGCGGCCTCCTTGGGCTCCTGGCCCTTTCGAGGAAACATGACCTTGTGCTCCTCGGAAATCGCCACTTCCTTGTCACTGCCGACAATTTTCATCATTCCGTCGCGCGCTGCCAGTACCTTCAAAGCCTCTTTGATTTGATCGATCTCTGCATCAAGTTTTGCAATCTCAGATTTCAGCTCATCCTGCTTCGCTTTCAACGAGTTCCATCTGTCAACGAGCTTGACTCCTGGTTCTCCCAAGAACTGGTTTGGCGGCAATCGGGTCACGGCAAACAGATGCTTGCGCACTGGGCACACTGCTTGATATTCGCAGTAGGGGCACAGTCCCGATTCGCGAGTAGGAAAAGCATCTTCAGCACGATCGCGAGACTCTATATCGGTGATCAGCACCAGCGTGTCGTCTCGAAGCAAATCAAGCTGCTCGCGAGTTCGCCGCGACCGTATTGTTTGATCGAACCGGACATAGTGCCAAATGAGTTCGACGAGTTCAATATAAGGCCACATCCGCCGAATTCCGATCTCGTAGACGGCTAATTGACTTTCGTTATCCATGTCCCCCTGCGTCGGCAGTCGACTATTCGTCTTGTAGTCATGGATTTGCCACACGCCGTCGGAGGATCGTGAGAGCCGATCGATAAAACCCCGCATTTGGGATCGCGCATCCGAATCGAGTGGGAACAGAATCTCCATTTCCAGGCCGATGATTTTGGCGTCGTTGAACGGGGCGTATCGACGGTAGTAATCACGCACCCATCCTTCGCCTTGGCGACAGAAATCTTCGGATACAGCACCATCGGGCATCACAACGCTGGAACTCCATTCCCTCGCCCACCGGCTTCGGTAGAACGCGATGGCATCAGTCTCAGAAATCAGACGTCCATTCCGGACGTTGTCGTAAATGCGTTCTAGCGCCTCGTGGACGCGGGAGCCTAAGAATGTAGCGATGAACTCGGGCTCTTCCGCGAGCGGCACCCTGGCCACGTACCGGTAATAGTATTTCCGCGGACATTGTCGAAATGTCTGCAGGCGACTATACGAATAGATGGCCATAGGACATTACGACGCGCGGTCGACACGGGCGGCGGGTAAAGCCGGGACTAACTTGTTTGTTTTTTCGTAAATTGGCGAATAGCAAAGTGGCGGCCGATCGTCGTGACATGCATGCTCGATCACGATTTTCAGGATTGGAAGCATCTCCCTTGGTTTTTGAAGTTAGCCGGGGTGGAGCGGGCGCTTCATTGTAAGTTCCTATTCGAGTTCCCGCTTCAAACAACTTAATAATTCAATGCAAAGCAGCAAGGCAGAAACAGCTACGCCCTCATGAATAGACTGTCCATCGGCATGCTCCGTCCGATTGCGGAACTGGTGGATCGCGTTGAGCAGTACATAGGTGTCTTTGGAAACGGACTTTGCTTTCGAATCGAAATTGACCTTGCTGCCAGTGAGGCGCTGTAACAGAGCGAGCTGCTTGAAACGATCGCGGGGCAAACTCCAATCATCCGCATCCATCATTGGCTTAATGAGGTTGTCGCTGTCACGCGGATACTTGGTCCAATACGAAATAACTTCCTTTGGCACCTTGTTCGGGGAACCAAACTCGTGTTTCCAAACAGCTTCTAATGCGACATCTTCAATGCGGGTGAGGTTGTTGAGGCAGTCATCAGGATGTTCTGGGATGTCATCAAGGCAGTGCGATACGAGACGATGTAGTCGAGCGTTTACTGTGCCAATCTGTTTGATCCGCATTTCAAGAACACTTCGAATCTCGTGGCGATAATTCTGCCAACTACCGAATAGTCTCTCGAGCGTGCCTGTATCAGGTTTTGTACCCTGAACATGTTCTGCGAACATCCGGCAAGCGGGCTTGATGGTTGTGCCATCTCGGAGGGCGAATCCGTTGGCAAGCAAGTATCGGATCTCGTCCTTGCCAAACTTGTCTTTGTCTATTGCGCCATGCTTAACGAGCATCTGAAACGCGTTCTTTTCGGTAGCGCTGCAAGAATTCCAGAGTTTGTCCAAGAAGTCAGCCAAATCCATCGCGACTTGACTAGCCGCTTCGTTCACGTGTCGATTATCAAGTTCGCCCGCCCTTGACTTCGCGAGTGCGTTTAGGAAAGACAATAAAAGCACAGGCTGGCCGCCGGTCCAGTTTCTCAACTCTTTTTGTCCACCTGGTGTAGCGGTTAATTCCGCTATTTTTAGAGCGGCAGTGCAGTCATCCGAGTCGAACGGGCCAACTCGGATCGGATTCACATCGAACATATTCCAAAACGGGCTGTCTTCAACATGAATGTCGCGCGCGAGTTCGGTTTGCGTGGCTCGCGTAGCCGTGACGACACGGTGTCGCTTAGCGTAAAACAGTTCGCGCAGCTGCCCGAACAAGAATCCCGACAAAAGTCCTTGGCTAAGTGGCTTATCGAACCCGTCCCATACCATAAGTACGGACCGTTCTTCGAGCTGAAGTAGGTCCATGACTTCTTTCAGCACTGCAAATGACTTTTCGCCTTCAAGTTCAGCCCGATGTTCCTTAAAGTTCGCAGCGTCAGCCCCCATCTCGCTGTACAACAAATCGCACAACTGCTCGATGAACTCGACATCGGATTGAGGCGGCGTATATCCCAGTTGCCAGTAAACAACCATAGAATACGGCGAGCCCGGTTTCCTCGCTTGCTTAACCAGTGATTTCAGCAGAACCGTTTTTCCGATGTACTTTGGTCCAACGACTGAAAGGTTACTTGGAGAAGACTTTGTCAAGTCCCTCCAGATGCGAGTTGCCAGCGCCTGCCGCCCAACCATCGGCACATCTTCGGTTCCCAAGATCGGAAAGATCGGATCAGTCATCGTCGTCCTCAAGGTTATCCTCGAGTTCTTTCATTTCGCTGTGAAGGCGTCTAAGCTCACGGATCTTTCCGCTGAGGTCTTCGGCTTCCGCTCGTGCGCGCCTTCGTAGTACTTCGTAATCCTTCTGTTCGTCTAACCACTGTCCCATCATCGGAATCGTGAGCGTATAGTACGCGCCAGTCGATTCACCGTGCATTTTTACTAACTCCAATTCACGCAATTTTTCGAGATCTGCGATGACGATTTCTTCACGAAGTTCAACGCCTTCTTCTTCCAACTTGGCTTCGATCACGCCTAACCTCATCGGGTCAGGGCCATCTTCTCCGCGATGCAGGAGAAAGAGCAGGAAGCGTCGGCGATCGAACTCAATATAGTCCCAAAGGAATGCGAAGTGCTCGTTGTCTTCGACTAGTACCGCGGCCGCGTCATTGACGTGATCGATCGTGATCGATCGAACGCCGCAGCGAGCTGCGATGTCGAAGACTCGACTGCATAGGCACTGCAACAAAAAGGGATGCCCGGCCGTAAGTGAGTACGCTCGTTCAACTGCTGACTTTGCGTACGAGAGCCGGCCGTTCACTGGTTCGGTTATCAGTCGTGCTGCCGCCTCGGATGACAATACTGAAACGCGCAAGGGCGTCCCCAATCCGAACAGCACCGACCAGTACTCCTCACGCATGCGCTTTAATGAGCCGGTTAGAATCGCAGAAAACTTCGGGAATGACTGGACTAGGAATCGGATGTTTTCGGGAACCTGCGGTGACGTGATCCCCTTGTCGATCCCTTCTTGGAGTTTGTCAAACTCGTCGAACATCAAGAGCAGACCGAGACCTTGGTCGGTCAATGTCTTCATTATCAGTTCGATATACTCGCGAAAGTCTTGGAACGGCGATTCCTTGCTGATGCCCTGCCGTACCGATCGGACAATTCCTAATCCGCGTTCTCCGTCGAGAATTGACCCATCGGGCAAAACGGCCGATCCGTTCAGCTTACGAACGCTTTGAACCACTTCATAGGCAATGCCACGAAAAACTTCTGCCGTTCGAATCCCGCCTTCATTGTCTCCTTCCATTCCCTGCAAACTGCAATAAACGCCAAGCCATCCCGGTATGGCCGTTGCACCTTCGAGATGCCAGAGAACGGATGATTTACCAGCCCTTCGATTGCCTTCCAACAGCACGACATTTCCGCTTTGAGTGACTTGTCGTCGAATCTGATCGAGCAGCTCTTCCCGACCGACAAAGACTTCATCATCCTCCGGTTTCAGCGGATCCCCGGTAATGTAAGGACTTCCACCTAGTGATTCAGTAGCTCGGTCCGATTGCGACTCGAGCTCGCTACCTTTTCGCCTAAAGCGAATGACGAGATCACGCTTGTCGGCTAGATTTCCACCTATCAGAGTTCGGGCTGTCCAACTCAGGGAGAAGTCTGGCGCACTCCACTGCAATGCCACGAGCTGATCATCAGAATACCTTTGATTGGTGCCGCGAAAAACGAGTTCTACCGGAGTCATTGGTACAAGGTACGGCAAACCATTGTCGCCAATGGGTTTTAAAGGTGGCGTAAGCTCAAATTTGACGTCGTATATTGGAAGCTTGCCGCGATTTTCTACGTTAACGCGGAGTAACATATTTCCGTCGTCGTCCTCGACGGCGTCGATGACATTCACAACGATTGCGTTATCTGAGACAAGATGAGCAAGAAAAGCATCAATAAGCGCGATCAGACGCTCAGTTAGTTCTCGTGCCTTTTGTTCGTTCGGAAGATGTCCCTGAATCCTTTCGGCCGACTCGTCTAAATTGGCCTTTCCCGTTTGAAGGACATTCAATATTCCGACTGGGTCTGGAATCCGCGATACACTCGAAAGCATCTGAGTGGCGGCAGTAAATGCAAGTAGCCAAGGCACCAATGAGCTGTCCTTACTCAGGCTCTCAATTGTGTCACTGCCGGGACCGACGTCCAACCAGCAAGCGAGACAGCTTGTGCTGATGCCTTTTGCATAGTTATGCGGGGGATCCAAATAGGAAGTGTTGTAGTCTACGTGATATGGATGCTTGCAGTATTTGCAAATAGCAATTGGGGATGCCGAGCCCCCGATCTCCTCCAATAATTCCAGCACTGAAAAGCCGCCGGTGTCGCCCTCAAACTTTTCAAGGTTTCGCAAGTGGCTCGATACCCAGTTGTTCACATCTGACGCCAATGAGTCAAAACTATCATCGCTTAATGTCTCGACTAAATATGTCAGCGCGTCGACGTCGAACTTGCGATGCTGCTCGGCCGTTCGTTGCTGAAGTTGCAAAGTTGGAACGACGAGCGGCAGTTGTTTGATTGCGCTCAAGGAAAGACGCTTGACGAACGAGCCGCGAGCATGGTCGTCCAGCCAGGCGCTTACTTCCGAGCTCTTGAGATAGGCCAGCAGATAATGCGGGTCGATCCCGCCGTTCGCGCGCAGCACGAAAAATCCGCTGGCGGCGATCGCACCTACTGCCCCGCCACGGACGATTCCAACTTTCCCAATCGTGCCGGACTTAGACAGAACAATATCACCGGCCCTAAGCTTCCAATCGGGGTCGATTGATGTCGCAGCGTCCTTTGTTAGCCACGACGATCCATGTGCCGCTTGATCTTTGTAAACGTCGCGTATACGGACATAGGGGATAGCAACATGGTCATTGGCCGTTCGTCGAACTCGCTCTTGTTCTAACGCTCGCAAACGTTCCAGCAACTGCAAACGACTGTCGTCCCAAGGAGACTCCGAATCTCCAGGCTCTCGGCCGTAGAACCGATCCTCCGCGTCCAATTCGAGTTCCCATTGAAGCTTCCCTATCTCCTTATCTAATTCGGAAAGAGGCTGCCGATCGTCTGGTGATTCGATTTCTAACGAATCTTCATTCTCTTGCGGACGGTTATCCTGCAACATATCGGACCGCACATTGCGGCCGGACATCACGTGGCAACATTCTCTGAGTAACTTCACTTCCAATTCCTTAGGAAGCGATTTCAATATCTTTTCGATTCCGCTACGGTCGCGGCGCTTAGCTGTAAGGTCGAAGTCGACCTCGGCAAGGTCCTTTACATCGACGTCCCATGCCGAGGCAGATGCCTCGATGGATCGAACCGCACGAATTACTTCATCGCGATTCCACACTCCAAGACGACGCGGCAAGGTATTGGCATTTACCATGCGTACCGACCTTGTCTTACCGTTGCGACGGACCATCAACACGCAAGTTTCGATCGATGTATGTGGCGAAAAAGCGCCGCGCGGAATGGAAACGATCGTTTCGACGGTGTGTTCTTCCACTAACCATCGCCGCAGTTCTCTTTCGCGGCCGCTGCGAAAAAGCAGGCCTGGCGGAACAACTAGGACTGCTCGACCGCCAGGTCGGAGCTGTGAAATCGCGTGCTGGAGAAACAAGGACGAAGATTCCCGGGTCGGAATAGGGTAATCACCCATTCGGTCTACGCGTACCTTTATGCCCCAAGGCGGATTTGCCAAGACGAGATCAAAACCTTCGGAACTTGGGTTTTTGGCAGGTGCGCGTTCCAGACTATTGCCTAGTTCAATTTGAGGGTTGCTAATGCCCGAAAGCACGAGCCTTGTCAGGCCAATTATGTAAGCGCCTTGATTTATTTCGACGCCAGCCAAATGCAGTGGGGGGTTGCCGGTTGCACATTCTGACTTACCTGACGTGACATCTCGAACTTCGACGAATTCAAGCGCTGCGGTCAATAATCCGGCCGAGCCGAAACAGGGATCAAAGATGGACTCACCATATTTCGGTTGCGCCATTTCAACCATAAAGGCCGCAATCTGCGCTGGAGTGAAGAATTGGCCGGTGAACTTGTCGACCGTTTTGAGCAATACGGTGTCGAGGACGTTCCGCAGCGCTCGCCGGTCCGACGGAGTCTCGAAGGGTTGAAGTCCAAGCCATTCGATGAGATGGGCGACGGAATCTGCCGGAAAGCGTGAGAGGGTTTCAACAGCGGGGGCGATATGGTGGAGCTGCGCGGCTATGCCGTCGTGGCCGGAGCTGGGGAACGAATCGAGTGCTTTGGGGAGCTTGTGAAAGATGCGCTCCAGTTCGCGAGGATCGCGGACATCGCACCAGGAGCGCCATTGTAAACTGACAGGCATTTTCAGTTTGTGATTGGCGTCGTCAAACGCCGAGACGGCCTCGCGCTCGGCTTCCACGAAGTCTGCCCAGCGGAGAAAAATCAGCGCGGCGAGTCCCGTGCTAAACTCACTGTTGGTGAGTGGCGAGTTCGCACGGACGCGGTCGAGAACTTGCCAGATTGCATTGTGTGGTGAAGGATCGGCCAAACTCGTTATAGCTTCCCTTTCTCAATCAGTGGCATTGGTAAAACCCTTTTGGGCGCTCAACGTCGGCTCGGTGGTCTGAGGAAACGTCAGGAACGGTCATGGCAAGCTAAAAGGTTTTCCGATCGTGAAAGTTGACTAATCCTCTGCGACGACTCGAATGCCGCTGTTCAGTGCGGCTTCTCGCAAGAGGCGTGTGATTCCTGCGAATACCCATACGCAACGTCTGTGCCATTACGTTTTTACCCCAAATTTCTTCATCCAATTTGTGAACGTTTGATAATTCGGTAACCCAACAAGTTTACACGCGGCAGATTTATTTCCATTCGCCTCATCATAGGCCCGGGACAAATAATGTCGCGCCACTTCTTCAATTAAACCGGGCAGGTCTAAGTCGTTTCCCAAATTCCGGTTGAGTATCGCGTCGTAGCCCGGTAGCGGACGCTTGATCGGGAACAGCACGGAGCGGATCTGCTCTGCCCCGATAGTAGCACTACCAGACCAAATCGCGGCTCGACAAAGTGTGTTTGATAATTCTCGAATGTTACCTGGCCACGGATGCTGATTCAGAAGATTTCTTGCGCTAGCAGAAAGATTCTTGTGCTGCCAGTCGGGACTTTTTTCGCGATCCGCATTGATTCGATCCAGTAGGTGATCAATCAAAAGATTCAAATCGTTTGGTCGTTCGCGTAACGGCGGTAAATTCAGAACCCCAACGGCAAGTCGGTGAAAAAGGTCTTCCCTAAAGTGTTTCTCAGCTACTTCATCGAGCAGAATTCGATTTGTAGCTGCGATGACGCGAAAGTCGATGTCTTTGCTCTTCGTTCCACCAACTCGCGTGACCTTCTTTTCCTGCAGCGCCCGCAACAATTTAACCTGTGCTGCCAATGGCAATTCGCCGATTTCGTCGAGAAACAGGGTTCCGCCATGCGCTGCTTCGAGGTAGCCAGCTTTAGCTTCGGCCGCGCCAGTGAAGGCTCCCTTCGTGTGGCCAAAGAACTCGCTCTCGACCAATTCGGTCGGAATTGCACCGCAATTGACTTCAACGAATGGTTGCTTCGCTCTTGGACTGGAAGCGTGAATCGCCCGCGCGAATAGTTCCTTGCCGGTGCCCGACTCCCCTTGTATTAGCAACGGAACATCCTCGACGGCGACGCGGCGAGCTTGGGCGATCACAGTTTTCATCGCCTGACAGCGATGAATGATCTTGGTGAATTCAGGCGCCTCGGGGGGAAGCCCCCGGGTGAGCCGCATTATTTCCTCGTCACTCTCGATATCACGCGAGGGGATATAATCCGCCGCAATCTCGAATGGGATCGAGATCGTCCTGACACCCTCCTGGAGCGACGATTCGATTAGTTCTGCAGGAAATTCGGTTTTTGCAAGCAGCATCCATACTGCCGCCATTGCAGGAGTGCCGGGACTGAGATGAAACGTCCAATTTCGGTCGATGCCTTCATCTTTGAGCGTTCTCAAGGCATCCGTTGCGGCTAGATAGATTTCGTCGAAGCGAGTTGGACCACTCAGCTTCACGGGCCAGATCCTCGCCTGGATGCCAGATTCTTGCTTTAGCCAAGTCGCAAAGGACTTGGAATCGCTTGCCTTGTGGTCGGAAAGTAAATGAATCTCATCGAAATTCCGGCTTGCGGCGGCACTTGCGATCGGTCCAGCACCTTCGCGCAACTCACCGCGCGATGCCTTGAGATCCGTATTCCCGATCCAGGAAAATAGGGATTTCTGCCCCATTCCCATAGCTTACAAGATTTCTTGTGTCCTACAAGAAGTATTGTTTTCCATCTGCTGTGCATGAAAAGGCACGACGCTGTTTCGTGTTACTCTTAGTTGCCGCCAATCGCAGACCTGCGCCGTTCGTCTGTCGGGGCGCTACGTGAGTGACGAACGCCAGTAAACGCAAATAAGAGGGCCGTTCGAAATCATTAAATAGGCGCCTAGTCGCGAAAGGCTTCGTGTTCGAGTTCTCGACTCGGAGATAGTGCTCAGAATCATATATCATAATCGCGAGACAAACCCCAAAATGCAGCAAACTCTTTAAGCACCGTGTTGATAATCTATGCGCAGCACCACCGACCGTTGGATTTGGAACGAACGTTGCATTCGTATCCCCGCGACTTCACGTGGCGGTATATCACCAAGCTATGACGGCCATCCAACATCCACCTTCAAACAATGAACGGCTTCAATGTCGGATTGTACGAAGGGATGCGAACGGTTGCCATCGCTCGGTCGTTCACGCACCCAATTTGCGGTGCTACAATCGCGGAACTTTTCAGCGCGTATTCATTCGCATTTGGGGGAGGCTTTTGAAAACATGACTCGTCATCTTTCCGTGCGCCTCGCTTGGCATGATCACCAATGGGATGGCACGATTTGCCAGTCGCCCGAGGAAAACACCTACTGCGTCGGCACCCATTCGCTGCTCTCCGAGCGACTTGCTCGCGATAAGCAGCCGGCGCTAGAAGCGACGAAGCCAGGCGAGCGACTCGACGTACTGATGCCGAAGTATCTCCCGCCGTGCTACTGGTCTTCGTCCGCCTTTGCAACTAAATCCACCAAGGTCGTACACGCCCATCCCTTTCGCAATTACCGCGATACGCATCAACTCCGTGAGACATTGCCTCCGACTTCGGTCTTCACTTGGCCGTTTCGCCTGTCCCTGACGCATGGACCGGACGCCAGAAAACGCCATGGGCAATACCCGAGTGATCTTGATGAACGGGTCGACCGCTATGTCGCCGCATTGTCACCCGATCGGTCGCTCGTGTTCTTTTACCTCAACTACGACAATCCAGTTTCCGCTGACGATTACCGATACGTTGTCGTCGGTTGCGCCCGACTCGAGGAGCTCCAGCGAACCGGCGAATACGAATTTGAGCCAGAGGACCTGGAGGAAATTCGCTCCAGCGACAGCATGCGCAATTTCCCTACCAAGAATTGGGCCATTCGCGTTTCTTACGACTTTGCCCAAACTGGCGTACGACTGCCCTACCACGAGTATCTGCGGCATGTCGCTCAGAATCCCGATGACGAAACCAAGCTCGACCAGATTAAGGTACTCGTCGAAGAACCGACTTTGCAGGCAGGGTTTAAGTATGTCTCGGAGCAGATGAGCGATGACTGCTGTCTCTATCTTCTCTATAAGCTCAGCGCTGCATTCAGTCATGTCGCCGAGCACGGGATCGCGCCGGCCGGAGATCAACTGGACCGCGTCGAAACTCACGTCCGCGAAACATGGAAGATGCGGGGCCTGTATCCCGGCCTTCCGGCAATCATCGGACTGCTCGCTCAACTCGCAGACGGCGATCCTCAATGGACCGACGCCGACGACTGCGGAATCGTCGATGCCGTCCGCGCGGAACATGAGGATGATGAGCTCCTAACGGCGATGTTTGCGCTACTCGACGACACCAGTAAGGCGACAAACCTCGCCAAGCGCCAGCTCCGCGTCCTGGGCCGCGCTCGTCAGGGCTTAGCGCAATACAATCATCTACACCCAACGCTACGCAAACTTGCTTTGTTCGATCTCACGCCTCGACAGCTATCGCGCGTCCTGTTCCCCGAGGCCGCGGTGGCCCGCCGCGAACCACACCCATTCCACGGGCGCAGCGTCTCGGCCAATGAACTGGCCGATAATCCCTATCTTCTCTGTGAGGAGTATGTTCCAGCCACCGACTATGACCGCGAACGCACGGTTGATCTCGACCGCGAGGTTCGCACGGACGGCCCGATCGACTATTTCACGATCGACATCGGCCTGTTTCCGGATGACAAGCGTTACAAAGCGTTCGACGAGGAGTTGCAGAACCTTAGTCCCGCGGGCCCCGAACGATTGCGGGCCTTCGCCACTGAACGGTTGCGCGCGATGCAAGCGAACGGACACACGTATGCGTCCTTGCAAGAATTAGTTGATCATGCCGCCGGCCATCCGTTGTTTTATCGTCAGCAGTTTGCCGTGAATCGGGACCACATCCTGGCTCCCAAAACACTTGCCCATTTCAAGCGAAGTCTGGAGGTCGTGGAACACGACGGGGAGCATTTTTTCTATTGTAAGGAAACAAAGCAGGCGGAAGCTCATGTGGAGCGCTTCGTCGAGCACTTGCTTCAGCAAAAAGACAGGCAAGCTGATCTTTCCTGGGTCGATGCACATCTTACCGAGCAAGTAGCTGCGCTCAGCGCTAAGATCAAGGGATTCGATGAACCTGGATTCCGCAGCGAACGCGCTAAGCTAATCGAGGGGGTGCTTTGTCGCCGGCTGTTCGCCGTCACCGGCCGCCCTGGCTCAGGCAAAACGCGAGCCCTCCGTGAAATTATCGAGCGCCTCATCGCACGCGGCGAGAAAGTCACGGTGCTTGCGCCCACCGGTAAGGCCACGCTTCGGGTCCGGAAGGAAGCGCCAGATGCCGAGGTCATGACGATCGACCGTTGGCTCTCACTTTCGGGGTTGCGCTCGTACTTAGACGATTTATCGCAGTTGGCAGCCATGAGCCGCTCCGAGAAATACACGGAGGCGCAAAACTTGATCATAGACGAGATGTCGATGGTCGATCTTGCAAAATTGGCGGTCGTGTTTCGAGCGATTGAGGTGCATGAGCCCAATATTCGTCGCGTTGTACTGGTCGGCGACGAGAACCAGCTCCCTCCCATTGGCATGGGGCGCCCACTATACGACCTTCTACAGCATCTCCATTCTTCTCCCGATCGAGTCGATCGCCATATTGTCCGCCTCAAGACTAATTGTCGACAGCGGCAAGATCCCGTCGTTATCGAAGCGGCGCACTTGTTTGCCGGCAAGAATCGTTACTACTCGGAGCTGTACCAGAAGCTTCTTGCCGGCGGGAAAATCAGCGACTATTTGCGAGTCGAGTATTGGGAGTCGCCGCAGCAACTCTACCAACTCATAGGCGCCCGGCTCGACGATTTACTTGGCCTCAAACTCAACCCCGACGAGGCGGCCCGCGAGGCCGCTCTCAATATCCATTTTGGGCTCCGGGACAACGGATTCGTCAAGGATATGCGGGATCCTGATAACGAGCTGCTGATTGATGCTTGGCAATTGCTGGCTCCCTATCGTGGCGGACCAGGCGGCACCCTGCCCCTAAACGGTTTCGCGCGGCAGCGCTACCGCCGCAATTCTTATCCCAAGTCGCCATATGACAAGGATTGGTTCCCAAGCACCAGTTTTGCACACTCCGACAAAGTCATCCGAACGACGAATTTTTATCAATGGGATCGCGACAGCCAGCAGAAAGAATTGAAACTATCCAATGGCTCCATGGGAGTACTTTGCAGCAACAAGTCTGGTCGTCTGGCGTACTTCGCTGAGACCGGCGGCCCCATCAAATGGGCCGCTATGGATGAGGAAGATTTTGACCCCGCCTACGCTATCACGGTGCACAAAGCTCAAGGCAGCGAGTTTGCCGATGTGTTTGTAGTCCTGCCGGAGCGCCGCGCGCTGCTTTCGCGTGAGCTGGTTTACACCGCGATGACGCGTTCCACCGGCCCACTCACATTATTCGTCCAGCGCACACCGCGCGAGAACCCGCTAGCCGTTGCGCGGCAGCGCTCCGATCTATTACGACGCAACAGCTCAATGTTTACGCACCCGCTCGACGCCCGCCGCGCTTATGAGCCGGAGAAGAACATTTTCGTTAAGTCAAAGATCGAATACCTCATTTACGAAAGTCTCCGGCAACGCCGCATTCTGAATCAACTTCTGTTTTCTTATGAAGATCCGCTTATCACGCTTCCGTTCCGCGGTCGACCCGTGGACGTTAAACCCGATTTCACGGTGACCGTGGGTGACAAGACCTATTACTGGGAGCACCTCGGTATGGTCGATCGCGAAGATTACTACGGCGATTGGCAAGAGCGAAAGGCCGCATACTATGCAGCGGGCCATGGTGACGCGCTTATCACGACTGATGATATTCACGGGATTCGCCAGTCGCAGGTCAATAAGGTTCTCGATGACCTGATTGCCCGCTCGCCTGAGCAAACCCCGGCTAGCGATTTCTCGGGCCATCACTATGCGCTGTGAGGTCTCCGCCGACAAATGCTTAAATTCTTGAAGATGTGAAACGCCTAAAATGCGTGCAAAATATCCGATCAAATCAAGGGCGCATCGAATAAGAACGTCCAAATTCTAGGCTTGAAACGTCCGACTTGTGAATGAGCAAATTATGTCCGGCCAAAGGGCCGACGAGCTGGTCATCGGCAAGGACGCCAGCATCAGCCGTAAGGAGATACGTCATTGGCAGATCAACGGAAAAACGCAGGAAACATTGGCGATGTGATCAAGCATTCAATTCTTCCTGCGTTAGTCGAAGGCTTCGATACCGAACGGTCCGATGAATGGATGTACTGTGAAACCCACGCCGGATACTATGACTATCCGCTCTCGCTCTTGATGGACGGCAAGACTTGGAAAGGAGAACGAGCCTGGAGCATCGGCCTCATCCAACGGCTTCAGAGCATGAATCGGCTAGGCGCTTACGGGGATGAGCTCGTCAACGGCTTCACGAATAAAGTGTACCCCGGATCAATTCGAATCATCGATGCGGCGATCCGCACTAAACGTCTCAAGCGGATCCTTGGATGGGATATCAAAAATGAGCAAGTCGTCAGTTATCAACACAAATCCGCTCGGATCACCGTGCAAAAAGGCGATGGCTATAGATCGGCTCAGGCCATCACAGATGAGCCGAAATTAATCTTTTGTGACCCGTTCTGGACTGCTCCCAACGAAGAAGGAAAGGTGAAGCAACTTCTACAGCGGGAGACTCATGTGATTGTCTGGTATCCACTTTCTAGCGCTACTCAGCCATTTCGAGATTGGTTGGCAATGCAGCGATTTAGTTACATCGAGATTCGATATCGTCATTGGGCAGCCAACCGCGATGGGTGGGCTGGCCAAGATCTCCGAGGCGCGGGACTTATGTTGAAAGGGCTTCCGGAAGTGTCCTTTAACAATGCCGTGGCGGTAGCACGCAGGCTTAAGGCAATCTTCGAAGGGCAGTCCCACCCGGGGAAACCACGCAGAGGAAACGACGGAGCTACTGTCGTTCCTCAAGACCGAGATTTAAGCCTCCGAGTCACTGCTTCGTGGTGACTTGCATGCCACATGCGCAGCTGCAGGGAGGCCTCGACCTCGATGCATTGGATGAGGTCTTTTTCTTGCCGCCATCATGCGTGTGATTCTTGCCGCATGTCGTATAGCTCAATACCGGCATGTGACACGGTTCAGTGAGCGCTCCATAGATTGGCTGAGAAGCGCCGAGAAATCTCCTCAATCCCATCGAGACGGGATCCTGCTCCTCGTTGAAGTCCGCTCGCTAAATAGAGATGTCTTTTACGGCATAAATATAAGAGCGAATTAGCTCGCTACTAACGCCATCGTTGCCACTTCAGGCCGGTTCCAAACACTCGCACTTCGCGGGTGGTTGTGTACTTTGTCACACGACCGCCCGGCTGTGGGGCGGTCTCAATTTTTGGAGGTCGTCCGATGATTGCAATCAATAATGGACGTCTTGAAACTAATTGGCAATCAGGGTTCGTAACGATGTTCCCGGAAATCGAACAGCGATTGCGACTAGCGTTTCGGCAACTGGACCCAGATTCTAAAGACGAAGCGATCGGTGAAGGAGTGTTGCATGCGCTTCTCGCCTATTATCGACTTCACGAACAGGGTCGAGAGCAAATTGCGACCCCTGCGACCTTAGCATTCTATAGCGCGCGGGCCGTCCGACGCGGTCGGCCCGCAGCGGGTAAAATGAATGGCAAGGACGTGCTGAGCCGATATGCACAGCTTGGGCACGATTTTCAGGTTGACCGTTCAATGGGTGAGTGGATCGAGTCACTGGTCGAAGACAAACGCGCTCCAGTTCCGGACCAAGTTGCCATGAAGATCGATTTCGGTAGTTGGTTTGCCACGCTGACCAATCGGATGAAGGAGATTGCCAAAGATCTGGCGCTCGGTTACTCGACGCGCGAGGTTGCTCAGGCGCGCGGGGTAAGCGCCGGCAGGATTAGCCAAATACGTCGGAAGCTCGAATATTCATGGGCTGAATTTCAGCAGGAGACAATTTCGGCACAAATTCAGTAACGATCTGTTCACAACGATTTGGTGTCAAATGGCGGCGGTAGTTGCCCCACCAAGCCAGGGTCGGATGCCAATGTTGCGACCGCAGTTCGCTTAGCTATTAGAGCATCGAAGTCTTACACTATCGCACGGCGACAGGAATCGTGATAGTTTGCCGTGTTGACATGTGTAAAGTGTGATTGAGGAAGCGCAATGCAATTCTATTTTATTTCAAAACCGCGCTCGCCCAAGCGTCGACAGTACCCTTGTGTGACCCTCAGCGCAGACAATTGGGACGATTTCCACTATCGGACGCTTTTCTCGATGGAGTACTTTCCGCGTAGTGGAAAGTCGATCCCGATCGGACCGGTAAAAATAGCTAGCGACACCCAGCAAAAGAAAAAGATCACGCCGCTTGACGACGAATTCAAGGAACTACCTGACAACTACTTTTCGCTCGGCCAGACCCTGAAATACTACGAATCTCTTACCGAATTGGGGCGCAAGGTCCGCGACGAGATTCTGCATAGTCTTCGAGACATTGTTATTCAACCAGACCTGATCGAACGCTTCAGACGTACCGAAGTCTATACGTCATCTCTCGTGCGGTTCAGCGAGGCTGTTGAAGTCCAACGGGATGCGCGACGCCTTTTCTTTCCGGAAGAACCGACGGAAGAAAGTACGTGTTCGTTTCTATTCGAGGTAGAGCTAAAGGCGGCAGCCGAGCCGTTCCAGCTTTCAGTAGTGCTCGGCAATGAGCCGCGCATACCTGACCGGATCATGGCATTGATTGGCAAGAATGGAACAGGAAAGACATGGTTGCTAGGAAGACTTGCTGCTGCACTTAGCGGTGACGAAGTCAAAGTAGGCCTTTTTAGTCCACGACGCCCTGCTTTTCGACGCGTGCTCGCGGTGTCTTACAGTGCATTTGACAAATTCAATAAGCCTACGACCACGCGGAAATTTAGTTACGTATACTGCGGCGTCTATGACAAACTCGGCCAACTCAATGCACCTCGAAAGCTGATCATTAAATTGCGGCAAGCGGCAACGCAAATACTTGAGAAAAAAAGGCGAACGGTGTGGCGGGAGATATTTGAGGCTGTCCTCGATAGTAGCATCACGTCCGACATGGAGGAGTATCTGTTCTCTCAGAAGTCAGGGAAATCACCACCTTCAAAACGACCGGAGCTTAGCTCAGGTCAGCTGGTGCTTGCATCCACGATTACAGAGTTGGTCGCATACATCGAAAACAACTCGATTGTCTTGCTTGATGAGCCTGAGATGCATCAGCACCCCAATTCCGTGGCGGGCTTGCTTTTTTCTCTGAACCAACTACTTATTCGATTTGAATCATTTGCCATCATCGCAACGCACTCGCCTCTGGTAATTCAGCAGATTCCGGCGCAATATGTTCGGCAATTCATTCGATCTGGAAATGCGACGGTAATCAGAAATCTTCGGAAAGAATGTTTTGGTGAAAACCTGAGCTCAATTACTGAAGAAATATTTCAGACAGTTGCGTCACCAAGTCTCTATCAAACCTGGTTCAAACACATCGCGGGTGGCTTAAGCGAAGACGAAGTTTTGACCCTCTTTCCAAATGGGCTGAGTTTCAATGCTCTTAGCACGATGCACACTTTGAAGGAAGCACAATAGAGAGCAACGAATGCCTGTCCTAATACCTATCACAGACTGCGATGAAGATACGTATCTAGACATTGCAAATGCAAAGCACGGTCGGCGTAGACGACGCCTAATAAGCGCATGGCCGACAATCGACTCTAGATATAAGCACTATATTGCTTCAACCGCAAATCTTGAGACGCTGACGTCTTCCCCTCTGAGCGACATTAGAAAGCGCGACTGCAGGCATTGCTACGATAAACCCACCAAAGCACGTGATGAGCTCGTAGCTAAACTCCTCAGGCTTTTTCCGGCTCATGGACTTCCAATCTGTCAGTATTGCCTTATCCACGACGTTGGAACGGTAGACCATTATGCGCCGATCAGCACGTTCCCCGAGTTTTCCGTTCTCCCTCGCAACTTAGTTCCCGCTTGTGGTGTGTGTAATACTCTCAAAAAGGAAAAGTGGCTTCGTGATGGCGTTAGGGAGGTTTTCAGTCTGTACTATGAAGACATGCCTGCGGCACGCTATCTCGAGGTTGATATCGAATTCAAATCCGTAGGCGGCGCTCGAATATCGTTTGCGATCAACAGACCTGCTGGATTGGCGGAGGCTGTATTTCGTCGAATCCAGCGTCACTACACGATCTTTGACCTGATTGAAAGATATAATACGACGGCAATCAGAACAGTCACCGGCGCCTTGATATCTGCTAGGATCCTTACGTCCTCTGGAAGAGCGACGGTGCAGAAATATCTTGAACGCGTAGCAGACGAATGGGAGCGGCAACTCGGCAACAATTACTGGAAGGCCATAGCCTATCGCGCGCTCGCAAATAGCAACGATTTCTTAGCTCTTGCAGGCGTCTAAATTCGGGCAGTCCTCTAGATGCCAGATAGGGCAACCTGGATTCACGTCTCACCCGCTGTTGGGCATTGTTTGGCTTGCGAAGAAGCAAATGAACCGCCTTTGTTCGCGATCGTAGTTTCAGGTTTGACATAGGTCCTTTCGCTGTCCCGCAATAGACCTAGTGCGGCAGTAGGTGCTAGGTCGTGCCAGGTTCAAAGGTGTTGTCAACTTAGCACAAGGTGGCACATATGGAACTGTCAAGCTAAAGTCCATCGGGGAAGCGGCTTAAGAAGTACCGGTCGCCTCGGCGCTGGAAACGGAAGGCAGACTGTTGTGAGCGCTTTGTTCCGTCAGCCGCCGACTGGGAGGCGGAGGCGTCGGCTACCGATTAGTCAGCTTTCCACGTCAGCCGAGCGAGGCACACATGCAAGCCTATTTGCCGGCGCTTCCATATACCTGAACGTCACCTAGCCAAGCCAACGCCGCGAGCGGTTACCCCGTAAGAAACCCGTCATAATTGATAACATGGCATTCGTCGTCCTTCGTCTTGACGTTGTACACGAGATGACGACCTCGGTTTTCTAGCGTGGCAATTTGTTCGAAAGATATTTCCCGCCGCAACAAATCTGCCAAATGATCGTACGCAAGCGCGATCTTTCGTGGCAATCCAACGTAGTCAACACTTTTTAAAATTTGAGATAGTCGAGTTGGGTTCAACTTGATACGTGCATTCTTGCGAATGCATTCTCGACATTTTTCCTTTACTTGCCCGGGCACATAGGGTAACAGTGCGAAGAGTCGCCCTACCTGATTAGGGATTGGTCGATGATCGCAAAAATATCTTCCGACACGGCAAGCTGTTGTTTTAGCAGTCGTAGTAACGAAACCGATATCCCGGGCGAACGTTTGTCGAGCAGCGTTTGAGAATAGTTCCACGACCCAATATGTACCCTGGTAATTAGCACGGGTTTCGGATCGCACCGTTGTAGAAATTCCAAAATTAATGAGTAATAACGCGATCGATCTGGCTAGGTGTTCACTGGCAGTTGAATATTGAATCGCGTGGCCATTCCCACAGCATTTGACTGTGCCGTCATGCGCAAACAGCCACTGTAAAAGGGTACTCTGCAGATGCTTTGGCCAATGGAACACAAACTCCGGCATGCGCTTGTTGTGTGAATTACCAGGAGCGTATTTCGCGAGCCAAGCACCGATATCTACCGACGATACAGAAAAGCGAGTCTGGTCTTGGTAAACGTCGTAATGAACGGTTTGCTCGGATAGCCTCTCACCAAAGATTGCGCGAAGTAACAACCCGGATTTACGCGGCAGCTCGGGATCTTGCTCGTGAGCCAGACTTAACTGAAAGCCATCCCAATCCACGCGGTTCTTCGCTAGATTCCTTGCGCCCTCGGCAAGGTAGAGGCCCAGAAACGCCGCCCAATCACGGTCGAATGTGTCCGGCAGTTTGAATCTTTTATAGTTTGTGCGAGGTCTGACGGCCGCCGTCGGCAACTTGATGTCAGTGCCAAACTGGCCCACGCCGCCCTGCCTACAAAGCCAATCGCCAGCACGAAAACGACGAGTCGTGCGAAACGTCAAATTGCCATACCTATCGACGACAAGAAACGGGTGGTCCTGTGTCACGTCCATCCAGTGCCCCCGGCTCGTCGTAACTCTGATCACCATTTGATTGCGGCAGGATACATCGCGCAGATATATTGAGCCGTGGCCGGAGCCCGACATCACTGATAATTCATGGTTTAGGCAATTGTCCTGCGTCAGCAAGTCGCTGAGCAAATCCGCAACGCGAACCCAACCCAAACTCGTCTGGAGTCGTGTGTCGCCTGTTACGCACATTCGCGAATACTCCGCAGGTGAGCCTTGCCAGCACTCGTGAGCCCCGATTTGGTCGGCGGACAAGTGAGGTTGAACGCGAGCACGGTCACGTTCGAATGGATGTCATAATAGTTGGGATGATTCTCGGGCAGGGACGCACGTTGAGCGTGAGCGATCATCACGGGGTCGCCCGACATCAAAGCCATTCCGAGCAGCTCAGCACCAGCGAAATCGGCCTCAACTAGCAAGTGCCCAGGAGAGGCACAAATGATCGTGCGAATCGGCCAATTGTGCTCCAAGATGCAAGGAATCGACTTGGCGGCAACTCTCAGGTGTGCCTTGCCGATGTTCTTGAGTCCCTTCTTCGTCGGCGGGCAATTCAAGCGAAACGCCATCACCGCCACGTTCGAATGGATGTCGTAGAAATTCGGGTCGTCCTCCGGGAGAGCGGCCCGCAGGGCGTGATCGATCATCGTCTCGTCGCCCGACATGATCGCCATGCCGAGCAGTTCCGCACCCAGGTAGTCGACGCTGAGTAGCAGCGTCCCCGGGCGGTCCGTCATCATCGAGCGGATCAGGTGTTTGTAAAGCGGCCCTAAGATCCGCTGATAGTCGGCTTCGCGGTCGACGTATACGTCGGCCATCTGCATTTCCGTGACGGCCTGTTGGGCTCGCATGGAGATCCAGAACGCCACCCCACTGCTGTTAACGAACTGCTCGCCCCTGGTGACTGGAGCGAGCGTCAGGTTTTTCCTAAATCCTTCTGAACTCATGGGATAGTCCTTGCACTATGGGGAGTGCCAGGTAGTGTCAGGTTCATTCGTCGGCTGCGCTTGACGGCTCGAGCAGGCAGCGTTGCCGTCGCCGAGCTGACGACGCAATTCCGTCGGAGTAACAAGACCAATTACACTTGCACCATCGCCGACAGTCGCTGTGCCGCATTGGACCTGGTAGCGACAAGTCACACCGGGGCCGCCGGCCGTTTGGGATATGAGTCCTGCTTCAATCAACAACTCAATCCGATTACGTACTTCTGTCCGGCTTAGTCCGCTCCAGGAAACGCAATCCGTTCGCGTGAACGTCGGAGCTTGCAAATGTCGTCGGATGCACTCATGAAGCTCTCGCGCTCGGCTGCTAAGTGGCGCAAAGACTCGACATAAAACTGGCTGCATCACCTGGTACGCGAAATCATAATCATCCGCGTCTGCCTCAATGCAACCGTCAACCTCTTCCTTCTGGTGTTGCCGCAAAAATGCTACGGCTTGTATCACACCAAGGAGTTGTTGAAACGCACGCCGAGACTTTACTTTGGTGGAGGGGATCCTCAGGAGGGGTGCAAATGGAATGCGCACCGTTCGCGCAAACAACATCCTCTGCGCCGTACGAAGAATGTTACGGATCCTGTCGATCACTTCGGTCGACGTTGTTAGTCCGGCGGCCTCTTGCGCCTGGTGCTCTAGAATTGCAGTTGTTTGCTCGCATGACTCATCAGTAATGAGTGGAAGTAGCCGTGTTTCATCTTCAGAAAAAATTTGTTCTTGGCACGTCGTTTGCAAAAATGCGATCGGCCCTGGCTGCCGAATAATTCTGGTGATCGGTTGCCCCGTGTCGGTGACGGTTACGACTTTCGTCAACTCGCCCGATGACATCATTTCCCTCAACGCCAACGTCGAGTTGGCCATCGCATCTTCCATTCTCGAATCACCATGCTTGCGCTCCGCACTGACGACAAGCTTGTGTCGGAGACTACCGTGACGGAGGTAGTACAACGCCTGATCCGAAATGTCAGTTGCCTTCAGGATTTCTTCCGGAGGCACGAGATCGATGACTTTGTTGCTGATGAAACTTTTCCCGCTGGAACTTGCGGACTGGATAATTGCGCCCAGTGGGCGCTGCAGCAGTCGGCTAACAGCAACCAGAAAGACGGTGGTCGCGAGAATCAGTTCCCCGACGATCCCGATTTGCTGAAAATACGAATTCAGCCTGCCAAATATGTCACGGTCAACGAGAAATTCAGCCGCTGCGTCGATGATCGTCGGATCGGTTTGTTCCAGGATTCGATTGGATTCTGCCCGGCAATCCTCAAGTTCGGGTTCGAAAGAGTCGTCCATTGCAGATTGTGCTTCGACAGCAACCCGTTGATCGGCCTCATCGGCCAATTCGACGATCGTCTGAGCAAACGGTTTAAGGTCTCCGAACTCATGATCAATCGTCTCCGCACAACCGCGAAGAAACTTATTGCGAGCAGCGGCCCGATCGACATTTACCTGATCGCGGAATTCCCTATTCCCGCAGCGAAAGATAACGAGCCGAGTCGCCTTACCGTTTAATGGCGCAACGTGGAAGCATTCCCTGTCGACGGGTGGTAGTTCGTCGTTGCTAGTCGACATCGTATTTATACTCCTTGAAGTTTAGGATTATGATCGACGGCGTTTTGCCACCGCCGCGCTGTGAGCTCTGCGAATTGACAACGGCAGACCTACTCGTAGATTTAGTTCACGTCGGCGGCGTAACTGCTGCAGATAATCACTACAGAGCTGGTCGTACGCGTTTTGAATGGTTAATGTGATCCAGTCTCGTTTGGACCCTTTCTCGTAGCCGACGGAACGACACCAGGTGAGTAATGCGTCTTCGATCTCGGTGGTGGGCACGTATGCACGTATCAACAGAATGGCGATCGAAAATGCAATTGCGGACCGACTTCTGTCGCGCAATTCTTCCGTCTCCCCGCGCCAGCGCCGTGCTAGCAAGCTTTCGGAATCCGCAGCGATGAGTTGCGCGACGCACGGCGGCAGCTCGCAACGTTCGCGCGGGGTCGCGCGCTTGGTTTGTTTTTGCTCCGGCGGTTTTGAAAGATCGCAGCCGAGCGTCTTTGCGGCTGCATGGATCGCGTCCAACTTGATCCGTCGAACAGAAGTGAGCGCTGACAGTGGCGGTATCATCCGCCAATCGTCTTCGACGTCGACAAAGTGCGATCGGCCAAAAAGCGGAAGGCGAATTCCGTTGCCAATTTTTCCCGGGTCCAAATAATCCTGTCTGGGGAAAATCTCCGGCGGCGAAATTCGAATGCTTTCGAAGACATGAAACCAGCACCGCCTCGCAATCCATGCTGCGACCGGCTCGCCATAGAACAGCCAAACGTGAACACCGCGACCACTTGTCGAGACCTCCACAAGCGGATGCAAGCCGAGCTTCTTGAGCTGTGCGACAGCCGCCGCAGCCTTTTCCCTCGATGCCGGATCAGGCCGCGTAGGTTTGTCGTCGAAGTCGGCCGCGGAGAAGAATACGCTGGCGTCGTCCCGTACGGGATAGACACCCAGGCATCGCTGCTGGGCCAAGTGATCATCTATGATCTGTTCCACACATAACGGCGAGTTCAAGCGCTCATGGCGCATTGTGCTGGCGTCACCGACTAGGAGATCGTTTGTGCGTCCTTTGAAAAGTTGAATGAGGAGCGCGGCCGTCTTATCCTTTTCTGGGTACTTAGAATTGGGGGTGATTTTCACCGACCGCGATTTATCCACCTTTTTGAATGGAAGTCGCTGCTGGCGCGTTTCATCCGTCGCCTTCGTGCATGTTGACGGATGTACACTATTTCGCTTATGTTGACTCATGTCTGGTTTCCTCTTGCCCGTTCGCGTGTCACCGCGGCGGGCTTTGTCTTTCACAGTGAAAGATCAGCCCGCTTCGGGCGTCGTATCTATCGCGCAATTACTGGCGCTTCGCATTCATCGCTGCCAGCTGTTCGATGAAGTGAATGCCATCGCGGCCACGAACGAAAACCCGCTTTCCGACTTTCAGAGTGGACAACTCGATACCGCGTCGCTTTGCGTTGCGAATGGCCGTATAGCTGATGCCAGACGCGCTGATAAACTCGCGCAAGGCGTACACGCGTTCGGGATCGATGAACGAGGGAGAATCTGTTCGCGCAATGACTGACATGGGGCGCCTCCTAGACGGAAAGAAGAAGAAATCGACGCGTCAGCTAGAAGGTGCGGAACATGTCCGCACGAAGCTGTTCACAACGTCCGTGCCCGTCTATGGGGCCTGCAAAAGCTGGCCGAAACTACATTCAGGGCGACGCGTCGTCCACGACCCAGTTCGCTCCGGGCGCTGGGCACTGGGAGCTCGTCTGGCTGGCACGTTCCGACCGGTTGGCGACTTACCAACCTATGACTGGACGTACTTGCGCTCTCCCTCTGGCTCCCGCACCGGTGATCAACACTTTAAGAGGCGATGGTGTTGGCCGGGCACCCGGCGGGGCGCGCCGGATGTCGCTAACTATTGGCACCATAACGGTCGAGAAAAAAAACGTCAAGTCGGTAGCCGACGGCATACCATCAGTTTCCACGTTCGGGTACGTTGAACGTTCTTTGTCATGGGTACAACGTCATAACTGTACCCAGTTTTGGCCTTTTGCTAGTTCCTTTTCTCGCAGCGCAAGACTTTCCGAAGTTGAAAACACCGAAGATTTCAACTAACGGCTATCCAACTGTCACCGTCCATGAAACTTCGGAACCAGGGGTTGCAGGTTCGAGTCCTGCCGGGCGCGCTTGGACTTACGACGACAGGCACTCGGCCTGTCAGAGAACTTTGTCAGAGAATCAAAAGCCCCCGCATCCCTGCGGGGGCCGCGAGCCCTTCGGCCCGCTCCGGTGTGTTTTCCTAGGCCGGAGGGTTCGCCATGCCTCATTATCCAAAGCCGTTTTTCCGCAAGTCCCGACAGCTCTGGTACGTCCAGCTCGACGGGCGTCAAATTAATCTCGGACCAGATCGCGATGCTGCATTCGCGCAGTATCGCGATCTCATGGCCGCTCCCAAGCCGGCACCGGCGACAGCGATAACGGCCTCGGCGGGCCAGCCCGTCGTGATCCTGTGCGACAAGTTCATGGACTGGGTGGAACGGCATCGCTCGGCGGGTACGTACCAGTGGTACTGGTGGCGGCTGCAGAGCTTCGCGCGACGATATCCAGACCTGACGGTCGACGAACTTAAGCCCTTTCACGTGCAGGAGTGGGTGGACGCCCAGGCAATCGCACCAACAACTCAGCGGAACTGCATTAGGGCGGTTAAGCGAAGCCTCAAGTGGGCTCAGCGACAAGGCTATATCGAAGCCAATCCGCTCTCGGAAATGGAGGCACCGTCGCCCGAACGCCGTGAGGTACTCATCACGGATGAGCAATACGCACAGCTTCTCAATGCAATTCGAGATCCCGGCTTCTACGATCTCGTCGTCACAACCTGGGAAACCGGTTGCCGCCCACAGGAATCGTTGCGAGTCGAAGCACGTCACGTCGACGTCAAGAACCAGCGGTGGGTGTTTCCAAAATCCGAGTCCAAAACGCAGCAGCTCTCGCGGGTTGTATACCTCACGGATGAGGCGCTTGCCATTTCTCGTCGCCTCATGGTTACGAATCCCACGGGGCCGCTCTTTAGAAACTCCCGCGGGGAGGCCTGGACCAACTATGCGATTCAATGCGCATTCAGGCGAATTCGTGCGCGGATTGGAAAAGTCATAATCAAGCAGGAGGGGGGCCAGATTCCCGACCAGCAGATTACAACGTTCGCATCGTCCCTGAAGCGGCAACGGAGAAGCGGTAATCGAATGGTCGACACGACCGATCGCGAATTGCGTATTGAAGCAAAACGCAAACTTATGGAAAGGCAAGCAATTCAACGTTCACCCCGTTATTCCCTCGCTTCAGAGCGATCGCGGCGTATGCACGAAGCGCTGGCGGAGATCGGGCCGGCGCCGAAGCCGGACGCCAAGCTAGTCCGCAGGTATCGCCGTAACCTGTGGCTATTTCTGACCGAGTGTTTCCCGCAAACGCTCGGACTTTCGCCGCTGTCGCATCGCGGATTCGCAAAATCCACGATCGCGGAATGCGCATCGATTTGGGCAGTTGGGTTTGGGCATCGCAGATTCTTCGTCCCGCTGGCGGCAACCCGCCGCCCATTTTTTGTGGCGCAAGCCGGTTCTCAATTGCCGAACGCTGTAGCGGGGGCCGGCTTTAAAACGTTACGCATCCCGTGTTTACAACGTTTCACATTCAACATGTAAAGTAAGAGCGTGCCAGTCGGCACCCGTCTACATTCTCACTTGGAAGTAAAACTTCCGAACGAACGCTCACTCAACTAAATTCGGCCGGGTTTTGCGCCATTATAGTATGTAGTGCGCTTATCTTCTCTAGCATTAGAGCGCTTGCTAGTGCGATCGAGACTCTCTCGACTGCAAACACGTACTACATTCTCGAGATGGTTGCTCGACAATTCGCGGTGTATCCGCGGAATCGAGTTCTTGGCCAACTCGCCGATCACTCGTGACCGTCGCGAGATGCCCCTTCGTAAGCAATGAATAGGAGGACTTTATCGACACATGAAAGAGACAAAACGTCCGTGGCGAATCAATGCGCCAAGTGCACAAAGCGTGGGAGACACTGTGTGCTACACAAAATGCACTGATATTGACGAACGGATGAAATCACTCGTGCAGCGGCTCGGCGAACTGGTTGGTCACGATTGCTGCCAGTGACGATGGCCAACAAGATGGATCGACATAGAGATAATAATCACATAACGAAAGGAAATATGTCGTCAGCAGATTTTCATGTGTACTACTGGGCTGGAATCGGTGTAATCGCCAACAAATATGGAATTGAAGTTCGTCGACTTTCAATCGGCGATCAACACGGATTAAATGGCGAAGCACGTCTTGACCCGATTGGCAAATGGTGCAGTTTAGATGTCGGCCTGAATTACTTCAAAGCGATGCAAGTTGAAAATTATGTGACGACTTTACTGGCCGGGTCGGCTGCAAGTTATATTCGCGTCCAAGACCAACGCTCCCAGATCAAACGATCATTCGGGGAGGCTGGTCTTGAGTCGAAATTCCTACGTGAGGTCTGGCAGTGCGTTCAGCGCGAACCGGACCGAGCAGTCGCCATTATCGCCGGCTCACTTGGTGCCTATGACGACGGCGATGTCGAAGCGACGACCATACGTTTGTGGCGACGAGCCGTGCGAATATTCCGTCAGCAGGCCCAATATGAACAGCTTGAGTTGCTGGCGTCGGAACTTACGAGATCCAGGGAACTAAACGGCGACAAAATTCGAGACTTGCTAAAAAGATGAGATTGTAAGTCGCAGCCAGTACCAACACAGACGGTTTGAGGAAATAGCAACAAATAAAAGCCTTTGCTAGGAAGTTGCATTTTAAGGAGTTCGAAGTCTTACGGTCGAAGCGTAAGCATTGCGGCGCACTACTGCCTGCGAATCATCCGCTTGTCAAGTTACGACGACCCGGCGAACGGCCAATTTGGAGGTGTTTCAATTGGCATGAAATCCGTCGCGAACGCCGAGATTGTGATCCGAGCGCGGGCCGCTAAATCGATCGTCCCGCCACCTGACACGGCGACTCATTTTCATTGCGATGTGATCTCGACGGCCCCAGAGAGGCGGAAATACTCTCGCCTGCTGTGATCTGAAATTGGCTTCGAACTTGCCCAAGACGGTTTAAGTTCTTCGCGACAAACGGTTTTCAAACGAAGTGACAAAATCCGAGAGACTAATACCCAAGGCGCGACACCACCTACGAAGTTGCACCACGTCAAGTCGGCGCTCACCCCGTTCGAATTTACTGATTTCCGACTGTGTTTCTCGGAGTCTATCGGCAAGGTCAACCTGCGTCATGCCAACCCGGCCGCGCGCTTCCCGCAGGACGCTGCACAGCACCTTATAGTCGCGCGTAAACGTGGATTTTTCCATGGGCACGCCATTGCAAAGCAATGGTGCCCAAGGTAAAGTCCGAGTAGGAATAGTCCTAAAGAGACTATTCTGGCGGGTGGCCAGAGTAAGGTGCGCTACTACGTGGAGGATGTTTCACGATGCAAGCATTCGGTACCGGAGGATTCTTCGTAATTGCGATCATCGTTTTCATCTACGCAATTTTCAACTACGGTTGGACAGCGTTATTGGCCATGGTGTTGTTTATCTACGGCTATATTCACTTGCTTGGCATGGCCGGCCGTACCTTCAATCGGGACGGTTCGTTCAAGCGCAAGGAAAGGCGACGACGATAGCCCAACAGGTGCGCGCCAGCATGCTGGAGTTAACCGTCGAGTGCGGCAAGTATTTGCGCAACGGGCTATTGTGCTGGTGCGCCCGCGAGTACTCCTATCACAGTCCTACTTAAAGACCACTGGTCCTTCCGACCAGTGCTGCCTGCCAGCTTAGATGAGCCGTACTCAGTTGATCTATCGCCGCTCGTAACCCATGACACGCCCACCTTTTAGCATCACATTTATCCCGGCTTTGTGCGTCTCGCAGGAACGTAGGCTTTTCACGGCACCGGAGTTTCTGCGAGACGGAAGCACAAAGCCGCGCGGTAAACTTCTGCAAAGGTAGCCAACGAGACGTTACGGATTACGCCCTCCAGCCGTGACGACGGCTTGCTCAGACATCCGAACGCCTCGTGTGCTTCGTCCCAAGACGGATCGCTCAGATGTAGCTCGACAAAGCTCTCTAAAAGGTCTCCGGGCGGGCGAAGCATGGTCTACCAGTTTTATCTCATTCGTCCTAGGAAGGAGTCGAATCATGAACGAACAAGTGCAACCTGGACTGTTCATCGGCATCGACTGGGCTGATAAGAAGCATGATTGCTATGTTATCGATCGAAATGGCATCACTTTCCATCAGGAATTCAAACAATCGCCGGAGGATATCGAAACTTGGATCGGAGAGATGTTGAAACGTGCGGACGGAAAGCCGATCGCGATCATGCTGGAACAATCCAACGGCCCGCTCGTGCACGCTCTCATGTTCCGAGACGACGTGTTGCTATATCCAATTAATCCAAAGCAACTAGCTCGGTACCGTGAAAGTTATCCTGGCGGAGGTAAGGACGACCCAACGGACGCTAAGTATCTAGCGCGCATGCTGCGGGAGCGCATTACGACATTGATTCCGTGGCAGCCGGATGATGAGAAGACACGGCTGCTGGCCCATCTATCCCAGCAGCGGCGAAAGTTGGTGGACGGTCAAACAAAGCTTCGCCTCCAGCTGATCGCTCAACTAAAAGCCTATTATCCGCTGGCCTTAGAGCTGTTCGGGAAGGAATGGCAACTGCCATTGCTGTTGAGCATCCTCCTTCGTTGGCCCGATCCACGCCAGCTGCGTCGTGCTGATCGGCGATTAATTCGCTGCGTTCTTCAAGGCCAATCCAATCGGAATGAGGAGAGGGAGAATAAAATCATCCGCCGCATTCGTTCTGCTCCCTTGCTCACCCATGATGATGCCTTGATCACGCCTGCGGCAATGGCGGTCAAGCTCATGGCTCATCAAATTCAGCAAGCCCAGAAGACCATTGGTGAGTTCGAGGTGAAGATCGCTGAAGCCATGAAGCAGCATCCGAATGCGCACCTCTTCACGAGCCTTCGAGGCGCCGGCCCGGCGCTTGCGCCGCGGTTGCTATGTGCATTCGGATCGCAAAAAGACCGTTGGGCGAATGCAGACAGCCTGGCCGCATTTAGCGGGATCGCACCGGTGACACGCAGAAGCGGCAAGCAGCTCCAAGTGCAACGAAGGTATGCGTGTCCTAAATACCTTCGTCAAACGTTCCACGAATTCGCCGATAGCGCACGCATTTACTGTCCGTGGACCAGGGCAAGGTACTGCATGCTACGCGACCGAGGAATGAAACATCACGCCGCCATCAGAAAGCTCGCTCGAAGTTGGATCCGAATTCTGTTCCAAGTATGGCAAACGGGAACACCCTTTGACTGCGACCGCTACATCGCCCAGCTGAAGCAACGCTGCCCGGCGATTAATAAATATCTACCCCAAGAAAACCTCTCAAATACATAACCACCCCATTGCGGAGACCTCAGATGTCTGAGCAATTTGCGATTTTTAAGCGAACGCCTTCGGTGTCGAGCACCAAGGGCGAGTAGCTTTACGACTCTTCATTCGCGCTGCGGAGGTATCGGCTCCTCTGCCAACCCTAATGATCGCGTTTCTCCCGTATTGTGGGGTCCTAGGCGAAGAATTCCGCCAAGGGCGTCGTCGTCAATGGTGGAACGCTTCGCGTAAATTGAAACCATACCGTTTCGCGCTGGTTCACGATCGGCAATAATGGCGGAACTGAAGCCTACCCTGAGAAAAATCGGAGGGGCAAAATCATGGCAGAACCCGACAACCTTCGCCATATGAAGATGCGCCTCAACGACGGATCCAGTGCCATGCCCGCGCTCGGCTTTGGCACATTGATTCCCGACCCCATCGCAACCCGAAACGCGACCAAGGCGGCGCTGGAAGCAGGATTTCGCGTGCTCGATACCGCCGAACGTTACCGAACCGAAAAAGAGGTCGGCGAGGCGATGCAGGAGGTGTTCAAGGCGGGGAAGATCAGACGGGAAGAAGTATTTGTCATCACGAAGCTCTGGAATACCAATCATCGTCCTGAACGCGTAAAGCCCGCTTTCGAGGCCAGTCTCAAAAAACTCCAAGTTGACTACATCGATCTTTACCTCATCCACACCCCATTTGCATTTCGACCTGGCGACGAACAAGACCCGAGAGATGCCCGCGGCGAAGTGATATATGACAAAGCAGTGACGTTGCTGGATACGTGGAGGGCGTTGGAGAGCCTCGTGGACGAAGGCAAATGCAAAGCGATCGGATTATCCGACGTCTCGCTGGAACAGACGAAAGAGATCTTTGAAGCCGCGAGGATCAAGCCTGCAGTTGTTCACGTCGAATCGCATCCGTATTTGCCGGAATGGGAACTGTTGGACTATTGCAAAAAGAATAGCATCGTGCTGCAAGCGTTCGCGGCGCTGGGGCACAACACCGAACCAAAGTTGCTGGAGGATCCGGTCATCCTCTCTGTCGCCACGCGCGTTAACAAAACGCCCGCGCAAGTGTTGCTCGCCTGGGGAATTCAGCGCGGGATGGCCGTGCTCACAACCTCGAAGACACCCAGTCGGATCAAGGAGAACTTTGACGTCTCCACCCTTCCCGAAAATGCCATGCATGAGATTAACGAAGGTATCAAGCTGCGGGTTAGGCTCAATTCCGTTGTGGAGACCGGCGTCCCCGGGTTCATTCCGAGAGGCAATCAAGGTTGAGAAAGCAATCGCTGCAATAGTTCAGCTTTCAAGTTCCAGGCTTGGAACTAGACGCGGTTGCGCTGAGCCTGGCTACGAGGTCACTATGATGAAGTACGCGATCATCCGCCTGATTTCGAAACTCGGTCACGCCCCTATTAAGCAGTTAGACGCCGCACCGGTTGCAGTTTTCGGTTAACGGAGCGATATTGCATCGATAATTTTCTGCGCAGGCGCGCGCTCTGCGGCTAGTTAGGTCCCCCAGCCAGCCCTAGATAAGGTGCGCACCATGAAGAAGGGTTATTGGGTAGTTGCGTGGCGAAAGATTTCTGACGAATGGGCGCTTAAAGCTTATGCGGCGATAGCAGCGCCTGCGATCCAATCGCTCGGTGGGCGCATTTTGTCCGGATCCGCTGGCCAAGTTCGAGCCCACGAAGCCGGCATCAAGCAGCGGACGGTTCTTGTCGAATTCGATAGCTATGACCGGGCACTGGCGGCTTACGATAGTGAGGCTTATCAGAAAGCGCTCCGGGCACTCGGCTCGACTGCCGAACGTGACGTTCGGATCGTGGAAGGTGCATAAACAATTCAAGCAAATGCCTTTGGGAGTAAGCGGTCATGAATGGTAAACAAAAGACAGCCATCGTGACGGGAGCGTCTCAGGGCATCGGCGCAGGAGTTGTGAAAGCCTTTGTCGAGCGTGGCTTCAATGTCGTTGCCAATTCGCGCAAAGTCACAAAATCATCTGAAGTTGCATCGTCAGATCGCATCGCCCTGGTGGATGGAAATATCGGCGAGCCGGCAACTGCTGCCCGCATTGTCGAAACGGCTTTGTCTCGCTTCCAATCGATCGATGCATTGGTCAACAACGCTGGCATCTTTTTTACCAAGCCGTTCACCGAATACACGGCCGATGATTTCAAGTCTCTCGTTTCGACAAACCTCGAAGGCTTTCTTTACATCACGCAGCTCGCCATCCAGCAGATGCTGGCGCAAAAAACTGGTGGTAGCATCGTCACCATTACGGCCGCCCTAGCTCGCAATCCGATTCGCGGCGTTACCGCTGCGGTGCCAATGATCACTAAAGGCGGTCTCGAAACGATTACCCAGCACTTGGCAATGGAGTACGCGAAAGATCGCATCCGCGTGAACGCAGTCTCTCCCGGCGTTGTCGACACACCGCTACACAATACTACGCCAAGGGATATTATGAAAAGCCTGTCGCCGATGGGTAACGTTTCCACTGTCAAAGATGTAGCCGATGCCGTCATGTACCTGACCGAGGCAGCGACCGTGACCGGCGATATCCTCTACGTCGATGGCGGCGCCCATTTCGGCCATTGGTAACCAGCGGACAACCATGCACGCCCATGACGAACCGTCCTGGAGCACTTTCTCACAGCCAAAATTGGGCGGTTGCTTATACACGTGCAAAGGCATCATCGAGCATTTCCAAGCTCGCTACGTCGTTGAATTCGTCGCGCTCCGCTTCACCATACACAGCTGCATCAACGAATGGGCCGGGATGTTGTCGTGGCTGTTGCGAAGAAAACCATTCAGCAAGTGCATCTTTGGAACTCGCGGTGATTGCGGAATCACTTTCAATGAGATCAACAACGCTTCGTCTATCAACGCAGCCTTGTGCTTTGACAACTGGCCTATCGTCGCGCCAGACCGGGTAAATTGTGCCGTGATTTGTTGTGAGAATGTCGACCAATTGATTGGCTTTTGATCTTGATTCTGGCAATGGGCTAATTTGTTCAACTGTAACTGCAATTACGCCTCTCGCCGCAGAAATCGTTGTTTCGCCGAATCGCGATCGCCAGACAATGTAGTCATTATCGTCGACGGTACCACTACCATTGCCATCGGCTCCGGAATACGCCGAAATATTAGTCGTGCCGGACGTCTTCCGCCACATCACGTAATCCGCTGCGTCCACTCGTTGATTCAAGTTGTAATCGCCTAGCAGAGCTGGGACCGAATATGGCTGTTGCAGCTCGAAAGCACCGATATCGATCCGCGCGCCGCTCGATCCGTCGCCGTCGCGCACGCGGCCAAAACCCGCGCCGCGCTGGTCGTCGGACAATGGCGGTTGAAACCCGTTTGGATCAAAAGATGGGTCCCCAGCGTCAATTACCGGGCTGCCGATCAGCGGCGCATGCGTCTGCGTCGGCCCGCCCAAGTCGGCGCGCGGTCCCAGGAGAGGATCGCGATTGAGTAAATTATTACCGCCGGTGACAGTTGCGCCAGTACTTGTACCTATCAGGGTCCATTCGGCGGTCAGTGTCCCCCAAAGATCGTCGGCGGCTCCGGCAAAGCCAACGTTTTTAGCTACGATCATGTGATCGAGGACGAGCCCAGCTGTGGAGGACATTGCTATACCTCCTCCCCGCTCACCGGAAGCCGTGTTGAATACAATTGTAGTGTGGGAAAAGCTACTTGCTGGGACCGAATCCGCAAGATAGATGCCACCTCCGGCTAGGGCCGTGTTGCCACTTATCGTGCTGCTAATAATGGTCAGTGCGCCCTGATCATGCCATAGGCCTCCACCGTACGTGGAGATCCTTCCCGTGGGCCGAGCAAGGTTTCCGCTGATCGTACTGCCAGTAATGGCCAACGCCCCCATTGAGTGAAAAACGCCGCCTCCAACTAGGGCATTGTTTCCCTTGACAGTAGTGCGATCGATTGTGAGATAGCCAAGCGAATAAATGCCGCCGCCAGATCCAGCAGCCGAGTTGCTCGAGACTGTCACGCCAAAGGCCCCTAACATAACTCTCGAAAAAATCCCGCCGCCATCGCCGCCGGCGTTATTTTCCGAGATAGAGCCGCCGTCGATCGATAGCTGCGCGATATTGTAGATCGCGCCGCCATCCGCACCCGCTTCGTTATCCTCAAATACATCGTTAATGAGTGTTGAGTTAGAGTAGCTGCCGTATCCACGGTTAAAAAAACCGCCGCCCTCGCTGCCTGCCGAGTTGTCTACGAAATGGGTGTTGGAAATGGTAAGAACACCGACAGCTTCGAAGTCCCAGAACAGGCCGCCGCCTCTATACGCCGCCGAATTATGCTGTATCTCGCTGTCGGAAATGGTGGTATTTGCGTAATTTGCGTACATGCCACCGCCGCTGGCTCCAGCGACATTGTTACTGATCGTGCTGTGCGAAACGGAGAGATGATTACCTGAAATGTATACCCCACCGCCGAGATTGTCTGTGACGTTTTCATTGATCGTGCAATACGATAAGGACAGAGTGCCGTAAGACTCGATGCCGCCACCAAGCGACACAGCATAATTGCCACTTATGATACATCCGACAATCGTCAGGTTCTCCGCGTTTCGAATGCCGCCGCCCACACCGCCAACGTCGCCGCCGGTGATTGATAGACCGGACACTGATACGTCGGCCATCCTCAACAGATTATTGTCATCGACATTGAACACTCGGCTGCCATGACCGTCATTGACATTCGGCATCGGATCGCTTCCGCTGGCGTCGACCGTTAACAAGTCGTCGCCCGGACCATTGATCACTAGCGAATTGGCAATCACGATTTCGCCGAGTAACAAAAGTATTGTCGCGGGCCCGCTGGCTGTAAGATCAGGCGCGAACGAGATGTTTTTTTGAATCGGCGATAAGTTCGCCAGGCCAATCGCTTCGCGCAGCGAAAAGTCGCCCGGCGAGTAGTCTCCGTCGCTCTCGTCCCGAAGTGTGTCGACTACCCAACCTTGGAATTCATACGCCCCGATGTCGAGAATTCCGGCCTTACGGTCGTATGGCATACCTCGCTGGTCAAATTGCGGAACGCCATCAACCCCCGCAATCAAACTCGAATTTCCTGCGTTGATCGCCGGGCTACCGAGCAAAAGCGCGCGTGTACGTGTCGGCCCCCCGTTATCGCTTAGCGGCGCCAGCAAAGGATCAATCGGCATGGCGGAAGTGCCGATGAGGTTGCCGCCATGATCACTGATAATGGAGTCCGTGTTATTGCCAAGTAGACTGAATTCGAGAGAAACGGCACCCAGCACGTCGTTCTCCATCGACCCACTATGGTTTCCTGCAACAATCGTGTGTGACAACGCTACCGGCACTGTGCCCAGCGAATTATTGATGCCGCCGCCGTTTCCGCCAAAGCCCGAGCTGGCCGCTTGATTATCAACAATCGTACAGAAAACTACATTAAACGGAACTGAATCAGGATAGCTCTGATGGAAGATGCCGCCGCCATTGTAACCCGCCGAATTACCACTAATCGTCGAGCTCGTAATAGTGGCGTCCGTATATTGCGTCCACACTCCTCCACCGTCACCCAAGTAAGCTTGATTGCTACTGATGGTGCTTTCTCGAATGTCGAGGTTCCCGAAGAACATCGCGATGCCAGCGCCTCCTGATACCTCACCTCCTATCGCCATCTTGTCGCTGATCGTGGACTTCGAAATCTCCAGCGAACCGAACTCGCTATATATTCCACCGCCGCTGAAGGCCGAATTCCCAACGATCTCGCACTTATCAATTGCTAACGCCTCTTTATTAAAAATGGCGCCGCCGTAAGCGTCGAAGAAATTTTTGCCAATATCTCCGCCAGTCATCCGCAGGCCGATAAGAGTCACACTGACATTGGACGGAGTGCTATCGTCGATCCGAAATAACCGGCTGCCATCTCCGGCGAAGGGTTGAAAGGGATCACTCGGAAATGGCGTCGGATCGTACGCGCGGATTGTCAAGAGATCGGCGCCGGGGCCACTAACCGCCAGATCTTTATCGATCGTGAGCTGGCCAAGCGATGAAAGCTGAATTGTGCCGGTCACCGAAAAATTGATCTCTTCGCCAGCACAGCGGCCGCAATTGCCTCCCGCAACGATATTCCGCCGTCGCCAATGCCGTTATTTTCGTCTTGCAGTGTATTGACTGTGATCGAAAGCAGTCGTCGCTCTTCCAGCTGCTCGAACCGCAGTCGCCGACGGTGCGGGAAAGATTGCCGGCGATCAGCGTCACGACGCTTCGTTCCTAGGCGAGTAGCACAACGATCCATTAGTTCCGTCCATTGGGTTTGAGTGTCTGGACAGTATATCAAAGCTCACGGAGCGGTCCAAAAAAGTTAGCCAGCCCGTCCCAAACCTGACGTTCATCCCGCGTCCATCGGCGGATTTGACCTCTCATCCAATCGCGGCGTTTGTGGGACGAAAGACCAGCTCCATATGATCGCTGAGAGCAGTCGCGTAACAAACTGGTCGGCACCCAAACATTCGAGAATTGTCAGTCCGATGACGTCGCAACAACCCACGGTCGATCGGGCCGTAGCCCAGGGTAAATTGCGTTGACTCCGCGCGCACATGACGAACCGACCGCGGTGCGATAATCTTGTCGCTCAGGTCACGCCCACCTTCGTTATCTGCGCTTCCGCCTCCGCCTCTCGCGTGAGCTAACAGGGTAATTGTTCTTTTGTCGACACGGAGCAGCGGTAGCACCGGGATAATAGTGCTATTTCTTGCGGGGCTGCGGATATTTTCTGGGATGCATTCACTGGAATTTACTGAAAACCTTGTTGACCCTCACGTTACGTGATACCGGACAATAGGGAGTAACGAAGAAAGTACGTGATGGCTTACACCGTAAAACAAGTAGCCGCAATGTCGGGCGTCAGCATCCGCACGCTGCATTTCTACGACGAAGTCGGCCTGTTGAAGCCCGCCTATCACGGCGCGAATGGCTATAGGTTCTACGAAGAGCCGCAACTGTTGATACTTCAGCAAATTCTTTTCTACCGGGAGATGGGCTTTGAACTGAAGCAAATCCGAGAAGTCACCAGGCAAAGCGATTTCGAGGTCGCCGAATCGCTAGCGTCCCATCGCAAGACCCTGCAACAAAAAGTAGCGCACACCCAAGAGTTGATTCGAACCATCGACAAAACCATCCAGCACCTAAATGGAACAATCAATATGAAAAGTCAGGAAATGTTTGCGGGATTCACTGTCGCCGCCGGCGAGGATAGATTCGACGAGCACGTCAGACTCGGTGGTCCGGCCGGCGAACCGAACGATTGCAAGGTGTCTGGCAAGGATACCGAAGGCGCGCTATCAGTTTTCGAATTTGCGGGAGGAGGTTGGCCGCGCCACTTGCACCATGATCAGGATGAGTGGATTTACGTCGTCGAGGGTGAGTTTGAGTTCCAGGTCGGCGAGAACAACAAGCGATTTCGCCTCGGCGCAGGTGAAAGTGTTTTTCTGCCGCGCAAAGTTGCCCACGTGTGGGGATGTGTGAGCAACCAACCTGGCAGGATCATCAACGTCTACCAACCGGCAGGCGAAATGGAAAACTTTTTCCGCGAGTTGGGAAAGCCTCCCAAATACCTGATAACGGCAGCGCAGGTGTTAGAGAAGACTTACACAGTGGAGCAGATAAAGTCGATGCAGCATTTGTTCGAGACCCACGGAATGGACCTTCTCGGACCAGGTCTCGACTTCGAGTGAACCCGCACCGCCACGTAGATTTCCTCACCAAGAATACCACGGGTTCCTGGTTACGCCGATTTCCCTCGCGTGCGGCGACTTCAACACGGATGGCGCGGTCAACGCTGCTGACTATGTTACTTGGCGAAAGACTGGCGGCGCGATGACACTGTATGACTAGACTCCGCGCGGAAAAGGGGTAGTTGGCGAATATTTAGGAAAAACTGGGAATTGTACCCAGCTGTCAGTCATTCCCGAATACAATTAACAGCGAACGGGCTATCTTCTTTACTGTCCGACGACGGCCTCTATGGTCGATTCCCCTTCTGAACGCTCGCGTCTCCGCAGCGTTCCCTCTCCTCTTACGAAGGGATCGCGCCATGATAGGTGGAAAAAATCCGGCCGCTGATAGAGCACTGCAAAAGCTCGTCGATAAGCGTCTACAACAATCGGGCGGTGGCCAGTTGGGGCTGAAGGCCGTTGTTGTGAACGGATGCGTAACAATGACTGGCAAACTGAAATATGACAACCAGCGAATTCCATTGATCAAGGCGATTCGCGGTGTGCCCGGCGTGAAGAATCTTCTGGATCAGGTGCAAGGAGCACCGAGGCATGTGCCCACGCGGCCGGAGCAGTACTGCAAGCCATCACAACCCGTGTCGACAGAGCAGCAGGTTGAGGAACGTCTGCAAACTCGCGGCTTTGTCGAACCGGCGGAGTTGTAGCGGGCCGCACGTTACAGGCGGCAAATTTGGGCCGTACAATTTCGGCAAGCATTGTGCTAGCCGGCTGGCTAAGCTGACACCCGATCCGCCCAACGCCAGTCGGCTTTTTCATGCGCGGACGACTGTTTTGGCAGCTATGCCCATCCCCCACGCCGATGCCCTGAAAGGCTTGTTGAGACAACGGATCGGCGGATTAAAGACCATGACGCCGGTTTGCGCACAACCCTGTTCGACGAAAAGCCAAATTAAACTCATTAATGAAGTAGAGGATTTGGAGATTTAAATCACAGAACTGAGGCTGGCCGTTGCAGCCCGTCAGGACTGATGTGTTGATGAAAGGCGGGCATGAACGACACTCGAAAGTACTTACTCAAGATGCAGTGGAACATTGACCAGATGGGGGCGGGAATTAGGAACGCGCTTGAATGTGCGAAGTGCGACTCGGTCCGTCCCGTGGTTGAGGATTTGGCGGAACGCACTAAACGCATGAGTGACGCGATCGAGGCAACGCTCGATAGGCTGGAGAACTAGCTGTGGAAATCTTCCAAAACCACGGCGCGTGGGAAGTGCGGGGCTGACGCAACGTGGGGAATGAGCGGAGGCCGAGCGGCGATGGTAAGAAATGACCGACTCGACGCGCGCATTATTAAGCAGCGCAGGCGTCAATTGCGGCTTGGCATTGCTGTAGCATTTCTCTTGATCGTGTTGCCGCTTATCGTTTATCTATTGCGATGACCTCGGAGCGGATCGTAAGGCGAGGATACCGCAACGATTCGGATCCCTGCACGTTATCGGGCTGATGATAGCCGGCGGCAGCGGTTCAGTTCGCAAGGTTGCCAAGCTAATCGTACTTGGCAGGCTGTGAAGTAAAGCCCGGCTCGAGGCGCTTTTAATTGCGCCGTGGCAGACTTCGCGACCGACTATCGCTACAATGGTCACCGCTAGAATGGCCAACAACTCCAAGCAGTGCGCTTAACCGGTCCAGTTGCTGTCGTACGCAAGCAGCTTTGATTCAGCCGCCTGATTAGAGGCCTCTGCCAGTTTTAGACACAGGGTTAAATTGGATTAAATTGCCACCAAGAAATATTGCCGCCAAGCTATGTGGATATAAATAGTGGGCGAACGGCGTTCATTTCTTGCATCTTTCTTCGCTTGTCGTCCCCAACGTCGATTAGGTCGGATCTACAAAAAGTCTCACTTCGCAGATACCGGCCAGTAACTTTTCAAGTCGAGGCCCCGAAATCTGTGAGTTGTTAGCCACGCGAAACGTGTAGCTGACGGTGTTTGAAATGGTTCGGAGCGGTTCGCAGGTCTTGAACACAAAGAAGCGACTTAGTCGACCAAGTAGCCAGTTCGTGTTTTCCAAGCCATCGACGCGGATTTCTGTGGAACCGTCCAGTCGAGTTATCCAAACGCTAAAAACATCCATCAATCTTTTCGATATCAAGGGCCGACTGGGTCAAGTCGAGGCCCGGCGTGTCGATCTCTTTTTCTTTTTCGGCAAGTGGGCTCCATTAAGCTCCGAAAGTTCACCCGCTAAGCGGAGATGAAGTGGGCTTTCGCCACTTAGTCCCGACAGCAACTGCTCCGCCTTGGCCAGGACTTCAGTCGTGTGTTGTTTGCCACGGAATAAATCACGCCAAGTATTCAAGACTTCACGTTCGTCCATATTAAATCTCGTTGAACAGTTACCGATCACTGAAGCCGTTCGACCCAAAGTTGAGCCGAACCACTCAAGTCAGAAAGTCCCCAACATCGTAGCGAGGTAGTATCGCAACAAAGCTCGATCCCTGTCCTTGTCCTGAGTCAACGGTGAGTGACCCGCCGCTCTGTTCGATCAGAAGCTTGACTACTGCCAGCCCCACCCCCAGGCCGGATTTGCGAATCGGTGCCGAACGATAGAACAATTCGAACGCCGCGGATCGTTTGTCCCAAGGCATTCCCACGCCATTGTCGCTGACGCGCAATTCGATTGATTCCGCCTGATGATTTACTAACACAGTAACCCGTGCTTCGCCTTTGTCAGGATCACGATATTTAAGCGAATTGGAAACCAAGTTGTCGACGATGTGTCGGAAACGAGCGGGAAACCAGTTGATGGTTTCGGCCGATAACTCCATATGCAGGGTGGCACGTGGCGCTCCCGACATTCGTTGTTGCCATCGGAACACCTGCTCGATGAGTGGCCGAAGCGGAATGGCAATCACTTGATCGTGAGCTGGGTCATATCCGGGCGCATCTTCCAGATCTCGCATGACTGCTTGGAGCTCATCGACAGCGAGGGAGACGCTTGACGACGGTTCGTCCCGGATTCCGTTGCCGTCCAGAGCCGCCCGAATAGTTGTCGTCTCCATATTGACTGCATTCCGTACAAATTGACCTTGCTTGCGCAGCCGGTCAATTTCTAGCTCAAGGTCCGCCACGTAGGCGAGTAGCAACTGGTCGTTTGAACTCGGATTAAAATTCGGCGGCGAGATGTTCACAAATCACTTCCTTTCGCAGATCGATCCTAAAAACCATGCGGCCTATCGTGGGGTCGGCGGCCTATTCGCTCGTGCTGCCGCATCCTGCCGATTTTGCAATCGTTCCAATCGTCGCCTGGCTGCCAGCTTGACGTCGTGCAGCGGAACAGGCATCGCCATGACGGCTTCGAGATCGGCCAATGCCTGATCGGCTTTTCCAGCGGCCGCGAACAGTAACGCCCGATTGTACAGAGCCATAGCCTTCACATCTTCCGGCGCTTCGGGCAACTCGATGGCCGACGTATACGCACTCATCGCGCCGGTCGAGTCTTTTTTTTCGGTGCGCGCTAACCCTAACTTGTAGAGCGACATCGCTTCGTTACGCGTAGAACGTGGCCAAAACCAACGTCGGAAAATATTCACGGGCGTGCAGTGCTTTCAGTTGGACGTGGGCATTTGTGTTTATGCAGCGAGTCCTTTCTGAGTGGTTCGTGAATGGGCTTGCGACCTGCGGTGTTACCGACGCCAAGTGAGCCTTACTTGCCTGTTATATGCCATCTTGGGTCACGCGCGACTAGTCGACGTCACTTCTGATCCGTGACCTGCAATTGTTTTTTTTGCGATTGTCGGCGTTTACGCTTATCTTCGGCCTTTCGCTTCTTGTCGAGTTCGCGTTGCCGCTTTTGAAATGAGTTCGGGTTCTTGCCCATTCGAATTCCTTTGGAATGTATGATGCTGTTCAACTCACCGCGCCGCCTAGCTAGGACGGAAATGATTACTTATTAAACGCATGTCCGCACTTGCAAACCTTGCGACTCACATGCGACTCGAGGCCGCACTTAGGGCACCGCTTTTGCCACGATTGGCGCGCTGGTGTTTCGATCTTCGGCTCGGCCGCTCTTGCGGCTCGAAGTTTCAGGATCCTTGGTTCATCGGCTTGTTCGACCGCGCACTGGGGATGAACACCACCCAATGAATACGACGCCGTTCCGCACACCGGGCAGACATGCTTGGGCGGTGGTGGCAAAATAATCACGGACTTTACGTTGCTCATGCTGGTTCCTTTGATTTGAGTTCCGCCCAAAAACGCTTTTGCTTTTCACCGCGCTCCAGTTATCGCGCACTTCAGCCGATCCAAAAAAATCGGCCGCGAGGTTGTGTGCCCCGCGGCCGAAACTGGCTCATTGTTTTAAGTCGATTTAGTGACGACTGTAGGTTGAACCCCCACGCCCGCGACTACCGTCGTACCCGCGTCCGCCGCGCTCTTCGTTTGGCCGCGCCTCATTCACTGTCAAAGCTCGGCCATCCTGTTCACGGCCGTTTAAGCCCTCAGTCGCTTCTCGCGCCGCATTGTCATCTGACATTTCGACGAATCCGAAACCTTTGCTGCGGCAAGTATCGCGATCTTGAATCACTTGAGCGCTACGTACCTGGCCATACTTTGAGAACAACTCTTCAAGCTGTGCGTTGTCGACGCTATAGCTCAAATTGCCTACATAAAGCTTCTTACCCACAAAAATACTCCTGCAACCGTCCTTATCTCAGGACAAAGCCGACCCCATTCGATCTTCCTGGGTCGGAACGAAAGGGACCAACATGGTGGTCCGCCAAGTGGGCCCGGCGAGAGAGAAAGTGCAGGCCGATCTACGAGAAGAGGTGCGTGCTACGATCGAGTCGTCTAACCAACTGAGGTTATTATACCAAAAGTATATTGGTCGGATCTGGGAAAAGGTCGAGAATTGTGAAATTGACTGAACTGGCAACGATTGTTGCTCGAATAGTTCATGCTTAGTCTGCCAAACGGGCGATTTGGGTCGAATGGCGCGCCAAGATGTAATCTGACATTGCTTCTAACATTGATAGCATCGTAGACGATCGTCTTTCAGTCGGTCCCTCCAATTCAACACATTCGTCCATCGCCATCTAAAATCTTGCACCCGCTAGTGGTACAAGCTGAACCTCTAGCGGGAGTCTGGAGAATTCTGCGGTTCCCGAACCGTCTAGCGATGGTTCAACAAGTCGGGACGATGCGGTTCGCTTACTGTGTAATGACGAACCGACATTGGTCATCAATGCGAACTTGGAGCTCGGTCACATTGGCCCACGTGGCTATGACTAGCTCTCATAAGGCCTTTTTAAGGTATCAGTTATATCGTCCGTGACGCCTTGCGCGCCATGCCAATGATGATCGCTCGCGAATGGGCGCTGAGTAAAGGCCAAGCAGCAATCACGATCGATAGTTGATCATTTGCTGCGCTTTTTGCTGCGCCGAATGCCGCGGATGGCGTTTTTCCCGATGATTTTGCTGAGGTTGCGGGTCCAGTGTTGACTGTATCTGGCAAGTGCTGAAACGCTTCGGTGTGACGCTACCGAAGCAGGTTAAGGGTCTTATGAAACTGTGGATTGTTGACGTCCGCCATGTAAAAAATCGCTTCTGCTAACAAGCTCCACTTTTGCCGTTTGATGGCAATTTGATTTCCGCGACAGGTTTAGAAACATTGCCGCCACAAGTTCTGGAAGCGTCATTTGTTATCGCACGGACGGCCAGCAAACCAACCATTCTAGGACCACACCCTCTCATCTGCCGCAAAACATCCCTTGACTCTCACGTTACGTCATGCCGGACAATGCAACACAGTCGCGGACCATAGTGGTCTGGCGCAGGGGAAAAAACGATGGCCTACACCGTCAAACAAGTTGCCGCGATGTCGGGCGTCAGCGAACGCACGCTTCATTTTTACGATGAAACAGGTCTGCTAAAACCAGCCTATTTAGGAGTGAACGGTTACAGGTTCTATGAAGAGCCGCAGTTGTTGACGCTCCAACAAATTCTTTTCTACCGCGAACTGGGATTTGAGTTGAAACACATCAAAAAAATCCTAGGCCAAGCTGACTTTGAGAAAGCCGCCGCGCTACAGTCGCATCGTGAGGTTTTAGAAGAGAACGTCGCCCGGATGCGAAGTCTTCTTGAAACCGTCGACAAAACCGTCAAGCACTTAACAGGAATGGAAAAAATGAAAAACGAAGAGATGTTCGTGGGCTTTAGCGTCGCGGCGGGGAAGGATCGATTCGACGAGCACATTCGTCCTGGCGGTGAACCGGTCGATTGCAAGCTGTCGGCAACGGACACTGGCGGCGCGATGTGTGTTTTTGAGGTCACCGCCGGTTGGCCGCGACACCTCCACAATGGCCAGGACGAGTGGCTCTATGTCATCGATGGTCAAGTCGAATTTGAAGTTGGCGAAAAGCGCTTTCGCTTGGGGAGCGGCGAGTCAGTTTTCATCCCGCGTAAGGTTGCACACGTATGGAGCCCCGTGGGCGATGATCCCGCAAGAATCATCGACGTTTACCAGCCCGCTGGAAAGATGGAAGAATTCTTTCGCCAAATCGGCAGCTTCCATGCACTTCCCACGCGAGAACAGGTGATTAGCAACTCATACAGCGACGAACAAGTAGCAGCGATGCGTCAAATGTTCGAAGCCTTTGGCATGGAGCTACTTGGTCCGCCGCTGATGATCGAATAAGCGAGCGGTAGATACGCACCTATTGGCGCATCGGAGCCGCATCGCGAGATTCGGACTGACATTCGGTTGTCACTTGGCCGAGGAAACGCCCTGTCAAGCCAAGGAATGTGGCACCGACGTCCGGCTGACTACCAGTTGGTTTTCCAGAGCCGCGATTGAGGAGTCACGCGACGGTATAATCAGCGCGATGACGGGTGTTACCCAAATCTTGTCGCAAATCGAATCCGGCGACCCGAGTGCTGCCGAACAGCTCTTGCCGCTAGTGTATGAGGAGCTGCGCAAGCTTGCCGCCGCGAAGTTAGTCCAAGAAAAACCAGGTCAGACATTGCAGGCGACCTCGCTGGTCCATGAGGCTTATCTACGTCTAGTGGACGTCGAGAAAGTTCAGCACTGGGATTCTCGTGGTCATTTTTTTGCGGCTGCCGGAGAGGCAATGCGGCGAATTCTGGTCGAGCAGGCCCGGAAGCGGTGCCGTCGGGAGGACGTCCGAGGATTGCAAATCTCACTCGACGATTTGGCATCAGCTGCGTCATGTTCGAACGAACATATACTGCGGCTGAACGACGGTTTGGAAAAACTCGAAACCTGCAACGCGGAGGCCGCGGCTATCGTGAAGCTTCGATTTTTCGGCGGTTTGAATATGAGGCAAGCTGCCGATGCTCTGGGCGTCCCGTTGCGAACGGCTGAGCGTAATTGGACTTACGCTCGTACCTGGCTTCACCGTGAACTTGAACAATCGGCGGATGACGGGTAAACCAACCGCATTTTATAGGAATCCAAATTATTTTGGCGGGTTTCGGCGGTCCCATGACGCATTGGTAATCAGACCCAGACATCGGATAGCCGGTCGCATGCCGAATTCAAAAGACCAAGCACAAAGCCTCTTCCTGAATGCGCTCGAAATCCCCACAGCGGTGGAACGAGCGGCTTACGTGATGGCGCAGTGCGGTGAGGATCGAGAGTTGCGCAAGGAAGTGGAAGAGCTGCTAGATCATGCGCGGCGACTTGGACCGTTTTTGGAGCCGAATGGCAATGGAGTCGATGGTACTGTCGCTCACCCCATGTCCGAGCGGCCAGGCACCGTGATCGGACCGTACAAGCTGCTCCAGCAGATCGGCGAGGGCGGCATGGGCGTGGTGTTCATGGCCGAGCAGGCCGAACCGATCCAGCGGACCGTCGCCCTCAAGATCATCAAGCCGGGCATGGACACGCGGCAGGTGATCGCCCGCTTCGAGGCCGAACGGCAAGCCGTCGCGATGATGGACCATCCGAACATCGCCAAAGTTCTGGATGCCGGCACGACCGACAGCGGCCGGCCGTACTTCGTCATGGAGCTCGTCAAAGGCGTACCGATCACAAAATACTGCGATGAAAAGCATCTTCCACTTCGCGAGCGCCTGGAGCTGTTCATGCAAGTGTGCCACGCAGTGCAACACGCGCATCAGAAGGGCATCATTCACCGCGATATTAAGCCTAACAACGTCCTCGTCGCTGAATACGACAACCACGCCGTTCCGAAAGTGATCGACTTCGGCGTCGCAAAAGCCACGGCTCAACGGCTTACCGACCGTACGATGTTCACGGAGTTCGGCCAAGTACTCGGGACGATGGAGTACATGAGTCCCGAGCAAGCTAAGCTTAACCAGCTCGACATCGACACTCGCAGCGATATCTACTCGCTAGGCGTGCTGCTCTACGAGCTATTAGTGGGCTCAACTCCTTTTGAGGGAAAACGGCTACATGAAGCAGCCTTGGACGAAATGCTGCGAATCATCCGGGAAGAGGATCCTCCCAAACCGAGCACGCGGCTAAGCTCCAGCGAGACGCTGCCATCGATTGCCGCCAATCGTCACATTGAGCCCGCCCGATTGAGCAAGGACGTCCGTGGCGAGCTCGACTGGATTGTGATGAAGGCGCTGGAGAAGGATCGCAATCGCCGCTACGAAACAGCTAACCGCTTCGCCGCCGACATCGAGCGGCATCTACGCGATGAACCCGTGGAGGCAGGACCGCCTTCGGCTGCTTATCGGTTCCGCAAGTTCGCCCGGCGAAATAAACCGGGACTGACGATGGGAGCGATCGTAGCTCTCGCTGTGCTCGTGGGCGTGGCTTCAATGGGCTGGGCCGTACGGGACCGCGTTGCCCGATCGGCAGTACTGGAGCACGCCGTTGCCCAGGCCCTTGATGAGACGGCAAGTTTCTACCAGTCCACGAGATTGTCCGATGCCCTCGGCTCGCTGCAGCAGGCCGAGGGTTTGCTGGCCAGCGTCGGCGAGAGCCACAACCTCAGAGAGCGCGTGCGACAATGGAGGGCAGACCTGACCATGGTCACGAAGTTGGAAGAAACACGGCTCGAACTGTCACAGCTCGACAATCAGGCATTCGATACCGCCGCCGCTGACCAAGCATATCGCGTCGCATTCCGGCAGTACGGAGTTGACGTGGAAGCACTGGACGCCGCCGATGCAGCCGGTCGTATCAGGACGTCGGTGATTAAGGATGATCTGGTGATCGCCCTGGACGACTGGGTGTTTGCAAAATGGTGGTCCGGCCGGCCCGGCGTGGAGGATTTGACTGCGATCGTTCGGCAGGTCGATTTCGATCCGTGGCGCAGCCGCTTCCGCGATGCCTTCCAGCGCCGGGATCGTAACGCCTTGCAGAACCTTGCTGTAGACAAAGAAGCCCTCTCGCAGCCCCGCGCCACACTGCTATTTCTAGCATCGGCGCTGCACTCGCTCGATAACGATGCACTGGCGATCGACGTGTTGCGACAGGCGCAGCAGCGCTATCCGAATGACTTTTGGCTCAATGTCACCCTGGGATCCTACTTAATGTCGTTGGATCCACCTCGCGTGAGTGACGCAATGAGTTTTTACCGGGCCGCGGCGGCTCTGCGGCCGGAAAGTCCGTCCGTGCACATGAAACTCGGCATCGGCTTGCACAAATTGGGTAGAAGGTCCGAATCCGAGGCGGAGTATCGTGACGCGATCCGCCTCAAACCGGTCTACGCTACGGCACGCTACTACCTCGACGTCGTGCTGCGCGCGCAAGGTAAGCCGCCCGAAGCTACAACGCAACCGCCGCCGGAGAAGCTGCTCGTTGAGCTGCAAAACGCCGCTCGAAAAAACGAAAGGGGCGCGACAAAACAGGCACTCAGCCAATCGCCGATACCCTATCCGGCGTCACGAGCGGTGGAGAACCCCGCCAACGGGCACTATTACCAGCGCCTCGACGTTCTCGCACTCTCATGGCATGACGCAAAGGATCTGTGCGAAAGCATGGACGGATACCTGGCCACCATCACGTCGCCGGACGAGAACGAATTCATTTACCAGAACTTCGCCGACCATCATGCTGTTTGGCTGGGGGGCACCGACGAGCCGGAGGAAGGCCGCTGGCAATGGATCACAGGCGAGCCGTTCCAATACCAGGACTGGGCTATCGGGCAGCCTGATAACAGCAACAAGAAGGAGCACTTTCTTGGCATGGGCAGCCCGCCGTCCGTAGCCAGGGACGGGTTAATCCAGAACTTCAGTCCTGCACCCCGTTGGAACGACTTTCCATCTTCGGGCGATTTCTTTGGCGTGCCAATACTCGTGCCCCTCTGCGAATGGGATACGCTGAAAGCGATGCACCGGAATTCTAATAAACGCTATGCACCCGCCTTTTTGGATTTGGGCCAGGCACTCTTAAAGCAAGGGAATATTAAAGATGCGGAGACCGCCTTTCGTGAGGCATTTTGGGCCGTCGGACGCGACCCAACACTCCTTAACTCGCTGGCTTGGAGGCTGGACATTATTCCCAATTCAAGCCGCCAGCTGCGCAGTCTTTCGCTCCAAGCGGCACAGAAGGCAGTTGATCGGCAGCCGCGAGATCCAAACTATTGGAACACGCTGGGGGTGGCGCACTACCGCGCTGGCGACTGGAAAAACGCGCTCGCCGCACTGCAAAAGTCCGTGGAAATCGGCAAGGGCGGCAATTGTTCGGATTGGTTCTTCCTGGCCATGACTCACTGGCAACTCGGCGATAAGGACGAGGCCCACAAGTGGTTCGACCAAGCTGTCGCCTCGATGGAGAAGAATGAGGCCGGCAACGAGCAGCTCCGCGGCTTTCGGACGGAGGCCGAGCAATTGCTCAAGACTACCAACAAGAAGCCGGCGACGAAACCGGCAGTCGAAGTGAAGTAACGAAGAAAAGCGGCCGGTGAGGCTTACCGCGAAGCAAGCTCCTCACCGGCCCGGCATCTACTCGGCGCTCGGTTTGCGCGCCGGGGGGCGATGACTTTTTTATTGTAAAGCAACCCGCAAAGGAAAGTTGTCATGATACTGAAACATCACAGTTATGCAGCGGCTCGCGCGCTGACGGCCTTGGCGGTGCTGGGAGAGGTTCGATGACCACAATTATGTTTGGAAATGTTTTGCCGTGGATACTAATCGCCATCGGAACTTGGCTGGCATATCAGATTTTGAGCCAAAATGGCCGCATTTTGTTGCGATTGGAGGCGATCGAGAAACAAATAATTGCTGGCGCGGACGCGGAGCGGCAAGAGGTCGGCCGTCTAACCATCGGCGCGGCCGCACCGGACTTTGAGCTGCCCGATCTTACGGGCGTGCGCCACAAGCTTTCTGAATTTCGTGGACAGAACGTGTTGCTCATATTCTTCAACCCGCAATGCGGGTACTGCACGAAGATGGCCGCGGACCTCGCCGCACTGCCGGCGGAAGGCGGCGACCAGCGAATCGTAACGATCGTGGTCACCACCGGCGACGCCGAGGAGAACCGAAGGCTTGTCGAGCATTACGGCGTTCGCTGCCTGGTCCTCTTGCAAGAACAAATGGAAATTGCCACTCAATACCGCGCCCACGGAACTCCCATGGGATATCGGATTGACGGTGCGGGACGAATCGCCAGCGAGTTGGCCGTCGGCGCCGAGCCTCTGCTGCGACTGGCAATCGCGCCCGCCCACGACCAAATCGAACCGGGCGCAGCAGCGACCGGCTCCGCGCAGCACGCGAACGATAATGGCTCGCTGGCCCGCAGTCGCCTAAACCGTAGCGGGCTGAAGGCGGGCACTCGGGCGCCTGATTTCAGCTTGCCGACGATTGACGAAGGCGAGCTGTCACTGGCCGACTTCCGGGGCGTGCCGGTGCTGCTGGTTTTTTCCGATCCCCAATGCGGACCCTGCGATGAACTCGCGCCCCAGTTACAAGAGGTTCATCTGCGCCAGCCGGAACTCCAAGTGCTGGTTGTGAGCCGGCGCGATGTCGAAGCGAATCGTACTAAGGCGACCGCGCTTGGGCTGACTTTTCCCATCGTGCTGCAGAAGCAATGGGAAGTCTCTCTTAAGTACGCGATGTTCGCCACTCCCATCGGCTATCTCGTCGACGAGCGGGGAATCCTCGCGAGCGACGTCGCAATCGGAGTCGGGCCGATTCTGGCTCTGGCTGGCGACGCGGTGCATGAATCGTACTGGTCGCGACCCGTCGAATCGGAGCGGGCTTCGGCGATTTGAACTGATTATTGACCATCACGTTTCTATCAAAAAGAGAGGTATCGATCATGGAACATCTCGACGAGTTATCCAAGTCGCTGGCAGTAGCGATGTCGCGCCGCGAATCGCTGCGAAGTCTCGGGGCCGTTTTAGCGGGCGTGGTACTCAGCCCTCTCGGGTTGGGAACCGCCTGGGCTGCCGGGCCGGATCGGTGCATCGCTTTCTGCCGCTGTTCTAGCAAGGCCCAGCAGAATCAGTGCTTGGCAGCCTGCCGGGAATGCAACAGCAACACCAGCCGCCTCTGTGGAAGTTGCGGAACCTACGCCTGTTGCCCCACGTCGGAGACCTGTTGCGACGGGGTATGCAGCAACATGAGTTCAGATCAGCACAACTGTGGCGCCTGCGGAAACGTTTGCGGCGGATCAACCCCGTACTGCAATCAGGGAGCATGCGGAAATGGTGGTTGCGGATTGGGCGATACGTATTGCGGCGGTGTTTGCACCAACACTAACTTTGACAATGGAAACTGCGGCGGATGCGGTATTGTTTGCCCTGCCGGCTATAGCTGCCAGGGCTATTGCACGCCAATTCAGTAGTCCTAGTTTGAACTAAATGGTTTTAGTCAGCCGCCGACTTAGTCCGGTGTGGTCTTGATGAAGAAAAGCGGCCGGTGAGGCTTACCGCGAAGCAAGCTCCTCACCGGCCCGGCATCTCCTCGGCGCTCGGTTTGCGCGCCGGGGGCGATGACTTTTTTGATTGTACCGCAAACCAGAAATGGAAACACTCTTGATAAAGTCTCAAACTATTGTTTGCCGCATCGTCCTTGCGGCGCTCGGGCTGTCGGTAACGACCGCAGCGCTCGCCACTACCTACACCGTCACCGACCTGGGAACTCTGGGTGGAACCGAGAGTTTTGGATCTAGCCTCAACGCAAGCGGTCAGGTGACAGGCGCTTCCCACCCATTCTACGACGAACAGATCGACAGCTTTCTATGGACACCGACCACGCCTAACGGCGCAAGCGGCGCGATGACCGACCTGGGAACTCTCGGTGGGACGCAGAGCTTTGGGAACGGTCTCAACGCCAGCGGCCAAGTGGCCGGCGAGTCCTTCACAGCCAACGACGCCACAACGCATGCATTTCTGTGGAAGCCGACGACGCCCGGCGGTACCACTGGCACGACGCATGACCTTGGAACGCTAGGTGGAACCGATAGCCACGGGTACGGCATTAACGCCACCGGCCAGGTAACAGGCGCTTCTGACAAAACGGGAAACGCCGCCACTCATGCGTTTCTGTGGAAACCATCAACGCCTAACGGCACCAGCGGCACAATGCACGACCTGTTAACGCTCGGCGGAACAATAAGCAATGGCGGCGCGATCAATGCCACCGGTCAGGTGTCAGGCTCGTCCCTCACGACCGGAGACGCGGCCTACCACGCCTTTCTTTGGCAACCATCAACTCCAAACGGCATCAGCGGCACGATGCACGATCTATCCACCCTCGGAGGAACCGAAAGTTTTGGCGGCAGCATCAACGCCACCGGTCAGGTCGCAGGTTTTTCAAACACGACTGGAGACGCGGCTTACCACGCCTATCTGTGGACGCCGACCACGACTAACGGCACAAACGGCACGATGCTGGACCTGACAACACTTGGTGGGCTCAACAGCTACAGCTACAACGTCGGCTCCGGCGGCCAGGTGGTAGGCGCATCCGAAGTAGTAATGACCGCCGGCGACACCCATGCATTTCTATATAAAAGCGGAAGCGGCATGGTAGATCTTAATACGCTTATCGATCCGCTTTCGGGTTGGGAGTTAACCGACGCAGCCGGCATCAATGACGCCGGTCAGATCACCGGACAGGGACTGATTAATGAAGAGTACCACGCGTATTTGCTCACACCAATTCTCATTCCCGGCGACTTCAACCACGACGATTCAGTGAACTCCGCCGACTATGTTGGCTGGCGTAAAGGTCTTGGTACCACCTACACCCAAAACGACTACAGCAGTTGGCGATCCCACTTTGGCCAATCGGCCGGCAGCGGCGCGGCGTTACCCTCCGCCAACCCGCTGTCGGCCGCAGTGCCCGAGCCGGCAGCCATCACACTGTTGATGTTTGCCCCGCTTGGCTGGCTTCTCCGGCGCCGGGTCGTATAGAAAGTCCCGCCAACTCATTAGCGCGTGACACTCGTCTACAAACGACCGTTTAGAAACTGCCGCCGGGAAAGTGACCGGCCGATTCGATGGGAAAGTGCAACAACGTTGAATCGGCCAAACATCGCCATGCAAGGCGCTAAAGCTGCAAGAAGTCCTCGAAAATAGCTTCTTACGAAGACAAGTTGCAATTCGCATTAGAATACGATGCTCTGCCTCTCGTTTTCTGTTAAACTGAACGAGCCTTACAGGCATCCTCCTAGACGACCTTAGCACGCCGCCTACCTGGGTGGCTTTTCTCGGCTAAGGAGTTCGTCATGCTCTCGGTTGAGCTTCACAAGCTCGTCACGGGCGAAAAAGAGAACGTCGGTCCGCGCACTTCTTTCCGGCTTTCACGCAACATCTTGCAGTCTGAGCAGGACATCGTGGCCGTCTACAGCGCCGGGCTTTGGCGAACGAAAACCAATTGTTTTCTCGTGCTCAGCATCAATGCAGACGTACAGCTTACTTATTCGAACGAAAAGGCGAGATCACTAGCGCATGGACCGTTCGATAGGTTGTTCATTGTCGACGGACTTATCCATGCCGGTGAGCGAGATGGAAGTATCTTATCGCGGTTCGACGAGTCCACCGGCCATTGGCATTGCCTTGCCGACCGATTGCAGTGGCGCGACGTAGACTTTGTAAATCAGTCGGCGGATTAATCGCATTGCTTGACTAAACGCCGCCTAGTACGTCCAAAAACCCGGTGACGCGCGACACGAGTCGAGAAACGACCGATTGTGAATCTTAGCGCGGCGCATGCGATCAACTGATCGGGTTGTCGCCGCTGCTTGGGCGTTGCTTATTTCCGGGGACGGCGCACGGCACACTTCTTGGCGGTGTTTCCACCGCTGCGTGCCTATTTTTCAGCAGATGGCACAGCACCCACAGCACTATCAATGCGTAGATCGCACATGCCGCCACAAGCGGGTAAATCAATAGCGGGAAGGCGGTCAGAAGCCCATCAGCCAAATACGACTGTGCAAAACATAAGGGTGCCATTCCCGCGAGTGTCCCCAGCATTAACTTCCAAACCGACAGATGCGTTAGACCGGCTGCGTAGGAGACCAGATCCGATGATGTCAGCGGATTCACACGTAGCAAGAAAATCACCCAAGCCCCGCTTCGAGTAATTTGTTCCTCATAGCGTGCAATGGCCGAGCGTTCAAGATACTTGTCGGCGCGCTCTCCAAGAAAGACACGCATCAACTGGCACGCGATGCCCGCGCCAATCACGTTTCCGGCGAGCGACAATAGCCCACCCCAGAAACCTCCAAAGATTACGCCGCCTGGCGCATACAACATCGTGCCTGGAATGGGCGCGACCACAACTTCGAGGACCACAAATCCCAAATAGGCCAACGGCGCGGCCGCCCCAAAGCGATTAAAAAACGCACGCAGCGCGGCGACCGTCTCGTCCGCCGAACTCGATCGCATCAGCACATGGACAATCCCGTCGTTGGCGTAGGACCACACAAGTAGTCCACCAACCAACGCGATTGCGGTGATTGCTAAGGCACGAGCCAGCAGATTATTGCTCAACTTAGCGGAAGGTGGATTACGATGATAAGCGACCAGTAACTTCGTAAGACGACCGAATAACGGCACTATGATCCGTCATGAGCCCTTTGGTCGGTTTCTATCTGCCTTCGCTTTTGACTTCTGTTCCTGTTTTGCGGACTGCTGCTTCTTGCTCTTGTCCTTGTCTTTCTTACCACCTTTATCGCCCATTTCACATCCTTCCTTCTTCGTAAGCGTCCTTAAAAGAAATCCGAGATCTCCGTTTCACTTGGTCAAGCTTGCTCCGAAGCGGTTTACCGCCGTGACCAAGCCTAAAGCGTTCTCTTTGAATCGTCAATTACCCGAAACCTTGTGCGGGTTTGCAGTCCAATTCTGATTTGCGCAAAGTACGCCGTCAAAACACTCGAAGTCGTGGCTGTTCACCAGCACGCCTTAGAACTTCGCGATCGATCGTATCAATTGCCATCTCTGCACAAGTTTTGCAGATCCGGACAGGGTGGCGCTTGGGTCCAGCATCCCTCTTTGCCAGTAGTGGGCCAGTTAGCTGTTCGGGTTGATTACAGAATGAGCAATGCAAGTTGTTAGGCATGAAAGCCAGTATACCGTTATGCAGCCCGGTCGTGTCGACCCGTCGAGACAAGGTGGCGGCGCCAGCAGGGCAAACAACGCACTCGTTCTAGGCAGTTCGGTGGCCGCCGGGCCGAATAGAAACTACCAGCAACTCTTTAACACGGTGAAACTAATCAACAATGGACCGATGTGAAACGGTCTGCCAGTCGCAAAAACTCGACCTTTGAGGGCACGCCCGGGGCGTCCGGGAAACTCATCTGTTTGCTCAGCCTGACACTCGGCCGCCGCTCCTAACGGAAAAACACGCCGCCAAACCAACCAAATCTGAAACTAGCACCATTTACAAACCAAACGAAATGAGATGAATCGAGCGAGAAAGCTGCGGTTAATACTCGTCGAGATGCTCTATATCATCAGCCTCCTGGTCCAGCTCGGTCGACCGTAGTTCCTTGACGAGGTGCATCCGCGCTTGCTGCAAAGATTTGCGCGGACGTGGATCGCGAGGAATGGTCCTATCGACTTGCTTTATCCAGTTGGAAAAACCTCGCAAGATATCTTGCGCTGCATCGAGGCGTCCCTGATCTTTCATGTTGCTCGGCATATCGCGGATAAACCACTGCAAAGTATTCCAGTATTCGGGCGTCCAGGGAAAGTCGGCGCAGAGCGATTCCATCGTCTCAGCGGCTTTGTTGAATAATGGGATCGATCCCTCTACCCGGTTCGAATGACAGTAACATAAACCCAGGTCGAAATTGAGTTGAGCAGCTGCGTCTCGAGCCTGAGAAGATTGCGGTTGTTGCTGCAGGGCGATCTCAACGTGCGCGAGCCCCTGTTTAACAATCGCCTCTGCTTCGCCTGCCCTCGCTGTTGAACTACCTGGAATTCGACTGAAGATCGCGATGCAAGCTCGGCACAGGCCGATCCGCGTATTCAAATCGTCCGGTTGTTGAGATAACCAAGCTTCGCCGTTCACAATCGCTTCCCGCCATAGTTGCTCTGCCTGCTCCAGGTCACCGCGTTTACACGCCCTATCGCCCCGATAGTGCAAGTACAGTACGTAGGCTCGTCGCCGATCGGGCCATCGTCGATGCAGATTGCTCAAATGTTCCAGAGCGCGCTGGTATTGAGCTTCTACTGCTGGATCCTCATAGCCAACCGATTGCAGCGATCCGCTCGTTGGGTCCATGGTGTATGCGAGGTCCAACTCCATGATGGCCATGCGCTCCTGCAGGATCGGGTCTCGTTCATCTGTGGCGGATAAAAGCTCGATACCTCGGCGCATGGAACGCTCAGCATCCTCCTTTTGCCCCAGTTCTCGCTGCAGTCCTGCCATGTTGTAGAGCACCTGTGCCATCTCCGGTACGAGCGATCTGTCGGCCTCATTGAGTTGTATTAGCTGTTCATAGAACCGTTGCGCGCCCTTGAGCAGCGATACTCGCAGGGGATGAGCAATCGGTACGTTGTTGAACTTCTCGCTGGCAACGTCCGTGAGCATTTGGTTTACCGCATCACGAGCCATGGCGAGAGCGGCATCTTTTTGTTGCAGTGCGGCTGCCCGGGCCGCCGACTCGCGACGGGTTTGCGTATTGCTCACTGCCAGCACGCTGACCGCGGCAAGGACCAAGGCTGCCACTGCCGCCGTCAGTCCCGCGGCCAGCGGATTGCGTCGGCCCCAGCGTACGAATCGCTCTACCTGCGTCGAACGGCGCGCTACGATTGGCCGGTCAGTCAAAAAGCGCTCGAGATCGTCGGCCAGACTTTGCGCGGTATCATATCGCCGCGACGGAGACTTTTCTAAGCACTTTAAGGCGATCGTTTCCAGATCGCGCGGGATGGCGACATCCAATTGCCGCAGCGCAACTGGTTCTTGTTCCGCAACTTGGCGGAGCGTGTCGGCCATGCTGGCTGCTTGAAACGGTGGGCGACCTGTGAGGATCGCATAGAGTGTTGCGCCCAACGAATACACATCCGCTGCCGGTCCAATGTCCTCCGCTCGGCCTGCTATCTGCTCCGGCGGCATAAAGTTGGGCGTCCCCAACAATTGGCCGGTGTGGGTGAGCCGGGTTTCGTCGGTCTGCCGCCTGGCCAAGCCGAAATCGGTAACGCGAACCCGACCGTCTTGATCGATGAGGATATTTGCCGGTTTCTTTCCAGCACATTGGGATCCTAAGCTTAGAATTCCACGTGGACAAGTTGTCGCG
>JADMIO010955774.1_pt1 | contig 66678 bp, 68 predicted proteins | sample 8958161 | NCBI WGS metagenome assembly JADMIO01 (sample SAMN16585339, study PRJNA669376) | soil metagenome | isolation source: Crop rotation soil | place: USA: Cullars Rotation, Alabama | collected 2011 | reverse complement strand
GCCGCGACTTCAAGTCACGTGAATTCCAAGCTTCGGATCCCACTGTGCTGGAAAGCGATTGGGGGAATCATCGCAGCAGCCGACATGACCGCAGCTGCGGCAGAGACGTAGATGAACCCAATAGCTGCCCATCTTCAGGCATTCCTCACATCCCTTCGCGCTGGGGGTAACCTGCTGGATGGTCGATTCATGGCTGCACCCGTTCGACATCATGCATCCTCCTTCGAAAGCGCGGCCAGCGCCTGATGCACCTGGGCGACCACCGCGGCGCCCTCTCCCACAGCAGCGGCGACCCGCTTGGTCGATCCGGCGCGGACGTCGCCAATGGCAAAGACGCCGGCCATGCTGGTTTCCAGCGGCAGGCCGAAGCCTCCGGTGAGGATGAAACCCTTGTCATCGGTTTCCAGACAACCCCCAAGCCAGCCGGTATTGGGATCGGCGCCGATGAACAGAAAGAGGTGACTGAGCGCGCAACGATGGTTCGAGCCATCCGCCCGATTTCGGAAGGTCACCGCACTAAGCTCGCCCCGTTCCCCCTCAAGCCCAACAATTTCCTTGCCGACATGGATAGTGACATTGGGAAGCGCCTGGATCCGGTCGATCAGATAGCGCGACATGGTTTCGCTGAGGTCGCGACGGGCGACGAGGTGGAGATGGCGGACTTTCGGTGCCAGGAACACCACCGCCTGACCCGCCGAATTGCCGCCGCCGACCAGGCCGATATCCTGCCCCTCGCACAGCTTCGCCTCGATCGCCGAAGCCCAGTAGGAAATGGCATTCCCTTCAAATTCTGCCAGATTGGCGATGTCCGGCCGGCGATAGCGCGCACCCGTGGCGACGACCGCGGTTCGCGCCCTGACGGACTTACCCTCCTCCAGCACCAGCCGGATCGGATCGCCGGGATTGGTGCTATTGCCGCACTCCAGATTCGCCACCGTCAGCGGCATCGCCATCTCAACCCCGAATTTCAATGCCTGGCTGAAGGCGCGGCCGGCCAGCGCCTGGCCCGAAATGCCGGTGGGGAAGCCCAGATAATTTTCGATACGGGCGGACGCCCCCGCCTGGCCGCCCTGGGTGCGCTCCTCCACGATGATCACCGACAGCCCTTCCGACGCGGCATAGACTGACGCTGCGAGTCCTGCCGGGCCGGCGCCGACAATAGCGAGATCATAGACGATAGCGGGGTCGAGCGTCGGGGTGATGCCCAGGCAGGCGGCGACCTCCGCATCGGCCGGGCACTTGAGGATATCGCCGCTGGGACAGACGACCAGAGGTAGTTCGGACGGCAGCACCCCGATCCGCTCGACCAGCTCCCGACCTTCCGCGTCCTTGGTGGCGTCGAGAACCAGATTGGGAAAGGCGCTGCGGGTAAGAAAGCCCTGGAGCCGTACCATGTCGGGACTGCCAGGCTCCCCGATCAGGATGGTGCCGGCCCCGCCCTCTTCGAGCAGACCGACGCGGCGCAGGATCAGCGCCCGCATGATGATCTCGCCGACATCGGCGGAGCCGACCATCAGGGACCGCAAATGGGCCGCGTCGAACGGCAAGGCGGTGCAGCCCTCCGGCCCGGCGCGTCCGCCGGCGATCGACGGACGGCCGGAGAGCTGGTTTATCTCGCCGCTGAACTGGCCGACTTTATGATCGGTGATGTCCGCTTCGTGATCGAGGCCATCGCGGCGGATGACGTGGATGCTGCCTTCGAGCACCAGCCAGGCCGGCGCCCCAACCTCACCGATGCCGAACATCTGTTCGCCGGGTGCGAAGCTGCGCGCCGGGCCGCTGGCAAAGCGTGAAGCGGTCTCGGTCTGCACGGCATCGAGCACCGGAAACATCTGATCGGCACGGGTATCGATCAAGCTCATGCTGGGGGTCTCTCGCGGCGGGAAGGCGAATCGCCGGCGACTGCTTACCAGATCGGCGACATGAGGGTCAGCCGTACACTCAGTCGTATCCGTTCGTCCGCAACAGCTCCAAAAATCGACCCATGCTTTCTTCGAGAACAGGCTCCGGCCAGCCGGCATAGCCCAGAATGAAGCCCTGCCTTGGATGCGCAGCGGCAAAGAGGCTTGAGAGCGGCTCAAGGTGCAATCCGACGGCCTTTGCGGACTTGGCGATGCGTTGATCGGTCCCCGTCGGCTGCTCCCGCCTGAACGTGACGGTGAGATGCATGCCGACCTCCTGCGGCAGGCAATCGAACCTGTCTGGAATATGCTTCTTCAGCGCGTTGATCAAAGCGGCACGGCGCCGCTTGAGCTGCACGCGAACCTGGCGCAAATGCTTGGCGAACAGTCCACTGGTGATAAATTCCGCCATGCCGGGCTGGGCGCTGGTCGGCACCATGCTCTGCTCCATTTCGCGGACCCGTGTCATCGCTTCGATCAGCGGCACGGGACCGGCGACATAGCCGAGCCGCAGGCCATCGAACGTCAGCTTGGACAAGCTACCGAGCGAAAGGACGGGGCAATCCGGATCCAGCGCCGAAAGGGATGGTACCGGACGACCGGCAAATCTTATTTCGCTGTCATAATCGTCCTCGACCACGACTGTCCCAAATTCCCGCGCCCAATTCAGCAGGTGAAGCCGGCGCTGAAGCGACAGGGGCATTCCCATGGGAAACTGGCGTGCCGGTGTCAGCAGGGCAAGGGCCGCCTCCGGCGCCAGGGCGATCCCGGCGGCAACATCCATGCCATCGGCATCGACCGGGACAGGCACCAGCGCGAATCCTTCCCGAACAAGCTCGCGCTGGCTCGCCGGATAGCCGGGGTCCTCGATCCAGGCGACCAGCGGTGCCTGGGGCCGCATCAAGGCGATTGAGCGAGCAATGACGCGAAGCGCATCGCTATTACCGGCGGTTATCAGGATCTGCTCAGGTTCGAACCGAACGCCCTTGATCGAGAAAAGGTGGCTGGCAACGGCCTCACGCAGAGCAGGCAGGCCAGCCCCACTCATTCGCTCACTCATTTTACCGTGCTTGCGCCAGCCACGGGCAAGCAAATGGGCCCAGCTCTGATGAGGAAAGAGGTCGGCAGGCCCGCACATCGGAGAAAAGGGAAGATGCGCGGCGCGCACGGCCGTATCGGCCGCGGGCCTTTCAGGCGGTTTGACAGGCGCGTCAGCGGCCGGGGCGGATCGTAAATGGTCCAGCGTCGCCACAATATGGCCGGAACCGGCAGAGCCAAGCAGATATCCTTCCAGACTGAGCTGATCATAGGCAGCCAATGTGACAGTGCGCGAGACATTGAGATCGTCGCACAGCCGCCGGGTCGAAGGCATGCCGGCACCGGCAGCGATCCGGCCGGACAGGATCAGATCGCGCAACTGAACATATAGTTGCCGGGTCAGCGGTTCGCGCGCATTCCGGTCCAGCGTGATGGACAGCAAGGCGACAGAGGAATTTTGGCGTCGCGAAGACATCATGCCAATCTGGTTCACCGGGGCTGGAACATCCCTATGCACCAGGCGCCTTTCAGCGGGCAGCCTTATCTCCCTTTGCAACCTTCGACCAGAATGACATTGATGACCCTACCGGCAGAACGGTCGCCTTAACTCCTATAAGGGTTTGGCGGGGTAATATGACCCCTCATCCCGGGACGCGCCGATAGGTATAGTCATATCCTTCGGTCCAACTGATCCCATCCGTGGATCGCACACTGTGTTGACGAACGCTGCCGTCGGGATTTGGCGTGAAGGTCATCCTCGCCTGCACCATTTGTCCGGGAACGCGAACGCTTGGAAATTTGGCTATGAGAATCATCTCCTTGCCTACCATTCCGCCGATGAATTCACGCCAGGCGCCGCTCGAATCCGTCCACAGCTGGTGCCATTTGCTATCGGTCGTGACGTAAGTGTTGAGGCTGCCGCCGATCAGCCGAGGATCGCGCCAGTTCTCGCGGATCGTGCAGCCGTCATAGAGGGCCTCGATCCGGCTTTCGCCTTGCAGGCTCTTGTCGTTGGTGTCGAACACCTGCCAATGGCCGACCCAGAAATCGAACTGTCGGTTCTCGGGTCGATCGCATTTGGGTATCGCAGGCTGCGCAGGCGCAACCGACGGGGTTTGTGCGCCTGCCGACGAAGTTGCGGCGAGCAAAGCTGCCAGGATCCAAGCGCGCATATCCATTCGTCTCCTTTTCAAATATTCGGCAGTGGCGAGGATCTCACAACGGGTGCACCCGCAGTTCCGGCGCGAGATACATTCGATCTCCTGTGGCAACGCCAAAGGCGCGATACCAGCCATCCAAATTGGGAAGGGGGCCGTTGACGCGCATCCAGGGCACGGCGTTACTGCCCTGCGCCAACTGGTTCCGTACGGCATCGTCCGTGAACTTCGCCCGCCAGCTCTGGGCTCGGCCGAGGAAGAAGCGCTGGTCGCCGGTCAGATGGTCGAGTCTGGGCGCCGCCCGGCCGGCCAGCGAAAGATGATAGGCGTCCAGCGCCACCTCGAGTGCGCCGACATCCGCCATCGCCTCGCCCGCCAGAATCTGGCCGCGCGGATGGACGCCGGGAATAGGCTCCATCGCGGAATAGCGGGCAGCGAAGGTCGCGAGCATGACGGAAAAATGCTTTGCCTCGCCGGGCTTAAGCCAGGGGTTCAACCGTCCATGGGCGTCATATTCGATCCCGCCTTGTCCAAAGGCCGTGACCATCTGTTGGGCGATGATCGTGCCGACCGCGCCATAATTGACGGCGTCGTCCGCCGCCGCGTCGAAGAAGGGCGGCTGGAGCAGGGCATCGGCCACATTGGCCGTATTCGCCTGCGGGTCGTAGAGATATTGGGGGTACATAGGCGGCAGCGCCCATCGCGCGCGATCATAGGGTCGCGAGAGGCGGCCGACCAGCTCTCGCCATTGATAGAACGCCGCGCGGTGGACGTCCGCGTAAAGGCTGTCACCGGCGATGCGCAGCTTTTCATAGGCTTCGAAATGTTCGGGATAGCCTACGCGGATATCCATGGCGGCAAGCTTTCGCCGCGCCAGGATTCGCGATTGCGGGCTGAGCCATGTCGCATGCTGCAATCGCGCGTCGAGCGCCTTGCGAAGATGGGCGACCATGTCCTTCACCCGCATCTGGACGCGCGGCGAGGAGAAGCGCTGGACATAGATTGAGCCGAGCGTGTCCGGCAGCACCGCTTCGATCAGCCGCTCGCCGCCCTGCTGCCGGTCCCGTGCGACGGCCGAAACGGTGTTCATCGCGTTGACCCGAAACGCCAGGTTGAGCGCGTAAAGATCATGGCTCAAAAATGCCGCGTTGCGATCGGCAATCGCGAAGGCCTGTCGCGCGCGAAGCATCGGCAGGTCCGCGTCGGCGTAGATCGCGGCGATCCGCATGAACGCCGCCGGATCGTCGATGATGAGGGATGCCGGAAGCGACATTCCGGCACCGCGGAAATAGGCATCCCAGTCGAATCCCGGAGCCATCGCCTTCAAGCGCGTCGGCGTGACGCGGTTGTAGGTCCGTGCAGGATCCGACAGCGCTTCCAGCGGCGTGCTTGCCTTCGCTATGCGTGTTTCGAACGCGACGATGGCGACCGCTGCGGCTGCCGGATCGGACCAGCCGACTGCGGCCAGCATCTGCTCGATATAATGCTGATAGGCTTGCCTTATGTCCGCAAGCTCCGGCCGGACATAGTAGCTGATGTCGGGTAACAGGATGCCGCCCTGACCCAGATAGAGCGCGTTGCGGTCCGGATGCTGGCGGTCCTGCTGGATGGCCAGGGCGACCGGACCGGCCGCAAAATGGTCATTGAGATTGGCAGCGTGGAGCGACAGCGGACCTTCTAGACGGCCCATCTGCTCGGCCATGTCCGATCGAGTCCGCGCGGCGTGCACCGCCACCAGCTCCGGTTCGATCGGCGCATGGCCCTGTTGTTCGATAGCGGCTTCATCGAGATATTCGCGAAAGAGCGTTCCCGCCTTTCCGGTTGCTCTGTTGAGGTTGGGCGACCGGTCGGCGACCATTTGCTGGAGCAAGCTGATTAGCCGCGGCGGAATGATGTCACGCACGTCGCGCCAATAGGATTTGAAAGGATGATTTATATCCGGAACGGTCCGCGTCACCCAGGCGCCGTTTTGATGGAGGTAGAAGTCGTCTCCCGGTCGAACCGATCGATCCTGGTCACCCAGATCGACACCCCAGTTGCCCATTCGGGGCACGCGATCCGCCGGAGCCGCCATGATGGCCGCCGTGAAGCCCAGGGTGGCAAGGGCAAAGAGCGCCGCTCCGAGACGCATAAGAGACCAACTCATGCGACATGGCTATGGGAAGAACAGGCCGGCGCCCAATATCCAGTTCGGATTATTCCGAGATAGCCGCTTCCGCGCGGCTATGATGTCCTCGCTCGAAACGGATCCTAATTTTTCACCCATCGGGCGATCACACCTGGATAGGCGACCCTCACTTCGCCGTCGACAATCTGCGCGCTGAAGCCCAGCCGGTCCTCGCCGGTCAGAGCATCCTCGCGCATCCGTTCACGCAAATCCTCGATCGTGCACGCCTGAGGAAAGGAGGTGGCCAGGATCGGGTCGAAGGCCATGTGGGGCGTAAGGGTTGCGAGCATCGTTGGTTCGTCGACCGGGAGGCCGAGGCCGAGCGTCCCCACCTCCTCCGGCGTCAGGGCATGGACATGAGACGGGTCGCGCGCCTTTTCAAAGGCATCATAGGCTGCAGACTTGTCGGCGGCCGGGGTAACGTCGCGGATAACGATCCGGCCGCCGGGACGGCAGACGCGGGCCATCTCGGCAAAAGCGGCGCGCGGGTCAGTCAGATGGTGGAAGGCGGCGCCGCACAGGACGATCGAGAAGGCGCCGTCCTCGAACGGCAGGGCGCAGACGTCGCCTTCGACCCAATCGGCATTCTCCATGCCCTTTTCCGCCTGCGCCGCGCGGGCCTGGTCGAGCATCGCCGGGGTCAGGTCGAGGCCGGTGACGCGGGCGACATGCGGCGCAAGGTCGAGCGCGATCGTCGCGGGACCGCAACAGACGTCCAGTGCCAGATCGTCAGGCCTTGGATCGACAAGAGCGCGAAAGGCCGCCTGACGATCCCCAGCGATCGCCATGGCGCCGGTCAGCCGGCTATAGCTTTCTGCCTGCTGGGTGAATTGGTCGAGGACCTGGTCTTTCTGAGCGGCGGTTTCGGCCATGGCATTTCTCCCTCGCCGGTTAATAGCATGAAGATCGGCCGCAAGCGCTGCGCACCGGCGATATTTGATCCGCTTGCCTCAGCCGCACGCCGCCCCATATGGGCGCGATGACAGATTTTTCCGTGCTCGACCTTGTGCCGATCGTCGAGGGCGGCAGCGTCGGCCAGGCCTTTGCCAACGCCGCCGATCTCGCCCGCCATGCCGAGGCCTTGGGCTATAAGCGCTACTGGATCGCCGAGCATCACGGCATGCCGGGGATAGGCGGCGCGGCGACCTCGCTCGCCATCAGCCATGTCGCGGCGGCGACCTCGACCATCCGGGTCGGCGCCGGAGGCATCATGCTGCCCAACCATGCGCCCTTGGTGATCGCCGAACAGTTCGGAACCCTGGCGGCGCTGTACCCCGGGAGGATCGACCTGGGCCTTGGGCGGGCGCCAGGATCCGACCAACGGGTCGCCCAGGCCATGCGCCGTACGCTCGCCACCGATCCCAACCAGTTCCCGCGCGACGTACTGGAATTGCAGGCCTATTTCGCCGCCGATCCCAATCTGGGCTTTGTCGCCACACCGGGCGCGGGAGAAACGGTGGAGATGTGGATCTTGGGCTCGAGCACCTATGGCGCCGAACTCGCGGCGGTGCTCGGCCTGCCTTACGCCTTCGCCTCGCATTTTGCGCCCGATGCACTGGACGAGGCGCTGCACGTCTATCGCAGCCGCTTCCGGCCCTCGGCAGTGCTCGACCGGCCCCATGTCATGCTCGGCTATAATATTATCGCGGCCGACAGCGAGGATGAGGCCGAATATCTCGCCTCATCATCGCAGCAGAGCTTCGTCGCACTGCGGACGGGAACGCCCGGCCGGTTGCCGCCGCCGGTGCGGAATTACCGGGAGACTCTGCCCGAGGTGGCGCGACATATGCTGACCCGGGTCCTGTCGGTCAGCGCGATCGGCACAGTCGATAGCGTGGCCGAGCGGCTGTCAGCCTTCATCGCCCGCACAGGGGCGGACGAGATCATCGTCACCAGCCAGGTCTTCGACCATGACGCCAGGAAGCGCAGCTATGCGCTGGCAATGGAGGCGATGCGAAGGATCGAAACGCCCGCCCTGGTTCAGGCCAGCGGATAGTCAGGCAGGCGCCATCAAATCGTCCTTGGTCAATGCCGCCGCGACCGGCATCGCTGGATAGGCGTCCAACCTTGCCGCGCCCTCTCCTCGCCAGATGGCGCATACGACTCCCACGACTTGTCCGCCCGCCTGTTCAACCAGCCTGATCGCGTCCACGACAGCCCCGCCGGTCGTAATCACGTCCTCTATCAGGACGATGCGCCTGCTATGAACGTCGCCGCCTTCAACCGCTTGGCAGGTTCCATAGGTCTTTGCGGCCTTTCTGACGAACACTGCCGGAATGCCAGTAGTTAGGGAAATCGCCGTGGCGATCGGCACACCGCCCAGTTCCAGTCCAGCGAGCACCTGCGTTTTCGACGGCAACAAAGCCGTCATTACCTTCGCTAGGCGTCGAAGAAGGTCTGGATCGGACTCGAAGCGGTATTTGTCGAAATAGGTGGTCGAAACCTGGCCCGAGCGCAGGCGAAATTCGCCTTGCAGCGATGCAATCGCGCTAATGTCCGTGGCTAGAGAAGGGTCGATCATTGCAACCCCATTTTGGCTCAAAGCCGAACCAGCGTGCCTGCGCCGCGCTTGGTGAAGATTTCGAGCAGCATCGCATGGGGCACCCGGCCATCAAGGATGACGGCGGCATCGACGCCGCCCTCGACCGCCTTCACGCAGGTCTCCAGCTTGGGGATCATGCCGCCGCTGATGGTGCCGTCGGCCTGAAGACCGGCGATCGCCTGGGGATCGAGATCGCTCATCAGCTTGCCCGACTTGTCGAGCACACCGGCAACGTCGGTCAGCAGGAAGAAGCGCGAGGCCTTGAGCTCGGCCGCGATGGCGCCGGCCATGGTGTCGGCGTTGATATTGTAAGTATGGCCGTCGGCACCGATGCCGACAGGGGCGATCACCGGGATGATGCCATCCGCCGCCAGACTGTCGAGGATGCGGCGGTCGACCGCCACCGGTTCACCGACGAAACCGAGATCGACCCGCCGCTCAATGCCGGAATCGGGATTGGGCGCGCGCTTGCCGCCGATCTTTTCACAGACGACGAGGCCGGCATCCTTGCCGCTGATGCCGACCGCGCGGCCGCCGGCACCGGCGATCCAGCCGACAATTTCCTTGTTGATCGATCCGGCGAGCACCATCTCGGCGATTTGGGCGGTTTCGGCATCGGTGATGCGCAGGCCATCGACGAACCGCGATTCGACCCCGAGCTTCTTCAGCATCGCGCCAATCTGCGGGCCGCCGCCATGGACGACGACCACATTAATGCCCACTGCTTTCATCAGCACGACATCTTCGGCGAAATCACGGGCGAGTTCCGGATCGCCCATGGCATGGCCGCCATATTTGACGACGAAGATCTTGCCGGCATAGCGCTGGATATAAGGCAGCGCCTCGACCAGGACTTCGGCCTTGGCCAGTAGCGCGGGATCGGATGCGTAATCGGTCATGAGCGGGCCTATAGAGCATCGCGCGGAAATTTGGATAGTCCCGTCATGCTGATGAAAATCAGCATCCATGAGCCTCGGCATTTACGGCTCAAGGGAGCCGCCAATGGATCCTGACTTTCGTCAGGATGACGATCATCGGCTGTCGAGTCGCCGGCCGATCGCGACGAACAGGTAGATGAGGGGCGGCACCAGGATGATCGACAGGGTCACCTTGGCGATCATTTGGCCCACCATCAGTTCGCCGATCGGGAAGACGCCGGCAAAGGCGATCGAGACGAACAGCAAGGTGTCCACCACCTGGCTCAAAATGCTGGCAATGCCGGCGCGCAGCCACAACAGCTTGCCGCCTTCCTTGCCCTTGAGTGCGGCGAAGATGGTGACGTTCAGCGTCTGGGAGATGCCGTAAGAGATGATGCCGGCCAGCCAGATTCGCGGCGTGCCCCCGACGATGGTCGCGAAGGCATCCTTGCGGGCGGGGTCCATGTCGGCCGCCGCGGGGATGGCCAGCACCATGATCGACAGCAGGATCGAGGTGATCAAGGGCACGAAGCCCAGCCTGACCAGCCGGTTGGCGGTAGCGCCGCCATGCAGTTCGGCCACCGCGCTCGAGGTTATGACAAGCAGCAGAAAGGCGAAGATGCCTGCCTCAACCGCGAGCGGGCCGAGACCGAACAGCGGGCCGATCGCGGACAGCGGACCCAGCGCCACCTGCTTGTTGCCGAGCACTCCGGCGATACAGATCATGCCGCCATAGAAGATGGCGAGGGCGAAGAGCGACAGCGGGACGGCGCGCGCCGGTGGTTCGGTAGTCATTGCGGAAGCGTATAGGCATTGTCCGGGGGAGGCAATTCCTCCCCCTATCCCTCACCCTGCATCCATGTATAAATCCAACGGGACAACAGGCGGGGGCAGCATATGAATTTTCTGATCGGTTTCGCCGGCATCGCCGTCATCCTGCTGATCGCCTTCGCGCTGTCGTCAAATCGCAGATGGATAAGGTTGCGGGTCGTCGGCGCGGCATTTGCGCTGCAGGCGGGAATTGCCGCTCTCGTTCTCTATGTGCCGCAGGGCAAATGGGTGATCGAGAAAATGTCGGGCGGCGTTTCCAACCTGCTCGGCTATGCCCAGGCCGGCATCGACTTCATCTTCGGCGATCTCGCCAAGCCGGAGCTGGGCGGCCACGCCTTTGCGCTCGCGGCGCTCCCGGTGATCATCTTTTTCGCGTCGCTGGTGTCGATCCTTTATTATCTCGGCGTCATGCAGTTTGTGGTGAAATGGGTCGGCGGCGCGATCCAGAAGGTGACCGGCGTTTCCAAGGTCGAATCCCTCTGTGCCGCCGCCAATATCTTCGTCGGCCAGTCGGAAAGCCCCCTGGTCATCCGCCCCTATCTCGCCAGCCTGACCCCGGCCCAGCTTTTCCTGGTGATGACCAGCGGCATGGCAGGCGTCGCCGGCACCATCCTCGCCGCTTATGCGTCGATGGGGATCAAGATCGACTATCTGCTCGCCGCCAGTTTCATGTCGGCACCCGGCGGTATCCTGATGGCCAAGATGATGATGCCCGACAATCCCGAAGATCCCGAGATTGAGCCGGTCATATTGCCGGACGCGCATGAGGAAGAAAAGCCGGCAAACCTGATCATGGCGGCGAGCCAGGGCGCGCAGACCGGCGTCAAGCTGGCGGTCGCAGTCGGCGCGATGGTGCTGGCGTTCGTGGCGCTGGTGGCTCTGGCCAATGGCATATTGGGCGGCATTGCCGGCTGGTTCGGCCATCCTGAGCTGAGCTTTCAAGCGATCCTCGGCTGGCTGTTCTCACCGGTCATGTATCTGCTCAACATTCCCTGGCATGAGGCGCCGGCGGCCGGCGGCCTGTTCGGCACCAAGATGGTGCTCAACGAATTTGTCGCCTTCATCAATCTCGGGCAGATGCAGTCCGGCCTGTCGCCGAAGACCGTCGCGATCGTCACCTTTGCCTTGTGCGGTTTCGCCAACTTCTCATCGATCGCCATCCAGATGGCGGTGACCGGCAGCCTGGCGCCCAATCAGCGGCCGGTAATCGCCCGACTGGGGATCAAGGCGCTGCTGGCCGGCAGCCTCGCCAATCTGATGAGCGCCGCGCTCGCCGGGATCATGCTGAGTTTGCAATAGGGCCGTAAATAAATTGCTGTGCCGGGAATAAACGCCAGCACGATTCCGTCTTCCTTGCTGAACCATCACAAGGAACAGCAGGATGACCGACCCGTTTCATGGAGGCCTGACCCGCCGCACGCTTCTCAACCGGTGCGGGGCCTGGGCCGGCGCAGGCGCGGTTTATACGCTGACGGGCGGGATCGCCTCGTCCGTCGGGCTCGACCAGGCGCTTGCCGCCGGCAAGACCGCGGGCAAGGCCCGTCCCTTCACCTTCCTGCAGATCAGCGACACCCATATCGGCTTCGACAAGCCCGCCAATCCCGATGCGCGGGGCACCGCCATGCGGATGGTCGAGAAGATCAAGGCCCTGCCCGAGGCGCCCGATCTGATCCTCCACACCGGCGACATCACCCATTTGTCGACCGACGCGCAGTTTGATGACGCCGCGCAGATATTGTCGAACCTGAGCGCGCCGGTCTTCTACGTGCCCGGTGAACATGACATGCTCGATGAGGGTCAGGGCAAGGCCTTTCTGGCGCGCTACGGCAAGGGCAGTTCCGGCCTCGGCTGGTACAGCTTCGATCACAAAGGCGTGCATTTCGTCGCACTCAATAATGTCAGCAATCTGAGGCCCGGCGGCATGGCGCATCTGGGTGACGAACAGCTCGCCTGGCTCAGGCAGGACCTCTCAGGGCTGTCGGCGAATATGCCGATCGTGCTCTTCGCGCACATCCCGCTATGGACGGTCTATGAGCCATGGGGGTGGGGCACCGACGACAGCGCCCAGGCGCTGGCGCTGCTGCAGCGTTTCGGGTCGGTCACTATTCTCAACGGCCATATCCATCAGGTCATCCAGAAGGTGGAAGGCCATGTCGTCTTCCATTCTGCGCGCTCGACAGCCTATCCGCAGCCTGCACCCGGCGCGGCGCCGTCGCCCGGACCGCTGACGGTGCCACCCCAGCAACTGCCGACAATGATCGGCCTGCGCAGCGCGCATTTCATCCGCGGCACCGAGCCGATCGCCCTGATCGACCAGACGCTCGCCTGACCCCTCTCTCCCTCAGGGATATCTCATGCCCCTTTTTCCCTTTCGCGTCCGCCACGCCGCCCTGCTGCTCGCGCTGCTGGTGCCGCCGACCGCCCATGCCACGCCAGCGACGGCGCCGATTGTCTCGATCCGGATGTTTGCCTTCGCGCCAGCCAGCCTGACCGTCGCGCCCGGCACGACCGTGACATGGACCAACAGCGACGATGACCCACACACCGTCACCGCCGAAGATAAAAGCTTTCATTCCGCCGCACTCGATACCGGCGGCAGGTTCAGCTTCACCTTCACAAGGACCGGAACGTTCGGATATTATTGCTCGCTTCACCCGCATATGACCGGCAAGATCGTCGTCACGGCGGGTTAAGGATGACGGCAATGGGCAGATCCGTACGGCGATGACGCGACGCGGCTTCTTTCGGCCCCGGATCGTCTCAGGCACCGTCGCCCGGCTCGAACCGGTCGCGGCGGATCGGTTCAAGCTGCACATTCTCCCGCATCTTGACGCGGCCTATAATTTCGCGCGTTACCTGACACGCGACGCGACACTCGCCGAGGATGTGGTGCAGGAGGCGTTCCTCCGCGCCTTTCGGAGTTTCGACGGGTGGCGCGGCGATAATCCGCGTGCCTGGCTGCTGGCGATTGTGCGCAACTGCCATGTTGATGCGGCCACCGGCCGGCGCGATCCGCTGAAGGGCGCCGAAGCGGTCGAGACGATCGACAGAGGCGCGACGAGTCTGGTCGAAGTCGACGCGCTGGAGGATCGGGCGGCGCGGCAGGATGAAGCCGCAAGGCTGCGTCAGACGATCGAAGGCCTGCCTGAACCCTTTCGCGAGACACTGGTACTGAGGGAGCTGGAAGAACTGAATTACAAGGAAATCGCAGCCATCACCCAGGTACCCGTCGGCACCGTCATGTCACGCCTCGCCCGGGCACGCGCGATGCTGTGTGCGCTGTTGTTGCCTCCCGAGGAAACATCGATGGAGGCGCGGCGATGACGGCATGTTCCGACCAGCTTTCGCTCATCCAGGCGCTGATCGACGGCGAACTCGATGCCGCCAACAGCGTGGCGATCGAGACGCATCTGCGCGGTTGCGCCGCCTGCGCCGCCGAGCTGGAGCGGATCGAAGCCGCCAGGACGATGCTGGCGGGAGCGACTTTGCGGCACCCCGCGCCGGAGCTGCTACGCGCGAGGATCGAGGCGATGGCGGGAAGCGCGTTCCCAGCAAAGCTTGCCAGCACGCCGCCACACCGCGGCACCGCCATGTCAGCGGCCCGAAGCTGGGGCGGCGGCCTTGCTATGGGGCTGGCGGCGAGCCTGGTCCTGATCCTTGCCTTTCCGCAGTTTACCCGCGTCAACACCGAGGACCAGCTGGTCGCCAACCATGTCCGCTCGCTCTCGCTGGCGAGCCATTTGACCGATATCGCGACCTCGGACCGTCATGTCGTCAAACCCTGGTTCAACGGCAGGATCGATTTCGCGCCATCCGTGCCCGAGCTCAAGATGCAGGGTTTTCCACTGGTCGGGGGTCGGCTGGATTATGTCGACGGCCATGAGGTGCCGGCGATCGTGTACAAACGCCGGCTGCACACGATCAATGTCTTCATTCAACCGGCACCAACCTTGTCGCTTCCGATCGCCATCGCCGCCAAGCATGAAGGCTATAGCCTGGTGCGCTGGACGAATGGCGGCCTGGAATATTGGGCGGTGTCGGACATCGATCTCGGCGACCTCAAGTTGTTCCAGCGCAGTTTTGTGGCGCAGCCAAGCCTTTAGAAAAAACGCTCTTGAAGTTGACCCTGCGTCAAGCCGCATAAATGCCCCATGACCGATTCGCTCGACATCGCCGAAGTGGCCCGCAGGACCGGGCTCAGCTCCCGCGCGCTGCGTTTCTATGAGGCACGGGGACTGGTGACGCCGCTGAGAAGCGCGAGCGGTCGGCGCCATTATGGTCCCGGCGAACTGGCGCGACTGCACGAGATCATCCTCTTGAAGCGCGCGGGCCTCAGCCTCGCGGTCATCCAGCGTGTAACCGCGAAGCGCCATATGGATCTGCGCGCGCTTGTCGCTGCGCAAATTGCAGCGCTCGATATCCAGAAGCGTGAGATCGAGGAAACCCAGTCGCTTCTAACCGCCATCCTGTCCCGCATCGACCGCAGCGAGCCCATCGATGTCGCGACCTTCTGCTCGCTGATCCGACAGGGAGAAACGATCATGACCCAGGAGAAATGGGGCGAAGTTCATCGCCGCTACATGAATGACGAGCAGCTGGATGCCTTCAAAGCCTCGGCCGCGGCATTGCCCGCTGATTTCGACCAGGACGCACACACCGCCCAATGGAAAGACCTGGCCGACCGCATCAAGGCAGCGCTGCCGATGGACCCCGCCTGCCCCCAGGCCCAGGCGTTCCTCGACGAGTGGAATGCGATGATCGAGCCCTTCCTCGCCGTCGCGACGCCGGAGATGATCGAAGGGGTGAAGAACCTCAACAACCATATTGAAGAGTGGGAAGATGAGGTAGATTCTCCCTTCGACGCAGAAGTTTTCCGCTTCCACCAAGCGGCGGCTGAAGCGCGCGGGGCGATGGAAAAGTAACCTTACCGCGTTGGCACCGGCTCCGGCCCCGAATAATCGTAAAAGCCCCTGCCCGTCTTGCGGCCATACCAGCCGGCTTCGACATATTTCACGAGCAGCGGCGCCGGGCGATATTTGGGGTCGCCGGTGGTCTCCATGAACACCTTCAATATCTCATAGGCGGTGTCGAGCCCGACGAAATCGAGCAGGGTCAGCGGTCCCATCGGATGGTTGAGGCCGAGCCGGCAGGCCTCGTCGATGTCGCGTACGCTCGACACGCCTTCGCCGAGCACGAACACCGCCTCGTTGAGGAGCGGCAGGAGGATGCGGTTGACGGCGAAGCCCGGCGCATCATTGACCATCACCACGGTCTTGCCGATCTTTTCGGCATAGGCGCGGACCTTGTCGACCGTGGTGTCGGACGTTGCGAGGCCGCGGATCACCTCGACCAGCGCCATCACCGGCACCGGATTGAAGAAGTGGACGCCGATGAAGCGGGCCGGGTCGGACGATGCCTGGGCGAGCCGGGTGATTGGAATTGACGAGGTGTTGGAGGCAAGGACCGCATCCGGCCCGATGATCTTGCCGACATTTTCGAAGATCTTGCGCTTGATCGCCTCGCGCTCGGTCGCTGCCTCGATGACGATCGCCGCCTCGCCGAAAGTAGAAAGGTCGCCGACCGGATGGATGTTGGCCAGCAGCACCTCGGCGGCGGCGGCCTCCATCTTGCCCTTTTCAACGGCCTTGCCGACCTGCTTCGCTATGCCGGCCTTACCCTTTTCGGCGAGTTCGAGCGAAATGTCCGACAGCAGGACCTTATAGCCCGCCTGGGCCGATACCTGGGCAATGCCCACGCCCATCATCCCCGCGCCGATCACCCCGATACTGGTCATGCCCGAATCCTTTGTTCCTGAAGCCTGGCCTCCCCTACCGTCAGTGCGCGAAACAGACTATAGGCGAGGACATGGGGGATGAGATCAAATTGGCGGCGGCGGGCCTATGCCTGGTGCTGACCGCTGCAGCCGCACCGGTGCCGAAGGTCGTTCCGGGCAAGCTCGAAACCTATCGCGACTGGACGATCGGCTGCGACAATGTCGGCGCCTGCGCTGCGGCCAGCCTGATGCCTGAAAATGATCCACCCGACGGCACCCTCTTCATGCGGATCGAGCGCGAAGCGGGGCCGGCGGCCGAACTGGTGATCTGGCTGCAGATCGACGACGACAAGGCGACCGGACCCGCCAACTTTCTGGTCGATGGGCGCAAACTCGCCTCTGCCCCCTTGAGCAAGGCCGGCGCGAAAGTGGCCGGTCCACAGGCGGCGGCGCTGGCGATGGGGATGGCGCGCGGCAGGAAGCTGGAGGTGCGGCTGGGCACGAAGCTGCTGGGCACGCCGTCGCTGGCCGGATCCGCTGCGGCCCTGCGCTATATGGATGCCATGCAGGGCCGGGCGGGCACGACAACCGCGCTGATCGCCGTCGGCGCGCTGGGTCCACAAGCGGTCAAGCCCGCGCCGGCCATGCCGGTGGTGCATGCCCTGCTGCCGCCCGCCGGTCTCAAGGCGGCGGAATTGTGGGCCGACGAGAAGACACGCGCGGTGAAGATCGCGGGTTGCATCGAGGATTATGATCCCAAGCAGAGCATCGACGTCCAGCCTTTGTCGCGCAGCCAGACGCTGGTGCTCGTCCCCTGCGGCGCCGGCGCCTATAATTTCATGAGCGTGCCGCTGATTGCCACTGGCGCAGCCGGGCGGCGGGTCTTCGTCAAGGCGAAGTTCGATTTTGCCCCCGGCTTCGGTGCCGCTGACGGCGGCACCACACTCGTCAACGCGGACTGGGATGCCAAGACCGGCAAGCTCAGCAGCTTTGCCAAGGGTCGCGGGCTCGGCGATTGCGGCAATAGCGAGGATTATGTCTGGGACGGGGCGATGTTCCGGCTGGTCGAGGCGACCGCTATGACCGAATGCCGCGGCGTCTCGGACTGGATCACGATCTGGCGCGTTAAGGCGCAATAGCCTCCGGCAGCGCTTGGGCAAGGATCAGTGAGAACATCTCATCGGCATCGCTCCATTCGCGTAGCGGTGTCCAGCCGCCAGCCGCGAGCATCAGCCGAGCGTCGCGCAGTCCATATTTGTGACTGTTTTCGCTGTGGATCGTTGCTCCCTTCGCCATCGCGAAGCCGCGCCCCGCGACAGTGAAACTGACATCCTCCATCGCCTCCAGATGCATTTCGATACGGGCCGCTGCATCGTTCCACCGGACGCGGTGGGCGAAAAGCCCGACCGGAACAGTGCCGTCCAGCTCATGGTTGATCCGCACCAGCAGGTTGAGGTTGAAGGCGGCGGTGACGCCGGCCGCATCGTCATAGGCGGGCAGAAGCGTCGCGGCATCCTTGATCCGGTCGAGACCGACCAACAGCATGGCGCCCTCTTCCAATGAATCCCGCATGGTTCGGAGCAGATCGACGGCCTGACGCGGCCCCATATTGCCGATCGTCGAGCCCGGGAAAAAGCCGAGCTTGCCGAGGTCCGTAAGAGCGGCGGGAAGCACGACCGGCTGGAGGAAATCCGCCTCGACCGGCAGCACCGGAAGGCCGGGAAAGGCAGCGGCCAGCGCGGCGCTGCTTTCGCGCAGATAATCGCCGCTGATGTCGATCGGCACATAGGCGGCGGGGTCGATCGCAGCGAGGAGGCGCGGCGTCTTTGTTGCCGAGCCGGCACCGAATTCGACGACCGCGCGGCCTGCGCCCGTCAGCTCGCCCACCTCTTCTACAATCGTGCCGAGCAGCGCCGTTTCGACCCGGGTGAGATAATATTCGGGAAGACGGGTAATCTCCTCGAACAGCTCGGACCCACGGCGATCATAGAACCAACGGGCCGGCACCGCTTTTTGCGGGAGGGCAAATCCGGAGAGGACATCGAGGAGGAAGGCCGGATCGGGCCTGAAGACCCGGGGTGCTTCGGCGTCGCGCAGCAGCATCACAAGTCCTTTGCCAGGCGCACGCCGGTGAACTGCCAGCGCTGATGTGGATGGAAGAAGTTGCGGTAGGACGCGCGCACCGAACCGCGCGGGGTCGCGCAGCTGCCGCCGCGCAGGACGAACTGGCCGGACATGAACTTGCCATTATATTCGCCGACCGCGCCCTCAGCCGGCCTGAAGCCTGGATAGGGGCGATAGGCGCTGCCGGTCCATTCCCAGACATCGCCGAACATCTGCGCTATCCCGTCCCCACCCTCACGGGCGCGCGGTCGCGGGCAGGCCGCGCCGTCGAGCTGGTTGCCGCTGTCCGGATCAAGGCCGGCGGCGGCGCTTTCCCATTCCGCCTCGGTCGGCAACCGGGCGCCGGCCCAGCGGGCGTAGGCATCTGCCTCATAGAGGCTGATATGGGTGACCGGGGCAGCGGGGTTGATCTGGGTACGGCCGTCATGCCCGAACTGGGTCCAGCCCCTGTCGTCGTGGCGCCAATAGAGCGGGGCCTCCACCTGATCGGCACGAACCCAGTCCCAACCGTCGGACAGCCAATGCTCGGGATTGCGATAGCCTCCATCGGCGATGAAGGAGAGCCATTCGCCATTGGTCACCGGCCGATCGGCCAGCGCGTGTGGGGTCAGGATCACGGCATGGCGCGGACCCTCGCAATCGAAGGCGAAAGGCTCCTGCCCCGTAGCGCCGATTTCCACCCTGCCCTCGGCGCCGCTCATCCATGCAAGCGGACGCGGCATGGGCGCCGGCATCAGGCTCGGCGCCGGAAACAGCACGGGCTCCAGCGGATTTTGGGCGAACAGATGCAGGATATCGGTGAGCAGCAGTTCCTGATGCTGGCGCTCATGCTCGATACCGAGGCGGATCAGCGACGCAGCAGCGGCGGCAATGTCGGTCGGAAGGTTTGCGATCTCGCGATCGACATGGGCGCGCCACGCGAGAATCTCTGCCAGGGACGGACGCGTCAGCAGACCGCGCGTGGGGCGGGCGTGACGCGGCCCTTCAGCCTCATAGTAACTGTTGAACAAAAAGGGCCAACGCTCGTCATGGAGACAGTAGCCCGGAAGATGGTCGCGCAGCACGAATGTCTCGAAGAACCATGTCGTGTGCGCCAGGTGCCATTTCGCCGGCGAGGCATCGTCCATCGACTGGGCACTGGCGTCGGCATCACTAAGCCCCCCTGCCAATGCCTCCGACAGCGTGCGGGTCCGAACATAGTCGGCATGGGGTAAAGCGGCTCCGGGCTGAATGGATGTCGTCACGACCCCTCCATGATTCGTGGAACGGTATAACGAGCCTATAGCCATTTATGTCCCTGGTTGCGGCCCCCTTGCACTGATCCTATGCCTTTGCCGCAACAGCAGAGGATGTATCCATGGCAGGGGAAGAAGCGCCGTTCGCCGGCAGTGCGGCGATCGTCATCGGCGGGGGCCGCAATATCGGGCGGGCGATCGTCCGGGAATTTGCCCAACGCGGTGCCCGTGTCACGGTCGCCGACATCGACGCGGATGCGGCGGAGGAAACCGCGGCGCTGGTGCAGGCAAGTGGCGGCGAGGCCCATGGCCTTGGCTGCGATGTCAGCAGCGAAGACTCGATCCGGGCGGCCGGCGAGCAAGCCGAGCGCCAGTTCGGTCCCGTCGACATCGTCGTCAACAACGCCGGCATATTGAGCGGCGGTAATCCGGAGGACATTCCGCTCGCCGCCTGGCAGCGGATGATGGACATTAATTTCTTCGGCATGGTGCGCAGCATTGAGCATTTCCTGCCGGCCATGCTGGCACGGGGCAGCGGCCATATCGTCAACACTGCCTCCTTTGCCGGCCTTTATCCCTTTGCCGCCAGCCGCATCCATTACGCCGCATCGAAAGCGGCGGTTGCCTCCATGTCGGAGAATCTGGCACTTTATTGCGCGCCCAAAGGCATCCAGGTCCATTGCCTCTGCCCCGGTCCGGTGATGACAACGTCGAGCCAGGGCATGCAGCATTTCTCGACCGACTATGTCATGCGGGGGCCCGGCCGGACCCTGAAGATCAAGTCGCAAGCCGAAACCGCGACTATTCTCGCCGACGGCATCCGCGACGGCAAGGTGATCATTCCGACCCATGAAGAACTATGGGACATATTGGCGCGGCGGGCTGCCTCTCCCGACGCCTTCATCCAAGCCAAGGTCGCGGAATTCGAAGGCGGTGATCATGGCCGACCTCAACCGACGGCCGCAGAAATCGCCGAACTGGAGAAAGAACTATGAACCGCCTCGGCATCGAAATGCTCACCCTGCTAGGCATGCCGCCGGTCGAGCATGTAAAACTGGCCGGCGAGCTGGGTTGCGTCGCTATATCGACCGGCCTGACTGGCCTGCCGCTCGACCAGTTCGGCGTAGACCTCACCCTCTACCCGCTCTGGTCGCTCGCCGACGACCCCGCCCTGCGCCGCGAAATGAAGGCGGCGATGCAGGACACGGGCGTCCATATCGGCCTGGGCGAGGGATTCAGGGTGCGCGATGATGCCGATGTCCGCGAGTGGGCGCCGCAACTCGACATTATGGCCGAACTGGGCGCCAGCAGGATCAACACGATCAGCATGGACGCCGGCAAGGGGCGCACCTTTGACCAGATGGCGATCATGGCAGAGATGGCGCTCGACCGAGGCATGGCGTTCACCATGGAATTCATTCCCGGATGCACGCTGGGCACGCTCCAGGACACAGTCGCGGTAGTCGAGCATATCGGGCGGGGCCGGGCGGGCGCGCTCATCGATGCCATGCATTTCTTCCGATCGGGCGGCACCGTCGCCGAGATCGAGGCCCTTGATCCCGAGCTCATCGGCTATGTCCAGCTTTGCGACGTACCGATGATATCAAAGGACAATTATATGGGCGAAGCGATGTTCGCGCGCATGACACCCGGCGAGGGCGAGCTTCCTTTGAAGGCCTTTGTCGCGGCGCTGCCGGAGGATGTTGAGATAGGGCTGGAAGTGCCGAATATCGCGACCTTCCAGGCGGGTGTGACGCCTGCCGAACATGCCGCTCGGGTGGTTCGCGGTGCGCGAGCCGTCGGCGCCTAGTCCAGATACAGCTAAGCCCCGTCGCGTGTGGCGGCGGGGCTCCCGAAGGCTCAGGCCTTCTTCGGCAGCTCGATCTCACCCTTGGCGGTCGCCATGGTGGTACCCTTCTGATTGGCCATTTTGCAATCGACCTGAACGATATGACGGCCCTCCTCGTCAACGCTCTTGTCGATGACAGTACCGGTCATGATGGTGATATCGCCCGACAGGGCAGGCCCGCGATAATTGGCGACCGAATGAAGGACCATGCCCCATTCGCCCGCCCAGCCGGCAAAATAATCGGTGACCCAGGCGCCCATCGACGCGCCATAGCCATAAGCGCGCGGCATGCCGATCCGGCGTGCCCATTTGGGGAAAAGATGGCCGCGCGAGGCACCGATATAGGCGCCGTCGGTCAGCTCGGGATTGATCCGCTCCATCACCGGGTCATTCTCATGGCCGGCCATCTCAGGCGTGAAACCGAAATCCTCGAGATTGATCTTGCGCCGGTCCAGCGTACCCCAAACGGTGAAGAGGAATGAACGCCACTCGGTGGTCAGGCTGGCGATGGTGTGCGGCCCGAACAAGCGCTCGGGGAGCTTGTCGCCGACATTGACGTCGTCCCACCAGCGCTCCTTGTGGCCCAGATCGTGCAGCATCTGGATCCACTCGAACTTGCGATCCTCGACCTTCGCCAGTTCCTCGTCGGTCCACTCCGGGTCTTCGGAATCGGCCATGTTGGTGCTGGCGCCGCCAGCATGGGCGGCATAGCGGATCGCGGTCGAACGCTGCTTGGCGATCAGTTCGCCATGCTGGTTGCGGTAGTAATTGTCGCCCCGCTGGAAGCATGTGGCCCCGGCGAAACCCGTCTGCTTGATGGTATAGTCGAAGGGAATGCGCTCATTGCTGATCGTGTCGCCGCCGAAAACGCGCGGACCATAGAACCACCATTCGTCGCCGCCGAACAGCAAGTGAGAATCGGGAATCTTGCCGACGCAGGCCGGTGAGGAGCCGTGCCCGTCGTCCATGACGATCGGGAAGGATTGCGGCGCGACCAGCTTGCCCCAACGGCTTTCCGCCGCAAAAGCGGGATCATAGTGCAGCAAATTCGGATAGTGCATCGCCTGGACCCAGCGGCGGATGTCGGTGTTGCCGAGTGGCTCGCGCAGCGGCGAGGAGGTGATCGGCTTGCCCAGATATTGGTCGATATCGGAACAGTCCAGGGTCGTATCGGACATGCGTGACTCCATTTTCAGACGCCCGGTGCGGATTGCGGACTATTAGCCGGATGTCAAATCCCTGGCGATGCAGACCGGTGGGCTAGCGCGATCCGCCCGGGACCCATTTGACGTCGTCTGCACCGTCGCGATTGGCGTGGCGAGAGAGGACGAAAAGATAATCGGACAGCCGGTTGAGATAGGCGAGCGCCTGCGGGTTGAGCGGTACCGAAGCCGCCGCTGCAACCGCGCTGCGCTCGGCCCGGCGCGTGACCGCGCGCGCGACATGGACGGCGGCGGCGGCGGGAGACCCCCCCGGCAGGATGAAGCTGTCGAGCGGTGCCAGATGGGCGTTCAGCGCGTCGATACCGGCCTCCAGACGCTCGACCTGCCCGGCCGTAATCCGCAGCGCGCCCACCATTGCCAGGTCGGGCGTGGCGATATCGGCGCCGAGATCGAACAGATCATTCTGGATCAGCCGCAGCTGAGCGGCCGCCGCAATGTCTCCCAGCGCCAATATCGCCAGGCCGATGACGCTGTTCGCTTCATCAACATCGCCGATCGCCTGCATGCGGGCATCATATTTGGGCAGCCGCGACCCGTCGACGAGGCCGGTGGTACCGGCATCGCCGGTGCGGGTGTAGATGCGGTTGAGCTTGACCAGCGGACGGCCCTTCAGCGTCCGCTGTTGAGGAGCAGGACGAGGGCCAGCAGCAGCACGGCGATCGCCTGAAAAGCGATGCGGTTGAACATCATCTTGTTCTGCTTGAGGCTGGACTGGCTTGGTCCTTCCGCCGTGCTGTTGAGTTCCGCCTCGGTCGTCTTCAGGAAGGCGACGATACCGCGGATCAAAGCGACCACGGTGGCGATCGCCGCCGCGACGAAAAGGATGATCAGGATGGTAGTGCTCATCCAAGCCATGTAGGCTCAAGCGGGACGAATTCCAATGGGAAACACCCCGGCGCGCAGGTCCGCGGCCAGCCGGGCCGGATCGGTGCCACCGGCCCTGAGCTCGGCAAGCGTGAGCCCCCCGTCGCGCTTCGAGAGCCGCTTGTTATCCGAACCCAGCAATAATGGATGATGATGGTATCGCGGCGTCGGCAGGCCGAGCAGCGCCTGAAGCAGCCGATGGACATGGGTGGCGGCAAACAGATCGCGGCCGCGGACAATGTCGGTGATCTCCATCCAGCTGTCATCAAGTGTCGCGGAGAGATGATAGCTGGCCGGCGCATCCTTGCGGGCCAGGACGATATCGCCAAGCGGCAGCGGGTCCGCGATGACGGTGCCCGCCTTGGCGTCGTGCCATTCCAGCGGCCCCGCGCAGGCGATCGCGGCGGCCATATCCAGCCGCCAGGCATGCGCGGCGCCCGATGCCAGCCGCGCTTCCCTTTCCGCCTGTGTGAGCGATCGACAGGTGCCAGGATAGACCGGTCCCTCGTCGCCATGCGGTGCGGCGGCGCTGTCGGCCCACTGCGCCTGGATATCGGCGCGGGTGCAGAAGCAGGGATAGACCAGCCCTTCGGCTTTCAGCCGTTCCAGCGCCGCCGCATAGGCCGGGAGCCGTGCCGACTGGAAGACGACCTCCCCATCCCAGTCGATACCGAGCCAGGCGAGATCCTCAAGGATGCCGGCGACATGCTCGGGCCGGCTCCGCCCGCCGTCAATATCCTCGATCCTCAGGCGGAACCTGTTCCCGCCGCCCCCGGCTCCGCGCGCCAGGTCATCTGCCATCAACGCCGACCAGCCATGGCCGATATGCAGCCGTCCGGTCGGGCTGGGTGCGAAGCGGGTCACAATATCATGGGGTGCCGATGAAGGAATCATACCAGCGGCATTCTCACCCTTGACGCCCGATATGGTTAAATGCTGTCATGCCGGGGTCACGCAGATCGACGATAGGCGGGGCAAATTTAGGGGTCCCGGCTCGGTCATGTATCATCCTGATCTGCTCAAACATCCGGACAGTTGCCCAGCCCTGGTGCTCAATGCGGACTATACCCCATTGAGCTATTACCCCCTGAGCCTCTGGCCCTGGCAAACCGCCGTCAAGGCGGTTTTTTTGGATCGGGTCGATATTGTCTCCAGCTATGCCCGCGAGGTGCATTCGCCCAGCTTCGAAATGAAGCTGCCCTCGGTGATCGCCCTTAAACAATATGTGCGGCCGTCCGAGCATCCCGCCTTCACCCGGTTCAACCTGTTCCTGCGCGACCGTTTCTGCTGCCAATATTGTGGCAGTCCCAACGACCTGACCTTCGACCATGTCGTGCCGCGGCGGCAAGGCGGCCGGACGACGTGGGAGAATGTCGCCACCGCCTGTTCACCTTGCAACCTCAAAAAAGGTGGCCGGACGCCGAAGGAGGCGCATATGCACCTCCACATCAAGCCGATCCGGCCGACCACCTGGCAGCTCCAGGACCATGGCCGTGCCTTTCCGCCCCATTTCCTTCACGAAAGCTGGCACGACTGGCTCTATTGGGATGTTGAACTGGAGGCCTGAGACTTGGATTATATCCAAGGCATTCAGGTCGTTAGCCAGCTTATATCGAGATCCTTGTAGCGATTGGTATAATGACCGAGCTGCTGGAGCTTGCGTTCGTCGAGCAGGGTGATGCGGCCGCCCGAACGGGCGATCAACACCTCGGCCTCCAGCGCCCGGAACATGCGGTTGACATGAACTGACGTCAGACCAATCGCGTCGCCAACCTCCTCCTGGGTCAGTTTGAGATCGAAGCTGTCGGTGATCCCCTCATCCGTCAGCCGCAGCCGGTCGGCGATGTCGAGCAGGAAGGCGGCGATCCGGCCCTTGGCCGAGCTGCGGCCCAGCGAGGCCAGCCGATCGGTCAGCGCCACCCTTTCGGTATGGCCGAGGACGAACATCAGGGCAGCGATGCGCGGATGTTCGTCGAGGAGGGTCCTGAGCCCACTCTTGTCGAAGGGACAGAGTATAGCGTCGGTGATCGCGACAAGCGACTCCGGCGCCTTGAGATAGAGGGTGACGGCGGCGCCGATGAAATCTCCGGGAAAATAGACACGCAAAATCTGGCGCGAGCCGTCGGGTAGGATAACAAAGCTCATCAGTCGACCCTGGCGCAGGACGAACAGCTCGGAGACATTATCATTGGCGCGATGAACCACAGCGCCCCGCCTGACCTTGCGCTGGCCGTCTTCCAGCCGCGCAAGCGCCGTCTCCTCGGCGGCGGTCAGCTTGATATGCCTTTTCAGCCTTTCGGCGAAGCAGCTCCCGCCCAAACGCGAACACCTTTCATCATGGCGCGCGGTCGAAAGCCACCCGAACGCCCCTTTGGCATTCATGGCCGGACTGGTGGATTTTGCACTAACCTCGATCAGTGGAACGAAGATTCTCTTTGGGGTTTCATGGCTTTAGGGAAACGCCGCGCCAGCGGCCGGATCGAGTGGGAGGACGCGCTTGCGCGGGGACGCGTTCAGCGCCAGAAGCGCGGCATGGACCAGATCATCATTCGCGGCGGCAAGCGCCTTTCCGGACGGCTGCCGATCTCCGGCGCCAAGAATGCGGCGCTGACCCTCATGCCCTGTGCCTTGCTCACCGACGAGCCGCTGACGCTGCGCAATCTGCCGCGGCTGGCGGATGTCGACAGCTTCGGCCACCTGCTCAATCAACTGGGTGTGTCGACGATGATCGAGGGCGCGAGGCCTGAGGATTATGGCCGGGTGATGACGATGCGCGCCGGGCGGCTGACGTCCACCGTCGCCCCCTATGATATCGTCCGCAAGATGCGCGCCTCGATCCTGGTGCTCGGACCGCTGCTCGCCCGGGCCGGCGAGGCGACGGTGTCGCTGCCGGGAGGATGCGCCATCGGCAATCGGCCGATCGACCTCCATCTCAAGGCGCTGGAGGCGTTCGGCGCGCAGATCGAGATCACCGCCGGTTATGTGAAGGCCAGCGCCCCTGACGGCGGCCTGCCGGGCGGTACGTTCAGCTTTCCGGTCGTGTCGGTCGGCGCCACCGAAAATGCCCTGATGGCGGCGGTACTGTCCAAGGGGGTCTGTGTGCTGGAAAATGCCGCGCGCGAACCCGAAATCGTCGATCTTTGCCGCCTGCTGGAGGCGATGGGCGCCGAGATCGAAGGCATTGGTCGGTCGACCCTTACCGTCCATGGCAAGGACAGGCTGCACGGCGCCACCTACCAGGTGATGCCTGACCGGATCGAGGCGGGCAGCTATGCCTGCGCCGCAGCGATCACCGGAGGCGAACTGGAGCTGATCGGCGCCCGCGGCGAGGACATGCACGCCGTGCTGGCGGTGCTGCGCGAGGCCGGTATCGGCGTCGAGGAAGTCAGGAACGGCATCCGCGTCTCGGCGAACGGCCGGTTGAAGCCGGTGACCATTTCGACCGCGCCCTTTCCCGCCTTTCCAACCGACATGCAGGCGCAGTTCATGGCAATGCTGGCGCTTGCCGACGGTGCCAGCGTGCTGACCGAAACGATCTTCGAAAATCGCTACATGCATGTTCCGGAGCTGGCCCGGATGGGGGCCGACATCAGCGTCAGCGGCCGCAGCGCGGTGGTGCGCGGCGTCCCCGGACTGACCGGCGCCCCGGTGATGGCAACCGATCTGCGCGCCTCGATGAGCCTGGTACTGGCGGGCCTGGCGGCGGAGGGCGAGACCCAGGTCAACCGGGTCTATCATCTCGATCGCGGCTATGAGCGGCTGGAGGAAAAGCTCTCCGCCGTCGGGGCGGATATCGAACGCGTCAGCGATGGCTAGCCGGATCGCTGAGGCCGAACCCAATAAATGGGCCGGCAGCGAGACCGACAGGCTCGCGATACTGGAGCAATATGACCTGGACGCCGACGGCTTCGGGGCGCTCGACCAGATCACGGATTTCGCCGCCGCCCTGTGCGAGACCGCGATCGCGCTGGTCAGTATCGTCGAGGAGCATCGGCAATTCTTCATGGCGGCAACCGGGCTGGCCGAAACCGAGACGCCGCGCAGCCTGTCCTTTTGTGCCCATGCCATGCTGGGGCGGACGATCATGGTCGTCCCCGACACGCAGCTCGACCCACGTTTCGTCAAGAACGGGCTGGTCACCGGGCCACCTTATATCCGTTTCTATGCCGGAGCGCCGCTGGTCAGCGCCGACGGCGTACCGCTGGGCTCGCTCTGCGTTATTGACGACAAGCCGCATGCGGAGCTGAGTCCACTCCAGCGCGAGGGCCTGGAGATGATGGCGCGCCAGGTTGTCGAACGGTTGGAATCGCGACGCCGGGCCAAGGCCAACCGGGCCGGCCAGACGCTTTCCGCGCGGGCGCTGCTGGAAAGTGAGCAACGTTTCCGCGTGCTGGCCGACACTATGCCGCAAATGGTGTGGTCGACCAGCGCGGATGGGCTTGCGGACTATTATAACGCACGCTGGTACGAGTTTACGGGCGTCCGGACGGGCCAGACCGATGGCGACGCCTGGAACGAAATCCTGCACCCCGACGACCGCCAGCGCGCCAGCGAGACCTGGCAGCACTCGCTCGATACGGGCGAGGCCTATGAAATCGAATATCGGCTGCGTCACCGCGCTGGCGGCTATCGCTGGGTACTGGTCCGCGCACTGCCGGTCCGTGACGAGAATGGCGTCGTCATTCGCTGGTTTGGCACCTGCACCGATATCCATGAGCAGAAAACTCACCTGGAGGAGCGCGAGCTCATCGCCCATGAGCTGTCGCACCGGATCAAGAATATCTTCTCCGTCATTTCCGGGCTGATCGGCTTTTCCGCACGCGGACGGCCGGAAATGGCCGATATCGCTGAAGAATTGCGTGAGCGGGTCATGGCCTTGGGACGGGCGCATGACTATGTCCGGCCCCATAGCAGCCGCTCGGCTTCGCGGCGGGGTCAGAGCAGCCTAACCGGCATGTTGGAGGAACTGTTCGCGCCTTACCGACTGAATGACGCGTCACGCGTATCGGTGACGGGAACCGACCTGGAGATCGATGACCGCTCGGCGACGCCACTGGCCCTGTTTTTCCATGAACTGGCCACCAATGCCGCCAAATATGGCGCGCTGTCGGTACCCGAAGGCCATGTCGTGGTCGATGTTGCGCCGAACGATGATATGTGCACCGTCCAGTGGCGCGAACAGGGCGGGCCGATGGTCAAGTCCGAGGGTGCGGGCGGCTTCGGCAGCCATTTGATGGAACTCAGCATCGAGCGGCAACTGGGTGGCACGATCACGCGTAAATGGCTTCCGGACGGTCTGGAGGTAACGATTGCTATTCCCATCGATGCGATGCGGCGGGAATAGACTTCAGCCCGCGGCCAGTCCCAGTGGAACGAACCCGTCGATCCCGGCGAGGCGATAGGGCGGGTCCTGTGCCGCAATCAGCACCGCATCGCGAACCGTGGCGGGAGAGAAGGGCTTGGGGATGACGCCGAGCGCGGTCGTCGCGGCCGCGCCGATCTGGGCCGGATTAGCGGTAATATAGATGACGCGGACGCCGCGATCGCGGGCCAGCGCCTCGCCGATCGACGGTCCGGTGGCGCCGTCGCGCAGATTGAGGTCGACCAGGGCGATATCGGCATCATCCGCGACGCGCAGGGCGCCGGCACGGTCGGCGGCGATACCGACGACCTCAAAGCCCGCGGACTGGACGATATCCTCCAGCTCCAGCGCCACGAGTATCTCGTCTTCAACAATGAGCAGCTTCTTGGTCATCGACCCGATTCTCATGATTTGGATCAAGAAAATCCCGGCCCGGGTAGAAGGTTCCGCCCGATGCCGATAATTTTTTCACTTCTAAACAGAAGGTTAAAGCCGGACGACTCGCGGGGTCAGAAAGCGACATCGATGCTGTGGATGATCAGGCCGACCAGTCCGCCCACCAATGTGCCATTGATCCGGATATATTGGAGATCGCGGCCGACGGCGTTTTCGAGCCGGTCGGTGACGGTCCGCGCATCCCAGCCGCGAACCGTTTCGCTCACCAGCTTGACGATGCCGTCACCATAGTCGGCGGCGGCACCGACCGCGGCGCGGCGGACGAAACGGTTGATCGTCGTCCTCAATCGGTCGTCATTTTGCAGGGTGGCGCCGAGCTGGCGCAGTGCCTCGCCAAAACGCCCGGCCATGGCGGTTTCCGGATCGCGCGCTGCCTTGAGCAGCGCCCCCCTCGCCTGCTCCCACAAGCCGTCGATCCAGCGCTGCATCGCCGGATTGTCGATAATCTCGTCGCGGATTTTGGCGGCCTTGGCCTGGGTCACGAGATCGTGCTGGAGGTCATGCGCCAGGGCCGCTAGCCCTTCCTCTGCCCGCAAACGCAACGGATGGGCGTCGTCGTCAGCCATGTCGAAGAGCAGCCGTCTGAGGCCCTTCAATATGGCGTCGGCGATCGTTTCATCGAGACCGGTCCAGCGCAGCAGGTTGCCGGCGCGCTCATGCACCATCTCGCGAATATAATGCTCATTGCCTTCGAGCGTACGGGACGCCCAGCCGATGATCGAGTTCATCACCGGCGCGTGACGACCGTCGCGCATGGCCGCCTCGAGCGCCTGGCCGACCATCGGGCCGACATCGAGGGCGCGCAGACGGGCGGCGACGGCACCCTTGACCATGCCGCCCAGCCTTTCCTGGTCCAGCGCCTCCAACATGTCGGCGATCAGCCGCGAGGCGCCGTGCCGAAGCCGCCCGCCGCGATCCGAAGGCGCGCTAAGAAAACGACCGGCGGCGCCGGCGAGGTCGAGCCGGCTCATCCGCCGGGCGACGACGCTGGGGATGAGGAAATTGTCGCGCAGGAAAGCGGCGAGCGTGTCGCCGATTCGATCCTTGTTGCGCGGAATGATGGCGGTGTGCGGGATCGGAAGGCCCAGGGGGTGACGGAACAGGGCGGTGACTGCAAACCAGTCGGCCAGTCCGCCGACCATCGCCGCCTCGGCAAAGGCGCGTACGAAACCGGCAGCCGGATGGGCGGGCTCAAGCCAGCGGGCGAGCGCATAGAGCCCCGCCATGACAACCAGCATTGCGGTCGCAAGCGTACGCATGCCTAACACCGTCCCTGAAACCTTGTGGGCGTCCATGAGGTCCTTAACGGTTACCGATCCGTTCCGGTTCATGGCCGCTGGCGGCCCGCCTGTCTATTCCGCCGGCTGGGTCACCGTCTGGCCGGGTACCACGCCGCTCGCGCCGCCATTGGTAACCAGTCGTCCGAGCAGCGGCCCGACGACACGCTCCACCGAATCGGCCAGGCTGAAGGCAGCGGGAACGATCAACAGGGTCAGCGCCGTCGACAGGATGAGGCCGCCGATGACGGTGATCCCCATCGGCTGATTCCAGGCGCCGTCGCTGCCCAGCGAGAGGGCGGTCGGTACCATGCCCGCGACCATCGCCACCGTCGTCATCAGGATCGGCTGGGCGCGCTTGTGGCCGGCGTCGAGGATCGCCTCATGCGGCGGCACCCCGGCGCGCATCTCCTCGATCGCGAAATCGATCAGCAAAATCGAGTTTTTGGCGACGATGCCGAGCAGCATCAGCAGGCCGATCATCACCGGCAGCGATATTGGCATGCCGAAGAGATGGAGCAGCAACCCTGCCCCCAGCGGCGCCAGTAGCAGCGAGGACAGGTTGACGAAGGGCGGCACCACCCGGCGATAGAGGAGGACGAGCACCGCCAGCACCAGGAGAATGCCGGCGACCACCGCTATCTTGAAATTGACGACCGCCTCCGCCTGATATTTGTTCTGGCCCGAGGCGGCGAAATGCACGCCCGCGGGCAGATGTCGCATCGACGGCAAGGCGAGGATGAGGTCGGTCTGCTCACCGACGATCGCATGCGGCGCGAGGTCCGCGCTCAGCACGATCCGACGCTCCTGGTTGAAGCGCTGGATCTGCGAAGGCCCTGCGCCAAAGCTTATATCGGCAATGACCCGCAGAGGCACCGAGCCCCCCGATGCGGTTGGCACCGGCATGTTCTGGATCGTCGACAGGCTCTTGCGGCTATCCTCGCCGAGCGCAACCCGGATGGGAATCTGGCGGTCGGAAAGCGAGAATTTGGCGACATTCTGGTCGACATCACCCAGAGTTGCGATCCGGATCGCCTGGCTCAGGGCCGAGGTGGTGACGCCGAGTTCGGCGGCGAGATCGAAACGCGGCTTGATGACGATTTCCGGCCGGACAAGATCACCCTCGATCCGCGGCGCGCGAATGCCCGGCATTTTGGCCATTTCCGCAACCACGGTGGCCGCCGCCGCCTCGAGTTTCGGCACGTCATCGCCGGCGAGGATGATGGAAATGTCGCGCGAGCTGCCACCGCCGCCGCCATTTTGCGACTGGAAGGTGACGCGCGCGTCGGCGATGCCAGCGAAAAGCTGCGAAACCTCACGCTCGAACTCGCTGCTGCTGCGCTTGCGGTCGGGTTTCAGGGTGATGGCGATGTTGGCATTGCCCACATTGATATATTCAACCGGCGTTTGAACTTCCTGTTGCTGCTTCAATATGGCGGTGACCTGATCGGCGACCCGCTCGGTTTGCTCCAATGTCGTGCCGGGTGTCATCTGGATGGACACGCGGCTGAAATCGACATTAGTCGTCGGCTGGAAGGTGAAGGGCAGCGTGTAGAAAGTCAGATAGGTCATGCCGAGCGCGGCCACGGCGAAAAGCACGGTGAGCACGCGATTGTCGCGGATCCACAGGCGATACCATTTGCGGCCCTCGTGCCGCCAGAAAAACAGCGGCGCATAGCCATCCCATTCGAGCTTCGGCCCGGGATTGCGTTTGAGGGTCCAGCGCAGCACCGCGATATATTTGTCCATCGCCCAGCCGCCACCATGCGGTGCCTCGCCATGGGCACGCAGAAAATAGGCGGCGACCATCGGCGTGATCAACCGCGCGACGCCCAGGCTGATCAGCACCGCGACGACAACGGTGAAACCGAAGCTCTTGAAATACTGGCCGCCAAGGCCCGGCATCACCGAGACCGGCAGGAACACCGCGACAATGCAGGATGTCGTGGCGACAACCGCCAGGCCAATCTCGTCGGCGGCATCGATCGCCGCCTGATAGGCGGTCTTGCCCATCCGCATATGTCGGACGATATTCTCGATCTCGACGATCGCATCGTCGACGAGCACGCCCGCGACCAGGCTCAGCGCCAGCAGCGCCATCTGGTTGAGGTTGAAACCCATCATATCCATCAGCCAGAAGGTCGGGATCGCCGACAGCGGGATGGCAAGCGCCGATATCGCGGTGGCGCGCCAGTCGCGAAGAAACAGGAAGACGACGACGACCGCGAGGATCGCGCCCTCCACCATCGCATCCATCGCCGCCTTGTATCCGTCCTTGGTATATTTGACCGAGTTGAACATCTTGACGAAGTGAACCTTCGGATTTTCCTTCTCGATCTGGGCGAGCATCTTGATCGTCGCATCATAGACGGTGACGTCTGAGGCGCCGCGCGCGCGCAAGATGCTGAATCCGACCACCGGCCGGCCATTGAGCTTGGCGATCGACCGGCGTTCGGCGAAGGTATCGCGCACCGTGGCGATGTCACCGAGCTTGACGGACCGGCCGCCGCCCAGGGCGATCTGCGATTGGCTAAGGGCATAGGCACTCGCCGCGTTGCCGACGACGCGCACCGCCTGTTCGGCGCCCGCGACCTCGGCGCGGCCGCCCGCCGCATTGGTGTTCACCGCGCGCAGCTGACCATTGACTTGGGATGCGGTGACGCCCTGTGCCTGCATCCGGGCGGGGTCGAGAATGACCCTGATTTCACGGTCGACAGCCCCGTTGACGTTGACGCTTTGCATGCCCTCAATGCCGAGCAGCCGCCGCGAAACGACGTTTTGGACATACCAGCTCAGTTCCACCATCGTCATGTCGGTGGCTTCGATCGAGAAATCGGCGATCGAACTATTGTCGACCTGGATGCGCGAGACCTGGGGCTCGATAATGCCGTCCGGAAGCTGGCCGCGAATTTGTGCGACCGCGTCGCGGACGTCGGTCACCGCGCGATCGACAGGCGTGTTGATGGTGAAGAGGATAACGGTGGTGCTGGCGCCTTCGCTCACCGTGGAGCGCAACTCGTCCACGCCCTCCAGGCTGCGGACCGCCGCCTCGACCCTTCGGGTAACCTGGTTTTCAAGTTCGGTGGGCGCGGCACCCGGCTGGGCGATGGTGACGATCACTGCCGGAAAGGTGATTTCCGGATTCTGGGTGATAGTCAGCCGGCTGAACGACACGAAACCGGCGATGGTCAGCGCGATGAACAGGACGATCGACGGCACCGGGTTGCGGATCGACCACGCGGAGATGTTGCGGAAATTCATGACAGGGCCTGGGTCAACGCGCCGATTCGCGAACCGGCTTAACCTTCTGGCCGACAGTCAGGAAAGCACCGGCGGAGACCACCACCTGTTCCCGGCCGGTGAGCCCGGAGAGGATGGTTACGCCATGGTCCGACACCTCGCCCGCCTGCACTGGCCGGCGCTCCACCGTGTTTGCGGCGTCGATGACATAGACATAATTGCCCTTGGCGTCGCTGAGCACGGCGGATTCGGGAAGCAAGGGCGCGTCGTTCCGGCCGGCAACAATCGAGGCAGAGGCGAAACCGCCGGGGCGAATGTCGGGATCGTGGGACGGAAGCTGGATCCGCACCGTTCCCTGGCGGCTCTGGGCGTCAATGATGGGGGAGATCTGCCAGATATGGCCAACGATATGATGGTCCGATCCACTCGGCGTAACGGTCGCTGCATCGCCAATCTTGAGCCCTGCCAGATCGCTTTCCGCCACCCGGGCCAGCATCTCCATTTCGCCGCCCTTGGCCATGCGGAACAGGGCGCCGGATCCGGAACTGACCACCTGTCCGGGCTCGATGCTGCGGGTCAGGACGAGGCCGGCGGCAGGCGCACGGATATTCAGCCGCGCGGCACTGGCGCCCGCCTGGTTCAGCTGGGCGATCGCGACATTGACCCGTGCGGCGGCAGCGTCGCGGGTCGCGGTTTTCTGATCGATGTCGGCCTGGCTGACGAAGCCTTTGCCGAGCAGCGCCTTGGACCGGTCGAGATTCTGCTGGGCGATGCGGGCATCGGCGCGACTGACCTCGACCTGGGCGGCGAGCGACTGGATATTCTGGGTCTGGACGGACCGGTCGATCGTCGCCAGCACCTGCCCGGCACCGACCCATGCGCCCGGATCGACCAGAACCTGGCTGACCATGCCGCCTTCACCGGCGACGCCGACCGGCATTTCCCGCCGCGCCGCGAGGGCGCCGGTCACGGAAATGGCCCGCGCGACTTCGGTCGTGCCTGGGACGGTCACCGTCACCAGCGCCGCCGTGGGCGATGGCGGCGGAGCCGTCTTGTCACCCCGACCGAACAGCAGCCAGCCGCCAACCGCAAGGGCGAGAAGAAACGCCGCCACGACGACGAGAATCCAGAGATTGCGATCCGGGCGATCCGCCTGGTCGAAGACCAGCTGCTGCTCGCCGGGGATCTGCGCCTCGTAGTTCATGCCCGTCCGATCGCTTTCGTCGCTATATATTGCCATGCCCCGGCTGACCGCCTAGAGAATGGGCGTGTATTATATGAATATATCACCAGACTCAACCCCCCATCGGGATGGAGTCGTCCGGTCATCCGGATCGCGGCGCGGACGCAATGCCTTGCGTTCACAGCGGAATCAAGACGGCGCGGCGGGGTAATGCATACTGAACAGTTGCATTAGGCGACGCCTTGTGGCCTGTTGCAAACAAAGACAGAGGGTTCGCCATGCACCTGCTAGGGTGGGTTTTTCTGGGACTGGGCGCCGGCGTGCTCGCCCGCCTCGTTACGCCTGGACGTGAGCCGGGCGGTTGTATCGTCACGATATTGCTCGGCATCGCAGGTGCGCTGCTGGCCGGTTATGTCGGAGTTGCCGCCGGCTGGTATCAGCCAGAGCAGCGAGCCGGATTTTTTGCAGCGACACTGGGCGCCATCGTCATCCTCGTTATTTATCGGCTGCTCCGAAGCCGAAGCTGATAAAAAAGCCCGCCGGGCGGTCACGCACGGCGGGCCTTTTCATTCGGGTTGACGATCAGCGGAGCGAACCGCGCCGCACCAGATTGACGATCGCCAGCAGAAGCACAGCGCCGACCAGCGACACCAGGAAAGTATTGAGGGTAACCGCCTCATTGATCGATCCGCGGTTGAACAGCAGTCCGCCCAAAAAGGCGCCGACGATGCCGACGACAATGTTGAGCAGCAGGCCCTGCTGCGCATCGGTGCGCATGATCATGCTTGCCAGCCAGCCGACGACGCCGCCGACCACCAGCCAGAGTATCAATCCCATCAAGCTCATGGCGAAACTCCTTCCGATTCTCCGCCGGCCGTCAGGGCCGGCTTCGAAGGATAAAGCGCGCCGGGCGGCGAAGCGTTCCGCGACCGCGACGAATATTGCGGGCAGCCATGAACAGCAAAGGGCCGCCCGAATCGCTTCGGACGGCCCTTTTAATCCGGTGTGGACGCTCAGTAGCGCTGCTGGCGCTCGTACAGCGACTTATAGTGCTGAATGCGCGTGACCCGAAGGCCGGGCATGCCCGAGCGATCGACCGCCCGTTGCCAGCCGGCAAATTCCTCCAGCGTCAGATTATAGCGGGCGCAAGCCTCATCGACGGTGAGCAATCCGCCATTGACGGCCGCGACCACCTCCGCCTTGCGTCGGACGACCCAGCGAGTCGTTTCCGGTGCGGGCAAAGTGGAAAGCGTCAGCGGCTCTCCAAGCGGCCCGACAACCTGGGCGGGGCGTATTTTCTGGTTCTCTATCATTCTCACCTCAACAACGGCTCGACGGCCAGGCGACCTTTGTTCATTTCGTATCCGTCAGCATCTTGAAGATCCGCTAAAGCGCCGCGGTAAATGTCATCTTCACACTCTTTACCCCACCTCAATATTCCAGCGACCGGTGCGTTGAAGCACCCGCCGAGTATGGCGACGTCCGAGGTCCGCGCACCGCGCGGCGCCATCAGCCGGGCCAGGACCAGAATCGGGTCGACGGCGCCGCCTCGCCATTCACCCGCCATCATGCGCGCCGTCGGCGTGACGGCCTGCTCCGCAGCCGAAGCCGCGAACAGGACATCGAGGTCGACCGGGCCGGAGCCGAAAGCCGGCCGCCTTCCCGATAGAACCCGCCTGTGCTGGTGCATGAAGCCCAAGTCCATGAAACCGCCTTTAGCGAGCAAAGCATAAGGGCGGGTAAACCGGGCGGTTACCTCGCGTTAGGGTCTGTACACTGCACAGGTGGAGTTCGCGACGCGTCGGCGCTATGGGGCGGCGATGGACGCGGATTTCCAGCTTGGTGGCGACATGAAGGATCGCCGGATCGTCGTCGCCATGTCGGGTGGCGTGGATTCGAGCGTGGTTGCCGCGCTGGCGGCGGCCAGCGGGGCGGAGACGATCGGTGTTACCCTGCAGCTCTACGATCATGGCGCGGCGGTCGGCCGCACCGGAAGCTGCTGTGCCGGCCGCGATATTCGGGACGCGCGCGCGGTCGCCGATCGCCTCGGCATCGCCCATTATGTCTTCGATCATGAAAGCCAGTTTCGCGCCTCGGTGATGGAAGATTTCGCCGACACCTATCTGGCCGGACGAACACCTATTCCCTGCGTCCGATGCAATATGGGGGTGAAGTTCACCGATCTCCTGCGCCTCGCGCGCGATCTGGGCGCCGATGCCCTGGCGACCGGTCATTATGTCCGTCGCGTTGAAGGCCCGCACGGTGCTGAGCTACACCGCGCCGCCGATCCGGCCCGCGACCAGAGCTATTTCCTGTTCGCGACCACCCAGGACCAGCTCGACTATCTGCGTTTCCCGCTGGGCGGCATGCCCAAGAGCCGAGTGCGCGAGATCGCAACGTCGTTGTCGCTCAGCGTCGCCGCCAAGCCCGACAGCCAGGACATATGCTTCGTGCCCGACGGCGACTATGCCGCCGTCGTCCGCAAGATCCGCCCCGATGCCGAGCAGGAGGGCGAGATCGTCCATGTCGACGGACATGTGCTCGGCCGGCACAAGGGGCTGATCCATTTCACCGTCGGACAGCGCAAGGGACTCGAGATTGGCGGCCAGGCGGCGCCGCTCTACGTTGTTCGGCTGGAGGCCGGGTCAAAGCGCGTGATCGTCGGACCGAGGGCGGCGCTGGCAGTGCGGGCCGCGATGCTCGAGGAGATCAACGCGCTGGCGCACGGCTTCCAGGGCCCCTGCACGGCCAAGGTCCGGTCGATGGCGAATCCGGTGCCGGCACGGCTGGAAGGCCGCCGGCTGGTCTTCGACCATCCCGAATTCGGCGTTGCACCGGGACAGGCGGCGGTGCTTTATGACGGCGACAGAATATTGGGCGGCGGCTGGATCGCCGAGACGCAATCGGCGGAACTGGCGGCCGCCTGAATTTCGCCAGTCCGGATTATTTGGGATCGAGGAGGCAGCCGAAGCCGGACTTCAGCCGGGCGGAGCGCCGGGCCATCAGCCAGACATGACCGGACACGGCCCTTGTCTCCGGATCATCGCTGATCGACACCAGGCTCATGCCGGAAGCGCTCGCCAGATCCCCCTTGCAGCTGGCCGACGAGCGTCCCTCGACATAGCGGCAGCTGCAACTGACGCGAGCGGCATAGGCCGTGTTCAACTCCGCCGCGGCCCGCCAGCTCGACCAGTTCCAGACCACGAACAGCAAAATGAGAAGCGCGCCCGCGATGATACCCAGGCGCGCGCGGCGCGCCTTGGAAGATTGCGGTCGGACGATAATGACGGCCATGGCCCCCTTCCCTGCCCCATGCTATCGGGCCGGCCATGAAGCGCAAGCTGATCCTCTCCGCAAGCCTGATTGTCCTGATGCCCATGTTGTCGGCTAGCGCGCCGGCCCAGCCCGCAGCCTTTTATCAGGTGGCGGACGATGCCGGGGTGAGTGGTCAAAGGTTGCGCGACGCCATCGATCCAATGTTTGACGATAGCGCCATGGGCCGCACACGCGCGCTTGTCGTGATGCACGACGGCAGAATTGTCGCGGAACGCTATGCCGAAGGTTTCGGACCCAATGATCGACTTTTCTCCTGGTCGATCGCCCAGAGCGTGACCGCGGTCCTGGTCGGCCTGATGGTGACCGACGGACGGCTGGTGCTGGACGCGCCGGCACCGGTGCCGGCCTGGAGCCAGCCTGGCGATCCGCGCGGCGGCATCACCCTGAGGCAGCTGCTGTCCATGTCGTCGGGTCTAGAGCATGTCGAGGACGAAGGCGCGCCGGCGGGCCGCGACAGCCTGAGAATGTTGTTCACAGACGGATCGGCGGACATGGCGGGCTTTGCCGAGAACAAGCCGCTCGCCGCGCCCCCTGGAACCGTCTTCAACTTCTCGACGGCGAACAGTGTCATCCTCGCGGACATCATCACCCGTGCGCTGGTGGCCAGCGACAATCCCGAAGTCCGGCGCGCGGCGATGTCCGAGTTCATCCATCAGCGACTAATGGCTCCGGTCGGCCTTTCGAGCCTGACCCCCGAATTTGACCCGAAGGGAACGCTGATCGGCGGCGGCTTCATGCATATGACCGCGCGCGACTATGGCCGGTTCGGCGAGCTTCTGCGCAACCAGGGCCGGATCGACGGCCGCCAGATACTGAGCCCGCGCTGGGTGGACTATATGACCAGCCCATCCTCACTCAACCCTGCATTCGGCGGCCATGTCTGGCTCAATCGCGAAGGCAAGGGCAGCCCGTTGTTTCCGGACAGCGCCCCACGGCGGATGTTCGGCAGCGTCGGCGCCGGCGGACAATATCTGCTGGTGGCGCCGGATCAGGGGCTGACGGTCGTCCGGCTTGGCGTTTCGTCGGACAAGCAGCGCGAAGCGCTCAAGCCCGCGCTGGCGAAGCTGGTCAGACTGTTTGCGTCGTGATCACCTGCTGCGGGCGGGCTTCCGGCTGGCGGGCTGGCAGGTGGCGGGCATCGCGGGTAGTCTGGTCGTTTCGAAAGTCATGGGTATCGGTCGCCAGCCGCTCGGCGCCACATCGCCGGGCTGGGTGGGCGGATATCTCAACTGCTTCGCCATATTGAGCACCATCCGGTCATAGGCCGGGTCGCCGGTAGATGTGACCAAAAAAGCACCCGACACGGCGCCGCTGTTCGCAATCTTGATACAGACGACGACCGATCGGTTGGGGGGCAGCGGCGGTGGAGGGGGAATCACCTCCTGGGCCATGGCTGAGGTAGAAAACAATATCCCCAAAATCGCCAATGCTGGTTTCACTTCGGCTTCTCCACCTGATTGCTCCCCGGTTAAGTCGGCAGAGTGAAGGAGAAGCTAACGGTCAGAGGAAAAACATGCCCTCCATCACTGTTCGGCATTGGCCGCCGAGGATGACATGGGTGTCGGTGACTTCACAGGTTAGATAGCCACCCCGTGCGCTCGCCTGGTACGCGGTGAAGCGCGAGCGACCGAGACGTTCGGCCCACCACGGGGCAATGACCGAATGGGCCGAGCCCGTAACCGGATCCTCGTCGATACCACCCACCGGCGCGAACGCCCGGCTGACAATATCCGTTTCGATGCCTGGCGCCGTGGCGATACCCAATAGATTGCCGGTCCGCTTCAGGGCGGCGAGGTCCGGCGTAAGTTTGATGACCGACTCTGCGTCCGGATAGACAAGAACCGCATAACCCCGCTCATGAAGGAAGGTTTCGATCACCGGACCGCCGATGGCAGCCGCGACCTCGGGCAACGGCTGGGGCGTCGGCTTCCAGTTTGGAAGGCGCATTGCATAACCCTCGCCCTCCCTCCGGACCTCCAATATGCCCGCTTGCCGGGTGCGGAATCGGATCACTTCACGGTCGCCGATCAGGACATGGCCGCTGGCGAGGGTCGCATGGCCGCAGAGCGCCACTTCCTTGACCGGGGTGAACCAGCGCAGTTCGAAGTCGGCATCCTGCCCTTTGGCCAGCGGGACCGTAAAGGCTGTCTCCGAGAGATTATTCTCCAGCGCGATATTCTGCAGCGTCGCGTCGTCGAGCCAGGCGTCAAGCGGCATCACCGCAGCCGGATTGCCAGCAAAAGGCCGGTCGGCAAAGGCGTCAACCTGGGTGATGGGCAGTTTCAACGTCATGCCTTAGTCTCCAGTTCGGCGGCAATCTGCTCGGCCGCTTCGCCTTCACGCAAATCGTCTCCCGGATGGTCGACATGGCCCTCCGGATCGGGATGGATGATGACTTCGACACCGGGAAACTCGGCCATCAGCCGCGCCTCGACGACGTCCATTACCCGATGGGCCTCGCGGATAGTCATGGCCGGGTCAACCGCGACATGGAACTGGACGAAGTCCTGGTTGCCGCTCGAGCGGGTCCTGAGGTCGTGGATACCCTTGAGCTCGGGATGGCGGGCGGCGATCTCAAGAAAGCGCTGTCGCTTTTCGAGTGGCCATTCCCGGTCCATCAACTCATCGATAGCCCGTGACGCTGCGCGCCAGGCACCCCAGGCGAGCCACAGGGCGATGATGATGCCGAATATCGGGTCGGCACCCGCCACTCCAAAATAATGGTCGAGCACCAGGCCGACGATAACCGCTCCGTTGAGCGCGAGGTCCGAAGTGTAATGGAGACTGTCGGTCCGTATCGCCAGCGAGCCGGTACGGGCGACGACCCGGCGCTGGTAGGCGACCAGCGCGATGGTGAGGAGGATCGCGACCACCGACACCATGATGCCGGTGCCGGCGGCGCTGACATGATGGTCGCCGCCGAGCCTGTGGACCGATTCATAGACGATGCCGGTCGCCGCCAGGGTGATCACCGCGACCTGGAACAGAGCCGCCAGCGCCTCAGCCTTGCCATGGCCGAAGCGATGATCGCTGTCGGCCGGTGCCGCAGCGAGATGAACACCGAGCAGCAGCACCAGGCTGGCGATGAGGTCGAGTCCGGTATCGGCAAGCGAGCCCAGCATCGCCGCCGATCCGGTGACCCAGGCAGCATAGCCTTTCAGAACGCCGAGCAGGAGCGCGGTTGCTGTGCTGGCCTGGGCGGCCCGTAACGCGCTCATGGGAATAGCAGCCCTTCGCTCCAGCCCTCGCCCGTCCGGGTAAAGACACGGCGCTCGTGCAAGCGATGCGCGCGATCCTGCCAGAACTCGATGCTGTCGGGAATCAGGCGATAACCCGACCAATGGGGCGGGCGCGGCACATCTTTTCCTTCGAAGCGGTCGACCATCTCGTCGAACCTGGTCATGAAGAGTTCGCGGCTGGCCAAAGGCCGCGACTGATCCGACGCCCACGCCCCCAGCTGCGAGTCGCGACTGCGGGTCGCGAAATAAGTGTCGGCAAGCCTGTCAGACACCGGCGCGACCTGCCCTTCGAGCCGCACTTGGCGGCGCAGCGACTTCCAGTGGAAGAGCAGAGCCGCTTGGGGATGGTCGGCAAGATCCGCCGCCTTTCGGCTTTCCCGGTTGGTGTAGAAGACGAAACCGTCGGGCCCATGCCCCTTGAGCAGGACCATGCGCGCCGATGGGCGGCCGGCGGCATCGACGGTCGCAAGCGCCATCGCCGAGGGATCGTTGGGCTCGCTGCCCTCTGCCTCGGTAAACCAGCTGTCGAACAAGGCAAGCGGGTCAGTCATGGGGCGTCTCTAGCGCCCCGATCCGAAATCGTCATGCGGGATTGTTGCAGGCACGGCACGGGCGCACTAGCTAGGCGAACATGGCAGCAGATCCCTATTCCACTCTGGGCGTGGCGCGCGGCGCCGACGAGGCGGAGATCAAGAAGGCCTATCGCAAGCTGGCGAAGGAACTGCATCCCGATCGCAACCAGGACAATCCCAAAGCCGCCGAGCGCTTCAGCCTAGTGACCAACGCCTATGATCTTCTCACCGACAAGGACAAGCGCGCCCGCTTCGACCGCGGGGAGATCGACGCCGACGGCAATCCCACGGCGCCCTTTGGCTTCGGCGGCGGTGGCGGCGGTTTCCGGCCGGGCCAAGGCGGCGGCGGTTTCCAGAGCGGCGGATTCGACGCCGAGGGCGTCGATTTCGGCGATATTTTCGAAGGCATCTTCGGCGGCGGCAGGGGCCGGCAGAGTGGTTTCGGCCGGGGCCGTTCCGCGCCGCCGCCACCGCGCGGCGAGACGGTGCAATATCGGCTGGCGGTGAATTTCACGGATGCGGCGACGCTGAGCCCGCAGCGCATCACCCTGGGAGACGGCAAGACCATCGACCTGAAACTGCCGGCGGGGGTCGACAATGGCACCCAGATGCGGCTGGCGGGCAAGGGCCAGCCGGGACCCGGCGGCGCTGGTGACGCGGTGATTACCATCGAGGTCAAGCCGCACGCATTTTACAGCCGGGAAGGCGACAATGTCCGGCTCGACCTGCCGGTCACGCTGGACGAGGTGGTCAAGGGGGCCAAGGTCAAGGTGCCGACGGTCGACGGCCCGGTGATGCTGAGCATCCCGGCGGGGTCGAGCAGCGGCAAGGTGATGCGCCTCAAGGGCAAGGGCTTCAGCCGCAAGGGTGGCGAGCGCGGCGACCAGCTGGTGACATTAATGGTCGACCTGCCCGCCGACAATGAAGCGCTCAATGCCTTTGTCGAGGGCTGGAAGGATGAGCGGCCGGTACGCAAGGATCTCGGCGTGTGACGACCCGACCGGCTGACCTGGGCGTTAGGGCGACATGAAAGAACAATCCCCACAATCGCCCGAGGCCCGCCGCCAAAGGCTGAGGGCGCATGAACTTGTCGACAGGGTCCGGCCGGGCACCTACCCCTTCGAAGTGGCGAAGCGCGTGGTGGTCGGCGTCTATGCCGACGGGTTCATCCATGCCGGCAACCTTGCCTATATGCTGCTCATGTCGGTCTTCCCCTTCTTCATCGTCGCGGCGACGATCGCCCGGATTTTTGGCCACAATCAGGATGCGCTGGAAGCGGTCAACGGCTTCCTGGTGGCCGTACCCAACAGTGTCGGCCAGGTGCTGCGGCCGCCGATCGAGGCGGTGCTGACGGCGCGATCGTCCGTATCCGGCCTGCTGTGGCTGGGCGGACTGATCGGACTGTGGACCACCGGCAGCCTGATCGAGACGATCCGCGACATTTTACGCCGCGCCTATGGCACCAAGTCCAGCCGGGCCTTCTGGCAATATCGGCTGGGGTCGATCGGCATCACCGTGGTTTCGGTCTTCGCGGCGATGTTCGCCTTGTCGATGCAGGTAACGCTGACCGGCATCGAACAATTCCTGATCCGCGTCCTCCCGGTCGCCGAGCGCGCCATCGCGATCGTCGGCACGACCAAGCTGGTGCCGATGGCGATCCTGGGGGCCGCACTCTATGTGCTGTTCGTCACCCTGACCCCCGGCGCCTACCGCTCACGGCAATTCCCCAAATGGCCGGGCGCGGTTTTGACGACCCTGGTCTGGTACCTCACCACCCTGCTGCTGCCCCTGGTCCTGTCCCTGGCCGCGGGCTATGACCTGACCTACGGGTCGCTCGCCGGCGTGATCATCGTTCTCATTTTTTTCTTCTTTGTCGGGCTCGGCGTGGTAATTGGCGCCGAGTTGAACGCTGCGCTGGCCGAATTTCCGAACGAAGAGGCGGAGGCCGAGGCGGCGGTAGGGAATGCAGAGGGGCATAGCGCATGACAGGCTTGATGACCGGCAAACGCGGCCTCATCATGGGGTTGGCGAACGAGAAGTCGCTCGCCTGGGGCATCGCCCAGAAGCTCGCGGATCAGGGCGCGGAGCTGGCCTTTTCCTATCAGGGAGAGGCGCAAGGCAAGCGCGTGCGGCCACTGGCGGAGAGCCTGGGTTCCGATTTCCTCATCGAATGCGACGTGTCGGATATGACCCTGCTCGACGAAACATTCGACGCGGTTCACAAGCGCTGGGGCAGCCTCGACTTCATCGTCCACGCCATCGGATTTTCCGACAAGAATGAGCTGCGCGGCAAATTCTACGACACCAGCCTCGAAAATTTCCTGCTGACGATGAACGTCTCGGCCTACAGTTTCGTCGCGGTAGCCCAGCGTGCCCGCTCCCTGATGCCCGAGGGCGGGTCGCTGCTGACCCTGTCCTACTATGGCGCCGAAAAGGTCATTCCCCATTATAATGTCATGGGTGTCGCCAAGGCGGCGCTGGAGACCAGCGTCAAATATCTGGCGATGGACCTGGGTCCGGAGAAGATCCGCGTGAACGCCATCTCCGCCGGTCCGATCCAGACGCTGGCGGCACGCGGCATTGGCGACTTCAACTACATATTGAAATGGAACGAATATAATTCGCCCCTCCGCCGCAACGTCACGATCGAGGATGTCGGCGGCGCCGGCCTCTATCTGCTGAGCGACCTCGCCAGCGGCGTCACCGGTGAGATCCACCATGTCGATGCCGGCTATAATGTGATCGGCATGAAGGCCGAAGACGCGCCGGATATCGGACTGGATAAACCGTGAGCTTCAACTGTTTCGGCCATGTCTTTCGCTTCGTCACCTGGGGAGAAAGCCACGGGCCGGCGATCGGCGCGGTGGTGGACGGCTGTCCGCCCGGGCTGAGTTTGAGGGAGGATGACATCCAGCCCTTCCTCGACCGCCGACGGCCGGGCACATCGAAATTCACAACCCAGCGGCAGGAGCCGGACCAGGTCCGCATCCTTTCGGGCGTGTTCGAAGGCAGGACCACCGGTACTCCGATCAGCCTGATAATCGACAATGTCGACCAGCGATCGAAGGATTATAGCGATGTCGCCCAGAGTTATCGTCCGGGCCATGCCGATTATGCCTATGACGCCAAATACGGCTTTCGCGACTATCGCGGCGGCGGCCGGTCGAGCGCGCGCGAAACGGCAAGCCGGGTGGCGGCGGGCGCCGTCGCGCGACTGGTGATCCCGGAAGTGTCGATCCTCGGCTGGGTCAGCGAAATTGGCGGCGACGCCATCGACCCGGCGCACTTCGATGCAGCCGAGATTGGCAATAACCCCTTCTTCTGCCCCGATGCGGAGGCAGCGAAGCGCTGGGAGAAGCTGGTCGACGATGCGCGGCAGGCGGGATCGTCGCTGGGTGCGGTAGTCGAGTGCGCCGCGACCGGCGTGCCGGCCGGCTGGGGTGCGCCGCTCTATGCCAAGCTCGATGCGGAACTGGCGGCAGCGATGATGAGCATCAACGCGGTCAAGGGTGTCGAGATCGGTGACGGCTTCTCCGCCGCGGCGCTGTCAGGCGAGCAGAATGCCGATCCGATGCGTCCGGGTGAGGATGGTCCTGAATTCCTCGCCAATCACGCGGGCGGGATCGCCGGTGGCATTTCGACCGGCCAGCCGATACGGGTGCGCGTCGCCTTCAAGCCGACGAGTTCGATCCTGACGCCCGTCGAAACGATCACCCGCGAAGGCGAGGCGAGCGAGATCCGCACCAAGGGCCGCCACGACCCATGCGTCGGCATCCGCGGCACACCGGTGGTGGAGGCGATGATGGCGATGGTGCTGGCCGACCAGAAGCTGCTGCATCGGGCCCAGACCGGACACTGACTCCCGGTCGCTGATCCTTGCGTTATGACTGCCGACTGATAGGCTCCGCCCCTTATCGACAGGGGGAAGAATTATGTCGCGGCGGCTGACGACCTATATCCTGATCGGCCTCGTGCTGGGCGTCATTTTCGGCTTCATCCTCAACCAGACATTGGGTGATGCCGAAGCCAAGACGGTGGCGCCCTATCTCCACCTCCTCGCCGACATCTTCCTCCACCTCATCAAGATGATCATCGCGCCTCTGGTGTTCGCCACCCTGGTGTCGGGCATCGCCCATATGGGCGATACCGCGGCGCTCGGGCGGATCGGCGGACGCGCGCTCCTGTGGTTCATTGTCGCCGGACTGCTGTCGCTCAGCCTGGGGCTGGTCTGGGTCAATCTGTTCCAGCCCGGCGTGGGCCTGAATCTTGTCGTCTCCGGTGTCGATGCGGGCGTCGACGCCAAGGCGATCAACTTCAACGATTTCGTCCTCCATATCTTCCCGACGTCGATCCTCGACGCCATGGCGACCAACAATGTGCTGCAGATCGTCATCTTCTCGCTGTTCGCCGGGGTCGCGCTGACGGCCATTGGCGACAGGGGCAAGCCGATTGCCGCGGCGGTGGAGTCGCTGGTTGAACTGATGTTGCAGATCACCGGCTATGTCATGCGGTTCGCGCCCGTGGCGGTGTTCGGCGCCATGTCCTCGGTGGTCGCGACCCGGGGGCTTGGCGTCCTCAGCACCTATGGCAAGCTGCTGGGCGAATTCTATTTCGCCCTCGCCACCTTCTGGGCGCTACTGGCGCTGGTCGGCTTTTTCTTCCTCGGTCCGCGGGTCTGGCACCTGATCCGCTATGTCCGCCAGCCGGTGTTGCTCGCTTTTTCCACCGCCTCGTCGGAATCCGCCTACCCCAAGCTGCTGGAACAGCTCGACCGTTTCGGCATACCGCGGCGGATATCCAGTTTCGTGCTTCCGCTGGGCTACAGCTTCAATCTCGACGGCTCGATGATGTATGCGAGCTTCGCCACCGTCTTCATCGCCCAGGCCTATAATATCCATCTCTCGCTGGGGACGCAGATCACCATCCTGCTGGTGCTGATGGTAACCTCCAAGGGCATTGCCGGGGTGCCGCGCGCCAGCCTGGTGGTGATCGCGGCGGTGCTGACCCAATTCCATCTGCCGGTCGAGGGCATCGCCTTCATCCTCGCCATCGACCAGTTTCTCGACATGGGGCGGACGGCGACTAATGTGCTGGGCAATGCCTTTGCGACGGCGGTGGTCACGCGCTGGGAGGGAATGCTGGAGGTCGAGGAGCCAGAATTTCTGGAGTCGCCGCACGCGCCAAGCCATACCGCCGCCCATGGCGTGCGGGGGCTGGAGCTGGATAACAGTTAGGTTTTCGCGGCCTGAGCCCTGGCTGCCTCGGCCCACCAGACCAGAGTGTCGGCAAAGTTGGGGAAACCCCGTTCCAGTGCTGCACCGCCTTCACCGATGGGTTGGGCCTTCTCGTCGAGCGCCTGACCAATCGTCCCTACGGTCAGCGTCCACGGCACGACGACCATGCCCATTTCGGCCAGGGTCGGATGCCACATGCTATTGGAGCGGGCGCCGCCCAAACGGCCGCCGGAGTAGCTGGCAATCGCCGCGGGCCGCCGCGCCCACTCCTCAAGATAATGGTCCGTCAGATTCTTGAGGCCGGGCTGCATGCCCCAATTATATTCGCCGGCGACGAAGACGAAGGCGTCGGCGGCGCGGATGCGCGCGGCTAGCCGGGACATATTCTCTGGCGCTTCGCCCGGGCCATAATCCCGGTGGCGGCGATCCAGCATCGGCAGGCCGATCTCCATGGCATCGACCAGCTCCGACCTATGTCCCCTGGCAGCAAGGCCGGCGACGATATAGTCGGCAAGGCGAATGCCCATGCGGGCGCGGCGGTAGGAACCGTAGAAGACGAGGATGTCGAGGGACATGTTCGCCATATTAGTCGGCGAACGGGTCCCTGACGAGTATCGTGTCCTCGCGCTCCGGGCTGGTCGAAACCAGCGCCACCGGGCATTCGATCAGTTCCTCGATGCGGCGGATATATTTGATCGCCTGGGCCGGAAGCTGGGCCCAGCTGCGCGCGCCGAAAGTCGATTCCTTCCAGCCGGGCATCGTCTCGTAGACCGGCTCGACCGCAGCCTGGTCCGCAGCATTGCTGGGGAAATAGGCGATTTCCTGCCCACGCAAACGATAGCCGGTGCACACCTTTATCTCGTCGAAGCCGTCGAGCACGTCGAGCTTGGTCAGGGCTACACCGGTGATGCCGCTAACCGCCGCCGACTTGCGTACCAGCGTGGCGTCGAACCAGCCGCAACGGCGCTTCCGGCCGGTAACGGTACCAAATTCGCGGCCCTTTTCCCCAAGGCGCTGGCCGATTTCATCATCGAGCTCGGTCGGAAAAGGCCCGCCGCCCACCCGTGTCGTATAGGCCTTGACGATGCCCAGGACGAAACCGACAGCGTTCGGCCCCAGCCCGGAACCGCCTGCGGCCGTGCCGGCAATAGTGTTGGACGAGGTGACGAAGGGATAGGTGCCATGGTCGATATCGAGCAGCACCCCCTGCGCACCTTCGAACAGGATGCGCCTGCCACGCTTGCGCGCCTCGTTCAGCTGCAGCCAGACCGGCCTGGCAAAGGGCAGGACGAAATCGGCGATCGCCTTAAGGTCGGCGATCAGGGCCGCGCGGTCGATCGGCGGCTCGCCAAATCCGGCGCGCAGGGCGTCATGATGCGCGGTCAGGCGGTCGAGTTGAGGCCCGAGCTGGTCGAGGTGGGCGAGGTCGCAAACCCTGATGGCCCGGCGACCGACCTTGTCTTCATAAGCCGGACCGATGCCGCGCCGGGTCGTGCCGATCTTTCCGGATCCGCTGGCATCCTCACGCAGGCCGTCGAGATCGCGGTGGAAGGGCAGGATCAGGGTACAATTGTCGGCGATGCTCAGGATGTCAGGCGAAACCGGCACGCCCTGCTCGGCGAGCTTGGCAACCTCATCCTTGAGCGCCCAGGGGTCGAGGACGACGCCGTTGCCGATGACGCTGGGCGTGCCGCGAACGATGCCCGAGGGCAGCAGCGACAATTTGTAGGTCTTGTCGCCGATGACAAGGGTGTGACCAGCATTGTGGCCGCCCTGAAAGCGGACGACCATGTCGGCGCGCTCGGCCAACCAGTCGACAATCTTGCCCTTGCCTTCGTCACCCCATTGGGCGCCGATTACCGTAACATTCGCCATGGATACATTTCTCCGCCTGCCCGGCGGGTCCAGGCCGCCCTTCGACAGGACTCGGCGGCCAGACTTTGACTGGTGCGGACCGCGAGGGGTCCTGTGCGCGGGGCGCGTTAGCCTTCCGGCGGGAGGCCGTCAAGCGTGCAACCTTTGGTTCAGGTCTGGCGGGATATGGACCCAAGAGAACGGAACCGAAAGGATGAGCCATGGCCCGTGCGCTTCTGCCTCTCGCAGGCCTCTCCATCGTCCTGACGGCGGCCACTATAGCGGGCGCCCAGCCCGGAAGCCTGCGCGAACGGTTGCGCGAGCGGCTGGCCGCACCGATGGCGGAAGGGCTGATGGAGCCTTCCGCACCGGAGGCGCAGGAAATGGCCTATGGCGCCGATCCGCTACAGAAGCTGGATTATTGGCCGGCCCGAAAGAGCGGCGCGCCACTGATCATCTTCGTCCATGGCGGCGGCTGGTCACGGGGCGACATGACCAACGCGACAGGAACGGCGAAGGTCACCCATTTGCGCGACCAGGGCTATGCCTTTGCATCGATCGATTATCGTCTGGTGCCCAAGAATAGTGTCGAGCAGCAAGCCGCCGACGTCGCGACCGCTACCGCATGGCTGATCGGCCAGGCCCGGAAACTCGGCTTCGACCCGAAGCGAATCGTCTTGATGGGGCACAGCGCCGGCGCGCAGCTGGTGGCGCTGGTCGGGACCGATCCCCATTATCTCTCGGCCGCCGGCCTGTCGTTGAACGCAGTGCGCGGCGTGGTGCCGCTGGACGGCGCCGCCTATGACATACCGGCCCAGGTCAGCGACGGCCCGGCGATCATGCAGCCGACCTATCGCGCCGCCTTCGGCACCGACCCGGCTCGCCAGCGCAGCCTGTCGCCGACCTTGCAGGCAGCCGCACCCAATGCACCCGCTTTCCTGTTGCTCCACGTCCAGCGCCCGGACGGAGTGCGCCAGTCCGAAGCGCTGGCCAAGGCGCTCAAGGCTGCTGGCACGGCGGTGACGATCCAGGGCTTTCCCGGCCAGGGCCTGCAAGGGCATATGGAGATCAACCGCAAGCTCGGCGATCCAGCCTATCCGGCCACACCCGTTCTGGATGACTGGTTGAAGCAGATTCTCGCGAAGGGCTAGAAAGCCCGCACGGCGTCGCCGTCGAGCCAATGGCCGCAGCCCAGCGCCGCGCCGTCATCGGCCCCTGACAGCGCCGCGACAGTCCGCCAGCCTTCCGCTCTCAACCTTTTTGCGTGTTCCGGATCGGTACCGAGCGGCAGGAACAGCAGGCGAGGCGCCGCCGCGTCGTGACCGGCATCGATCAGCGGGTCGGGATAGAGCGAAAAGCCCATCGCGGGCTCCTGCGACCCATCGGCGCGGGCAATGGCATAGCTGCCGCCGCGGCCGATTTCGCCGACATGGCCATCAGCGAAAATCGAGAAACCGAACCAGCTCTGATAGTCGAAACCATGGCGCTCGGTAGGGTCCAGTGTCAGGGTGATGTCCCAGCCGATCGGCTTGGCGATGGCGCGCAGGCCGGCAATACGGCTGGCGAGCGCACCCCGAGCGACTTCGGCATCGATCGCCTCCAGTCGCTCCATCGCGGCATGGAAGGGACCGGTGGCCGCGATCAGCGGCAGATAGGCAGCAGCATCCGCGCCCAGCGCTGTAAGCGCGCCGGCATCCTTGGCATCGAGGGCGGCGCGGACGGCGTCGGTGCCCGCCGCCAAGGGCATCGGTCCCTCGGCCAATGTGTCGATGAGGTCGGGCAAGGTGAAATCGACGGTAATCCCCTCGACTCCGGCCGCCTGCAGCGCGTCGATGGCAACGCTCACCACCTCGGTCGCGGCGGTGACGCTGTCCGATCCGACCAGTTCGGCGCCCACCTGCATCCGCTCGCGCTCGGGACGCAGCTGGTTGGCGGCGATGCGGAGCACCGGTCCGGCATAGCAGAGCCGCAAGGGCCGTACGGCCGCGGCGAGGCGCGTTGCCGCGATACGGCCAACCTGGGCGGTGATGTCCGGGCGAAGCGCCAAAGTGCGCTGCGAAACCGGGTCGACCGCCCGCAGCAGATCTTGCGGCCGTGCCGATTTCATCCGGGAGACGAGCGTTTCCTCGAACTCGGCGAGGGGTGGCGTGACCTGCTGATAGCCATGGGCGGCAATCGTATCGACCAGCCTGCGTACCATGCGCGCAGACGCCTCCGCCTGCGGCGGCAGGCGATCCGACAGGCCCTCGGGCAGGAGGCCGGGCGGAATAGGCTGAGTCATGCTGATTCTTCCCCCGTTCGTCCTGAGTAGCCATTGAGCTTGTCGAAATGGCGTATCGAAGGATCTGCCAAACGAGGGGCCCTTCGATACGGGCTCTCGACTTCGCTCGATCCCTACTCAGGGCGAACGGTTGAGACAAGAGGCCGACGGAATTAGCCGAAGCGCAGCAGCTTCACCTTGTTGACGCCGTCCAGCTTGCAGATGTCCCATAGCACCGGTTCCGTTACAGTGCCGTCGACCGACAGCAGCAGTACCGCCTCGCCGCCCTGGGTGCGGCGGCCGAGGTGGAAGGTGCCGATGTTGACCTTGGCATTGCCCAGTGCGCTGCCGAGGCGGCCGATGAAGCCGGGGGCGTCCTGGTTCACGATGTAGAGCATCGTATCCATGAGGTCGGCCTCGACCTTGATGCCGAAGAGCTCGACCAGGCGCGGCTCGGCATTGGCAAACAAGGTGCCGGCCACCGACTTGTCGCCATGGGCGGTGCGGACGGTGACGCGCACCAGGGTCTGATAGTCGCCTTCGCGATCGTGACGGACCTCGCGGACGTCGAGGCCGCGCTCCTTGGCAAGGTGCGGCGCGTTGACCATGTTCACCGTGTCCGAATAGACGCGCATCAGCCCCGCGAGCACGGCAGCGGTGATCGGCTTCTGGTTGAGTTCGGCGGCGTGGCCCTCAACCTCGACCGCGACGCCGGTAATCTCGTCACCTTCGAGCTGGCCGACCAGCGAGCCCAGCTTCTCCGCCAGCGCCATATAGGGGCGCAGTTTCGGCGCTTCCTCGGGGCTGAGCGACGGCACGTTGAGCGCGTTGGTGATGCCGCCGGTCAGCAGATAGTCGCTGATCTGCTCGGCCACCTGGATAGCGACATTGACCTGCGCCTCATCGGTGGAAGCGCCGAGATGCGGGGTGGAGATGAAGTTGGGGGTGCCGAACAGAGGCGATTCCTTCGCCGGCTCGGTGACGAAGACGTCGAGCGCGGCGCCGCCGATATGGCCCGAATCTAGACCCGCCTTCAGCGCCGCCTCGTCGATCAGACCGCCACGGGCGCAGTTGATGATGCGCACGCCTTTCTTGGTCTTGGCGAGGTTCTCGGCAGACAGGATGTTGCGGGTCTGGTCGGTGAGCGGGGTGTGAAGGGTGATGAAATCGGCGCGCTCCAAGAGCTCGTCGAGCGTCACCTTTTCGACCCCCATGTCGATCGCCCGCTCCGGCGTCAGGAACGGGTCATAGGCGGCGACCTTCATCTTGAGGCCAAGGGCGCGGTCGGCGACGATCGAGCCAATATTGCCGGCGCCGATCAGGCCGAGCACCTTGCCGGTGACCTCGACGCCCATGAAGCGGTTCTTCTCCCACTTGCCAGCCTGGGTCGAGGCATCGGCCTCGGGCAGCTGGCGGGCGAGCGCGAACATCAGGGCGATCGCATGCTCCGCCGTGGTTATCGAGTTACCGAAGGGGGTGTTCATGACGATCACGCCCTTGGCCGAGGCGGCCGGGATATCGACATTGTCGACGCCGATGCCGGCGCGGCCGATCACCTTCATGTTGGTGCAGGCGTCGAGGATATCCTTGGTGACTTTGGTCGAGCTGCGGATGGCGAGGCCGTCATATTGGCCGATGATCGCCTTGAGCTCATCCGGGGTCTTGCCGGTGATTTCGTCGACCTCGATGCCGCGGGCCTTGAAAATCTGGGCGGCGCGGGGGTCCATTTTGTCGCTGATGAGGACTTTGGGCATTTTGATTTCCTTCCTTCGTGCTCCTGCGAAAGCAGGAGCCCAGGGTTCCATGCAGGGCGCTTGTGGCCCTGGGCTCCTGCTTTCGCAGGAGCACAAGATTGTCAGGCGGTCTTGGCCGAGGCGTAGGCCCAGTCGAGCCAGGGGCCGAGGGCGACGATGTCGGCGGTATCGACGGTGGCGCCGCACCAGATGCGGAGACCCGGCGGGGCATCGCGATAGCCGGCGACGTCGAAGGCTGCGCCTTCGGCTTCGAGCAGCGAAGCCATTTTCTTGATAAGGGCCTCGTCCGCGCCGTCGACGGTCAGACAGACACTGGTCTTCGAGCGCGACGCCGGATCGGCGGCGAGATGGCCGAGCCAGTCGCGGTCGGCCACGATCTTGTCGAGCGCCGCCGCATTGGCGTCGGAACGCGCGATCAGCGCATCCGGGCCGCCCAGCCCCTTGCCCCATTCGAGCGCGAAGATGGCATCCTCGACCGCCAGCATGGACGGGGTGTTGATGGTCTCGCCCTTGAACACGCCCTCGGCGAGCGCTCCCTTGGAGACCAGGCGGAAGACCTTGGGGAGCGGCCAGGCCGGGGTGTAGGTCTCCAGCCGCTCGACTGCGCGGGGGCCAAGGATGAGGACGCCATGTCCGCCCTCGCCGCCCAGCACTTTCTGCCAGGAGAAGGTGGCGACATCGATCTTGGCCCAGTCGATCGGGTAGGCGAAGACGGCGCTGGTCGCGTCGGCGAAGGCCAGACCCTGGCGGTCGGCCGGGATCCAGTCGGCATTGGGGACGCGCACGCCCGAGGTGGTGCCGTTCCAGGTGAACAGCACGTCGTTCGACCAGTCGATGGCGCCGAGATCGGGCAGCTGGCCGTAATCGGCGCGGACGATCGTCGGATCGAGCTTCAGCTGCTTGACCGCATCGGTGACCCAGCCCTCGCCGAAGCTTTCCCAGGCTAGCGTCGTCACCGGACGGGCGCCGAGCATCGTCCACATCGCCATCTCAAAGGCGCCGGTGTCGGAGCCGGGGACGATGCCGATGCGATGCGTCTCGGGCAGATTCAGCAGCTCGCGCATCAGGTCGATGCAATCTTGGAGGCGCTGCTTGCCGAGCTTCGAACGATGCGAGCGTCCGAGCGATTCGACAGCGAGGCTCTGGGGAGTCCAACCCGGCGGCTTGGCGCAGGGGCCGGAAGAATAATAGGGGCGCGCCGGCTTCGCCGCCGGGCGGGCAATCAACTCAGTCATGTCAGTCTCTCCTTGCAGAGAGCGCGCGCGGCGTTGGGACCGCGTGGCCCGGCGCCGCGTCTAAAGCTTTTCGCTGCCCTGTCAACAAAGGTATTTTTTGTTGGCAGAACAGCTTGTTAGAATTTTGTTTACCATCGCGAACGACAATCGCCCCCATGTCCGTCGGGGTCATTGCCGCTCGCGCGCGCCGCTCGCGCATCTTTTTGCTGACGGCCTTGCTGTCGCTGGAAGCCTGCGTCGGGGCACCGGGCGACGCGCCGCGGCCCATGGCCAGCGTGGCACCGGCGCCCCTGCCCGCGATCCTCAAATTCGCGCCTCAGCCGGCACCGGCACCGCGCATATGCGTCGCCGATCTCGACAAGGCGCGAGTCAATTACCTCTCGGTTCCCGACCAGGATTTCGGTGGCGGCTGTACCACGATCAACAGCGTCAAGCTGCTCGATATCGGCACCCCGGTGACCAATCTGGGCACCATGACCTGTCAGCTGGCCGATCGCTTTACCGCCTGGGCGCGCTATGGCGTCCAGCCGGCGGCGCGGCTGATCCTGGGCAGCCCGATCGCCCGGATCGAAACCTATGGCACCTATAATTGCCGGCAGATCGCCGGCAGCGACAAGCTCAGCGAGCATGCGCGTGGCAACGCGGTAGACGTCGCCGCCTTCGTGCTGGCCGACGGCCGCCGGATCTCGATAAAGGGCGACTGGCATGGCAGCGGGGATGCCGCCCGCTTCCTGCGCGTCGTCCATGACAGCGCCTGCAAGCGCTTCATGACCGTGCTTAGCCCGGACTATAACGCAGCCCATGTCGATCATCTGCATTTCGACATGGGTGCATCAAGGGGTTTCTGCCGCTGACTCTTTGATTTGTCGCATGGCGGGGCTACACCCTGCGAAATGACTGACAAGAAAATCGCCGACCGCCGCTTTCGTCCCGCCAAGGAAGAGGCCCGGCTCGCCGCTACCTCCACCCTGCCGGCCAGCGCCCAGACCCAGAGCGCCAGCTACAAGCTTGCCTTCCAGGACACCGATTTCCTGCTGCGGGAGGATCTGCGGCCGGTCCGCTTCCAGCTCGAGCTGATGAAGCCCGAACTGTTCCTTGACGAAGCAAAGATCAATTCGACCTTCGTCATGTATGGCTCCGCGCGCATCCCCGAGCCCGAACAGGCGGCGCTCAGGGTTGAAGCGGCCGAGACCGAATGGGACAAGAAGGTCGCCACCAATCTCGCGAAGAACGCGAAATATTATGACGAGGCGCGCAAACTCGCTCGCATCGCCGCGACCTATCCCGTCGACTCCGATGGCGAGCGCAATTTCGTCGTCTGCTCCGGCGGTGGCCCGTCGATCATGGAAGCGGCGAATCGCGGCGCGGCCGACGTCGGCCAGACCAGCATCGGCCTCAACATTGTCCTGCCGCATGAACAGGCGCCCAACCCCTATGTCACGCCGGGCCTGTCCTTCCAGTTCCACTATTTCGCCCTGCGCAAGATGCACTTCACCCTCAGGGCGCGCGCGCTGGCGGTGTTCCCCGGCGGCTTCGGCACGTTCGACGAGTTTTTCGAGGTGCTGACGCTGGTCCAGACCGGCAAGATGAAGCCGATCCCGATCCTGCTGTTCGGGCATGACTATTGGAACCGGGTCATCAATTTCCAGGCGATCGCCGAGGAAGGAGTGATCAGCCCCAAGGATCTGGAGCTGTTCACCTGGGTCGAGACCGCCGAGGAAGGCTGGGCCGCGGTCGAGGCCTTCTACGCCGACAGCGCGACGCCGGTGCTGCTGAAGGCTTAGATTACTTCTTGGCGGGTTCCGCAGCGTTCGCGGCAGGCGCCGTGGCATTGGCGGCCGCAGCAGGAGCGGCTGCCGCACCCGCTGCGGGTGGCGGCGGCAGGGGCACGTTAGATCCCTGGGCGTTCAGATAGGCGATGATATTGGCGCGATCCTGCGGGGCGGACATGCCGGCGAAGGTCATCTTGGTGCCGGGCGCGAAGGTGCGCGGGCTCTTCAGCCAGAGATAGAGATTGTCGAAAGTCCAGTTGCCGCCCTTGCCCTTGAGGGCGTCGGAGAAGGCGTAGCCGCCCTTGCCGGTGGCGATCGCTTCGCCGACCGTGGCGTAGAGATTGGGGCCGATCATATTGGCGCCGCCCTGGGCGATGCTGTGGCAGGCGGCGCACTTGCCGAACAGCTTGGCACCGGCAGCGGCGTCGGCGGTGGCGAGCACGGCGGCGACTGGCGGATCGGCGGCTTCCCCACCGGCGGCACCCTCGGCCTCGACACCCTGAATCGCATAGCCGGGCTTTTCGAGAGGCTCCTGCTCGAAGATCTTGGTGCTGACGATCGCCGAACCCAGCGCCACAATGCCCGCGAACAGCGTCCAGCCGGCGATGGTATTGAAACGGTCGTCCATTGCGCCCGGTGCCCCTTTTGCAAAAACCCAATGCGTTGCAGCGCAACATGTCGCGCCACTGATGCCGGTTCCCTTAATGGCGCTTCCCGCCCCACGCAAGCCACGCTTGCGCATGATGTCACGCTTGCCTAAGCGCGGGCCGTTATGGAGAATTATCCCCTGCCCGCCCGGCCGCTGGTCGCCGAAATGGTTGCCCGCGCCGCCGCCGACCCGGAGCACGCAATTGCCTATCAGGGCGCGCCGGGCGCCAATTCGCATCTGGCGGCGCTGGAATATGATCCGAACTGCATCCCCCTCCCCTGTTTCGCCTTTGAGGACGCAATCGATGCCGTGCGCGAGGGACGGGCGGCGCGGGCGATGATTCCAATCGAGAACAGCCTGCACGGGCGGGTTGCCGACATGCATTTCCTCCTGCCCGAATCCGGACTGTCGATCGTCGATGAGCATTTCCTGCCGATCGGCTATTGCCTGATGACCGTCGACGCCAGCGTGCCGGTCAAGACGGCGGTCAGCCACACCCAGGCGCTCGGCCAGTGCCGTCATTATCTGCGCGCGCACAACATCGCGCCGATCACCTATGCCGACACCGCCGGCGCCGCCGCCCTCGTCGCCGAGACGCGCGAGCCCGGGGCCGCCGCAATCGCGCCACGCATCGCCGCCGAGACTTATGGGTTGGAGTTGGTCGCCGAGAATATCGAGGACAGCCACGACAATATGACCCGATTCGTGGTGCTGGCCCGCGAAGGGAAAATCCCCGAGGGCGACGGGCCGTTCATGACCACCTTCCTGTTCGAGGTGAAGAATGTGCCGGCCGCGCTCTATAAGGCGATGGGTGGTTTCGCCACCAACGGCGTCAACATGACCAAGCTGGAAAGCTATCAGCGCGGCGCCAGCTTCGCCGCGACCGAATTCTATTGCGATGTCGAGGGGCGCCCCGGCGATGCCGGACTCGACCGGGCGCTGGAGGAACTGGCTTTCCACACCAAATCGGTGCGGATGCTGGGCACATACCGACAGGCGCGTCCGAGGACCTGACTGCGCTCTGTAATGATCGATTACAATTTAATACGCGCATTTGGTGCGCTAGTCGGCTATGACAGCTCCGCGGCCGCCCAAGGCGTCCCCACAAAGTTCATGTAAAGGAATAACTCATGCGTCTGATTTCCACCCTCGCGTTCGTCGCGCTGGCTGCCTCGCCGATCGCGGCCATGGCCCAGGCACCCGCACCCGCCGCGCCGGCGCCCGCCGCCGCTGCCAAGCCCACCTATACCAGCGCCACGAAGCTCGGCGTTCTGCTCGCCAATGACGCAGCCAAGGCTGTCGTTTTCAAGGCTGTTCCGGAGCTCGCCCAGGCGGGCGATCAGTTGTCCCAGGCCGGCGACTTCACCCTCAAGGATCTCCAGCAATATATTCCGACCGTCACCGACAAGGTGCTGGCGGACATCGACGCCGAGCTGGCGAAGATCAAATAATCAGCCTTTGCTGAAATGCAGGCGCTCCCGCGGCGACAAGGCCGCGGAAGCGTTTTTTATGCGAGTGTGCGCTTGAACAGCGCGATCGTTTTCGCCCAGGCGTCCGTAGCGGCGGCTTCGTTGTAGCGCGGTGTCGTGTCGTTGTTGAAACCGTGGCCGGCGCCCGCGTAGATATGGCCTTCGTGCTTGACTCCCGCCCTGGTCAGCGCCGCGTCATAGGCCGGCCAGGTGCCAGCGAGCCGGGTGTCGTCTTTGCCATGAAACACCAACAGCTCCGCCTTGATCGCGGGAATGCCAGCATCGGAGGGCGGTGCGCCATAGAAGGGTACCGCGGCACGCAGGTTCGGCAGCCTGGTCGCCATCCAGTTGACGATGCCGCCGCCATAACAAAATCCCACCGCACCCAGCTTGCCATTGCCGTCGGGAAGCTTGGCCGCCCAGGCCGCCACCGCCATGAACAGCGGACGAATCTTCCCCATCTGGTTGAGCTGTCCGAACAACTGGGTGGCCTTGGTCTCATCACCGGGATAGCCGCCAAGCTCGGTCAGCGCGTCCGGCGCGACCGCGATGAAGCCCTCCACCGCGAGCCGCCGGGCAATATCCTCGATATGCGGATTAAGCCCCCGATTTTCGTGGATGACGATGACCACGCCTTTCCGGGCCCGGGGCGAAGCGCCCTTGGGCTTGGCGACATAGACCTTGATCGTGCCGACGCCCTGGGATGAGGTGACGTCCACCCGGCTGGTGGTGATGCGGTCATCCTCGGGCTTGATCTTCTGGGCGCGGGCATAATCGGGCGAAAGCGCCGTCAGCATGCCCGTCGCCGCCATCGCCGAACCCGCATAGATGGCGGCCTGCTCCAGAAAGCCGCGACGGTCGAGCGCGCCGTGAATATAGCGGTCGAACAGCCCCAGCACCTCGGGCGGGAAGTCGGCGGTCGTCAATCGCTTGGGTTCGTCCGACATTTGGTGTCTCCTTCCCGCCAGTTCAGCGGTTCACTTTTTCGGGGCGTTGGGATTGGGCGCGATCAGCAGCATGACATTGCCCTCAGGATCCTTGACCGAATATTCCATGAAGGCGGACGTACTAGGCTTGGGATCCTCGATCCCCGGAAAGCCCGAAGCCTTCATGGCTTTTGCGGTCGCCGCGGCATCGGGTACGAACAGGATCAGCGAGGTGACGCCGGTCGGCAATGGATTGGTCGCATCCTTGTGCATGAGGATGATGGCCGGCCCGACGCCGGGCTTGTCCCAGGTCATTTCCTGCTGGCCGGGATGGTGAAGGCGCCCGACCTTCATGCCGAGATTCTTGAAGAATTCCATCTCGCGCGCGTCATTGTTGACCGCGATGCGGATCGCCGAGAGGCCATAGCCGCCCATGTCCGCCTGGGCCGGCATAGCCATCGTCGCCAAGGCGATCGTGCCGGCGAGTGCCGCTATCCGCTTCATGCCTTGTCTCCCTTTATTTCTTAGGTGCGTTCGGGTTGGGCGCCACCACGAGCATGACATTGCCGTCGGCGTCCTTGATCTGAAGCTCGATCGACGGCGTGGTCGCCGGCTTGATTTCGGGAACGTCCGCGAAACCGCCGTCCTTCAAAGCCTTGAGCGTCGCCGCCATGTCGGGGACGAAAAAGAGCATCTGGGTGGCCGTGCCCGTCATGGTCGCGCTCTTCTGCGTCACGATGATGCTGGAACCGAGACCGGGCTTGTCCCAAGTCATTTCCTGCTGACCGGGATGGAAGAGGCGGCCGACCTTCATCCCCAATATCTTGAAGAAGGCGATTTCCTTGTCATAGTTTGTGACCGTCGCGCGGACCTGGGAAAGGCCGTAGCCACCGAACTGTTGCGCCTGGGCCGGCACCGCCGCCGCGATCAGCGCGGTCCCCGCCAATATTGTCTTCCAGCTCATGCTTCTTCTCCCCCGGTTTTTCTCAGTAAAGCGGATTTGCCGAAGCAATGAAAGTGGCGAGCATGTCTTTAATGCGCCGCGCCCCAGCTCGGACCGGTGCCGATTTCCACGCCGAGCGGCACACTCAACGTTACGCTCGGTTCCGCCGCGCCAGCCATCACCGAACGGATGACATCGCTGGCCGGATCGACCAGCCCGGCGGGCAGTTCGAAAACCAGTTCGTCATGGACCTGGAGCAGCATGCGGACTTCGCCGAGTCCCGCCGCCTGAAGGGCGGGGCCCATACGCACCATCGCCCGCTTGATGATGTCGGCGCTGGTGCCCTGGATCGGGGCGTTGATGGCGGCGCGTTCGGCGCCCTGGCGTTCATGCTGGATCGGGGCGCGGATGCGCGGGAACCAGGTCTTGCGGCCGAACAGGGTCTCGGTGAAACCCTGCGCCCGCGCCTTTTCCAATGTCTCTGAGATATAGACACTAATTCCCGGAAAACGCTCATAATATTTGACGATCATTTCCTGGGCTTCGTCGGGCGTAATCTCCAGCCTCTGGGCCAGGCCCCAGCGGGAAATGCCGTAGAGGATGGCGAAGTTTATGGTCTTGGCGCGGCCGCGAGTGTCGCGGTTGACGGTGCCGAACAGCTCCTCGGCGGTGGCGTTGTGGATGTCCTCGCCATCGAGGAAGGCCTGCCTCAGCGCCGGCACATCGGCCATGTGCGCCGCCAGCCGAAGCTCGATCTGGCTATAGTCGGCGGCGAGGATGACATTGCCCGGCTCGGCGACGAAGGCGTGGCGGATCTGGCGGCCGATCTCGGTGCGAATCGGGATATTCTGAAGATTGGGATCGGTCGAGGACAGCCGCCCGGTCTGCGCGCCGGTCAGCGAGTAGCTGGTATGGACGCGGCCCGTCGCCGGGTTGATCTGTTGCTGGAGGGCGTCAGTGTAAGTGGATTTGAGCTTGGTTAGCTGGCGCCAGTCGAGGACGAGACCGCAAATCTCCGACCCCTCGGCCTTCAGCTTTTCGAGGACGGTGACGTCGGTCGAGTAGGTGCCGCTCTTGCCCTTGCGGCCGCCCTTGAGGCCCATTTCGTCGAACAGCACGACGCCGAGCTGCTGCGGCGAGCCGATCGTGAAGGGATGGCCGGCGAGGCCGTGGATGCGGCCTTCAAGGCTAGACATCTCGGTCTGGAATTCACCCGACAGGCGGATCAGGGCGTCCCGATCGACCTTGATGCCGTGCCGCTCCATCTCGGCGACGACGGGGATCAGCGGTCGGTCCACCAGCTCATAGACCCGGGTCGCGCCTTCAGCCGCCAGTCGGGGCTTGAACTTGCGGTGGAGGCGCCAGGTGACCTCGGCATCCTCGGCCGCATAGGCGGTGGCCTTGTCGAGCGGGACATGGGCGAAGCTGATCTGCTTCTTGCCGGTGCCGGTCACATCCTTGAAGCTGACGCAGGTATGAGCGAGGTGGACGGTCGCGGCCTCATCCATGCCGTGACCGGACAGCGACTTGCCGGCATCGAGGTCGAAGCTCATCACCATCGAATCATCGTGCGGCGTGACGATAAGGCCGTGGCGCGCCAGGACGTTGATGTCATATTTGATATTATGGCCGACCTTCAGCACCGCCGGGTCGGCGAGCAGCGGCCCGAGCTTTTCGACCACGGTTGCCAGCGGTTGCTGAGGCGGCACCTCGCCGAACATGTCGTCGCCGCTGCGATGGGCAAGCGGGATATAGCAAGCGCGGTTGGGCCCGGTCGAAAGGCTGATGCCGACGAGGCCCGAGGCGACGCTGTCGAGCGCGTCTGTTTCGGTATCGACCGCGACCAGGCCGGCGGCGGTCGCCTCGGCGACCCAGCGATCGAGCGCGTCCCCGGTCGTCACCGTTTCATAGACGGCGCAGTCGATGGGCGGCAGCGCCTCCTCCTGCTTCGGCGCCGACGCGAAGGCCGCGACCTCGCCCGACACCTGGGCGCTGGCGGCGGCGACCGCGACGGCGGCGGCGCCCTTGGTCAGCCGCGCCATCAGCGCCTTGAAACCATGATGTTCGAGGAAGGCCTGGAGCGGCTCGGTGGGAATGCCGCTGAGCGCCAGACCGTCCAGCGGCTCGGGCAGTGGCATGTCGGAGGCCAGCGCCACCAGCCGGCGCGACAGCCGCGCCATGTCGGCATGCTCGATCAGATTGTCGCGCATCTTTGACGGCTTCATCTCAGGCGCGGCGGCGAGCGCGCTTTCGAGGTCGCCAAATTCGTCGATCAGCTTGGCGGCGGTCTTGGGGCCGATGCCGGGAACGCCCGGGACATTGTCGACGCTGTCGCCCATCAGGGCGAGGACATCGCCCAATTTCTCCGGCATCACCCCGAACTTGCCGACGACATAGTCGGCGCCGCGCCGCTCATTCTTCATCGTGTCGTACATGTCGACGCCGGGGCGGATGAGCTGCATCAGATCCTTGTCGGAACTGACGATGGTGACGTTCCACCCCGCCTCGATCGCACGGCAGGTGTAGGCGGCGATAATGTCGTCGGCCTCGAAACCCGCTTCCTCGATGCAGGGCAAAGAGAAAGCGCGGGTGGCGTCGCGGATCATCGGGAATTGCGGGATCAGATCCTCGGGCGGTGGCGGCCGGTTGGCTTTATACTGATCATACATGTCGTTGCGGAAGGTTTTGGAGGATTTGTCGAGGACGACAGCAAGGTGGGTCGGCCCCTCCGCCTGGTCGAGCTCCTGCGCCAGCTTCCACAGCATCGCGGTATAGCCATAGACCGCGCCGACCGGCTGGCCATGGCGATTGGTGAGCGGCGGCAGCTGGTGATAGGCGCGGAAGATGTAGCCGCTGCCGTCAACGAGATAGAGGTGATTCTGGGGCATGGTATGGAGATAGCGGGTATCGGCCGGCGTCTCCAGTACCGGCGCCATAAGCGGGCGCCAGCAGCGGTCCGAGCGTGTAAAAAACACCGAGAAAAACACGTAACAGGTGTAGGATTTGGGTGGGTGAACGTGGGTAGCGCGGGGACGGAACGGGGGGTCAGTGGGCGCCCTGATCATGGATGGTATTCACCAGCATTGGTCGGGAGCTAGCATGGGTGCCGGGCTGTAGGACAGCGGAAATTTCGCCCTTCTCGCCATTCCCGCGAAGGCGGAAATGACGAAAGAAGGTTGAATTTATATCGTCACTTATCTATATAGTGATTCGACGATATAAGGCAACGCGATGCAACCCCAGCTCGACCACATCTTTTCCGCCCTCGCCGATCCGACTCGCCGTGCAATCCTGGCCCGGCTGGCTGAGGGAGAGGCGACAGTGAATGCACTGGTCGAGCCGTTCGGGCTCAGCCAGCCGACCATCTCCCAGCATATCAAGGTGCTGGAAGGCGCCGGCCTGGTCAGTCGCGGGCGCGATGCGCAGCGACGGCCGGTTCGTCTCAACCCCGCCCCGCTCCGCGCCGCCGCGGGTTGGATCGACGAATATCGCGCTTTCTGGGAGGCCAGCCATGACCGGCTCGCCGACTATCTCGACGCATTGCAAAAGGACCAGGACATATGACCGCAGAAGCCGCTCGCTCGATCACCATCACCCGCCTGCTGGACGCGCCGCCACGCCTGGTCTTCCTGGCGCACAGCAAGCCCGAGCATGTAATGCGCTGGTTCGGGCCGGTCGGCTGGCCGCTGACGATGTGCGAAATGGATTTCCGCACCGGCGGCAGCTTCCGCTTTGCCATGACCGGCCCGACCGGGGTGCAGAACCCGCCCTTTGGCGGCCATTATCTGGAGGTCATTCCCGACCGCCGCATCGTCTATGACAATGGCTTCGAGCTGGAGGGTGCGGAGAAGATGGTGACGACCGTCACCTTTGAGGAACAGCCCGACGGGCGAACGCTGCTGACCCATCATACCGTCTTTGCCAGCCAGGCGATGCACGCGATGCATATCGGTGCGGGTTTCGAAGCCGGGACGAATAGCGGGTTGAACCAGCTTGAGGATGTGGTGAGCGCGTTGACGGCGGAGGGATGAGGCCTTCCCTCAATCCACAGTCCTTCTTTGAACATGGCTGCGCGCCATCTCTGGCCCGAACGTGCCGATGAAACACTAGTCACCGTCAATCAGTTCACTAAATTTGCTCTTACGTGACCGCTCCAGATGAAAAAGGCACTAGCCAGCACAAATTAGTTCACTAATTTGCCCCGCGCGGTTCCTTTTTTGGAGGGATTCACGATGCACTCAGCCTCAGCTCAATCTCCGCCAGACGCTTGGCAGCCTCACGCGGCGGGAGGCAGGAATATGAGGAGAACGAGGAGGTTGCCGCAGGAGCGTGGCGGCGAGGCCGACAATTTTGACACGGTGCATGGGACGGCCCTGCGTTTTTTTTCAGAGCTCGTCAAAGCGCTTGGGGGCGAGAGTGGGCCGTTGCTGAAGTTTGTCGGCATTGATCCGGAGAGCTTCGCCGAGGGCAGGTTGAATATCACCTATCGACAGATGATTCAGCTGATTGAGCGCGCGGCGGCGGAACTCGATTGCCCTGACTTTGGAATGCGTCTCGCGAAGCTTCAGGGCGGCGCCCCGCTGCCAGGTCCACTCTGGTCCGTCATGAAGAATTCGAAAACCTTCGGCGATGCGCTCGAATATGTCAGGAATCACAGCTACGCCCACAGCCTGGCTGCTCGCTTCCGGTTCATCCGGCTTCCGGGGGAAGCCATGTTCTTCATTGGGCATGACATCCTGGTGGACGGATTTCCATGCAAGGCTCAAATGATAGAGAAGGCCTTGTTGGAGGGCGTCATAGTAGCCACGTTGATCACCGGCGGCCATGTTCGACCTCGCAAGATTTATTTCCGCCATCAACAGATCTCTCCGCTCACGGTCTATCGTCGCTATTTTGGATGCGAGACATGTTTCGGCCAGGATGAGGACGGCACATTCTATTCCGAGCAAGATCTTGCCTGCGCTATCGTCGAGCCCGATGTCGGGGCCTATCAGGCGGCGACTTCCTTCATCGATAGGCAATTTTCCCGGCAGCGGCCCCCGCTCCATGCAGAGGTGCGAGGGTTGATCATGCAGCTTCTGCGGACGGGAGAATGCACCAATGAAAGGATCGCTGCGGAGCTCAATCTACATCCCCGAACGTTGCACAGGCATCTTGTCGCCGAAGGGACTTCCTTCCGGGAAGTGTTGGACGCGATTCGCCGTGATCAAATGCTCTACTATGTGCAACAAACCAAACTGCCTTTTGTCCGGATTTCGGAGCGGCTGGGCTTCGCCGAGCAAACCGTCATGACCAAAAGCTGCAATCGCTGGTTCTCCGTTTGCCCATCAATGTTGAGGGCCCAAGGGCAAAGTAGATTCCCGCAGCCGTGCGGGCCTGGTTCTCGAGGAATTACATCCCGCGACGATGCCGGCTCGTCAATTTTGTCCGAAATCGACGAGACGGGGCATTAGGCAATGTGTTGAATTTGTGCCGACGGAACAATCAGCCAAAACTGGATATGTCATAGGACTGAACAGCGGACAGCTAAAGCCCGTCAATTCGGGGTTAGGGCCGTTACGGGCCTGATTTAGGGACTGCCGAAATAATCGGCGGCGAAAAATTTATGAGGGGGAGGACTATGTCCAACACTAAGCTCAACGCGTTCCTGTCGGCGTCCTGGAAGTCCAGTGTCGCCATCCTGCCACTCGCCATCGCCTGCGCCCAGGTGCCGGCGCACGCCCAGACTGCGAACGCCCAGGCCCCCGTGCCGGCACCAAAGAAGACACAGGCACAGCTTGACGCCGAAGCCGCCGCCGCAGCGCAGGCCGCAGCCGCCTCTGGCGATGCCGCCGCGGCGGACGATGCCGCCGCCGCCGCCAAGGCCGGTGGCGCCGTCGGCAAGGACATTGTCGTTACCGGTACTTCAATCCGTGGCGCGGCGCCGACCGGAACCAATCTGATTACGATAGGGGCGGAAGACGTCGCTTCGACAGGTGCGGCGGGTGGCTCGCAAATTCTCGCCTCCGTGCCCCAGGTCGCCGGCAATTTCTTCAACGGCATTCCGCAGTCGGAATCGATCAACCAGCTTGCCACCCCCACCGTCGCCCAGAGCACCAACAAGCCGACGCTGCGGCCGGTGCCGACCACGGGTGGCTCGAACGACACCGGCAACTCCACGCTGATATTGGTCAATGGCCTGCGTACGTCGGGGATCGGCGTCAACGGCCTCTCGGCCAATCCCGATGCCGTGCCGCCGGCGCTGCTGGAACGCGTCGAACTCAATACCGACGGCGGATCGTCGGTTTACGGCTCGG
>JADMIO010955773.1_pt1 | contig 66706 bp, 47 predicted proteins | sample 8958161 | NCBI WGS metagenome assembly JADMIO01 (sample SAMN16585339, study PRJNA669376) | soil metagenome | isolation source: Crop rotation soil | place: USA: Cullars Rotation, Alabama | collected 2011 | reverse complement strand
CCAAAGCGACACTGGTAGCCACAGCCCAGGACCAGACCCGCATTTATGGCGACGCCAATCCCGCTTTGAGCATCAGCTACTCGGGTTTTGTGAACGGGGATGATGCAACGGTCATTGACGTGCCTCCCACCGCAGGGACGGCTGCCAATGCAAGCAGCCCGGTTGGCACCTATGCCATCACCCTCAGCGGCGGCAGTGATAACAACTATGACCTCACTCTGGTCAATGGCGCGCTCACTGTTACTAAACAGCCGCTAACGGTTACCGCAAATAATGCAACACGCATTTTCGGTGTTGCCAATCCGACATTTACGGGGACGATTGAAGGGCTGAAAAACGGTGATCTAATTACTGCGAACTACAGTTCCACAGCGCTGATCAGCAGCCCAGCAGGAACTTATCCGATCATAGCATCGATTGTCGATCCGTCGGGCCTTGCTTCTAATTACGCGATTAACCTGATCGATGCCGTGCTTACTATAACTTCGGATGACCCGCCGGTTGTGACTTTGAGCACCGCCCCAGGACTTTACACTCTTGGCTCCAATCCAATCATTATCGACTCAGCGGCGGCTATCACCGACGGTGGCAGTCTCGACTTTAACGGCGGGACGTTGGTGGTCTCCATAATCTTGAATGCTAGTGCAAATGACCAATTGGCTATTCAAGCCCAGGGAACGGGAGCCAACCAGATTGGGATCCAAGGTTCGACTGTGACGTGGGGCAACGTGCCTTTCGGAACTTTTGCAGGAGGAAACGCACTGCAACCGCTAACATTCACTTTCAACGCGGCTGCCAATCCCGTCAATGTAACCGCGCTGGCCAGACAATTGACATTTGCGACAACCGACAGTGCCACTGGGTCACGAGCGCTGCAGTTCGTAATGTCTGACGGTGATGGCGGAATCAGCCTTCCGGCTTTGCGGTCATTGCAAATCAATCGATTGCCGATTGCTAACGATGACAAAATTGAAATCGTGGCAAACCGAGCAATCACTCTTGCGTTTGATCGCCTGCTCCAAAATGACACGGACGCAGACAATGATACGCTGGTCGTTGGAGCGGTGAGCGGAGTTTCCGCCAATGGCGGCCGAGTCACATCGACAGGAACGTCCCTGACGTATCGGCCCCCCGATGGGTTTACCGGCCACGACCTGCTGGCTTATTTGGTACAAGATGGCCGCGGAGGGGAAGATGTGGGAATTCTAAGTATTAACGTACTGCCCGACCAAATCCTTAAGCTGACGATTGACACAGACCATTCTGCAATTCTTAAAATGGGCGGAACGCCGAATCAGAATTATCAAATCCAATTCTCCACGAACCTGAGTGATTGGAGCGTTTTAACGGGTATAACGGCGGACGAATTCGGAGTATTCCAGGTTCGTGATGCAGATGCTATCGGTGCGGATACACGATTCTATCGGGCATTAAGCCAATAAGAAATCAGAGGCTAAACTTAGCCGGGGGCTTTCAAGGCCTCCGGCTTTTTCTTTAAGCATTTGACCAGGAAGCATTTCTGAAAGATTGAGGGTTTTTGAGTTGCTTTCGTTTTCGAGCGGAGTATCTTCCAACCCGCCTGAACTCCGTGTGTGCGGATGTTTAAGTTAGGCTGAGAAAAAAAAGTTAACCCGGAACCTAACCCTCAACCTCCGTTGCCCAAGCAACGTCTGGTCCGTTAGGCAATGGAGATCGGTAAGCCCCGCGCTGACCAACTCTCCCAAAGGTTTATTAGAAGGAAGTTAATCGTTAGTTTTTTTAAGTTATGCTGACAATGGAAGAAGCCATGAAGCAATCAGGCGCCCTGCCGTTTGCTGCTGGTAGTATCGTAAAGGGTCATATCATTGAAGTCCGGCCGAAGGAAGTTTTAGTAGATATCGGCTACAAGAGCGAAGGCGTTATCCCGGGGAATGAGTTCGATGACATTAAGGCGGTGAAACCGGGAGATGAAATCGACGTATTGATTGAAAAGCTCGAGGACAAGGAAGGAATGGTTGTTCTTTCCAAGGAGAAGGCAGAATTTAAGAAGAACTGGGAACGTATTCTCAGCATTTGCAATGAGGGGGGAACCATTGCAGGCAAAGTGAAGGCTGTCGTCAAAGGTGGGCTCCTGGTCAACATTGGTGTGGAGGCTTTTCTTCCGGCCTCCCAAATCGACGTCAGCACGCCCAAGAACCTCGCTGGATATGTTGGTAATACTTACGATTTCAAGGTCGTCAAAATTAATCAAGAACGACAAAACATTGTCCTCTCACGGCGTGAACTCATCGAGCAGGAACGAACGGAACGCCGCCAGAAACTTCTGACGGAGATGACGCCGGGAGATATCCGGAAAGGGACCGTCAAGAACATTACAGATTTCGGCGCTTTCATCGATCTCAACGGAATCGATGGGTTGTTGCACATTACCGACATGAGTTGGGGACGTATTGGTCATCCTTCAGAGATTCTGAAAGTAGGCCAGGATATTGATGTAGTGGTGCTGGACATAAACCGTGAAAAGGAACGGGTCAGCCTTGGTCTGAAACAGAAATTGGCGAATCCCTGGGACAGCATTGAATCCAAATATCCAGTCGGAGCAAAGGTTAAAGGCAAGGTGGTCAACCTCGTGCCCTACGGCGCATTCGTTGAACTAGAGCCCGGCGTCGAAGGCCTCGTCCACGTGACAGAACTCTCCTGGACGAAGCGGATTGCCAAGCCTTCAGATGTCCTGAAACCAGAACAGGAGCTCGAGGCTGTCGTCCTCGGAATTAATCGTGAGGAACAGAAAATCTCCTTAGGCCTGCGCCAGCTTGAAACCAACCCATGGGACAAGGCACAGGAAAAATATCCTCCTGGGACCAGGGTCAAGGGCAAGATTCGCAATCTCACAAGCTACGGAGCTTTCATTGAACTGGAAGAGGGCCTTGATGGAATGATTCACGTTTCGGATATCTCCTGGACGCGGAAAATTAATCATCCTTCGGAAGTTCTCAAAAAGGGTGACGAAGTTGAAGCCATCGTTTTGGAAGTCGATAAGGCAAACCAGCGAATCGCTGTTGGTATTAAGCAACTGGGTACTGACCCGTGGGAAAACATTGACACACTGTACAAAATTGGGGACCTCGTCACTGGCCAGGTTACAAAGCTTGCAAGCTTTGGTGCGTTTATTGGCCTGCAGCATGAAATCGATGGATTGGTACACATTTCACAAATTAGTGAAGAGCGTGTAGATAAAATCAAAAACGTCCTTAAAGTCGGTCAGGAAGTCACGGCCCGGGTAATCAAGATCGATAAGGCTGACCGCCGAATTGGCTTGAGTATCAAAGCTGCGAATTACTCCAACGAGCAACTCAAGGCAGAGCAAGCAGCCCTGGACGCGCTGAAGCCAGGCGAAGACCTCGTTGCGTTGCAACACGCCTTCGATGCTGCGGATGAGGCGAAGCAGGACGATCAAAAGCCCGAGTAGCATCGCCAAAGTTTCAACACAGGCGGATCCTTACGGATCCGCCTTTTTTATTCACGGGGTTACTCCTAGTCTAAAGTTTCCAACAGCGATATGAGCGAAACGAAAAGCTCAGGATACCGGAACTTTATCGGTGCCTTCACAGACCTGGCGCGTCTTCCAAAGGCGCTATGGTGGGTAATCGGCGCCTTCGTCATCGATACTGCGGCGTATTATGGCGTTCTGACGTTGATGACGACCTTCCTGCATGTTGACCTGGGCTGGACGGACCAGCGAGCGAGCATCACCGTCTCGTTTTTCACAATGCTCGTGACCATTCTGATGCTTGGCGTAGGGGGCTATGCAGAACAATTCGGAACGCGCCGGGCAATCCTCGGCGGGCTGGCTCTGACCGCCTTTGGACGCGCCATTTATACGCTCGCCACAGGAGGCGCTTCCCCAGCGATGACTTCACTAATTATCGTGCTGGGATTGGCCGTCACTGCTGCCGGTGTCTCTATTCTGCAACCAGTCTGTTACTCAGGGGTAAAACAGTATACGGACGCGAAAACGAACTCGATGGGCTATGGCTTGATCTATGCGTTAATGAATCTTGGTATCGTCGGAATGGGTGCACTGTCTTCCTGGTTAAGACCGGGAGTCCAAGACACCAAAGTGGGCACTCCACCGAACGGATTCTCCCAACATTTTTTTGATTTTTTCGCGCGATTCTCGATTTCAGGAGTCCAGGCTGTCAATTGGTCCTGCGTTGGCTTGACCGTTATAGCGCTGCTTTCTTTCGCTGTGCTCATGACCCGACGTGCAGAAAAACAAAAGCTGAGGCCGGACAACTCCGCTGAATCTGGAACAAAGCCGATTGGAGGGGTGCAACAAAGATTGCGGACTTTCTTCGCCGGCGGCCCGTTCTCGAATACTCGGTTTATCTTTTTTATTTTCATGCTTTTGCCGGTGCGTACTTTGTTTGCGCACCAATGGCTCACATTCCCAACTTACATACTGCGTTCCTATGACAAGAGCGTCGGCGATCACATGGAACAACTGATTTTTTGGATCAATTCAGGTATTGTGTTCTTCGGTGTACCCATAGCGACGGCGCTGACGCGTCACATTCATGTATACACTATGATGATTATTGGAACTCTAGTGTCTGCAGTGCCAGCGTTCCTGTTGTGCGCGGGACCTGACGTTCGGCTGCTAATAACTTATTTCGTCATATTCTCCATTGGCGAGGCGCTTTGGTCGGCACGTTTCCTGGAATATGCGTCGGAAATGGCACCACCCGGACGAGTCGCACAGTACATGGGCATGGCACAGATTCCCTGGCTGCTTGCCAAAGGCACGACGGGACTTTACTCCGGGTACGTGCTGGCTCGATTTTGCCCTGAGCGAGTTCCAAGGGAACAAATGCACACGGGAATTATGTGGTTCCTTTATGGCTGTATTGCAATCCTTACCCCGATGGGATTGTTGCTTGCGCGCAAGTGGGCTATGCAAGCTCTGAAAAGCCAAAGCGGGCCAATACCCTCTAATCAATAAACATTGCTTCGTTGGACAGCAGCAGCACCTGGGCATACTTTTCCAACGGGCCAAACTTTGCTTCCTTGTTCTGACTGGTGATGAATTTTTCCGCAAGTTGCAATTCATCAGGCGTGGCCGATCGTTGCAAAATCAATCGATTTAAGGCCTGCACTTTTTCAGCAACTTCCGGTGAATTAGAAACCTGCGGCCGGGAAGCAAGTGCCCGCGCCTGCTGAATAACAAACGGGCTATTCATTAAAAATAAAGCCTGTTGCGGGACCGTGGTATGAAAGCGGCCCTGGCTGCTGGTATCCGGATTGGCAAAATCGAATGTGCGCATGAAGCCCGGCAAATTCTGGCGATCAATAAACCCATAGAGAGTGCGTCGAGACGAAAAGGGCTCTGACTGGAGGTCCACTGGGAGGCCGCCAACAGTTTGGTCAAGGCTACCGGAAGCGAACAGCAGAGTGTCCCGCATCGCTTCAAAATCCAATCGTTGCCGATTCATCCGCGTTAAGAGACGATTATCTGGATCGGCTTTGAGAGCGCCGGGCGAGGCATCACAACTTTCCTGGTACGTAGCGGAAAGCACAATAACCCGCTGCAGCTCTTTTATGCTCCAGCCCTTTTCCATGAAGGTCGTTGCGAGGAAGTCCAGCAAAGCCCGATGGACGGGTTCCTCAGTTCGGACACCGAAATCGCCAGCGGTTCGCACTATTCCTTCACCAAAATGATGCGACCAAACGCGGTTCACAAAAACCCTGGCAGTCAGTGGGTTTTGAGGACTTACAATTGCTTGTGCCATCTCCAACCTTCCACTGCCATTTGTGAAGGTCGGACGGTTGGTCGAGCTCAAAATTTCCAGGAAACGCCTTGGCACTTCTTCTCCCGGGTTGTTGGGGTTGCCACGCAATAAGAGATGGGAGTTGTGTGGTTCCTGACGATCCACCAAAGCCATAGCACGTCTGGGCGCACCGGCATGTGTCCAGCTAAGTGCCTCAATACGGTTTCTGAACGGGGCGCCCCCTTCACGCAATTTGCGTCCGTTGATGGATTCGGCCTCCGAACGAGGCACATTCGGCGGAGCCCCTTCCGCGTACATTATCTGGCGAAGCTCCTCGTGGCTTTCTTCAGGCAATTTTGCCGAAGCAATATTTTTTATATCATTAGTAAGCGCCTTGGTCAGGTTCTTGTATTCGGCATCAATCCCCTTGAAGACCCTCGTATAAACGATAGAGGCCGCCTTGAGTGTACGATTGGTTTCTTCCAGCAGGGCCCTCGCAATAAGCGGGTTTACGTTTGTCCCACTGGAGGCTAACTTCTCAACCAGAAGACACGAGTTGGTGGAGAAATCCTTATCCGGGAAATTGGCCAATTCAAACCAAGGCCCGAAGATCGGATCGGGCTTTTTCTTGCGTTCATCCAAATAACTGATCCATCGGCGAAGGACAGCCGGATTAACTTTTCGTTCACCAGCGAAATTATCAAATTTGCCTGAATCTTCGAGTTTTGCGGCATCCCGAGCGGCTAAAAGGTAATCGCCTATGTTTTCGCGTAATTCATTCATGAATTTCGCAATTTCTTTGTCTTTGAATTCAGCTATTTCGACTTCTATTTTTGCCTTCTGCTTGAGGTAGTCTTCATATTCCGGCGTTTGCTTAATCGGGCTCAATAATGGCAACTCGCCTGGTTCTTCGCTGCTCGCAAATACGCCGTGCAAAGCGTAATAATCGCGTGAAGGGATGGGATCGAATTTATGGTCATGGCACCTGGCGCAAGCCACGGTTAAGCCCAGCGTTCCGCGTGTAACCACGTCAATTCGATCGTCGATTATGTCGTTTTGATTGTTTAGAAACCGTCGGCCAAGAGTTAGAAATCCCAGCGCGGCGAGCGTTTGCTTATCTTCACCGGTAGACAGTTTGTCGGCAGCGATTTGTTCGAGGATAAACTGATTGTAGGGTTTGTCGTCGTTGAAGGCCTGGACGACATAATCTCGATAAGTATAGGAAAAGGCATAGCGACGCTCCTCCCCGCCTGCCAGATAGCCCTTCGTATCTGCATAGCGTGCGACATCAAGCCAATATCTTCCCCAACGTTCGCCATAATGCGGGGAAGCTAATAGTCGCTCGACAACGCGAGCATACGCGTCCGGGCGCTTGTCTTTTATGAAATCATCGACTTCCTCGAATGTAGGTGGGAGCCCGGTGAGGTCATAGGACAATCGTCGAAGCAGTGTTCGTCTATCTGCAGCGGGAGCAGGTTTTAGTTTCTTTTCCTCCAACTTTGCCAACACAAACTGGTCTACGGGAGTTTGAACCCATCGAGTTCCTTTAACTCGCGGGGGCGTGGTTTTAATAATTGGTTTAAAAGCCCAATGCTTTTGTCGGACGGTATCGATCGAAGCTCGGGCAGGGGCGTTTGACGCCGATATTGGCATCGGAGCACCCATTTTTACCCATGCTTCAAGATTCCCGATTTCCTCAGACGCCAATTTTTTGTTCTTAGGCGGCATCTGCAGGTCGGGGTCTGTATACCGAACGGCCTTTATGAGCAGGCTCCCGTCGGGATTCCCTGGGACCAGCGCAGGCCCTGTGCTGCCGCCGCGGGTTATGCTCTCAGGGGTATCGAGTCGCAAATCTCCTTTTACCTTTTCCGCCTTCTCGCTATGGCACGAATAGCAATGGTCGGCAAAAACTGGACGAACTTTGGTTTCAAAGAAGTCGAGTTGCTCAGGTGAGGGGTTCGCGCCAAAGCAGCTCAATTGCAAAGCAAAAAGAAGCATCCAAAGAGCGCTTTTTAGAACTAAAGAGTCAATCCCTATAAACCCGACTCGCGGGCAGAAGTTGTCGGTTCTATCGACCTTTTCAGGTCCATTTATACTTGGGCCATGAAAGCCGTACCGTTCGCGAAAGCGCTGGGTCATGTTGTGTCTCTACGTCTTTATAACAAACAATTACGACGCTTTCAAACGCCCAATAACAGGTCACACGCTCGAATTCAGAACCTCACGCGAGAACACGCATGTAATTCTACTCGAAATGCGCCACCTGGCTTGGGGGAAACACATCGATTCTCCTCGGAAGACGAGCCGCGGATTTTCAGAAGGAATATCTGTAAGAATTCCAAAGAGGGCCGTAAAAGTTTTCGACCAAAACGCTCCTTACGGCCATGGCATACACTGTGCTTCCGAAAATCTGATGAATGGGTTGGGGCTCACCCTCTCCTGCTTATGACCGTTCGTAGTCGAAGTTGGGTGTTGTTGTTCGCTTTCGTTTTCGTTGCGGATCCTCAGGAAACTTCTGCGTCGAACAATGGGAAAACAAATGAATTAACCATTAGCTACGAACCAGGGCCCATTCTGCTGGAATCCACCGAACCGAGTCATCGGTTTCTGAATCGCTTATTTCAGGAGATTTTATCCAGTGGAGACATTGTGTTTGACCGGTTTACGGGTCCAGCTCCGGTGCTTTCCTGGTCGAGATACCAAAATAATTTTGGCTACGCGAGTTTCGAGCGAATTAATTCCCGCGGTGCAGGTCTTTTTGCGACTGTAGGACTGGATAGCCTACGCGCAGCGGCAATGGCTGCTCTGCCGGTCGATTCCTGGCAGGACTATTGGGAGGCCAGGATTGGCCATTTCATTGCGGATACTCTTGGTAATCCCGAGGAGGAGCATATCGATCTTACAGCGATATCGTATTCGGCCGTACGCTCCTCCTGGGAAGCCTCAAATGAAAAAGCTGGGGTCCAATTCGGGATCCGACCGTGGAGCACGAGTCCTTATGTCTACCTCCTCGCACATGGCGGTCGTTGGCTTGGGCAATCGCTATTTACGTTTGAAGGACGGGCAGGGTACACCCTTTTTGGCTCTACGAAAATCGAGGCAAGGTTAAGTGTTCCGCTGCCAGGCTCATGCAGGATTGCCGCCGGGGCATCGGTGGATCCTACGCGGATTGCCAGCGGAGATCCGGCAGCTTCACATATAGCCATAACACTTGAACGAGTGATTCGTTCCCGCCGAATGGCCCCCACTGCTGTTTTTTACCTCGGTTTCCGGTCGGGTATCAGCCAGGCAGCAGCGGAGCCTCGCCATGAAGACATGGTCGTCGCTGGCATTTCCAGCAGATGGTAACGGATAGAAGCGGATTACGCTCTGGAATGAATTGCTAATAGTCGCTGAAACTGTTCTAATGATAGGATGTTGGCATGTTGGTTTGATCGATTTCGAGCTTTGTCTTCCGCTACCTTTTATGTGCTTTGCAGCAGGATAGCGGCATTCACATTGGTCTTAAGTTTTGGCAGTCTTATCCCGGCCAGAGCTGCGCAAGCCGTCACTAATTTCATTGAAGGAGACGTGCTGGTTACTTTCAAAAGAGATGTAGACATCTCAACCAGCAAGGCGCTTGCGAGTAGTCATGGAGCACCCATGGCAAAATATTTCAGGGATTTGTCTGCTGAACGCGGTCTTCATATGGGTCTGCTCCGGTCAAAAAGCAAAAGCACCTCAGAGCTCATTCTCGAACTCCAAAAAGATCCGGCTATACAAACCGTAGAGCCGAATTACTTGCGACATATTTCATCTCAAACACCAACAGATCCCGGTTTTAATCAACTCTGGGCACTAAACAACACCGGGCAGATAGTAAACGGTACTGCTGGCAACATGGGTGCAGATATCAAATTCGTTCCCGCCTGGAATCTTGGGCAGGCTGCCACCAATCAAGTTGTGGTCGCGGTAATCGACACTGGTGTGGATTACAACCATCCTGACCTGGCAGCGAACATCTGTTTAAACCCAAGTGAGATCGCCGCCAATGGAGCGGACGATGACGCGAATGGGTACGTTGATGATGTTCGAGGTTGGAACTTCGCGGACAACAATAACGACCCGTCCGATTCTGGGGAACACGGCACCCATGTGGCGGGGACGATTGCCGCGGTGGGAAATAACGCATTAGGAGTTATTGGCGTTTGTTATAAGGCGCGCATTTTGGCTCTCAAAGCGTCGAGTGACGGAGAGAATCTGGATGACGCCGCAATTATTGAAGCAATTCAGTATGCGGTGGCTCGAAAAAAAGCCGGTGCAAATGTGGTCGCAATCAACGCGTCTTTCGGAGGCCCGGGATTTGATAGCGCCATGCAGGCGGCGATTCAGTCTGCGGGAAATGTCGGCATCCTTTTTTGCGCGGCTGCCGGCAATGATGGAGCGAACAACGATTCGGTTATGACTTATCCAGCCGATTATCGGCTAACGAATATGATTGTGGTTGCGGCAACAGACTCACGCGATAATCTGGCGTCCTTCTCCAACTTCGGCGCGGCGAATGTGGACCTTGGCGCACCCGGAGTTAGCATTTATTCCACGAAGCCCACCAATGCCCCGGGAACGACAGCATCGGTTCAGATTGGTTCGAGCAATTATGCGGCTAATGCGCTCACGTTTTCGCCGACAACGAGCGGGGTAGGAATTGCCGGCTTGATTATTGATTGCGGGCTTGGTTCCCCTTCCGATTTCACGGCATCGGTGAGAGGCAACATTGCGTTAATATCGCGAGGAACACTTAAGTTTGCAGACAAGGTATCCAATGCAATGGTTGCCGGAGCTAAAGCCGTCGTAATATACAACAACGTAAGCGGTGGTTTTTCCGGAACACTATTAAACGCGAGCAACTGGATTCCGACCATTGCTCTGTCCCAGGCCGATGGTTTGGCCATTAAGGGATTAGTGCCTGCGGCAGGCGTCGTTGTCAATGTGACGGACCCGAACAAGGTATATCAATTTCTCGACGGCACTTCGATGGCAACGCCGCACGTGTGCGGAGCGGTGGCCTTTGCCGCCATGAATTTTCCGAATGAAAGTTTTGGTCAGCGCAAACAACGGATTTTGAATAACGTCGAACCCATCCCTTCATTGCAGGGCAAGGTAGTCACTGGAGGCAGACTGAATTTGCAACGCATCGTTGATAGCGATCTGAATGGATTGCCTGACTGGTGGGAGCAAAGCCAATTTGGGCACTTATTGGGGAGTGGAGCGAACGCGGATGCCGACAATGACGGTGCCAGTAATCTGGCGGAATGGATTGCCGGCACTAATCCCAATGACAAAAATTCGAACCTGCGGTTAGGACTTAAGAGCACGGTTGTGCCCGGCGTGAGCGTTTTGAGCTGGCGCAGTGCGCTCGGAAAAACTTATCGAATCGAAAGCACCACCAACTTGTCATCCGGTTGGCCGCTGATCTTGCGGAGCAATATTGTGGCGACGCCACCTTTGAATACTGAAACAAACCTGGGACTTCCGCTCAGTAGTCAGTTCTACCGGGTTATGGTCGAATAGTAACGAGCTAGAGTGCAACCAACTTGCCGGTGCGAACCGATTTCTCCTCCGCTTCACAGATTTCCAAAACGTTGATGGCGTCATTGGGCGTGACCACGGTCGGTTTTCTGTGTTCCTGGATAGACTTAAGCATGTAGGCAATCTCCGCACGATAGCCGTCCCCGCTCCCAAGTTTCATTATGCGCGGAGACTTCCCCATCATGGTTATCCGCAACGCCTCTGGGCCTCGAGCCAGATCGAAATCGATGGTCGCACGTTCGAAATGAAGCGTGTAGGCCATCTCAAATCCCTTGGCCAATAACCAACTCCCCTCCGCGTAGACGGCTGGTCCTTTCGCGTAATTGTAATGGGTGGTCACGTGATTGATCGCACCGGATTTGGATGTGACTCCGCTGGAAAAAACAGTTTGAGGGCGGCCAAAAAGGAAATAGATGAAATCCGTATCATGAATGTGCAAATCGAACAGAGCGCCGCCCAGATCAGTTCCTCCTGAGTAAGTGGCTTTGCTCCACCCGGGCATTTCGGAAAGACGCCGAAAGCGCGCGGCGAGAATTGGGCCGAAAGGACCCTTTTGCACATTGTCCTTGAGCCAACTCCAGCCAGGCCAAAAGCGCATACACATGGCAGGCATGATAAAGCCGCGGCTGGACAGAGCTACTTTCGCCAGCTTCCGAGCTTCCGCGGAAGTTCTGGCGAGCGGTTTCTCACAAAGCACATGTTTGCCTGCCTTGAGTGCGGCCGCGGCCTGGGCGGGGTGCAGGGGTGTGGGCGTGCACAGATCAATCAAATCGACGATGGGGTTGGCAAGCACCTCTTCGAGGCGAGTCGCTACTTGAACAGCTGAGCCGAGGTGGATGTCGTCGGACTTTTTGATGTTTCCGGCAACTCCTTTGAGAACACCCTTTACCGGCAGGCGAATTGCGTCACAAACCGCAACGATGCGAGCGTTGTGAGCCTGCTGCTGATAGGCTCGCAAGTGCGTTACGCCCATGAAGCCGAGTCCGACGACTGCCACGTTTACTTTACGTTTTGGTGATTTGGTTTTTGCCATTGAATTTGTTTTCTCAGCCGGTTACGTCGCCAGAGTGTAGGTCCAATACTCAGGTTATCGGCATTTTTTCAACCAACCTTTTAGCGGTTTGAATATCGGCAACCCGCTGACTGCCAGCTTCCCGCTCGATAACAAGGTTTCCGGCAAAACTCAATTCAGTTAAGGTGGCGAAGAACGCCTTCCAGTCCACTTGTCCAGTGCCGGCCGGGACCTCTTCGCCCCAAGTGCCAGGTAGTTTTGTCCGGTTGGCATCTTTGATATGCACCTGCTGCAAGAAAGGCGCCAAGGTTCTCAGGGCTTCGATAGGATTGCCTTTTTCGTAAAGGATCATATTCGCGGGATCAAAGTTTACGCCGAGATTAGGCTGGTTGACGTCTTTCAAAAGAGCTGCGAGGTCATGAGCGGTTTCCTGGCCAGTTTCAAGTCCAAGTTGAAGACCGCGCCCGGAGAATAGCTCGGCGATTTGCAGGAGGCGGGCTTTCAATTTGCCATACTGCGGGTCGAGACGATCGTGCGGCAAAAAACCGGCATGAAACGTGACCAGTTTGAGTTTCAGTTCAGTTGCCAGCGTTGCCGTCTGCTGAATATTTCTCCAATTTTGTTCCCAGGTCCGGTCTGGAGCGATGCCGCCGGTTTCTCGAATTGTTTCGAGAGTGGAATAATCTTCACCGACACAACCGAACATGCCGGAGATGATGGTGTAGCCGTGCTGACCAAATGCCGCAGCCGTATCTTTCCAGGCTGCCGGTTTTTCGCGCAGGGGGTCGAGAGCCAACTGCACCCGTTTAACTCCGGTCGCCTCGAGTTTGTGCAAAAGATCAGGCAGGTCGGCAGGTTGAAGGGACCAACTGCAAACCCCGAGTCGTTCGGCGAAAGATGATTTTGCCATAGGTTAAGCGTTCACTTCAGAAACCGTGGTCCCAGGGACAAACGGTGTGGGTTACTGTAAACGGCAAAGGAGTTTTGAAAAGGCTGGACTGCTCTATTGGACCGGGTCGGGGGTGTGGCTCTTTTCCGCGGGCGCGTTCGTTACCATGGAAGATTCATGAAAGGGCTGGTGGGCTCGATAGAGTGAGAGTTTTGATTCGATGGAAGCGACGAGATTCGTTTGGCCCTGTTGCTGAGCCAGGTTCAGAATATTTTCGGACGTGCTGATGGCCTGGTCGAAACGACCGGCTTCGGCATAGGCGGCGGCCAAAGTTACCCGGTAACGCAACTGGCCGGCCTGGTCCTTGTCGCAGGCGCGTTGAGCCAGTTTCACTGCATCTGAACCATTGCGCAGTGAGTCATTAGGACTGGTGGCGAGCAACCAGGCAAGCCGATTGAGCGATTCGGCGTCCTCAGGATTAAGGCGGACGGCCTGGAGCAAGTGTTTTGCGGCTTGTTCCGAGTTGCCCATCGCATAGAACATCATCCCAAGATTGTAATGGGCATCGGCCAATTCCGGACTGAGGCGGACGGCCTCAGCGCATTGTTCGAGTGCGTCGTTTCGCTGACCTGCCGCCCAATACGCCATGCCGAGGCGGTTGTGCAACAGTGAGTGCCAAGGCGCGACACTCAGGCCAGCACGATAAAGTTCAATGGCTTCCTGGCGTTTTCCAATGCCTTCGAGCAAAAGGCCGAGGCTGTAATAGGCGTCGGAATACGAGGGATCCGCTTTGATGGCAGCTTGAAAGTGGGCACTGGCGAGGTCGAACCTGCCATTGCCGCCGGCGATGGAGCCGAGGTGAAAATGAGCAGGGGCGTTGTCCGGAGCGACTTGAAGGGCATGTTCGAACAAGTGGGAGGTGTCCTGCCAATAACCGACTTGCCTCGCGGTGAGGGGCAGACAGATGAGTAGAGCAGCGCAACCAAGGCCAACGAGCGGGAGGCGAAATGCAGGAACCCGAGTCAGCAGTTCGGAGGCGGACCAAACAAGGGCGATGAAGATCCCGACAAGTGGCAAATAAGTATAGCGGTCGGCCATGGCCTGCGTGCCAACCTGGACAATTCCGATTACGGGGACAAGGGTGCCGATGAACCAGAACCAACCCGTGAAAACCCATGGCAATCGAGAGCGACGCCACCAGACGAACAACGAAATGGCGAGCAGAGCAAGGGCGGTGAGCAGGACGAATGGTAAGGGCCACTGAGAGGATTGAGGGTACCGAGTATCCGGGTGAGGATAAAAAACAGCGAGGTCAGTAGGCCAGAATGTCTTGCCGAGGTATTTAGCGTAGGAGACGAAAGCGTTTGCCAGGCGGGAGGTGAAGGGCAACTGCAAAAGAAAGGCATGACCCTGCTCTTGCACCTGGAAAGTGATCGTGCTGACCAAAAGGGCGAGGCCGAAGAAGGGGATTTTCTCGTAAACCAAACTTCGCCAGGTGACGGGTTGACTGGTCGGGTCGGCGGCAGCCGTTGAAGATTGGTTGGGAGTGCTGGAACGGAATCGGTTCAGGGGCCAGAAATCCAGGAGCAAGAGCAGGAAAGGGACGGTTACCAACATGGGTTTGCTCATAAGGCCGAGCGCGAAAAAGGCCAGAGCGAGCAAATAGGTCTTGGAGGCATCCGCACGAAAGCGAGGCAACGCCAGCCCTGAGTGGGTAACCGAGGGTGGGGCTTGGCTGACCCTGTGCACATACCGGGCATAAGCCCAAAGAGTCAAAATGCAAAACGTGGTGCTGAGCAGGTCTTTTCGTTCGGAGATCCAGGCGACGGATTCGACATGGAGCGGGTGAATGGCGAAGAGTGCGGCAACGAAGGCAGCTGGCCAGAGTCGGGCGGTATAACGGGCGAGAAACAGATAAAGCAGAATTGTATTGAGCACATGCAGGAGAAGGTTCGTCAGATGATGGCCCTTGGGGTTCAGGCCAAACAATTGCACGTCGACCATGTGCGAGAGCCAGGTAAGCGGGTGCCAGTTCCCGGCGTAACTAGAGGTAAAAGCCCAGGTAATGTTTGCTGGAGAAAGTTGTAGGTGAGGATTGCGTGTGACGTATAGTCCGTCATCAAAAGCCACAAACTGAGCATGGATGGCCTGCCAAAAAGCAATGAGAGTGAGCACGGCAAGACCGACGCAGACTGCGAGGTTTCGGTGCCGGTTTTTTTCGTCAACCACGCTCAAGGTTAGTTTTTACCAGGCTGACACGCAGCTTGAATTATGACCAGAAATGAAGGATTCAGCGGAAAAGGCCGGAGTTAGAACTGGTCTTCTTTTTCTTTAAACAAGATGTTGAAAGTGGTGAGGGAGCCATAACAACGAGTAATGTATTGCTGCATTTCAACTTTCTCGCCGTCGTTGAGAGTGGGGTGGCTGTTTATTTTCTGCTCGAGGACGCGGAGTTGATTGCGGACGCCGACAATTTTGTGGAAGAAAACTTCCAAGGGTACTTCCTTGGTCTGCAGGGTGGCGTCGGCTGGGTGCATGACCAGTTTGCCCTTATGCCAACGGGCGCCAAGCTGGGGTGCGGTCGCCTCAGGTTTTTCGAATCCCAGTTTATCCACAAAATCGGTGACGATATCCTTTACAAATTGTTCCAGGGGACGTTCGAGGCCGGTGACGGTCAGGCTTGGCTCGGCGGGGGTAATGCCGCTCAACTCCGGATCAATTTCCCGCTGCAAGTCATCGAATCGGATTTCGGCAGTATGTTCCGAAACACTTTTGACCACGCCAATCCCGTATTGGGGATGTTTTATCCGCAAGCCCACTGTCAACGATTGAAGTCTCATGCAGAGGAAACCTATCGTCCGAGCAGTCCTGGCGCAATCGCGAGTTGGTTGAACTGGGCAGGACGGAGGAGAGGGACGCGAGTTTGAATTCCTGCTCGACGCAAATTCAGGTGAGCGATATTAGTGTTCCGGCAGGTAACAACTAAATGAAATAAACTATGGGCGCTAAACTTCATGAGATGGAACATTTTTTCTCGGTGGAGCAGATGGACCGAGCGTTTGGTGATACGGCTGGGCAGATAGCCGCGATGCACCTGGGATTCAGCGCCAAGAAGCCGGACAAATCGAAAGTAAAGGACCTGCTGGAAAAAGGAAAAAAGGAACCGGCCACATTTTACCTGGTGCTGGATGGTTTGAAGCTGACGTTTGAGCTTCGGGTAGGGACTGGCAAATTGGTGCTCAACACTCTGGACATGGCTGGGGTGAAAGATTTGAGCAAACGCAGGGAGCTTTTGTTTCAGCTCAGTATGCGGGCGCAGGAGCTCGTGTCGAAGAATGACCTGAAGAAATTCGATGAAGAGCACACGGAGGCGGAGAACCCCGCGGTGCAGAAAGCAGCGGTCGAACTCGGGAGTGAGATTGATGAGCTGGAGAATCAACTCGACAACCTAAAAATAATGCAGACCTCGGCTAATTATAAGGGAACGAACTATAGTTCCTATGACAAAGAATTTAAGGATTGGGTACAGAAAAAAGGGCTCGGGCGATTTGTAGCCTTTGTAGATGATGCGGAGGGGAAGGGTGGTTTAGGGACGGAAGCTTTGAAACTGCTGGCTGACCCGAAAACATCAGGAATTCAACCGAAGACTCTGGAAGCCATCAAGGCGGCGGAAGAAAAAGGGGGGGCGTTGGATTTTTCCCAGGCCCGCAAAGAGGTGATAGCAAATATCATCAATAAACTTCTACTTCCGAGATATAACAAGGAGCGGGTGGCGGAGATTACCAAAGAGATTAACGACAAGACGACGAAGTTGGCAGCGTTGAAGAAAAAACTGCAGGCGCTCGAGACGAAATAACGAGGTTTTTGCTGGAGGCAGGGCTGTCAGTTTTTAGGTCCAGATAGGTCGGATGGGCTTCTTAAAGAATGTCTGAACCGTGGATAGGTGCGGATAGCGATGGATCGGAGCAGATAGGGGCGCAGGCATCTTCAAATTGCAAACACCGCCGCATGAAAATTTGAACAATTTGTGGCAGGAAGGATGGTAGTCATAAAACGCCTTCTGATTTCAGCTCAAAGTGGTGAAGAAAATTAACCTCAGAGAATGCCAGAAAACCTCATAAATCAGGGGTGAAATGCATGTCGCCAGTCCTGGAATGGATTGAGGACCGTTTGATCACGACAATGGTGTCCGGGTGACGAGGACGCATAGGACGCATTCGGCCATACCCTCGTCTTTTGGTTTAGGAGCGGAAGGGACTTAAAGGAGGGAAAGGACCGAGCGAGGGAAGCGGTTACACAGGTGCTGATGGGCTGCGTCATTGGTTTTTTTGTAGACCTCGATAACTCAAGAGAGGTGAAGAGGAGGAGGGAGCGCCAAACCCTGGGAAAAATTTGCCGGTACGAACGTTCGGATGCGGCTCTCGGCCCCCGCCCCACCACCACCCCCCTTCTGACCCATGACACCATGACAAATCAATAGAATCAGGGGTTTTGTGAGTTTCGACCCTTGTACAAAGCCATGACAGACCCCTGACAAGCCATGACAGACTCGACAATTTGAGGGATGCGGCGAGTGGCAAAGCACAGTGGCAGACCCGGGGGGCAGAAGTCCTTCAGCGGTAAGACGCCGCTGCCACTTTGTCCGTGTTGGAAGACGGAGTTGTGAACCGGGCTATAGCTTTGTTCAGCTTTGAGGTTCAGTAATCTAAAAATATAGGGGTGGGTCAAAGATTTTGATAATATGGATGTGAAATCATGAATGCTGATCCAGTGCTCACGGACCATCTACGAACACTAGAGGAGTCGCTGACGAAGGCGGGGACCCGACGGTCTCCGGAAAAACTAGCCAGTTTGCTTGCTGATGACTTTCGAGAGTTTGGTGGGTCGGGGAGAATCTTTGATAAGAAGCAGATTATTGATGCGCTGCAGCAGCAACCTCCGGTCGAGATTTGGTTGGACGAATTCCAAGTGAAGTGCCTGGCGGCGGATGTAGCGTTCGTAACTTATCGTGGGAATTACAGATTGGCTTCTTCAGAGAAGGTGTCACGCTCATTGCGGAGCTCAATTTGGAGAAATCGGGATGGTCGATGGGAGGTGGTGTTTCATCAGGGTACGCCATCGGCTCAGGAAGTGAAAACCGGGGACGAAAATGGAGGGTAAAGAACTAAGACGGCGTGACACGAATTCGCGAATTTTCACGAATTGAATTGGGGAAGACCTGAAGGAATAAGGGAGAGGTAAAGATGCCGGCCTACACGGGAACGAGTTTTGTTCTTAAAAACTACGCGCTCACTAATATCTAATATCAAGAAGCCTACACTCCGCCTGGACGGGCGCTGGCGCCCCAAGATGAATCGTGTAACGGCCTTCCAAATGAGTGAAAGGACACGGCGCTCATGTTGGATTAGTATTTAAGCATGCGTTGTGCAACCTTGAGTATGCTGCGGAGGAGGGAAACGGGTTTTGCGCAAAGGTTGCGGCGAGCTGGTATGGTTTGGGAGGCCAAATGCAATTGAACGAATATAGACGAGGCGGTTGTGGAATGGCGGTGGGGTTCACGGCGGTGATGTTGCTGGTGTTGGGAGGGTGGCGATGTTCTGCGCAAACGAATCTGTCCAGGGCGAGCACCAGCACAGTGCTCAATACGAACACGCCGGAGGGAAAAAATGCGGCGCTTCGGGCGGAAATGAATACAGCCGTGCAGTGGGTGGAGCGCATTATCAACCAACCGGTACCACCGGTGCCACGACGCCGAGGCATGCATGTGTCTGTCTTCAAGGAAGGATGGTTCCACCCAGGGGCCCACAAACCCGACTTCAACAACGTGGATGTGCGGACCAGCCGGGAAACGCCATACGACCAATACCAATATGTAACTTCGGATCTCAACCCAGGAGTGGTATTTGTCGGAAACCAATTAGAGTTCAATTCGAACACAAAATATTTTTACAAGGACCGTTCGTTGCCAAAAAAGAAGCTGACGGAAGCGGAAATGTTGGAGATCAATCGGCTCTATCGAATCATTGGCCGATGCGAACGAGAAATCGCCAAGCTTGAAGGGCCGCCCGTGTCGGCTACCGCCGCGTCAACTCAGACCGCAGCAGACGAGAGCGAAACCGGAACCAGCGATACTGGTGCGCCAGAGAAACGTCCACGGTTGTTAAACCCTTACCTTGGGGGAGGGCTCCTGCTGGTGGCGGTTCTGATTCTGCTGGTGATTTGGGGACGGCGGTGAGGGAGACGGTGTCCGGATTCAAATTTAAAGAGGAGTCATTTTGAGCTGCGTTGAAGGGAGAAGGATTCAACTTTTGAGGTAAGTATACGCGAGACCACCATGAGAGCCGGTTATAGGTAAACCTTTGAAATTAAAACGGTTACGAATTTTTATGAGCGAGGATCACCCGACTAAAGAAAGTTCGAGGTCGTTGCAACCAACAAATGCCGATCGATTTGCGTCACTGCCAGAGAACTACGGTGCTGCTGGTTGTAAGCGAAAAAACTTTGCGGGGCCGGCCGATGCAACATCGAAAGGCGAGATGGCACCGGACACGGGTGTCCATGGCCCGTTGACAGAGTCCGCCTGCTGCAGCACCACATTCTCATCCGACCAAATCAGCGTAAGCGCGTTAGCGGTTGAAAATATCTGGAGCCCGGCATTCAAGGTGAGCAGGGCGGCGAAGCTGTCGGTGAAGCCGCAGTCGTCTGAAACGCGCACTTTGTACTGGCCTTCATCAGAGGGAATGACATTAGCAATGGTAAGCGTGCTTTGGTGCGCGCCACTGATACGTCCGGCATCGTTCAACGGCAAATCATTAAAGAACCATTGGTAAGTTAATGGGGCTGCCGCAGGCGCGCGGGCAGCCACCTGGAAGAGGGCGAATTGGCCGGCTTGCCGGTACTGGCTTGCCGGCTGTTCGTTGATGATGGGATTGTCGAATGTAAGCAACTCCCATGTCTCGTTCCCGTCTAACTGCAGCGAGGAAGGATCGTAAAGCCCCCCGAACAAGACGGTTGCATGGCGACGGGAGTCGAAAGCCATGGCATGGCGCATTCGGCCTGGCGGAGTGGAAGGACTTTTTGCGAGCGCGGCCGGATAATAGTCTTCGAGCAGCAAGCGGTTGAACCGAATCAAATCGGGACCGCGGGGATTGATGGATTGAAACGCAAGCGTCTCGGCAGACAGAGGGACACCAGAAAAACGCGCCGGAACATAAATGGACGGTCCCGACACGATTTGGTTGAAAGCATCTCGCAAGACCGAAATCTGGCTCTCAATGGTTGAGCTCGAGTTTGCCAGCGTTTGTTGTGCCGGACCAGTGAGTTGGTTCCAAATGAAATCCGAGAGGGTATCAGTCCGTTGCCGGATTTGAACGACAATGGCAGGAGCGATAAAATCGTTGGTCGCGAACAAAGAGGTCGAAGCCACGTCCGGCAGCAGCGTCCATTCTGAGCGCGCCTGGCCGGAGCCCAACTCATAAGAGGCAGTCGTGTTGCCACCAAAAAAATTCGCATAGCCGTTTTCGCCTCCAAAAAAAACAGGCCGTTGGCGATAGGTGTCGTAGACCATTGCGCCATAGGGAGGGCTAACGAGCAGGTCCGTAAAGCCGGGCTCTTCGGAACTCCAGGCAGAGCCATTCCAGTTCCAGAAAAAGCGAGTACTGAACCCATCAGTGGTCGGGCCGAAGAAAATTCGGTGGCGCGATTCCAAGTAAGTCATGGCAGCCGCGTCCTGAGAGTAGTTGGGGGAAGGACCCGTAGCGGGCGCGTTGCTTGCCCACGAGTTACCGTTCCACTCCCAAACCAGACCGGGAGCGACGGCGCCAAACCCACCGTACAAGACAGTCACACCGCGGGAAGTATCGTAAGCCATCGAATGGCTGACGCGGGTTGAAGGTCCGTTTGTAGCTCGTAGCTGCCAGGCCAGTCCGTCCCACTCCCAGGTATCTCCGAGGAAAGCGTCGAAGCCGTCCGGTGTATCCCCGCGACCGCCGAACATAACCAGACGGTGGCGGTTGCTGTCATAAGCCATGGCATGCTGGCGCCGCGGCACTGGAACGTCGTAAGCAGGGTACCAATAACCCGTGCCTATCGCTTTCGCCCAACCGGAAGTTACCGAAGAGGTGGTGCGTTGCCGCCAGGCCGCTCCATTCCATTCCCAGAGGTCCCCGAAATCTTCGTTTCGCGAATGATCGTCGCTCAGCCTCCCGCCGCCGAACAACATCGTAACGCTGCGCGCGTTATCGTAGGCCATGGCGTGGCCGTAGCGAGGAGGCGGACCGCTATTGCTGCGCAGGACCCATTGCGCAGGGCGGAGTCGCAAAGTGGCCGCGAGCGAGATTTCGCTTGTGTAGCACTGGTTCGTATCCACCAGGAGGCAATAATAAGAGCCTTCATTTTCATATCGCACGCCATCGATCCGCAAGGTATCCGTATGGGTCCCGACGAAATGCCCGTTGTCGTTCAGGTATTCGAAATTGTCTTTAAACCAGTAAAATGCCGGGACTGAACAGCCGCCGACGAAGCCCACCTTGAAAGTCGGTGATGAACAAGGAGCGACATTCGTCAAGCTTACGGGTTGGTGTGTGATGTCAAAACCGACCTGAATAAAATGTTCGCTGTCAGCCAGACCGTCGCAGGGCGAGCCATCGATGTAGAAGCGATAATTGCCCGTGAAGCTTTTCTGCACATTCCGGAAAACAAAGTTTGTCGGAGCGGAAGGTGTCGAAACCCGCACATCCACCCAGCTCCCTAACCATTTTTGCAGATGCATATTCAAGCTGAGGTCACGCGGGTCCGGCGGAAAGATGGAGACGTCCGAACCCTGACAGGTCAAACTGCAATCCGGGAAAACGGCTGGGCGAGCGATGGCGATGGGCGCTTTCACCTGCAAGCGGATAATGGGCGTATCGACATAACCGCAATCATTCTTGACCCGGCCCACATAGTTTCCGCCATCGGCCGCCGCGAGATTGTTCCGGAAGAAGACTGAGGAGGCCGCACCGGGAATGAGGACGGCATTGTGAAACCATTCGTAGCTGAGGTTTGCTCCGGCCGCACTCATGGCAAACACCGCGTTGTCACCCTCACAATGAATGCTCGTGCCCTGAGAGGAAGAGAGGAGGCCGGGTTCGTCGCTGCTCATTTCCCAAGTGTCGTGATAATCAGTCGTTTCAATGCTGCCGTTGACGTTATCGCGACGAAACCCTCCGGCGACGACAAGCCTGTCCCGATCGCTGTCGAAAGCAATTAATTCCGTCGCTCGCCGATAGTTATCACTCGGAAAAGAATACTCGGTTGCCCGGTTCCAAGTGGAGGCGGCGAAGTTCCAAGTGTCAATAAAAGGAACATACCCTGTCGTGACGTTGTCGCTACAAGAGTGATCGTAAACACCATAGCAACGGAACACCCGGTGACGATTCGGATCGTAAGCCAGGGTGGTTCCAAAGCGGCTTTGGAAAAAGTCTCCGGTAACTGTTTGTTTTTCCCAAGCGCCCTGCGCGGCGGTTGGGCCGGGACGATAAAACCAGACTGCTTCCTGGCAGCTATTGGGCTCTTCACCCGCAATGAAGCCGATATTGCGAGAAGGGTCGAAAACGAAATTCAAGTCAGGCGAAAAAGAGCCGAGGTTTGGTCCTTGCTCCCAGCCAGACCCCGTCCACTCCCAAGTTTCATATTCTAAAACGGCGGTCCGACTGGTTTCAAAAATGAAGATTGCGCGGCCGCGAATGGGATCAAAGGTTCCCCATGGGCCGCCGGTAATCCGGGGCGGAGATGTTCCCGGCCAAGTCAACTGGTGCCAGTTGCCGTCGTAAGACCATAATTCTGGCGCATTATTTCCAACTCCACCGAACAACAGCCCAACGTTTCGGGTGCTGTCGTAGATCCAGGCTGAGGTGCTACGGGCGGGAAAATCCGGCTGGGGAAGAGAGGTCCATGCCGCAGCGTCGTATGCGGCAAAAACGTGAGCCGGCGTCAAAATCAAATCTTCATAAGCGAGCATCCGGTGGAGGGCAGCATGATAGATCATCTTTCCGAATTTCGGCGGTTGGCCGGAAATGGAAGCTGAAACATCCTGGAGATGGACGCATTGGGCGCAGAGGAGATTGGCTGTCAGAAACAGGCCGAAAAGGCTAAACACGCACTGTTTTGTTCCTGTCCAAAGGTATGATCTCATTTCTACTTACGACACTTGGGTGAAAGCAGGAATATTTTACTCGGGTCCTTGGGAAGGATCGAGATTTTTCGGAAAACAATTGGGGTTTAATTCGAACACGAAATATTTTTATAAGGACCGTTCGTTGCCAAAAAAGAAGCTGACGGAAGCAGAAATGTTGGAGATCAACCAGCTCTACCGAATCATCGGCCGATGCGAACGAGAAATCGCCAAGCTTGAAGGGCCGCCCGCCTCACCAACCTCGGCGTCAGCGGACCAGAGCGAAACCGGAGCCAGCGATAATGTTGCGCCAGAGAAACGTCCGCGGTTGTTAAACCCTTACCTTGGGGGAGGCCTCCTGGTTGTGGCGGTTCTGATTCTGCTGGTGATTTGGGGGCGGCGGTGAGGGTGATTCGTTCATTGCGTTGGGCTCTTTTGAGGTAAGGATTGTGCTCATTCGTCGCAGTTGCGCACGAGAGCCATTCTACCTGATTCTTCTCCTAAGCTTCTCGCCGCAAGACTAAAACAGAATCGTATCGAGCCCCCGACAGAGCGGGACAACTGTTAATATCCGTACAAAGGTTTGTTGCCGTTTATTTGAACCCAACCGGTTCGTTCATTGTACCAAGCGTAATCCCTGACACCAGCTTGATCTAGATTGACGTCGGGTTGGTTGCCGAATATGACGCGAAATTTCGAAGTATTGCTCAGCCATTTTTTTATTTCGGAATGTCCATCGGCAAACGAAAACCCACAAGCACCATTATGGTACGAGGCGGGCTTGTCCTGCCACATGTTCACGGTTGGACTGGTGATAAAGTAGCCGTCGTTAATTGTATCCGGATGTTCATCGAGGAACAGCCAGGTTTTGGCTGGTCGGGGAATCTGGGCTAGTTTTATCCATTGGTAGCAGGCTGAATTCGCCCAACTTATTCCTTTCGCGGTGTCGTCACCAGACTCTCCGTCCGAAAAGACCCCAATCATGGCATTCATTGAAAGGCTACGATTGCGCCGAGGAAATTGGGCCTTTACCTGGGGAGTGCTCAGGTAAATATCAGCAGGGCACTTGTAAGCACCCACAGCACCAGCGGTGTATCTCCCCAAGACGCCGTTTTTTACCAAGTCGATATTAGTATTCATGGAGTCGGTGCTCCAATCCATGACATTATTGACCCAGTTATCCAACCGTTTACTGCTGATCGAATTGATGGTTTGTTGGACACCGAAATTGTTCGCACAACGGTCGTTGAAATCACCTGCATACAAGTGCCACGCTATGGTTAACTGCTTAGTATTGTTAAGACAACCAATGCCCTGGGCTTTGGTTTTGGCCTTCGCGAGGGTGGGCAGGAGCATTGCAGCCAAAATGGCAATGATGGCAATGACGACGAGTAGTTCGATAAGAGTGAAACCCTTGGGTAGTGGGTTTCGGGCGTGCTTCGAGTTTCTGTATAAACAGAAGGGGGCGGTGCTCATATGTTATAAAGAAGGCGTTAGTTGAAATATCATAATTTCGGCGATAATTAGCAAGCTTGTTTTCACATGACAGGCGGGGCTGCCTGAGCAACAAGCCAAGTGACTTTGGCGCCAAGATTGGTAGTTTAGTCCAGATGGTGCAGCATCCGATTAAGCGGCTTGGCCTACTAACGGTGGTCATGTCCTGCCTTTTCGGAGCCTTAGTTTACTTCAAGATCCAGGAGCGTTACGAGGAGGCAGCACGGACGAAACTGAAGCCACCCTCCAAAAACGAAGAACTTTTTATGGATATCTCCAAGGTACATGACCTGGAGAAGCAAATGGACAAAACCGTGTGGGCGGAGGAGAGAACAGCCGAACTTTATGGCGCGGTTTTTGAAAGATTTTGGGACCAGTTTAACCACGCAACAAACAAGTTGGACACGTTGGCCGCCTTCCCAATCGAACAGATTGTGGTGCCTGACTATGAGGGTGAGAAAAATGCAGCGGGAGAGAACCAGATTTTTCAACCGAGAGGGAAAGAGCTCGTCTGGTCCCCAAGTCAGTGGCGGGCATTTTTAGGGGAATGCCATCGCGACGGGTGGGAAGGGGCACAAGCCGAGTTCAGGCACCGCGTTTTTGAACCTAACCGAGGCAACTCCCCAGCGCAGAGTATTTATTATTTCCGGATGGATCTGGCTAAAACGAATGCGGCTGAAAGGGCCATAGTAGAGGGCGAGCTCGGAGTGGAATGGCAGGCAGACAAGACTCTAGTAAACCGTGTTTACGCTACAAATATAACGGTGAAGCTTCGAGCAGGAAAACCGGGATTTTCGTTAATCTCAGTTGAAAAATTCAAGCACCCAGAGCGCAGCCTGCTCATCGATCCCCTGATCCTATACGACCTCGATGGGGATGGATTATCCGAAATCATTTTGGCTGCTAAAAACGTTGTCTATCGACGTGCTTTAAGTGGGGAATATGAATCAGGTCCGCTGTGCGAATTTCCATTGGACGATTTGCATTCCGCCTTAATAGCTGATTTTGACGGGGACGGTTTGGCAGACTTCCTCTGCGCAACCCCAAGCGGTATCTTCTTATATAAGGGTGCCGCGAAAGGGATTTTCCCTGGTCGACCCGTACTTGTGTGGGCGGCGAACCCGAACCTGCGATACGCAGAGGTTATGACCTGCGCGGACATCGACGGCGACGGGGACCTTGACGTATTTCTAGGTCAATACAAGGTCCCGTACGCCGACGGGCGGCTGCCCACGCCTTATTTTGATGCGAATGATGGAGAACCTTCGTTTCTGCTGATTAATGATGGAACCGGACAATTTGTCGACGCTACTGAGGGTTCAGGCTTGGAGGGCAAGAGGCATCGACGAATTTTCAGCGGCTCGTTTGCTCGCTTGCGTGACAACAAAGCCGCGGATCTTTTCTTGGTAAGTGATTTTGCAGGTGTAGATATCTACCAAAATGATGGCCATGGACACTTTACCGATGTGACCGAAAAATGCGTAGAGGATCCGAAGGGGTTTGGAATGGGGCACACGATTGCCGACTTTAACCTGGACGGAAGGCTGGACCTGCTGATGATCGGCATGGAATCTCCAACCGTAAACCGTCTTGCACATTTGGGATTGTGGCCTTCGGGATTGGGGGATGACGCTGCAATGACCAGCCGGATGGTTTATGGCAATCGGCTGCTTCTAGGAAGGGCGGACGGGTCTTTTCAGCAGACCACGCTCAACCAAGGACTAGCTCATTCGGGGTGGTCCTGGGGCTGCGCTTCAGCAGATTTCAACAATGATGGATATCCAGATGTTTACATTGCTAATGGTCACAGCACAAAAGCCTCGGTGAGGGATTATGAATCCGAATACTGGTTGCACGATCGATTTGTGGCAGCATCCACGAACGCGGACTTAGTACAAGCCTATCTTTCGAGCAAAGTCCGCATAACTCGCGATCCAGACATGTCTTATGGAGGTTATGAAATCAACCGGCTTTATCTGAATCAGGGAGGAGTTGGGTTTGAAGAGGTCGGTTATCTGCTGGGCGTGGGACTCCAGGAAGATAGCCGAGGCGTGGTGGCGGATGATTTGGATGGGGACGGGCGGATGGATTTGCTGGTGACGACGTATGAGGTTTGGCCGAAGGCTCAGGAAACTCTGCGGGTTTTTCGGAATGTCATGGAGCAAACGGGGAACTGGATTGGGTTTCGATTTCGAGAGGCGGGCGGAGGCCATTCGCCGGTGGGCACGACGGTGACATTGCATTTTGATGGGCACACGACGATTCGGGAGATCGTGACGGGGGATTCGTATCGATGCCAATCGGCGAACACGCTACATTTTGGGCTGGGAAAGAGCACACGGGTAGAATCGGCAGAAATCGAGTGGGCCAATGGAGAAAAGCTTGTGCTTCGGAATCCGGCAGTGAATCAATATCACGCGGTATCGATAACAAAACGGTAAGCAATTCGGGTCGAACAAACTTATGAGAAATCTTGAAGGGATCGTGGTTCCGCTAATGACGCCGCTGTTAAGTCCGGGAGACCAGCTGGACGTGGCGGGCCTGGAGCGGCTGCTGAATCATGTGATTGAAGGGGGAGTAAAAGGAGTATTTGTGCTGGGGACCACGGGCGAAGCGCCGGCGCTGAGTTATCGTTTGCGGAGAGAATTGATTTCCGAAGCGTGCCGGCTGGTGAACGGACGAGTGCCGATCCTGGTTGGGATAACGGATACCTCGGTGACCGAGGCGATTGCATTGGGGTGCCATGCCGCGGAAGCGGGAGTTGAAGCGGTGGTGACGTCCACGCCGTACTATTTTCCACCAGACCAACGGGAGTTGAGCAATTACGTGAAGACACTCAGCGCGGCGGTTCCGCTGCCCTTCATCATCTACAACATTCCCCAGATGACGAAGGTATGGTTTGCGCGCGAGACGGTGCGAGAGTTGATGCAATTGGAGAAAGTGGTTGGGATCAAGGACAGCTCAGGAGATACGGAATACCTGAACGACCTTTTGGCGATGATCCCGAAACGGGCTGGCTGGCTGGTTTATGCGGGACAGGAACATTCGTTAGTCAATTGCGTCCAGCGAGGAGGAGCCGGCGGGGTTACGGGCGGCGCGAATATCTGGCCGGAATTGTATGCGGGCATCTATGAGGCGGCGAAAGCGGGAGAGAACACGAAACTGGCGAGTCTGCAAGCGCAGATGAAACAGTTCGGACAACTTTACGGGCTGGGCGAAGGGATCACGGCAATTGTCAAAGCTTTGAAATCCGCGGGGGCGATATGCGGATTGTGCGAAGAGACGATGGCGCAGCCTATGGGCTCTTTTGGCGGAACGGAACGGAAAGAGATTATCAGGATATTAAAAGAAACCGGATTGCTAGCGAAAGGGGAGCCGGCGGTGGCGAGTTGAGTTATGCGCTGGAGCATCGCGGTTGGTTGCTTTTTGCTGGGAGCAATGGCGATGTATTCGGCTGACATTGTATCGCGCGAAGCGAGGGGAGCGATGCCGGACGAACGCCAAATAACGGCCAATGAGAGCGGCCATATCCTGGCGAATATCGGGGTGTGGTCGGCGGACGGGGAGTGGCTGGTTTACGACACGCGACCGGATCCGGAGGGGGCGATATTTGAGGGCAACACAATTGAGGTGGTGAACACTCGCAGCCGGGAAGTGAAAACCCTTTATCGTTCGCAGAACGGCGCTCATTGCGGCGCGCCGACATTTTCGCAGGAGGGACGGGAAGTCGCTTTTATGGTGGGACCGGAAAATCCAACATCGGATTGGCAATACTGCGCCTGGCATCGGAAAGGGTTGATCGTGAACGTCCAATCGGGATTGGTTCGACACCTCGATGCGCGGGACCTGAGCCCACCTTACACAGCCGGAGCGTTGCGAGGGGGAACGCATTTACACGTTTGGGAGCCGAGAGGTGAATGGATTGCGTTTACCTATGAGGACCATGTGCTGGCGACCTTGAAGGAGCCCGGGCCGGCCGATGACATCAACCAACGGAATATCGGGATTAGTTTTCCGGGCAAACCGGTGCGAGTGAGCAAAGGGCATGGGCGGAATCGAGATGGTGATTATTTTTCAGTGCTGGTGACGCGAACGGTGGTGCAGCCACGACCGGGGTCGGATGAGATTCAACGGGCGTGCGAAGAAGGCTGGATTGGGACCAATGGATACGTGCGGCTGGATGGGACGCGCCAGGAGCGAGCCCTGGCGTTTCAGGGGACGGTGGTGCTGGCGAACGGGCGCGCGAATGCAGAAGTTTTTGTGGTGGATTTGCCGGAGGACCTGAGCGTTCCGGGAGAAGGGCCATTGGAGGGGACAGAGAAAAAACGGCCCTACCCGCCGCGGGGGGCGGTGCAGCGCCGAATTACGTTTACGGGAGAGCAGAAATATCCGGGGATTCAGGGGCCACGACATTGGTTGCGAAGTTCACCAGATGGGAAGCAGATCGCTTTTTTGGCGGGCAACGATGAGGGCGTGGTACAACTCTGGTCCGTTTCACCCAATGGAGGAAGTCCGAGGCGCATTACGCACAACCAATGGCCGATCACCTCCGCATTTACCTGGAGTGCCGATGGGCAGCAACTCGCGCATACCATGGACGGGAGTGTGTGCGTGACGGAGGTTGCCACTGGGCGGACGAAACGATTAACCGCGAAAGGCGAAGGAGCGGCCGCGCCGAGGCCAGAAGCTTGCGTTTTTTCGCCGAATGGAAAGCAGGTGGCCTATATTCGCCACATTGGAGGGTATAACCAAATATTCACAGTGGACGTAAAAGTGCGCATAAAATGAGGTGCCCGAGAAATCATCTGGCCCAGTTGAGCGCGCTGCTGGTCATTATTTCAAGCGAGAAAGGGTCGTCGGCCGAAACCGAATTGGCCTCAAAATATGTGAATGATGCGGGCATCGAAAAAGATCCGGCGGTGCTGTTTTCGGAGAACTTCGAAAGTGGAACACTCAAAAAATGGGAGCAAGTCCGGGGCGACATCAAGGTGACAGAGACGAACGCGCACGGCGGCCGATATTGTGTGGAATTGCCGATGGAGCGGGGAAAAAACACGGGCAGTGACGCGATCAAATGGTTTATGCCGGGGGCAGACGCCGTGTATGCCCGGATGTATGTAAAGTTCTCAGCGGACTATCAGTATTGTCATCATTTCGTGTGGCTGGGAGCGAATGAACGAACGAACAAATGGTCGGCATTTGGCAAGGCCGGCTTGAAACCGGATGGCACGTATTATTCGACCGGGATGGAACCGTGGTTTGCTTGGGGAAAGAACCCGCCGCCCGGGGAAGTGAATTTGTATACCTATTACCTGGACATGGAACGGGACAAAAAAATGAATAAATACTGGGGAAACGGATTTTTTCCGCCGGGTCCGGGAAAAGGAGAGGCGGCCGGTCCGGAGCGCGTGATTCCGCGCCTGAATGAGTGGCAATGCTGGGAATTCATGATTCAGGCTAATTCGGAGCCGGGAAAAGCGGACGGGAAGCAGGCGATGTGGGTGGATGGAAAGAAGGTTGGAGAATTTACGGGTTTACGCTGGCGGAACGATACCGATTTGAAAGTGAATTGCTTTTGGCTGGAGCACTATGGTTACGACGAAGGCGATCCTACAAAGCAATTCTGGAAATCGCGCCAATCGGTTTGGTTTGACGACATTGTGATTGCCCGAAGCTACATAGGGCCGAAACAGCAGTAAAAAACCAGAGACTGGCTCGGGAGGGTTGCGAGAGGCGGCCCTCGGCAAGCGGCAACAAAGAAAGAACTTGGTAACCGCTGCGCGGCCCGCTCGGCGAGCGGGCCCTACCTGAGCTTATCGTGGCGCGTCGGAACGAATCATGCGAATGCCAAACACCGCGGCGATTTCGTTTCCCTGGGTGGCCTGAAAACGGACGGTTACTTTTTGTTTACCCTTCACCAATTCGGCAGGGACGGAGTATTCGACGTCAAAGAAATGAGGCGCGGATTGGTTTTTTTCGACGACCTGGTCGCCGACATGATGGCCATCCACAAGGATTTCAAAAGTCCGCTTGCGCCATTCATCGCTATAATAAGTGACGACGCAGGCCATGGGATGGGCGGGGTCGACCGGCAGATCGAAGGAAAACCATTTTGAACCCCGCCGAGCGGCCCGTCCCATGATGCGATCCATTTCGCTATCCTCACCCTGCCAATTGAAATCGCGCTCCGGCTGCATTTCACCGGGTTGAGCGAAGGCGACCGTAGCGAGCTCGAGTTTACGTTGCTTTTCACTGGCGGCGGCGAGTTCCTCCGCTTTGCGGTCCCACTCCTGAGGAGTGAACAGATCCCAATACACGGCGTAAGTGCGCCGATGCAGGCGATAGAAGGGGACAAAGTGCACGTCCTTTTCACGGCCAACGCCCTGCGAGTCGAACTCGCCGGTCTTACCGGCAGCGGGTTTGAGCCAGGCGGTGACGGGTTGGCCGGTAACCACGAACACGGGAACATTCTCGGGTGGGGCGGAACGGCGGCCGCGCCCGCGTCGCTCTTCCGGTCCGAGGTCCCCGGCCAGGACGAGAGGTCCCCACAACAGGGCGACTCGTTGAGGGTTATCCGGCAGCGGCTCTTCGTGAAGAGTTTTGGGCAAGATCACAGAAATCGTGTCCCCCGTTTTCCACGTGCGCTTCAACTCGACATACGAGCCGGGCGGCGCTAAGCCTTTTTCGGCCTGGCCGTTGATGGACACCGAGAATCCCTGGCCGGCCCACTCGGGACGGCGCAACGCCAGGGTGAAATTTTTTTCAGAGCTGAGCGTGAGACTCAAAGTGGCCGATTCGCCTTCGGGAAAATCCGTCTGCATTTGGAGCCGCGCATTTGCGGCTTTCCAATTCACGGTGGAGGGCGTGTAAAGATTGACCCAGAGCTTATCGCCCGACTCATAGTAAATACCATCACCATGGAGGGCATGGCTTTCCATGCCACTGCCAACGCAACAAGTGAAGCTGCGCATCATGTCCTGATACTCATGCGTGACGCCACGCCCCACGGGGACCATGTAACATGTCCGGCCATCTTCGGGATCGATGGAGGCGAGGACGTGATTGAACAAACAGCGCTCCTCAAAATCGGCGTACTTCGGGTCCGGCTGCAGAGCAAAAAGCAGACGCGTCATTTTGAGCAGATTGTAAACGTTACAGCTTTCATCGGTGCGCCCATCCACGACATTGTTCAACTTATCGGGTGGACCGAAATATTCGTCATGACCATGGCCGCCGGTGGCGAAACTGTGATGGAACGCAACCTGATCCCAGAAAAATTTGGCGGCAGCGCCATTCGTTTCGTTGCCGGTATAGAGGTAGCGCTTTAACTCGCCGAGCAGCTTGGGCACCTGCGTATTTCCATGTTTGCCGGCGAGAATATCTTCGTGCCGGGCGAGCGGCTCGACGATGGCGCGATGCTCAAAATAATCGCAAGCCTTAAGCCAGCGTTTATCGGCGGTATCGGCGTAGAGATCGGCCATGATTTCGTTCATTCCGCCGAATTCGGTGTTGAGCATTCGCTGGATGTGGGCGTCATTTAATTGAGAAAGAATGCCATCCGCCCATTCGGCAAATTTGATTTCGACCTGCAGCGCGTAGCGATTGGCGGTCAAACGATAGGCATCGCGCAAGCCAGCAAAGAGCTTGTGCTGGACATACCAGGGCGACCACATCCCGTTTAAGTCGAAGCCACCGGATTGAATGACGCCTTTGGCCAAATCCTCGAAGCGCTTTTTGCCATCCAACAAGGGCGGCTTCGACGCCGGGTTAACGGTGTTTGTGCCGCCAGCAGCCGCCACAGTATTCGTATCGCGGTTGCGCGGCGGGTTCGCCATAAGCGCACCGATATAGCCATCGCCTTGTTTATCCTGAATTTCCTTCAGCTCGTTGACGATATAATCGGCGCGCTCCTTAAAGCGCATGTCCCCAGTAGCGGCCCACATGTAGCTGACCGCCGAAAGATAATGCCCGGCGATATGACCGGTCAGTTGTCGTCCATCGCCATCCCATCCTCCGTAACCCTGTTCCGCTTTGGGTTTCAAACCGGCACGAAGTCGCAGGTAGTAAAGCATGCGGTCCGGCTCGAGTTTGAGCAGATAATCCGCGTCGAGATCCTCGGCATGTTTGAGCGGCCCGCCGGTGAGCCGCACGTCCGATAAGGGCAGCGGACGGGCGGCATAAGGAATTGCGTTGGTGAGCGGCTGAATGGGCGCGGCGATTTCGGCCGCAACCGAGGAGAAAACAAAGCTGCTGCAGATAGCGATTGCCGCCAGCGAAAGCAGAGGACCGAAAGCGCACCTCCGGCAGAAGAGCAGGCTTAAGATATTTGTTCTCATTTGGACAATTGAGAGCCGCGTTTCGTTTAACCGCCGGCGGCGGCGGCGTTGCGGTCTGGGGGTTCGATTCCCATCAAATTATGGAGGAAGAAGTCCTGCGTCCGCCGCTGCGTGATGGGGCTGGCAGCGCCGTGATTCGCGCCGGGTATCACAAGCAGGTCAAAATCCTTTTGGGCCTTAACCAGGGCATCCACGAAACGCATGGTTGATTCGGGTGGGACGTTGTCATCCAATTCGCCCACGATGAGGAATAATTTCCCGCGCAGCCTGGCGGCGTTGTCGATATTTGAAGAGAGAGAATATTGATTATCCGGGTCGTGGGTCCAAAGCTTGTCCGGGGGCATGTAGCCCATCCATTGCTCGTTCCAGGAAGCCTTATCAAGGCGATTGTCGTGGCAGCCGGAGTTGGCGACCGCACATTTGTAAAACTCGGGATGAAAAATCACCGCGGCAGCGGCGTTTTGTCCGCCAGCCGAGGTGCCGAAAATACCGACGCGGCTGATATCCAGGTATGGATATTTAGCAGCGGCTGCCTTGATCCAGGCGATGCGGTCGGGCAATCCCGCGTCCGCGAGATTGTGCCAGCAAACATCATGGAATGCCTTGGAGCGGAAGGCGGTGCCCATGGCATCACATTGGACGAGGACAAAGCCGGCATCGGTCAAGCCGCTGGAGCGGTTGCCGGCGCTGAACGATTTCGGCACATAGGCGCCCTGCGGACCGTTATAGATGCTTTCGAGAATGGGATATTGCTTCGCGGTATCGAGATTTTTTGGACGACGGATAATTCCCCAAATATCGGTCTTTCCGTCGCGCCCTTTGGCGACGAACACTTCCGGCGCCTGCCAACCGCTCTCCTTCAGTTCAGAAATGTCGGCTTCCTCCAGCTTACAAACCAGCTTGCCATCACTGCTGCGGCGCAGTTCATGGATGGGCGGCATGTCCGTGCGGCTGTAAGTATCCACAATAAATTTGCGGTCGGGAGAAAACTGAACCGTATGATTTCCGTTGGCTTCGGTGAGGGCGAGGAGACCGGAGCCGTCGAAATTGATGCGGTAATAGTGAACGAAATAGGGATCCTGGCTCGCGTTCATTCCACTGGCGCGAAACCAAACCTGGCGCGACTCGGCGTCAAACTTATCCACGCCGCGCACGACCCATTCGCCTTTGGTGATCTGATATTTGATTTTTCCGGCAGCGGTATCAATGAGATAGAAATGGCGCCAACCGTCCATTTCAGACACATAAATCAGGGTGTCATCCGCCAGCCAATTCACGAGAGAAAGGCCGAGATTCTCCGTGTGCGCGGTCCAAATGAAAGTTTTGGTTTTTTCATCGACAAGAGTTCGGACGGAAGCATCGTCGCAATTGGCTTCGAAGACGCGAAAGCGCTGGTGGCCGCGATCCTCCTGCGCCCAGGCGAAACGGCGATGATCGCGCATCCAATGAATTTGCGGAGTTTCATATTCGTGTTCGAAACGGTCGACGGCGGGCTTGATTTGTTTATGAGTGGCGAGGTCAAAAATATTAGGTTCGTATTTCGGGAATTTATCTCCCGCCTGGCCGTAGGGTCGCTGGCGCATCACGGCTCGGCCTCCATTTGGCGGAGAAGATTGCAGCAGATAAACAAGCCCAATATCGCCGGGCTCAATACGCCAGGCGACGATTGAATGGGAGTCCGGAGACCATTCGAGGCGCGCGTAGGAATTGGTTTCGGCGCCATCCGAGCTCAAGCGTGTTTCCTGGCCGTCAGGCTCGGAGCGAAAGAAGACGTTGTGCTCGCGAACCAGGGCGAGCCACTTGCCATCCGGTGAACGCACTTCGCGCTCACCCCGGCGACGGGAAGCGCGGCCACGGACAGGTGGCTGATTGGTTTGGGCGGCAGCCGCGGCTGGCTCGGCAAAAGGGGATTCGCGCCGCGGCGTTTCGGCCGTTCCCGGAGTAGGCGCAGAGGTGGCATTCGTGGGGGCGATGACACAGACATACGTATCCAGAGCACAGCGCCAGGATTTATCGAAGGCTTCAAATTTTACGCCATTGTTGTTGTCAACGAATTCGATCTGAGTAAATGGCAGTGCGTCCCCTTTGACCGGCTGACCAGCGGCTTTGGCAAGGGCGGTGGCGAGTTTGTCATGGTCAAACGCCCGCTGCCGAATTCCTTTTTCCGCATCGACCAAAATGAATTCCTTTGCCCCGTCACGGAGGTCGTTGCGATACCAGAATTGGAGGTTGTTGGTAAACCAGTGCGGCGAAATTTGGGCTTTGTAAACACCGCGCTCAGGAGCGGCAGCACCGCGCCGTTGTTGAGGCGATTCCCCCTGTGTATCCGCTTCGAATGCTTGTGCCCGGGCGGATTCACGACAACCAAGCAAAACGGTGGCTGCCGCGAGCGCGGCAAGTGATTTTCTGAACAGATAGTGCATAACAAAACAATGACTCTCCACGCCATCAATGCTCTTCATGACGCCAATCCACATGCCCGTCATAGGCCATGGTCTCGTTCACCAGCGCGAAGAGTTCGGGATCATATTCCTTAAGCAACTCACGTGTCGCAATCGGGTGCGGCGCGTCGTTCGGAGCGGCCTGCTGGCCCATGGCGTCAAAATAAGCGAGCACGCCCTCCGCCCAATATTCAGTGCGGTTATGGAGCGCAGGAGTGCCGCGCCATTTCTGGTTTTTCATGGCGGCCTCGTAAAGCTGCTTGAGCTTGTCATCGAACTGAACGTCCAGGCGTTTGACATGCAATTCGTATTGTTGCACATCGCGCCCGCGATTGTCCCAATTCGGATCAACTGGCCGCGCGCCGCAGACCTGATGAATCGCTTTGGCGAACTCGCGGATGACCTCACACGAGCCGACTCCGTTATTCTGAGGATTGGCCAACACATTTTCCTCGCCGACGACCATCAGTTTTTTATCCGCTGAATACTCCGCGAAACGAGCGTTGAGGTCGCTCTCGGTGCCGGACGCATTTTTGAACTCGGGCAGGTCGGCCAATTTTTCATTCCGGCCCAGCACCACGAGCTTCGCCCCATCGGCAATGAGTGCCTTGAGCAGGTCATGGCGGTAAGCAAACATTTTGCGGATGGTGTCATTGGCTTTGAGCATGGCCTGGTCACTGGCTCCGCGGCCGATCACCGTAAATTCGCGAGCCCATGTGAATTTGGTGTAATAGGGGTTAATTTTAAATTTTGGCGGGGGCGGCGTCACATTGGGCAATTTTTGCAACCAATGATAACGCCAGTCCTGCGCGGGGCTGAGATTGAACGTGGTGCGAACCAGCTCGTAACCGTCGGGATCATAATTTTTAAGCTGCTCGCGAGTGCCAATCGGGCCGTGGTTCCAGTTGTTGAGCCGATTATTGTCGAAATAAGACTGGCAAATTTCCGCCCAGTATTCGGCTTGGTTGGAGCCGGCATAGGCGTTCTTCCAGAGACCGTTCGTGACGGCGTGTTGAAAAGTCCCACTCAGGCGTTGCCGCCATTTGGAATCAATGCGGTTCATGGCCGCGTCGATCGTGTGACAGAATTCGTGAACACCGATGCTTTCATCGTCGTAACGATCGATAGGCAAACTAAGGAGATTTTCCTCGCCGAAGCTGGTCACCCCAAAGCCGCCGGTGCCGCGGACGCGTTCGTTGAGGTAGGCCGGATTGCGCGCGTTACGATACTCCGGCATGTCCGTGTAGACCTGATCTTTGCCGATAATAATCAGGCGCGTGCCATTCGTGACCATGGCCTGCAGGATGTCCGGCCGCCCCGCCAGGAGATGAGTGACAATGTCGTATGTCCGCTGCAAGGCCTTGTCGTCCACCTCGGCTGAGGCAGTGACCGGCATTCCTTTCACATCGATGAATTTCCGGTAGAACTTGCGCGCCGGCTCGCGGTCGGATTCGCGAATTTTTTGGAAGAAAGATTCGGGCGGTGGAATGACGCTCGGAGAGGTAAAGGCGGTTTCCGGGGTTTTGGCCAGTGGAGGTTGGCTGCGGCAACCAACAAGGATGCAGGCAATCAGGGCAGCCCTGACGAACTGTTCAAATGCTCTCATTCTTCGAACTCCGTGCTGCGATCACAAATCGCGGTTCGGGTCTCAGGAGTTTGTCAGGTCAAAATTATCAAGCTATCGGACGAGGTCAACAGAACCTTGCCAATGGCAGATTGGCAAGGTTCTGCTATGATCCAAAATATTTATAGCAAATTGAAGGAAGCGTGATTTATGGGAAATGACGAAGCACAGATTCGAAAGCTGGTGGATACGTGGATGCTGGCGACGAAAAACAACGACCTGGAAACGGTTTTGAAATTGATGGCGGACGATGTGGTTTTTATGGTTCCTGGCCAGGAACCCTTCGGGAAGGAACAATTCGCCGTGCTCTCAAAGAATATGGAAGGCTATCGCATCGATGGAACGAGCGAGGTGCAGGAGATCCAGGTGCTGGGAGATTGGGCATGGATGCGGAACCGGATTCGCGTCACGATCACCCAGTCGAGCGCCGCACCGATCAAAAGGTCAGGCTATACGCTAACGATTCTTAAGAAGAAACCAGATGGAGATTGGGTCATCACCCGGGACGCCAACCTCGTGACCGGTGAGACGCGAAAGTGAGTTTGGCGAGCGTCCAACGGACAATAAGCAAAGCGAAAGCGCTTGCTTGAAGGCCCCGTCTCCGTTTACGAACCTGCGGTGATTTTGCATTGGGTGCTAGAAGCATTGGCCGTGACCAGTGTGGTATTGCTGGCCTGGCAATGGCTGGTGGCGCTTCGATTTCCTCTGCACGAGCGGGAGGCGGAACCGGCATTCGTTCCCGGAGTCACACTGCTGAAACCGCTAAAAGGGGCGGACGAAACCACCGAGGAGTCACTGCGGAGCTGGTTCACCCAGGACTATTCGGGTGAAATGCAAATCCTTTTCGGGCTGGCTTCGGCGGACGACCCGGCGGCGGAAATTATAAAAAAGCTGCTGCGCGAATTTCCGAACACCGACGCGGAGTTGCGGGTATGCGGCCCCATCACTGGCGCGAATGCAAAAGTATCCAAATTGGCAGAACTGGAGCGACTGGCGAAACATGAGTTGCTGCTGATCAGTGATGCTGACGTGCGGGTGCCGGAGGATTTTCTGAGCAACGCGATTGTGCCGATGAGCGAGGAGGGAACTGGGCTGGTGAATTGTTTTTACACCCTGGCGAATCCTTCAACACCGGCCATGCGCTGGGAAGCCATCGCGATCAATGCAGACTTCTGGAGCCAGGTGTTGCAGTCCCAAAGCATTAAGCCGCTCGATTTTGCCCTGGGTGCGGTAATGCTAACTCGACGCGACCTGCTCGGGGAAATTGGCGGATTCGAATCGTTAAAGAACTGTTTGGCCGATGACTATCAGTTGGGGCATCGCATTGCCCGGAACGGGCACCAGATTCGGTTATGCAAGGTGGTGGTGGAATGCTGGTCGGCACCGATGAGCTGGGGTGAAGTTTGGAAACACCAACTTCGTTGGGCACGAACCATTCGGGTATGCCAACCCGTGGCTTATTTTTTCAGCGTTCTAAGTAATCCGACGTTTTGGCCACTGCTTTGGGTTTTAACCAAACCCACACGCGCGGTTTGGGTGAGCTGCGGCTGTTTTTGGTTATTCCGGGCATTTTGTGCCAGCCAACTTCAAAGCCGATTAACCGCGCGAAAAGTTCCGGTGCTCAATGTAATGATGATATGGCTCAAGGACCTACTTCAACTGGCACTATGGTTTTGCGCCTTTGCGGGGAATACGGTCGAGTGGCGAGGACAACGAATGCGGTTGCGGCGGGATGGCAGCATTGAGGAATTAACAAGGGCTGGGAGATAAATCAGGGAGCTTTTTTGGAATTTCCGAGGAGGACGATTAGAAAATTAAATTTTGACTGTTTGCTGAGTTTAAGTTACAAAAGCGCTCACAAGGACCCAAGGAAAGTGTCGTGTCCTGATGTATGAACGGCCAAAAATTAGTTCTATTGGCGGAAGACAGCCGGGATGACGCGTTTTTTCTACGCCGGGCATTCTTATCAGCCGGTATTACCTGTTCCGTGGTTGACGTTCGAAATGGCCAGCAGGCGATCAATTATTTAAGCGGAAACAATCTCTTCGAGGATCGGTGTGCCTTTCCCATGCCGAACCTCGTGATCGTAGACTTGAAGATGCCGCTCGTAGACGGCTTTGAAGTGCTGGCCTGGGTTCAAGCCCAACCCGCCCTGAAGTCACTGCCGGTCATCGTGCTGTCATCCTCGAATCTGCAAATCGATAAAGAAAAGGCTCGGGCATTGGGAGCCCTGGAATACCTGGTGAAGCCGAACAATCCCGCGGAACTGGTTCAGGTAGTAGAGCAACTCAAGCAGAAATGGCTCACGCCGGCTCATCGGTAGCAGTTGAGTCCGCGCCGAGTGACTACGAGGAGAGCTGAGGTAATTTCCCCAAGGGAATAACTCCAAGGAAATAGCGCACCCGTTGCTAGGGAAACAGACCCCTAGCGCCTACCCTATAGCGGTCGATAATGGACGGCATGGAGGTGAGTGATTCAATTTCGCAAGGGGCATGCTATTGCCGTTTAGGGGAGAATTTTGGAATTCACCGAGTGTTAGGCCCATCGCAAATGGGTTTACTGGCACTGGCATTGTCCATGTGCCTGGGCCGTGCGAGCAGTGTTACCCTCGCATGGGATGCCGTCACGAACAGCTCGATAGCCGGTTATGTCTTGTACACGGGCGAGACCAGCCGGGTTTATTCCGCGAGTTTGGATGTACACAACGCGACACAAACAACCGTCAGCAATTTAAGCGTCGGCTCGACTTACTTTTTTGCCGTTACGGCATACGACACGAATAACCTGGAAAGTGATTATTCGGCGGAAGTTTCCTATACGGTAAGCGCCGGAAATGCCAACCCACCGGTGATCACGCTCACCTCTCCCGGCAATGGAACGACTTTTGTGTCACCGACCAATGTGCTGCTCTCAGCCAGTGTGATTACCAATGGGCACAGCGCAACGAAGGTTCAATTTGTGGGAAATGGGAGTGTGCTGGGCGAGAGTATGGCGGCTCCTTATTCCCTGACGTGGTCCAACCCGACTCCAGGCAATTACGCAATCAGCGCGCTGCTCTTTTACGACGGCAGCAACACGCTTAGCTCCGCGGTAGCGAATGTGACCGTCAATGCCGCAGCGCCTCCGGGCGGGGGTTTACCTGCGCCTTGGCAGAGCAAGGACGTGGGCCGTCCTTCCATAGCGGGAAGCGCAGACACTACGAACGGACTTTATTATGTGGCTGGTGCGGGAAACATCAACAGCACGGCGGATAACTTTCAGTTCGTTTACCAACCATTGACCGGAGATGGGCAAGTCACCGCCCAAATAAATTCCGTGGAGAATGCCGGACCTGGTAACGGGGTGGGGGTGATGATTCGCGAGACGCTGGCCAGCAATTCGAAACAAGTGTTCATGGGTATATCCGGTTCGAGCACATTCCGCTGGCGGCGGCGGGCCTTAACGGGGGGAAGCACGGGAGCAAGCAGTTTTGGAACGGGAGTGCCTCCGAATGCCTGGGTCCGATTGACCAGGAGCGGCAGCACTTTTTCCGGCTCTTATTCGATAGATGGAGTCAACTGGACTGAGGCAACTTCACGGAGCTTTATTATGGCTTCCAATATTTATGTGGGCCTCGCCGTGGCATCCGGTAGTTCGAATGTGCTCAATCACGCGACAATCCAAAGTGTGAACGTGGTGCCGTAAAAGGAGGCGTCGAGAAGGTGTTAAATTTATGAGAACTGGTGCTTTTAAGTATTCGAGTTTAGGGCTCGCCCTGTTGGCATTCGTTTTTTTGACAATCCAATTCGGAGTGCACAAAGCGCCCGCGACCGATGGTTCAAGTGCGAGTCAGAACGAACCGAACACGCGAAACTCAGTTACATCTCGCAGAACAGTTAATGCAAGTGCTACCGAAAATGCGACCCTTGCCGTCTCGAATGACACGGACGAAACACCGGACTCAGACCAAAGTGACGAGGACATGGAGAATGCCCTCGGCAAAATTGATCCAAACGAATTGCTGAGAAGAGCCACCGAACTGGCCAACGATGACAAGGCGAGTGAGCAACGCCAACTGATGCTGGCACAATGGGCGGCAAGGGATCCCGCCGATGCAGCGAGGAGAACGGCTCAAATCGAACCTGAGCGCCTGCGAGAAGAAGCCATGCAGCAAGTGGCCATTGCCTGGGCAAATCGAGACCCCCGGCAGGCAATGGAATGGTTGGACCAGTTGCCTGCAGGCGAAACGAGGGAAACGGCTCTGCGAACGGCCGCTTACGAAGCTGCCCGGAATGAGCCGCTACCGGCCCTGGGAATTGCGGCCACCATGGAGCCCGGCTCAGAGCGAAGCGAGGTGCTAGCGCATGTGGTTGAGCAATGGGCTGGAGTCGATGCACAGGCGGCAGCGGCATGGGTGATGCAGGTAACTGAAGAACCGTTGCGCGAACAATTATTGCGAGCAGTAGCCACGACCTCAGCCGAGGGAAATGGGGCATCGGCCGCAAACTTTGTTGCGGAAACGATGAAGCCAGGTCCGGAACAGGATTTGGCGGCAGTAGCCGTGGCCCAACGGTGGGCGGAACATTCTGTCGAGGACGCGCGGGCGTGGGTGCGTCAGTTTCCTTCAGCCACCTTACGTGAGGCCGCAGAGGAAAGCCTTCGTTCGCTTTCCAACTGAGACGCATCAAATCGACACTTCGGTAATAAATCGGTAACATGGCCGCGATAGATTGCGGTCATGAAGACTTACAGCCGGCAGACAACTTCGAGGCTATTCCAGTCATGGGCGGCAGGGGCGGTTTTGGCGCTGCTTGTCGCGGCCAGCACTTCGCAGGCGGAACCGGCGGCGGTTTTGCTGGAACGAGGAATTTACAACGAGGAGACGAAGGGTGACCTCGCAGCGGCAACGCAAATTTACCAGGAGATCATCGACGACCCCACCGCCGAGCGCAGCCTGGCGGCACAGGCGCAATTGCGCCTTGGTTTGTGCGAACTGAAGCTGGGGAACAAACCACTGGCGATTGCGGCGCTGGAGCGATTGACCGACCGCTTTCCCGACAAAGACAAGCTGCTGGCTATTGTGGGAAATCAGCTCCCGGAATTGCTCGAGGAGATGGTAAAGCACATTGAGCAAAATTATATTCGCGAGGTTGATCGCAGCGAATTGATGCAGACCGCGATTAGCGCGATTGTAGGGAAGTTGGACGCGACTGGAGGGATTTTGCGCACGAACGACCTGGCTTTTCTAGGCACAAACGAAGTGGCCGAGATGACGATGGGGCTGGAGCAGAAACTGGCCGGTATTGGCGCGCAGTTGAGATTTGATAAAGAGCATGGCGCTCTGATGGTGGATACCCCCCTGCCGAACTCGCCCGCAATAAGAGGCGGATTGGCCGCGGGCGACCGGATTTTAACGGTAGATGGCAAAGAGCTTCCGAGCGAGAAAACCCTGGAAATTGCGGTTTCATGGTTGAGAGGAAGACCCGGCACGGACGTGACGCTGGAGGTCAAACATGCGAATGCGGACACCACCACGGAGTTGAAATTGACGCGTGATACGGTGCGACTGCCCAGTGTTTTGGGAGATCACTATAAGCCCGACCAAAACTGGGACTGTATGCTCGATGAGAACCAGAAGGTTGGGTACCTGCGATTAACCGCGGTAGGCCAATTGAGTGCGGAGGAAATGGAGAATGCGTTAAAGGAACTGACGAGCCGTGGCATGAGGAGCTTGATTCTGGACCTGAGAGGGTCACCGGGTGGTTTGTTGGATGGCGCCGTGTCCATAGCGGATTTATTTGTCGAGCACGGACGCATTGTGACCTTCAAGAGCCGCGACCATGAACAAGGCTATGACGCGAAGGCGGAGGGAACTTATCTGAATTTTCCCATGGTGGTGCTGGTGAATCGCCACACCGCCTCGGCCGCCGAAATTATTGCGGCGTGCCTGCAGGACCATGAACGCGCGACCATCATCGGTGAGCGGACCTTTGGCCAGGCCGTGGTGAAGAGCCTGATCCCGCTCAAAGGAGGGATTGGCGCATTGAAGCTGCCCACCGGCGCTTATTATCGGCCGAGCGGAAAAAACATGAATCGGTATCCCGGATTAACCGAAGCCGATGATTGGGGAGTGACACCGACGTTGGAGGTTTCACTAAGCGAAGAGGAATTCAAAGATTTCGAGAAATATCAGAATTCCAAATATGTGATCGGCCAGCCAGCCGCAGGCAAGGGAGGATTTCAGGACAGGCAATTGCAAAAGGCGGTGGAGTATTTAAACGGTAATACAAAGTAATGGCCGTGAGAGCATTCGTCCGAACATTCAAGCGAGCCAGAGAAAGTGATGTTTGGCCCACCGCCATTTTATTGCTGGCTGTGCTGGTGCCCGCGCTTTGTTTGTTGTGGTTTATGAATGCCGCGATTCATAACGAACGGCTGGCTGCACAACAGAGATTGGCGGAAGCCTACCGCGGGCAACTCGCCGCATCGCGAGAGGGGGTGGACCGGTATTTGGAGGCGACAGCAGAGTTATTGGACAAAGTCGGCAATGCCGCTTCCGCGCCGGGTGCATTTGAGAATTGTATTCGGCTGGGCAGAGTGGAGAGCGGATTGATCTTCGGGACCAACGGGGAGCTGCTCTATCCCAGTGTTCCAAAAGCCTTGAAGCGCATCGGTGAGCCCACTCCGGCGTGGCTGGAGGCAGAGCGCCAGGAAAACTTTGAGAAGGATTACAAAGGGGCAGCGCAAAAGTATGCCAGCATCGCTGAGACTTCCACGAACACGACGACCGCAGCGCGGGCCTTGCAAGCTGAGATTCGCTGCCTTGCCCGAGCACAAGATTACGAAGCGGCGAAGCGCGTTTTTTCCGGGCAGCTCAACCATGCGCGGTTCGAAGGGGCGCTTGATTTGCAAGGCCGTTCGATCATTGCCAACGCGGAGTTGATGGCTCTCGAGCTAACGCCAAACCGCGAGTCGGAGGAGTTTAAATCCAGGGTGCGAAATCTCGGGGCTCGGCTGGAGCGATATGACGGGTCGACCCTGGCCTCTCCGCAGCGCCGGTTTCTGATGACGGAATTGAATCGACTGGCGCCCTGGGCAGTGGCTTCACAATTCGTGGACGCGGAGGAGTTGGCGGCAGCGGTCTGGGCCACTGAAAACCGGGCGAGAGCCAACGCACAAGCGGTCGAGCCCTTGATGCTTCGAGGTGTCTGGGGCGTGCCTTCGGCGAATCACGGGGTGTTGGGCTTGATTAAGACCGAACACCTCATGCAACAACTTGAGAAGGCAGCCACGCTGGACAATCTTCCGCAGGACACCCAACTGCGTCTGATTCCGCCGGGTTCTCCCAGCGAGAATGCCTTCGTCTCACTGCCGTTGGGAAAACGACTTCCGGGCTGGCAATTAGCGTTGAACCTAGCAGAGGAAAATCCATTTTTTGCCGCGGCTCGCCGGCAAAAGCAGATGTATTTGTGGACGGGAGTTCTGACCCTCGCGGCAGTGGTCATTCTCAGTTTATTGGCGGTGCGGATGATGCGACAGCAACTCGCGTTGACCCGCATGAAGAACGACCTGGTCTCGACGGTCTCTCACGAATTACGCACGCCCCTGGCAGCCATGCGAGTGTTGGTGGACACACTGCTGCAAGGGGAGAAACCAGGCGCGCAACAAACCCAGGAATATTTGCAACTGATCAGCAAAGAGAATGAAAAGTTAAGCCGCATCGTGCAGAACTTTTTGACCTTCTCGCGAATGGAGCGGCAAAAACACACGTTCGCTTTTGATTTCGTGCCGGCGGCGGAGATCGTGGATGCGGCGGCGTGGGCATTGAGGGAGCGCTATGATTTACAAAACTGCCGGCTGGAAGTGCTGAAGGATTCCGGGCCAGCGGGGATTACTGCGGATGCAGATGCCCTGACCACGGCCTTAACGAACCTGCTGGATAACGCCTACAAGTACACACCGGAAATCAAACATATCAGACTGCGCACGTGGGCGGAGAATGGGAACGTGCTTTTTTCGGTGGAGGACAACGGTGATGGAATTGACCGAGACGACGTGGAGCGGGTGTTTGAGCAGTTTTACCAGGGAGAAAAAGGTTTGGCGCGGCAGACGGGAGGGTGCGGGTTGGGTTTAAGCATCGTGAAATTTATCGTGGCGGCGCACGGAGGAACGGTCTGGGCGGAGGAGCGCCGCACGGCGGGCAGCAAGTTCATTATTTCGCTACCCGCCACGGCCCGCTACGAGCAGCGAGACGAAGAAGCCATCGCCTGATGACCCAATCCGTTCTCATCATTGAAGACGATTCAACGCTGTTGCGGGCGCTAAAGGACAACTTTGAAGCGGAGCAGTATCAGGTGCAAACGTGCCGCGACGGCCGCCAGGGTCTCTCGATGGCACTCACCCGAACACCGGATTTGCTGTTGCTGGATCTCATGCTGCCAGGAGTGAATGGTTACGAGATTTGCCGCTCGGTGCGGGCGCAGCATCTGGAAATTCCGATCATCATGCTTACCGCGAAAGGCCAGGAGGAGGATATCATTCGCGGATTGGAGTTGGGAGCGGATGATTATGTAACCAAGCCTTTCAGCGTGCGCGAATTGCTGGCCAGAGCGAAAGCGTTTTTAAGGCGCCGGCAGCAGACGGCGGAAAAACGTTTGCAGTTTGGCAAATGTGAATTGGATTTCGTTGGTCGAAAAGTTTTTCGGGATGGGGAAGAGCTCACGTTAACCGCCAAGGAACTGAAATTGCTGGAATTCTTTGCTCGCCGTTGCGGCAAGGCGCTGACCCGCGACCAGATTCTGGACGGCGTGTGGGGCGACGAGATTATGGTGAATGATCGGAGTGTCGACCGTTGCGTGACGACCTTGCGGGCAAAGATAGAACCGGAGCCACATCGACCCGTTCATATTCGGACCATCCGCGATGTCGGCTATCGATTTGAATGCGCCTGAACTGGTCACACCGGGGATGCATTTGGCACCGGATGAATAGCGTGTCGTCACATAATTCTGTTCAGCAGTGCATGCCCAAACCATTGTGGCAGTGAAACATGTACGACCTTTGGCAACTTGAAAAAGAAGAAACCGCGGTCCAGGTGCAAGTTTCAGCGGCGGTCGCTGAGTGCACACCGCATGATTTAGGAACTGCGCGCGCGCGTCGTGGAGTGCGCCCGAGTTCAAAGCTGGCGCGGCCACCGCGCAGGCCCAAAGTACGAACGGCGCTGAATGAGCGAATCTGCTTTTTGCCCATTTGGTCACCGGCGGCGAATTTAATTTTGGAGGGCAAGCAACGGATAGAATTCCGCAGAATGCCTCCGGCGCTGCGAACTCCTTTCGCCGCCATCCTCTATGATCCGGCGGAGCAAGCCATTCGAGCCGTCCTGAAAGTAAAGACCGTCCTGCGCGGGCCAGCCGCGACTCTGGTCGAGAAGGCGCAAGCCCTCGAGGAACGGCGCGGCCAATCGCGGGAGCGAATCATGGCTTACCTGGATTCGGCCCCGAACCCGGGGGCACTCATCATTGAGAAAGTGATTCGCGTCGGGCCATTTCGGCTTTCAGAAATCAAAAAACTCGTGAGTGGCTTTGTGGTGCCGCAGAAATTCGCATACGTCACTCGTGATTCGATCTTATGTTCCCTCGTCAGTGATGCCTTAAGAGAAATCGGCGTGCGCTAAAAGGTGGTCTGCACCAGGAAGAGTTCGTAGCTCGAGTTGGCGATGCGATAGTTCGGTTGAATCCAGGCGGTGTCTCGCACTAATCCCATAAAGCTCAACTCATTTCCGGAAATCGCCATGGCCGGGTAGATGAGCTGGCCCTGGAGCGCATCGGTTTGGGAATAGATAGTGCGGATAACCCACTGGCTGCCGTTGAAATAGGCGTGCCGAAGGTTGCCGGCATATTCATTCTGTCCAGTGGTCGCGAAATGCTCGGCGGCATCATCGCAGAAGGCGATATTTGGCCGGCCCAGCGAATCAAAGCGGAGGTATGGCGCAAAACCGGAGCCTTTATCGCCATCTCCAGCAAGATAGCCTGCCGAAGTGGACGTGACGAGTTGTTGTGACCAGCCCGAAGCATCGCGGTGGTAATAATTCAGGAGGCAGAACAAAGACGAACCCGTAGGAAAACGCTCATTGTACCACGCGGCGATGGCTGGCTGATTATCCGGGCCGATCGCAATGCTGGCACCCGCCCCAGCGTCACCCGAACCATCCGCAACGTCTGCGATCTTTTCGGTCGTCCAGGAGCCACCGCGATTAGAGGCGTAGTAAAGGGCATCGTAAGGTCGGGCATATCCTTCAGGAGTGCGTCCAATGACGAATTCAGGACAAAACGTGAGGTGAGCGCGGTTGGAGGAATCAACGGCCATGGAGAACCAGCGTGGGGCGTAGGATTGTTTCAGGAAACCGCGAGGGTCGCCGGCTAAGTTAGTGACCACAGTCCATTGCCATGTGCCGCCAAGGTTCGAGCCATACCAAAGCGGCGGTGAGGGCTGGGCCGGGATCATCGCGAAATGCAGGGTGTCATTCGGACCGATGGCTGCACTGAAGAGGCTGAAAGAGGAGCCGACGCCTGCGAGGGAGATCGGAGTGCTGGCCAGGAATGTGCCATTCGCCTGTTGCACATAATGGGAGATGGAGGCGCCGCTAACGAGCAGCACATGGGCTCGTGATTGCGAATCAAAAAGGAGCGAGGCGTGCGGCTGGAAACGATATTCTTCGGTGATGCCTGGAGTGTAAACTTTGCCGAAGGCGCCCAGGACGTTCTCTGTCCATGAGGAGCCGACCTTTTCTCGGTAAACGAGGTTTAGCCCGTTCCAAACAATGAGGCCGAGTTTTCCATCCGGCGCATATTGCAGCGTGTTGAAACCTTCGCTGGGCATGAAGACGCTGTTGGTGGCGAGCGAGAGATTGGAAAGCGCCGGAGCCAGGGGCCGCAAACGATAGAACCGCTGTGGAAGGCTGAGGGATTGGTTATCCGTAAAAGTAAAACCAAGCGTGGATAAGGCATTGGTTTTGATGGCCACCCAATTGACCAGGTTCGAACTCGCCTCAATGATTGTTGGCCCGGTCGTCGGCTGGACGGAGAAAGTGAATGGCCGATTTGCGAGTGGTTGCAGGACGACCGCCGCAGGGGCAGAAGCAGCCAAAATCGAGAATAATGAACAGAGTTTTAGCAGTTTACGTATATGCATGATTCGGGAACAAAGGAATCCGTCCTTGTTGCAATTGAATGAGTTACCCTCGCGTACTCCGGGCAGTAGGTCAAATGCCCAGGGCCAAAAAAAGCCCAGGTTTTTCCTTGAGGACGGCAACTGACGCTGGAACCGGCCGACCCTCTTAGGTAACCTATGGATTGCCGTCTTCCGAGAGGAACGTTACTGGATGCTCCTTGCAACAGATTTGCATATACACGGCTCGCGCCGCACACTCACTGCTCCCGGTGAGTTCCACATAAAGCCTTACTAATTCTTGTTCGTGTGCTGACCACATAGCTAGGCCTTCTTTCACGCTGTCGTTACTTTCTCTTGCGATCTCGGGCGCCTGGCTCTCCATCTTGCCTGTGCGTTTCGTAATCGCACGTGTTGCCTTGCTCCAACCAAAAAGATCTCCTGTTAGCCTTGCTGTCGGCGGCAGAGCCCCTGCCGCCGGCCAACCGTATCTCTATTGAATTTGCAGTCGATAAAACCGCTTGCTCGCGGTCATCGCGTCGCTCACGGTTCGTGCGGCGCCGTTGCCGCTCACCGCGCTCCCCAGATTGGTCCAACTCGCATCACTCAGCTCAGTCTTGAACTGAACCTGGTAACTAACCCCTGTTTCCGTGGCAAACGTCAGCACCATAGTTCCACCAACAATCGCGCCTTGCAGCGAAACCGGCTTCGCGATGGGAACCAGCATCAGGAAATTAGCGTTCACTTCCGTGTTCGCTTCCGGTCCCGCGCTCGTCAAACGCAGCGTCGTAGCCGTCCCATCCAACGCCAACTCAACCGGGTTGCCGGAACCATCCTTCAGCAACACCCAGGCGTAATTTCCCCATCCGCGCGAATCCACGGAGAATGAACCAATATCCATCGTCGTCTGCGTGTCCGTTCCTACGCCGCTGGTTACCTTCGAGAGTGTCGGGGCCGCATTTGTACCGGTTCCGCGTGAGAACCGGCCGTAAACGTAATATCTGCCCTGCGGGAAATTCCTCGTGTAGTTTACCCATTCACCCGCCGTGAACCAGCCCAGGTTATAATCGTTCGTGCCCGCAAATCGCACCCGCCCAATGTCTCCGCTCGCATCTGTTCCCATCGGGTCCGAGGTCCGATACGCCATTTGCGGGCTGTTCACAAACAATTCGTGGTAGTCCACTTCCAGAATTCCACTCAAGCCGTAGTAACTGTCCACTTCGGGATTGTCGATGAACCGGCCTCCCTCGTAGTCATAATCCTCCGCCTCCCAGGCATACAAACTGGGACTGAAGGTATCAAAATGCACGGTGGTGCTCGCCGTGACTCCGTTCCCGTTCGTCACGGTTATCAACGCCGTGTAATCCGCCACATTCGGTTGCAACCCCACGTAACTCACCGTCTTGCTGTTTGCTGTCCCCGTGCTCGCCAACTTTGAGCTCACATCCGTCCCGTTGATCACCAGCCCAATGCTTCCATCCGCAATCGGCGCCGCGGTCGAACTGACCGTAAACCGGAATGTGTCCGTCGCCTGCAGCAGCGCCCCTCCGTCTGGAGATATTGCGCTAATAACCGGCCGAGTCGTATCCGCCGCAACAAGCATCAGGAAATTCAAATCTCCTCCCCCGCCCGTCGTCACTCGCAGGGTGTTGGTTCCACTCAAACTCACCGCCGCTAAATTTCCATTCGCGTCTGTCAATGGAACGTACTGGAAGCTCGACCATGATGTTCCAGAAAAAGAGAACGCTCCGAGATTAGTCACCGTTTGCGCCGCTTCACCCCAGCCGCTCGTCACCTTTCCCAGGTTTAGTGTGGCCGCACCTGCTCCCCCCGCCAGGCGCGCGTAGATATTGTAGGTGCCCGCGGGATAATTCCGCGTATAATTCAGCCATTCCCCCGTATAGAACCAGCCCACCTTGTAATCATTCACTGCCGCATTAACTGCTTTAGCATCGATAAATTTCTGCCGGGCAATATCTCCGGATAACGCCGTGGCCATCTGGTCTGACGTGCGGAAAACGTGGTCTCCGTCATGGCTCGTATCGTTCAAGTCAATGTCCTGATATCCGAACTGCCCAAAATAACTGTTCGGATCCCATTCCGATGTAAGGCTCGGGTTGTTAAGATATTGTCCACCATTGAAATCGTAGTCCTCTCCCTCAAACAGAAAAACTGGACTCCAGGTATCAAATGCAAACGAAGTCGCGGTAACCAATCCAAGGGTATCCGTTACCTGAATGCCCACCGTATACAACTGGTTCGTTTTCAACCCATGATAACTCACCGTCTTGCTGCTCGCCGTCCCGGCAATAGTTAGGTCCGCGGAAATATTCGCTCCATTCAATGTGACCTGAATGTCTGCATTCTGGATCGTCGTCCCGCTGGCGGAACTCGCCGTAAAACTCAATCCATTGGCCGCTTTAGCCAACAAAAGCGCCCCCGGAGAAATATTACTGACCGTAGGCGCCACTGGACCGGAAGTTTGATTCAAGACCATATCATCCACTAACAGCGCTCCGCCGCCGTGCCATTGGGATTGCTTCAACACGATCTGATAACGAGCCTTCACGGTGCCCGTCGGTGCTACCAGCGAGGTTACCGTGTTCGTTGGCAATCCCATTGCAATGTCACATTCGTTGGTTACCGGCATCGCAAACCAGGAATCTTCCAGCCACGCTCCGTCGAATACCGCTGATTGATACAGCGCCAGAACATTTCCTCCCGCATCGCGAAAACTAACCTCCAGCCAGCACGTATTGCCGTCATCCGCCGCGGCACCTCCGCCGTAAGTGCCGTTAATTTTGTCGGTCGCTTTCGTGTAAAACCAACCCGCCGCTGTAAACACACTCGTGGGCAGGCACGCCACATCCTGGTACATCCCACTGAAATTGGGGTCACCATTCCAGCCCGCGTATACCTTGAATGAATTATTTCCCGTAACCGTCGGGTCCGGCAAACTTGCCAGGGCATACGAATACCAACCTTCCTGTCCCGTCCGGCCGTAACAGGTCCAGCCGCCTTCCAACCCGGACTCCATGCCCGCATTCGCCAGCACATTTCCCGCGCGAACTTCCACCGCGGATATTAACACCATCAAGACTGCGGCAATAGACCTAAGCTTTGAGTCAAATAACGTGTGTGATAGACGACGAAACATTTTCTCTGGTTGGATCATAGTATTTCCTGGGGCATTGGATTCATCTCCCCGCTGGCCTGACGTTTTGCGAGTGATAACTGGCCACTTGGGGAACAAGCTGCATCCATGCTGACATGATCTCCCTCCTCCGCCTCGGCTGCTACACGATTATTGCAAATGTTCTTTCCTCAATTGTCCGTCCTTAACGTTTTTTGTTCCTTACGGAATAGCCTATGGTTTGTGCCAGTAGCTGCTTAAAAAATGAGCGTCACCTGGCACTTGGTACCAGCGGTTTTCCTCCTCCGTCTTTCCGCAAAAAACGGTTCGTCTTCGCCAAATTCCGACGAGCATATCGAGCGCTTCTGGTCGTCTATTAAAGCAGGGCACTTCGAGTGAAGTATGAAAGCGTGTCCAACATCAGTTTGGCAGCATCCCGTTTGGCAGGAGGATCAACGCACCTGGGCCGACGATTCCCACTCCGCGGAGAAGTTCGCCAATAACCTGGATCCTGGCGATGCCTCTTTGAAGCTGCGCTGCCCCGCTGGCGTCACCGGTTGTTGTGGCGTTTTCAAACGCCGGTCTCCCTACGCTGTTTTTCCCACGCCTCGCTCGCAATCGAATCGCAAACAAATCCAATCCTCAAAAAGAAAGTGACCATATGAAAATTAAACCTGCATTCAAATCCGGCGGCGTTCTCATGGAACTGCGTCCTGCAGAATCTCAGATACCGGCGCAATCACTGGCGGCCGCGCCCGTGTTCGAATTAAAAAAGATCCTTGTCCCAGTGGATTTTTCCGCTTGCTCCCAAAAAGCCCTCCAGTACGCCATCCCCTTCGCCAGGCAATTCGGCGCCGAATTGGTGCTCCTCCACGTTGTCGAACCATACCCGGTCGTCCCACAGATGGATTCCTACGACTTTGAGACCATCCACGACAACCGCGACGAACTCGAGGCACTCCGAAAAGCCATTCCTGAGGCTATCCATTCCGTAGCCGAACTTCGCAAAGGCATGCCTCACCTCGAAATCACTACCGCCGCTCGCGAACTCGGCGTCGATCTCATCATTATCTCCACTCACGGCCGCAAGGGCCTGAGCCGTAAAGTATTTGGCAGCACCACGGAAAGAGTAGTCCGCTTTGCCCCTTGTCCCCTCCTCATCGTTCGCGAATGCGAACGCGATTTTGTTTCGCCAACTCAAGTCCTGTTCCCCCAAACAAAATGACCAACAGCCTCTATCCTGGGGCAAGCACTTTGATTCCGGCCAATGCCGGATTGCAAAATCTCATCGAGGCGCATCCGTTCCTGGCAGGTCTTAGCCAGGAGCATCGACGAATCTTCCACGATTGCGCCTCTGTCCGCCGCTTCGCCTCCGAACAGGTGGTCTTCCATGAAGGCGCAGAAGCTGACCACTTTTATCTTATCGCTACCGGTCGCGTCACCCTCAACACGTTCGTGCCTGGCCACGGGATGGTCAGCGTTCAGGATCTCGGCCCTGGCGCTGCCCTCGGGTGGTCCTGGCTCTTTCCTCCTTACGTTTGGCATTTCACCGCCAGTACTCGTGAGCCAACCGAAGTGATTTCCCTCGATGCCCGCGCATTGCGCGCCAAGGCTGCCGAAGACCCGGAGTTCCACAGTGAACTTTTCAGCAGAATCGCCGAATCGCTCTATCAACGCTTCTTGGCTACGCGGGCGCAGTTGCTCGAACTCGAGCGTGGCAGTCTCGTCACGACCGGTCGAAAGATCGCTGGCAGCGCGAGTCAAATTGAAAACCCCAGCGGGGTGACAGAAATTAGCCCAGGGTCAGGACGTCCGCTCCTGGGCATAAATCACCTTTCGTGAATTCGTCCGCCGCCTGCTGGATTGACTGCGCCCCATGCCTCCTCATTCCACCTTGTGCATTCTGCAGTTGGTCTCATTTTGGATTCTGCAATCTGCAATCTGCAGTTGGTCCATATTCATCAGTCTGGGATTCCGCATTCTACAATCTGCGTTTAACTAGGTGCTCCATCACTAGCCGAAGGGTTTGGGTCATTCTACATTTTGCAATCTGCAATCTGCATTTAAAAGGTCCGCCACCCTGGGTTAAATCCACAAAAAATAATTTCCCTTCTCCCCGCGAGCCAGCATTAAAGGGTGAGGGGTTCCTCTTTCATCAGCCTGCAGCTACCATCGTCATTTTGGCTTCTGCACTGCCAGCTTGGTTAGGGACGTCGCGGCGCGAAGACAATGACGCGGTAAGCGCACTCGTCAGGATCTCTCTCAATTCCTCCATTCCCGGTACGCGACCCTGCACCTGCACGACCCCGTGCACCGCCAGCGCCGGCAACGCCGTTACGCCAAGACCGACCATATGCTCCAGGTTCGTTACCTTTTCGAGTTCGTAATCGAGGCCAAGTGACTGCGCGGCTTCTTCCGCGGCCTTCGTCAACGCACTGGAACTCGAACAATTTGTTCCCACAATTTGGATTTTCATACGACCTTCCCATTCTTTTGCTCTTCCATGGCGCCGCCGTTCTTAGTGTTGGCGACGCTCCACGTGCGATAGGCTCCGCTCAAATTCCGTACGTGAAAACCGTGCTGCGATAAAATGCGGCAAGCGAAATAAGACCGCTGACCAGTCTGGCAATGAACTACAATCTCGCTCTGGCGCGGCAGTTCATCCATCCGCCCTCGAAGCTCGTCCAGTGGAATGTGAATGGCCCCGGGAATAAACCCTTTGGCGCGTTCCTCAAGGCGGCGCACATCCAGCACCGTAACGCCGTTCTGCCCACCCGCCGCCTCCGCCGGTTCGGCCACCCTTTCTGAAATATCTTCGGGCCCACGCACTTCATTCCATTGTGCAACCTCGACGTCCCCGGCGATGACGTTCTCGGCCGCCATTCCCGCGAGGTTCACCGCGTCTTTAGCCGAACCATACGGCGGCGCATAAGCCAGCTCCAAATCAGCCAGATCGTGCACGCTCATCCCGGCCTGCAGCGCCGTGGCTAACACATCTATTCGCTTGTCCACCCCGTCGTGGCCCACCGCCTGCGCGCCCTGCAATTTGCCTGTGTCCGGCGCAAACAGTATTTTCAGCGCGATCGGCTCGGAACCGGGATAGTACCCGGCATGCGACCCTGGATGCAGGTGCAGGGCTTGATAGGGAATGCCCGCCTTGCGCAACACCTTCTCACTGGCGCCAGTGCAGGCCACCGTCAGGTTGAAAAGCCTAAGAATCGCAGTCCCGTAAGTTCCTTCATATCGCCTCGACCGGCCCAGGATGTTATCCGCCGCAATGCGCCCTTGCCGATTCGCCGGACCAGCCAGTGGAATCAGCGCCCACTGACGCGTCACCGCGTCTCGGACCTCAATCGCGTCGCCCACCGCCCAGATGTCCGGGTCGCTCGTCTGCAAGTGCTCGTTCACCCGGATCCCGCCGCGCTCCCCTATCACCAACCCCGCCGCCTTTGCGAGACCGATTTCGGGTTTCACTCCTAACCCCAGGATGACCGAATCAGCGGGAAGACGCTTCCCGCTTTTCAACACCACGATGGATGCGCGAGCCGGTTCCTTCGCGCTGGGCATTTCAAAAGCAACTACCGGGTCGCCGAGATGCAAAGCCACTTTGTTGGCTCGCAGTTCCTGGTGCAGCCAGGCAGCCATTTCTGGATCGAGCGGCGCCATGACCAGAGAAAACGCTTCAATCAGGCTCACTTCCAACCCGCGCCGGCGCAGTTGCTCAGCCATCTCCAAACCGATGTAGCCACCGCCGACCACCACCGCACGGCAACGGTCGCAGCCCTTTGACCAGGCCATGATCTTTTCCACATCGGGAATGTTGCGAACCACGAAATGGTTTGGCCGGTCAATGCCCGGTATTGGTGGTCGCAACGGTGCTGCTCCCGTGGACAGAATCAGCGCGTCATAAGTTTCTTCGTACTCGTGCCCGGTTTCCAGGTTCCGCACTCTCACTCGCCGCGTTCCTCGCTCAATCCCCATGACTTCCGTATTCACTCTCACGTCCAGATTAAATCGTGCTTTCAGGCTTTGCGGCGTTTGCACTACCAAATCTTCCTGGGCCGCAATCTCTCCACCCACAAAGTAAGGCAGCCCGCAGTTGGCGAACGAAACGTATGGCCCCCGCTCGAACATGATGATCTCGCACTGCTCGCAAAGGCGCCGTGCCCGCGCCGCCGCGCTCGCCCCGCCTGCTACCCCGCCCACGATCACAATTCTCTTTTTCATAAACCCTTGCTCAGCCTCCGCCGCAACTCGAACCCTTCCCGTCGGTTTTGCGGATTTGGTTCCAGGGCATGCGTGCCAGCACCATTGCCATCCCGCATTTGTTGGAAATGCCCGCGAACATCAAACCCCCACCCACAAAGGCGGGCAGCGCGAGGATTGCTGGATGCACCACTGCGCCGAGCACCGTTCCCAACAGCACGAGCGCCCCAGCCACTATCCTTACCTGCCGTTCCAGGCTCATGACCTCCGCTCCCGTTCGCTCAACCGGCAAACCAGCTTCCAGCCATCTGGAGATGCCCCCTTCCACCAGCACACACCCAGTCACTCCGGCTGCCTCCAATTGCCTTACTGCCTTTTGCGCCCGCGCTCCCGATTGGCAAATGACATAAACTTTATCCGGTGAATCTGCCGCGTAGCGGGCCAGCTCGACTGGTTTGAATGTCTCGAGCGGCTTGAGGATGGCCTGTCGCACATGCGCGGCTGCAAATTCCGCGGGAGTCCGCACGTCCAGCAAACACACGTTTTCTCCAGCCTCGATTTCTTTCTGCAGCGCCTCTGGCGAGATGGATGTCATATGGTTCTCACCCAACATTTCTAAAGTTTTCGACTTCCCTCTAATCCATCATCCAGAATATCTCCGGTCCCGGGCTGCCTCCTCAACCCGCCTTTTGCCCAACCCTCCCCCTTTCTTGCCAATTTTTACTTTGTTGCGGTACGAACAGGCGACCTGTTCGACTGCCGCTTACTCGAAATTGTTGGGGAGTGCGATTTGGCCGCACCGGCAGTTGCGCCGGACAAAACGCTTTCCAAATTCCAATCCCGCCGGAGCCAGTCACATCCTTCAATTCAAAAAAATCCGACACCTCGTGGCCAAAGTTACAAGCCTGCGGCATGAGCTGGGTTGGCGCTATTTATGAGATTAGATACGCCATTCGAAGCAGGATTTTTTTGACGAAAACGGGATTGTTACAAGTTGGCCGAAAGTTGGAGTAGCGTGTCCCAAACCAGCAGGTAGGAGGCAGGAACGCCGCTAGACTCCCAGTCGAATGAAATTACGAACCCTCATGAACAAAGTGAATTATGGCTTGCTGGCGCTCTGGGCAGCCGGCACCGCGCAATTGGCCAGCGGCGTGAATTATACCTCGAGCGACCTGTTGCTCGTGTTTCGAAAAGATAACCAGAAGGATGTGCTATTTGACCTGGGCTCAGTAAGCAACCTGCTGAATCAACCAGTGGGCACAAAAGTGGCGGTGCCGTTCAATTTAAACGCGGTGGCCACGAATTTTGGAAATACGTCCCTGGGCGTGAAGTTCGCGATAGTGGGCACCACGGCACAGACGGACAATGCTCCGCGGGCGTGGGTGACAGATTCCCGAGTCTATTCCGCACCGGCGAATCTCTCGTTCAGCGCCTTCAGTGTGTTGAATGGCAAGATTGATAATGTCGGCGTGGCCGCAACATTAGCCACTGCGAGCAACGCGGCGCCTTTCATAGCCTCCACATCCTCCTCTTCCGCTTACGATTACATTGTCACTGGCGGGCTGGGCTCGGCCGTAAGCACCATGTATGGGGATGCACCGGTGCCCGTCGGTAGCCTCACGCCGCTACCGGTGGATGCGGTGAATCCAACCACGTTGGCCTTTTATGAGATCACGATCAGCTCAGTGAACCCGAAACCAGCCGCACGGTTAGCAGGCTCATTTACGATGGATGCCAGCGGGGTGCTCACATTTACCGCCGGGCAACTGCCGAGCCTCGCCCCAGCGCAGATTATCACGCTGGATTTGGACAACGCCAACCAGATGAACACGGTTTCATTCAATACCGTGAGCGGAGTGAATTACTCCCTGCAATATTCGACGTCGCTCACCGAAGGGTGGACCGGCGTCCCGGGCGCCGGGACGGTGGCCGGAGATGGAACACCCAAAACCCTCGTGGATCAAAACGCACTGGAAAGCGACACCCTCTTCTATCGCGTGCAAAGCAATTACTAAACCCCCTCTAAACCAATTTAAGACCAGACCCAAACAAACCATATGAATTCAAAATCAATTCTTCTGCCAGTCCTCGCGGCATCGCTCCTGGGCAACATCGCCAATGCACAAGTGAATGTTACTATTACTGGCAGCACGGCTTTTCGAGCGATTACCTTTGATCGCGCCCGCGTTCTATTTGATACGGCGCCAGCGCAAGTCGGCGACTTTGGCAACGGACCGGGGACGTATAGCGGCACGATGTCCAATGCGATTCCGGCGTTGGGAGCGACACCGGTGAACCTGCGGTTGAGCTTTTCGGGTTCGGCCACCGGAATGGCCGCCGTGGACAGTGGCACGCCGATTCCCACGATCCAGCCGGGCACGGGCACCATTGTGAACCAAACGCCAGACATTTCATTATCGGATGTTTATCCGGAATCGGCCAGTCCGCCGCTGGACGGGTCGCATTTTGAACAAGCGATTGTCGGTGTCATACCGTTCGTGTACGTGGCGAACAACTCACTGGCGACCGTCACCAACATCACCAAAGAACAGGCCATCCTGCTGATGAACGCGTCGGGAGTCGTGACCAACTTTGGGCAGCCAGTTTATGGGATGCCGGCAAGTTTCCTGGGCGGAGCCAGCACAAATCCAGTGTACCTGACCGGCCGGGACAGCGGTTCGGGCACGCGCATTACGGTGCATAAAGTCCTCGGTTATACCGGCACACCGCGGCTTTGGGGCAATCAGGGAAGCACGCTCGTGCAAACCAATGGTTATTCTTCGGGCGGCGGAGAACGCGGGGTTATTTCGACCAACCTCAACGTGCTTGGTTATCTGGGCCTTTCCGATTACAACAGCATTGCTGGTTCGGCTCATCAACTGGCTTTCGAAGGCGTGCCCTTCACGATCAATGGCGTGCAAAGCGGGAATTATCCGCTCTGGGGCTATGAACACCTCGTAAGCCGATTGAACCTGAGCGCGAACCAGGCATTGGTGAGGGACGCGCTGGTGGCGGCGATCAGCAACCAGGGTTTTCAGACGACCAACGCGCTTTATACCGCGCAATTTGTGGACCAGGCGAACATGCATGTGCGGCGCGGCACGGATGGCGGCACGATCACTTCATTGGACTTCTAGACGACCACAACACACGCACGAGAGCCAGCCCGGGCAATCCGAGCTGGCTCTTTTGTCAATAAGGAGCTGGGGACCTATGGTGAGCAGACGAACGAGGAGCTCTAAAAAGTCGCCGAATTGTAACCGGGCGGTCGTGGTATTTCGAGGAAGAGATGCCAAGGTGAGGAGGATGAGTATTTGTATTCGGCAAAGGCAAAGCCGCACGCGTTTCCACCCTGAGAGAGGAGTTTGGAAGGCGGCGTTAGAGCGGAAACTTGAGGTTCCGTCGGCGGAAGTGCCGAGGGACCTGCGTGTATGGGTAAGCCCGGATATTCTGCTGGAATGGATTCAGGACGAAGTGACGGCAACAGAGCAGGAGCACGAAATGAGTTCCCTTGGCGCAGCCAGGATAAACTTATTTCCAAAGGTATTGGCAGGGGTTCTCTGCTATTCGTATGCCTGCGATATATTGAGCTCAGCCGAGGTCGTGATGGCCTGCCGCAGTGATAACGGGCTGCGCCGGATAGCCAAAGGGAAGACTTACTTTGAAAATGAGATAAGCCATTTCCGCCGGGCGCATCGGCCAATGTTACTGCGATTTCTGGCGCGAGTTTTTGCACGAACGCTCGCCTGGGAAAAGAACATCTCCAGGGTAAACCTGGATTCGGGACTGTTGGGTTCCGTAATCAGGCAGGCGCAGGAGCGGCTGGATACGGCACGTCATTTGGACGTGTGCTAATCCAGGCAGTAACGAAAGATTTGCCCAGCGGCAACGTAGGAATAAAGGAGGGGTTATTCAGTAAGCATCGCCTCAGGGGGAGGCGGTGCTTATTTTTCAATGGGAGAAAGACGCGCGAAAAACTACTAGGACGCTGTGCTGCTTGAAGCGGTCGGAGCAGACGGGGCGGCGTTTGCCGCGGACGGCAAAGCGGCAATAGTGGGCCTGGACTTTGCAACCGCCTTTTTTGGCTGACTCGCGGCGGCCGTTTTTGCTTTGGGGGCACTGGAAGACTTGCCTTTGCCTTTGTCCTTCGTGCGTTTGACTGCCAGTTTGATCGCCTTGCGAGAACGCTTGGCATTTTTCTTGGCCTGCTTGAAAGCTTTCCGCGCCTGTTTATGCTCCGCTTTAATGCCATCAAGATGGTCGCGCGCTGCTTTGAGCAGTTTTTCTGCGAGCGCCGCCCTGGCAGTTATTTGCTGTAGTTCCTTGCCGGATTGGGCGCCCTGCTTTTTCTTTGCTTTCCTGGATTTCTTATCTTTCATAACGGTTCCTGGTTATTCCTTGAGACCAGCCGATGATCCTGCCATTGCCACTACCCCTGACAGCAAGCGCAGAATTGTTACATTTATTGAGTTTCGGTGGCCAGGCCGACCTTCGTGATATCCGCCTGCTGCAAGGCATCCAACACGCCAATCACACTTTGATAGTCGACTTCCGAGGCGCCTTTGACGACGACGCTGGTTTCCGGATCACTCGCCTTCATTGCCACCAGGGTTTCTTTAAGGGCAGGCAAGGCAAAAACCTGCTCGTTAAGAGTGATACGGCCGGTAGCATCAACAAGAATACGGTTTATTTTCGGGGGAGTGGTGGGGGGACTGTTCTTTTTAGGAGAAGGAAGGTTCATCTCCAGGTCATTGGATAGTTGGGGTGTGGTGATGATAAAGATGACAAGGAGCACAAACGCCAGATCGAGCAATGGCGTAATGTTAAGCTCATTGAGCGAGCTGTGATGGCCCTGGGAAACTTTTTTCACCGGCTGCTCACCTGCATGGCTTCTTCGGTTTTCGCGGTTTCCACATCAAATCGAACCAGGAATTTGCCGGGAAAATTCTTGGGAGGCGCGCGACTGATGACCTTGGTGGAGGCGATGGCGCTCTTTACCGATTGGTCCCAGCGATTATCTCCGGAACCTTTCAGCCAATCATAGCCACTGATCTTGCCGGCGGCATCAATGGATAATTGCACTTCGACGATAAAGGCATCGTCCTGGATATCCTCTGGACGATTCCAGCGAGATCGGAGCGCGTGCTCAACGAGGCCTTTGTAGATGGCCACCGGATCCGAAACGCTTTGGACTTCGCGAGCACCATCATTGAATTCAAAGGCAGGCGCTGCGGAAGGCGCTGGAGCGACCGCCGGAGGGGCATCCACCGACGGAGGCGGGGCGGAGGCAGCCTGGAGTTTGGGAGCGGGCACGGCCGCGACTTTGGGCAACTCGGCAGGTTTGGGCTCGTTTTTTGGTTCCGGCTCTTTTTCCTTCGGCGGTTCCGGCTTCTTTTCCTTCGGCACCATTGTAACCGTAATTTCCTTTAGCTTTTTGCCGAGCATACCCTCACGAGCAGCCAGGAAGAATACGGCCAGGATAATCGCTCCATGAAAAACAAAGGAGATGGTGAGGTTAATTTTCGATGAATTGCGTTTGCGACGTTGAATCATAAACTATTCCTTAATTTTAGGTCCCTCAGAGATGGCTTCCGTGGCGAGGTTTACTTTAACGACATTGGCCTGCTGCAGGGCATCCATGACGCTCACGATGCCCCTGTATTTCGTCCGAGCAGAGCCGCGAATGACGATGCTCAGATCCGGATCATCCACGCGGAGGGATACGACTTTTTCCTGCAAAGAGGCGAGATCCACCTGCTCCTTGTTCAGGAACATTTTTCCATCCGCCTCCAGTGTCACGTAATTCACTTTCGGCTTCGGGTCCTTGAGCCGACGCGCTGCAGCCGGCAGATCGACTTCCAGATCGTTAACAATAGGCGTGGTCGTAATAATGAAAATGACGAGCAGCACAAAAGCCAAATCCAGCAGCGGCGTAATGTTCAATTCCGCCAATGCGTGGTGATGACTTTTGGAACACTTTTTCATGGAAGGTCAGGTCAAAACGGAATCTTCCAGCTCCGCATTGGGACGGTGTTGCAAGGCTTCTTTGAGTTCGTCAACCATGGAACGATTGTCCACATATTTATGTTCCAGCGCCGTAGCGTATTCACTGGCAAAGGCGTCCAGTTCCTGGGTGATGCCACGAATCATCGTGACCATGTAGTTGTAGGCAAACATGGCGGGTATGGCCACGAATAGCCCGACCACGGTCGCGATCAATGCCCCGGCGACACCAGGAGCCATTGCCGTGAGGCTGGCGGAATTCGCCCGGGCGATGCCGGAAAAAGTTTCCATGACACCCCAAACGGTTCCCAGCAAACCGATGAAAGGACCGCCGGCAACCGCAGTCGATAAGACAATCATCCCTTTTTCGAGCGAGAGCGCCTGGGTGCTGGCGGCGCGCTCAAGAGCCACTTTCACGGAATCAAAGGACACGCTGCTTAGCTTAGTCGTCACCTGGCAGGCTGGTATCGCCGAATCGCCATTCGAAGAGGATGCCGGCTTAAGCGGCGTCCGCCGGCTGACGGCTACCTGAACTGGATTATTCTTCAGGTGATACTCGGTTTCTTCCGCTCCCGAATAGTAAAGTTCGTAGGCGGGTGCGCCATCGAACTCCTCACCGGCGCGCGCAACATCCATGGGGTCACGAGTCTCGCGATATTTCGAGAAGAATCGTTTGGTCATCGTGCGAGCCCGGTAAAGCTGGCGGGATTTGGTGATGATTACCGTCCAACTGAAAATGGAGACGAGCAGGAGGACGCCAATCGTGATTTTGCCTTCTGTGGTCGCCTTCTCAAAAGCAAATCTCAGAGCGCCGCTCGCGAATATCGGAGTGATTAGGTTCATTGGGTATTAAATGGTAAATCAGGCTTTGGGCAAAATGACGGTCACACGACCAATGCGCCGAAGGAGCGTAGGCCCCTTGGCCGCGGCACGTTTTTTCTTTTCGTCCTCATCCTCGCCTTGAGCAAGGGATTTGGAAGCCACGGTCTTATCGGCATCTTCGGTGGTTTTCTGGGCGGCGGGCGCGGCGGCGGACGCGAAAGCGCCAATGGAAGCCCCGCTGCTGTTGCCGCTCGTGCTGGTGTTTCCGCTGGCAGAAATGACCGACGCAGTGATTTCGCCGCCGGCGACATTGACCGCCCCGGCGCCCACAATACTGCCGGTCACATTGGCCCCCGCAGAGACGTTCGCAGTACCACCGGCAATGGCTGTTACTGAGACGTTTTGCTGTGCCTGGATGTTTATGTCGTGGGTGGCCACGATAAGACCGGAAATGCTGCCACCAGCTTTCAAATCAATGTTGGCGCCGAGCACGCCCGAGTTGTTTGCAGAAATATCGCGCCCGGCGTTTAGACTGACAGTCGCGCTGGATTGGTCGGCGTGATTAAAGGCGAGCTGCAGAATGCCACCGGAGTTGGCGACAATGTCCTGGCCGGCAGAGACGTTGATATTGCCAACGCGCCCATCGGAATCCGTGCCGGTTGTGCTCATGATGCCGCTGCCAAAGAAGCGTTCATTGCGAGTTTCAACCAGGCCGGTAAGCGGATTAAGCGTGGAAAAGGTGATGCTGAAAAAACCTTTGGCGCCCGCTCCGGCATCCACCGTGCCGGTTTCGGAGACCACGGAAACGTCACCTCCATCGTAGCTGGCGATCCGTGAGCCTTCGATATTGATATCGGAAAAGGCGTGGACATTCACGCTGCCACCGTGGCCGGTATAAATGCCTTTAGGAGTATCATCGCTAGTGAACGATTCCTGCGAGCCGACGTCAATTTTGCCGAGACTATTGATGGCGAGACTGCCACCACTGAATGAAGAAATGCTGGAACTCGTTAGGAGGATGTTCCCCGTTGCAGTCACATTGATATCAACTCCCGACGGTGAGATTTGGGCCAGGGCCGGGTTCAGCAGCGAACCGATGGAACGAATCCCTTGGGAAATCCCGAGATCCAGATTGTGCGCGAACACATTTAATTTCCCCGCTCCCCCGACCTGGATGCCGTTACGAGCGAGACTCGACGTGGGAATGTCTTGCGAATGGTCAAAGAGCGATTGTAGGGCAGTGCTGTCGGAAGTGAACTGAGCCGGGACGACACGCGGATTTCCGAGTGGATCCAACTCTCGGGTGAGAGTAACTGGATCCAGGACGTAAACGGTCGGGTGCAGCAGGTTGTCCAGATCCGCAGCCGTAACGGTGTTCTGAATTCCGAGAACGTGGGTAACCGAATTGTAGGTAATTCGATTGCCGAGCTCCAGGAGGGTGGAGATGGCTGGATCCGTCAGCACGCTGAGATTGGGAGCGTCACTCAGAGTGACAAAGGTCCGATCGCTCCGGCTAAAGAAGTCGCCATCGATGCGAACGGTCGTGACATCATCCGCTGAAAGATTTTGTGCTTCCAAACCGAAATTAATCGCGTTGCCACGAATGCGAATATCGGCTGCTTCCGCGGTGCGCAGGAACACATTCTCCAGATTGCCGGCAATATCCAGGTGAGTGCCTGCGCCGGTGCCGCCCAAATGCAGAGGCACCGACCCATGAGCGGAATCGAAGGTGTTGAAATCCGGACTGTCACTGTCCGAAACCACGATAGGATAAAACTGGCCAGGCAGACTGGAAAGCGGACCGGAGGCAACGGTATTCATGATCAGACTTCCCTGGGCAGAAGGATACAAGACAACTTCATTGCCCAACTCAATGCCATGTGGTCCGGCTAAAACATTGAGGATAGGCGCGTAAATCGGCCGGCGAGCGGGATTGGCCGCGTGACCGGCTAGATTGTTGCCTAGCAATTGCACGGAATTTCCCCCGGCAATGTTCACGAAGGCGTTGGCGTCGTAATCAAATTGATAGGTAATGCGCGGACCAAAGCTCATCCGATTGCCATTCAGGCAACCATTGGGATTATAAATTTCATCGATGTAGACATCGCGCGCGGCATTTAGATTCCAGCCCCCGGCGATTAATCCAAAACTTACCGAAGAGCCGCTATCCCCAATATCGCGCCCGGCATTCAGCGTCCCAACACCGTTCCGCACCACGAAGCTGCCGGTTCCCACCCCGGTCGAAGCAACCATGTAGCCGCCCAGAATATCACCGGCGGCGGTGACTCGGAGATTGCCGAGCTCGGAACCAAACGCACCGATCGGTGCCGCCGCGGCCACAATGTTGCCACCCGCCTGCATCGTTACGTTGCCGCCATGCTCCGTGCCGATTCCGCCCAGGCCAAGTTGACTGATCACATAGCCGTCAGACGTGAAATCGTATGTATCCGGTTTGATGCCGGAGTTAATGTCCCCACTGCCGGTGGCAATCGAAATATTACCGCCGCCTTCGGTCCGAATGTACCCGCCGGAAACGATAACCTCCTTGCCCGCTCGCAGGTTGATATCTCCGTCCGTGGTGGCCAACGCGCCGTCATTTTGAAAGGCGGGCCCAACTCCGCCATTCAGATAGATGCCGCCAATTCCGATTCTTGTGGGAAGGTTGGGCGAACTAAAGTCAACGCCGGCAGCGAGATTCAAAGACCAGCCGTCATGGGCCAAAATGCTGGAACTGTTTGCGAATAATATATTGTTTGCGGCGGACAGCGTCAGCGACGCGGAGGAGGTGGAATCCGGCAGCGAATCAAGTGCCCACTGAACACCGGAGGCACTCGTGCTATTGCCGATATTAATGTTTCCGGAGCGAGCCTGGACATCAATGCTTCCGCCAGTGCTGCTAACGAGGCCGCTGAGGAACGTGACATCTTTGCCTGCAATCAGGCTCAGCGCTCCGTCCTGCACCTGGAGCTTGCTCCCCGCTTGGAGTGTGATCACGCCCACACCGCTTTGAAAGGAATCAGCCGTGTTGAAGTTGCGTCCGGCCTGAAGACTGATGGACCAGCCCGGACCACCGCTGAGCTCGGAGTTTGCCTGGAGCGTAATGTTGTTGCCGGCTTCCAGCACCAGATGGCTGCCAGGGGCGGAAATGCCGGTGCTCAGCCCAAGCTCCCACGTGGTGTTTGCAGCGAGTGTGATGTTCCCACGCGCCTGCAGATCGATTTGGCTTAGCCCGAGAAAAGCGGAGTTTACGTTGAGATTGAGTGTGCCGGAGGCGGGTGGCGCATCCACCGGAACAGTACCCGTGCCTGCAGAACCCGTTCCCGTGCCGTTCAAAACAATATTTTGCGGATCGATCAGCAATTGACCGCCGATGCCGCGTATGGCCGTGCCGTCAACTACCGAAAGAATGGCAGGCATGGTTGGAGCAGAGAGTTCTGCCCAGCCACCATTTCCGCCGAGGTCGCCGCCGCGCACTTCCAGGCGCGAGCCGGAATGGTCCAGTAACGAATTTCCCGCTTGAACGGTAATGTTGCCGGCGTTTCCCACGGCTTCACCGCCATTGGCGCGGAGAATGGAATTCGCTCCTAAAACAATAGCGTCAGAGGCGAGCAATTCGACGACGCCATTCTGATTGCGAATGGTATTCGCCTGAATCAATCCATCCTGATTTACAGTCCTCGCGTGGAGCGCAATTGTGCCGGCGTCGGCTATAATTCGCCCGCTGTTATCGATAGTCCCCTCAGGCAGGGAAACGCTGGCGCTAAGCCCGCGACCGTCTGCGCGTTGCGAGAGCTGGACTTCTTTGCCAGCGTAGAGAGATATTTTTCCATCCGGAGCCGAGAGCAAGCCATGGTTTTCGATACCCTCGGCAATGAGAAAAAGTGAGCCACCGGAATGCGCTTTGATTTCGCCATAATTGATGATGTTTGCCGCCGGAGGAGGACCTTGATAATTCCACATCCCGCCGACCGGAGCCGAAGCCGGAAGCACAGCCGCGCTCGCCGCTACAAAACCGCCAACGCTGATCGAGCAACTCGGGCCAAAATAGAAGCCGTTTTGATTGATGAGCACCACCATTCTTTCCAGCACATTGGGATCCTAAGCTTAGAATTCCACGTGGACAAGTTGTCGCG
>JADMIO011135749.1_pt1 | contig 66714 bp, 76 predicted proteins | sample 8958161 | NCBI WGS metagenome assembly JADMIO01 (sample SAMN16585339, study PRJNA669376) | soil metagenome | isolation source: Crop rotation soil | place: USA: Cullars Rotation, Alabama | collected 2011 | reverse complement strand
GGCTTCATCGGGCAGCAGCATCGCCGCCAACCGCCCCAGCCAGATCGCTTCACCCGACATTTCGCGCGCCGAGGCATCGGTGCCCGCCGGATCGGACCACCCTTCGGCATAGGCGGCATAGATCGCATCCAGCACAAAGGGCAGGCGGTCGGCCAGGTCCTCGCGCTCCGGTACGCGAAAGGGAATGCCGCTCTCACGGATCTTGGCTTTGGCGCGCACCAGGCGCTGGCTCATCGCGGCGGGCGAGACCAGAAAAGCCGACGCGATGGCGGCGGCGTCGAAGCCCAGCACCGTTTGCAGCATCAAGGGCGCGCGTACGGATTCGTCGATGGCGGGATGCGCGCAAGCGAAGAGAAGCTTCAATCGCTCGTCTGGGATTTCGGGTGGAATTTCACCGATGGAAGCCGTCGCCAGTTCCTCCGCCATCAAAGACAGATGCGCCGACGCATTCTCACCGCGCCTGGCCGAGCGGTGTGCGTCGATCGCTTTGCGTTTGGCGGTGGCGACCAGCCAGGCTTCCGGATTGTCCGGAACGCCATGATGGGGCCAATGCGCCAAGGCCGACGCGAACGCTTCGGCCAGCGCATCCTCCGCCGCCGCCACATCGCGGGTGCGGGCGGCCAGAAAGGCGACGAGTTTGCCGTAACTGCGGCGCGCCACCATTTCGGCGGTGCCGCGCGCAATCTCATCGCCTTCCGCCATCCGGTTCAGCCGGGCATCGGCCAGATCGGCCGCACTTCGACATGACCGTGGCTTGCGGTGGGACAGCGCGCCGCCCATTTCAGGGCTGCGTCCAGATCGGGCACGTCGATCAGATAATAGCCCGCCAATTCTTCGCGGGTTTCGGCATAGGGTCCGTTCAGCACTTTGGACTTGCCGCCTTCCAGGGTGATGGTGGTGGCGTCGGCGGCGGTTTTCAGGCGGCGGGAATCGACGAAGGCTTTTTCCTTCTGCAATGCCATGGTGAAGGCGTAATAGGCGCCCGCCATCGCTTCCATGTCCGCGGGCTTCATCGTCATCAAGGGCTTGGGGTCGGAAAACAGCACCAGCATATATTCCATGATCGTCTCCTTCGGTTGGGCCGTAACCGGCCGCTTCCATGACGCGCGGGGTGGGCGGATTTCGACTCGGCCATCAAAAAAAGTCCAATGAATTTCCCCGTGCCTTCAGCCTATACTGACCGGGCCCGCGGTGACCCCACCGGAGCGTTGCGTCACGCCAGCATTGGACGGGTCTCTTTTCAGGGCGGTTTCCCCATGAACAAGACGCGCGACCGGCTCACGGGCGTCGCATTTGCAGTCCTGCTGCAAATGGGGTTCGTCATCATATTCATTTATTCGTTGCCGCTGGTCATGCCCGCGAAGAAGCTTCCACATGAGATCACGTTCTTTATTCCCCGCCTGCGGGATGTGGTGAAGCCCGCGTCAGGTACGCGGCGGGGCAAGCTTTCGCCAGCACCGCCCTTGGCGGCGCCTCCGATCATACCGCCGGTTGCTTTGCCGCCAGCCGCGCCGCCACGCGCGACGGATCTGCGCACATTCGGAGAGGCGCTGTTTGGCTGCGCGCCGGAGAATCTGAACAATTTGACGCCTGAGCAGCGAGCCCATTGCAGTGGGTTCGCCGCGCTGCCGCGTAACAGAGACGGCGTGGCCGAGCCGCGATCACTGGTGAAGGACCTTCCCCGGCGGGAAGCAGAGCTGGCCGCCCGCAACACGCCCGCCCGCGTGCCTTGCGCCAGCGTCAGAACCAAATCGCTGGGACCCGGCTTTCAGGATACGGGCGTCGTTGCCGATCCCTTGTGCGTGCTGAACGGCTGGATCAACGGTTTCGGCGGCCTGCCGCCGTGATGTCATGGAACCCGTGTGGCTTTCGGTCCGGTCCATGCCCAACTGACGATCTTCCAAGCCCCGCCTGCGTCCTTGGTGAGTGTGAAGGTGAGCTGCGCGACTTCGCGCATCACGCGCCCCTTCATCTTGAAAGTGTGGGTGGCCGGTAGAATGGCATAGGCATGATCGCCGGAAACCTCCACCCGCGTGGGCGCGCCAAGCATGGCATCCTCCTCGCTCATGCCTCTGGCTGTGCTCGCTTTGGCGAGATCGGTCTGCCAGTTTTCGAAGGCATTGGCCCCGCCCCAATAATAAGGCGCGACATCATCCAAAATAACGGTCCGGGCGGTGAGGAATGTCTTGGCCGCCTTGCTGTCGCCGGCATGAAGCGCTGCGGAAAATTGGCTGATGGTGGTCTCGACGTCCGCGCCGACGGCCTTTGCGCCGGGCACGAGCGCCAAAAGCAAAGCCGCCGACAAGATCATGCGTGATGCCATCATCGTCTCCTTTTATTCGTCTGCGCCGTCTTCCTCCGCCGCTTGGCGTAACCGCTCCAGCGCGGCCTCGGCATAGCGTTCATATTTTGAAAGCCATGGCTGCAAGGTGCCGGTCACCGCCTTGGCGTTGAGGCGGTAGATCTGCTGGCGCCCGTCGCGATCGGCTTTGACCAGGCCCGCGGCGCGCAGGCCCATCAGATGTTTGGAGATGCCGGACGCGACCAGATCGGGAAAGGCCGCCGCCAGTTGACCGACACTGAGCGGGCCTTTGCCGGCGAGAAGATCCAGCATCCGCCGCCGCGTGGGATCGGCCAGCACCTTGAACAGCGTATCGGTGCGCTCGGTCCTCATTCGGATTCCGCCAGCTGGGCCAATGTCTGCAGCGTGTTGTGCTGGTCGCTGCCGCGCTCATAGTCCGCCACAATGTCGAGCCAGTCGGCGCGGCCGGTGCCTGCGAAACCGTCGAACGTCATGCTGGCCTTGGTGCCCGCGCCCGAAGCCTCCAACGCCAGCACCAGTCGCGCCGGATTCTGCCAGCCCTGGCCTTCTTCCATCCAAGACAGGATCAGCCAGCCTTCGGGCACGATATCCAGCACCGCGCCGCTGACCCAGGTTTTGCCGTCCGGGCCCAGGAAACGGAAGCTGCCGCCCACGTGAAGATCGATTTCCAGATTGGGGCTGATCCAGTGCCGAAGCCCTTCCTGGCTGGCGAAGTAGCGCCAGACCTTGCCGGGCGTGGCCCGGATTTCGAGGGAGCGGGTGACTTGGGGCGGGCTCATGCGACAATATCTTACCAGTCAGTAATATATTCATAAGCCCGGCTTTGCAAACCGTCAAGCGGTACAAGCGATGCCAGCCCAGGTCCGTTTCTTGTGGCACCGGGACAGCTTTTCTTTCACGGAGGCTTGGATTACCGTCCCGCCCGTAGCGGGGGTTGCGTCTGATAAGCCGCTGGCTGGGGCCAGGCGTGAAGTCATATTTTTCCAGATTGCTTTTGCTCGCCGCTTGCGCGTGCGTGACCGGTTGTGCGGCGCGCAATGTCACGCCCGTTCAGATGGCGCAGCCGGGCGACGAGATGCTGGACTGCGCCGCGCTGGCCCGCCAGATCGCCGCCAATGAAGATGCCGCCACGCGCTTCCTGCATCGGGACAAGCAAGTCGAGCAGGCCAACACGGCGCGCAATGTGGGCAGTGTCATTCCAGGCGTGGGCCTTTTGCTGGTCCTGTCCACCGACCTTTCCAACCAAGAACAGATATTGGCGCGCGCCCTGATCGACCGGGACGAGCAGCTGCGATTTTTGGCGAAACGAAAACAGTGCACATTTTGAAAAGGGGAATGATTGACATGATTTCGACATCGATCTTGCGCCATGGCAGCCGCCTGGCGATCATCGCCTTGGCCGCAACCCAGCTGGCGGCCTGCGCCTCCGCGGCCAAGCCCGAAGCCATGATTGCGACCGTGCCCGCGTCGGCCGCGCCATTCCCGCAAGGACTGCAGCACGCCATGTGCGTGCGCACCGTCACCGGCGGCCAGAAGACCAATGCGCTCTGGGTCTCCAAGGTGGACGATCAGAGTTTCAAGACCGCGCTGACATCGTCACTGGGCGGTGCGGGCCTGGTGGCGGACGGTTCGGCCTGTTCATTTCCCGTCGATGTCAATCTTCTGGGCCTGTCGCAGCCGATCGCGGGCTTCGACATGACCGTGACCTCACATGTGAATTACAAGGTCTTTGACTCGGCTGGACAGCCCGTGGTGCTGGCGACCATCGACACACCTTACACGGCGGATTTCTCCGCGGCCTTTGTGGCGGCGGAACGGCTGCGCCTGGCGAATGAAGGTGCGATCCGCACCAATATCGGCCAATTCATGGACAAGTTGCGCCAGGCTGACATCAAAGCCGCGCCCAAGATGGCCGCACTGGACGGAAAGTGATCCGGCGATCCGGTCAGCGCATCTGATAAATCTGCACTGGGTTGCCGTCGGGATCGGCAACCCAGGCGGCGCGCAGTTGCCCGTCCAGAAAATCGTGCGGCGGAGTGATGAGCGGCGCGCCCGCCTTGGTCAGCATCGCCAGGGCCGCGTCGGTATCGTCGGTGCGCAAGGCGATTTCGATTCCCCGGCCATTGCCCGGTTGAAGCCCGTGATGATCGCGCGCGGCGGCCAAGGTGGCGATGCCGAGGGTGAAATTGCCCAGAATCAATTCGATGTGATCGATCGGTCCGGTTTCGGGTGTGCGAAAGCCTTGTCGGAAGCCCAAGCTCTCATAAAACACCACAGCCCGGTCGACATCGCGGGAATAAAGATTGATCTGGGGTGCGGAAAATTCTGCCATCTCAATACCACATATCCTTGACGGTGCGCCCGTCCATCTTGGGCTCGTCAGCCCAGGTCAGGCCGTCGAAATGCTTGACGGGGATGGCGGCGACCGCGTCCGGTTCGGCCAGGCGCAGATTGACGGCGATGCGGCGGCGGCCGTCTTCGCGTGGATTCACCGAGCGCCAATACGCGACGCAGCCGCATTCGGTGCAGAAGTGAAAGCCCAGTTTTTTCTCGCCCCGCAGATAAGCGCGGGTGGGACCGGAAACATGGATGCGCCCGTCTTCGTAATCATAAGCCCATAAAGTGCCGTAGCGGCGGCAGACGGTGCAGCTGCAGGCGAGGGTGGAGTCCGGCACGCCATCGAATGTCCATGTCACCGCGCCGCAATGGCAGGAGCCTTCCAGCATCGTGATCCTCTTCCGTTACTTGTCGCGCTTTTGCAGCGCCGCGGCCTTGGTCAGCGCCGGACCGAGATAGTCTTCCACCTGTTTGGCCATGGCGCGATAAAAATCCATCGGCTTGCCGAAAGCGTCGGCGACATCGGTGGATTTGCCCGTGGCATAGTCCGCGATGGTGAAGGTCTTGTCTTTGGCGTCCGGAAACAGCGCGATGAGTTTGTCCCGATGCGCCGCCGTCATGGTGAGGATCACATCGGAGTGGCGCACGTCGTTCGCAGTAATCTGCGTGGAACGGTGGGTGCTGACATCGATGCCCCGTTCCTTCAGCAGCGCGGCGGCATTGGCTTCGGGCGCCGCTTCATACGGGTCTTGATCGAGTGCGCGGGAGATCACGGCGATGGGAAGATGATCTTTTGCGATCCACACATTGGCCAAGGCTTCGGCGGTGACGCTGCGCCCGGTGTTGCCGGTATCGACAAAGGCCAGCTTCACCGGATCGGCGGCGCGGGCAGGGGCCACGGGCAGAGTGAGCGCCAGCAGCAGCGCGGCAATGGCAATCTTATGCAGACTTCGCGGCATGCGCTTTCTCATAATAATCGGCGAGGCGGGAAAGCTGTCCGGCGCAATCGCCTTTGAAGCTGGAGCCGTGCATCACCGCCAGCCGCGTGGGCGCAAGCGCGGCCAGCATGCGCAAGGTCGGTGCCGTCATGGGCGTCAGCGCGCTGGCCTGGAACGCGTCTTCCGCTGCGATAGCGGGCTCCAGGATGCTGTCTTCGGTGATGGCGGGGCCGTTGCCCAGATGGGTGAAGAGATCGCCGCAGAATAAAGTGCCGGTCACCTCCTCATACATCACGCCGGATTCCCAGGCATGCGGCACATGCGGCGTATCGAGGTAGCGCACCCGTTTGCCGCCCAGATCCAGCACTTCGCCATGCGTCAGCGCGCGGGGCGGCCGGTCGGCCATATCGTTGAGCGAGACCATGCAGGCGGTCTGGCCATGCACCACCTGGGCGTTTGGCGCGGCGGCCAGCCATTGATTCATCGATCCGCATTCGTCGGATTCGACATGGCCGAAGCCGATCCAGCGCAGCTTCGTGATGGGCATCACCCCTTCCAGTGCAGCCGACACAAGCGGAAACATGGCGCGCGGGCCGCAGTGAAACAGCAGCGGCTGATCGGCATCGACCAGGAACTGGTTGAAGGTGAAACCCATGGGCGGGGCGATCTGCGGCACAAAGGTGGAAAAGCGATAGATGCCCGGCGCGATTTCGCTGACGTCTGTTTGCATGGCACCCCCCGGTCGACAAGGGATTTAAGCGGAGAGTGGCGGCGGAGTCTTGTCTTTTCCGTGCCCCTGTCCCGCAATCCGGGCCGGTTTGCGCTGCTTGTGCTCTCCCATCCTGCTCTCTACTCTTTTCGCAAAAATCAGGGGAAACGCGATGCGGCGCTTTTATTCGATTTTCGGCCTGTTCTTTCTCGCGCCGTCTTTGGCGTTCGCGCAGGAATGGGCGCATTTTTCGCCGCCGCCGATGAAAGATGAAAAGCCGGTCGAGGCCGCGAACGGCATGGCGGTCAGCGCCCAGCATTATGCCAGCGAAGTCGGGGCGCAGGTCCTGAAAGACGGCGGTAATGCTATCGATGCCGCGGTCGCCATCGGATACGCGCTGGCGGTGGTCTATCCGTCGGCGGGCAATATCGGCGGCGGCGGTCTTGCTACCATTCATCTGGCCAACGGCAAAAACACCTTCATCAACTTCCGCGAAAAAGCGCCCGCCGCCGCCAGCGCCAATATGTATCTGGACGCCAAGGGCAATGTGGTCCCGATGGCCAGCCTTTATGATTACAAGGCCGTCGCCGTGCCGGGCACCGTGATGGGCCTGCAGAAAATTCTGGACGAATACGGCACCATGAAGCGCGACCGGGTGATGGCGCCCGCGATCAAGCTGGCCGAGCAGGGTTTTGTGTTGCAGGCCGGCGATCTGGCCTTCTTCCAAGCCAATACGGAGTATTTCAAAAAGGAAGCCAATGTCGCCGCCATCTTCCTGAAGAACGGCAAGCCTTATGTGGCGGGCGACAGGTTGATGCAGAAGGATTTGGCCGCGACCTTGAAGCAGATTTCCGCCAAGGGTCCGGACGTTTTCTATAGAGGCGACATCGCCGAACGTGTGGTGGCCGCATCCAAGGCGCGGGGCGGGCTTCTCACCATGAAGGATTTCGCCGACTTCACGGTCGAAGAAACGCCGACCGTCAATTGCGACTATCGTGGCTATCGCATCATTTCGGCGCCGCCGCCGTCATCGGGCGGGCCCATCATCTGCGAGATCGCCAATATCCTGTCCGCTTATCCGATGGACAAGATGCCCCATCACTCCGCTAAGAGCATTCATTTCATGGTCGAAGCGATGCGCCATGCCTATGTCGACCGCAATTTCGGCCTGGGCGATCCCAATTTCGTGAAGAACCCGCTGGACAAGATCCTGTCGGCCAAGCATGCCGCCGATATCCGGGCCAAGATCGATCCGGTGAAGGCGACCCCGTCCAGCGAAGTGAAGCCGGGTACCCCGCCGCACCAGGATGCGCAGACCACGCATTTCTCGGTGGTGGACAAGGACGGTAACGCGGTGTCGATCACCTATACGATCAACGGCATCGCGTCGGGCTTCGGCGCGCAGGTGATTGCGGGCAATACCGGCTTCTTCCTCAACAATGAGATGGACGATTTCACGTCCAAGGTGGGATCGCCCAACCTGTATGGCCTGATTCAGGGCGCGTCCAATTCGATCCAGCCCGGCAAGCGCCCGCTGTCGTCGATGAGCCCCACCATCGTCACCAAGGACGGCAAGCTGTTCATGGTGACGGGAAGCCCCGGCGGCTCCTTCATCATCACCACGGTTCTGGAATCGATCCTGAACGTGGTGGACCACAAGATGAATGTGAAAGCGGCGGTGGACATGCCGCGCCTGCATCATCAATGGCTGCCCGATGTGATCACCGCCGAGCCGGGCGCGATCAAGCCGGATGTGAAGAAAGAGCTGGAAGCGGCAGGTTACAAGATCACGGAAGAGGACAATGTCCTGTTCGGCTTCGACGAAGCGATTCTGGTGGGCACCAAGGACGGCAAGCGCGTGGTCTATGGCTCCAACGACCGCCGCGCCACATCGGGCTCGGCGGTCGGGCACTAGCGCAGACGTCTAGCGATTATCGTCGTTTCGGTCCCGTCCGTTGCCGCGCCCGTTGTCCCGCCCCTGGCCACGGTCGGGTGGCGGATTGTTGGGGCGGGCCTGCTCACGCGGCTGGGCTTGAGGCTGCGCTTGTTCGCGTGGCTGCGCCTGGGGGCGGGCTTGTTCGCGTTGCGGCGGCATTTCGCGCGGCTGAGCTTGCGGCGGGGCCTGTTCCCGCTGCGGCTGTTCGCGGGGCGCTGACGGTTCGGGCATGGCGCGCTGCCGCTGCTCCATCGCGGGTGGCGGCGCGGATGGTTGCTGGCCGGGCAGGGCGCGGGGCGGGCGGTCGGCGCCCGGGCCGCGATTGCCACGATCCTCCGCAGACGGATTATCGGGACGCATGGACCGTTCGGCGGGCGGCGGATTTGGCGCCGGGGGCGTGGCCATTTGTGGAGTTGCTGGCGGGGTTGCCTGCGGCGCTTGGGGCCGTTCAGGTCCGCGCCCATTATTGTCCCGTCCATTATTGTCGCGCCCATTGTTATCTCGGGCGCGCGGACCCCGTTCGTCATTGCCGGGTTGCGGTGGCGGTGCGGCCGGTTCCTGCGCTGCCGGTTGTTGTGGGGGATTACGGCCTTCGCGATTGTTGTCACGGCCATTGCCAGGACCATTCTGTGGCCCATTCTGCGGCGAAGGCTGTGCGTTCGGCGCCGGTGCCGCAGCATTCGGTTGACCGCCGCGCGCGCGGGCCTGAAGTTCCTGGGCATTGGCCTGGCTGAAGAGATGGCGCGGGCCGCCACGGTTGTTGTCGCGATCATTGCCGCGATTGCCGCCATTGTTGTCCGGCGCGCCGCCCGTCCGGGCGTTGGCGTTCAAGGTGGGAACGGCGCGGGTGGATAAAGTGCGGATCTGTTCCTGGGTGGGCGGCGGGGCGCTGTTGATCCGGCCATCGCCGCGCGGACGGTCCTGGCGGGCACGGTTCTGAATCTGCTCGCCCTGATCCACCCTTGTCACCCAGCGCGTGTTGCGCAGCACCGTGTTGGCGGCCACCGGCTGCGCCGCGCGTCCGCCACGATTGACTACGGTGACGTTCACGCTGCGATTGATGATGGTGTTGTTGACCACCGTATAGTTGGTGATGTTGCGCGAATTTTGGATGATGTTGATGGTCTGGGGGCGCGCCAGCGCATAGCGGCGATAGCCGGGATCGGCCAGGCGGTCGCCCGGCACGAAAGTCCAGAGCCGGCCGAAACGGTTGCGATCGAAGCTGGAACCATACCAGCGCGAATAGCCGTAATAGCCGCCGATATCGTTCCAGTCGCCGAAACGCAGGCTGATGCTGATGCCCGACGGGCGCAGGAAATCGTCATCCGGCGGCATCGGCATCCAGCCCACATCGGGACCGGAGCTGCGCCACACCACCCAGGCGGGCGACCAGACATAGCCGGGCAACCACAGCCAGCCATCGTCGGGATCATAAACCCAGCGGCCATAGTGATAAGTGATGTCGCCCCAATCGCCTTCGTCGGAAATCCAGGTCCAGCCATATTCGCGGGTCGATGCCCAGCGGCCCGCCCAATAGGGACGCCAGTCATAATCACGATCTTGACTCATGGGGCGCCACACTTCGCCCCAGCGGTCGCTGTAAAGCCAGTCGCCGTCGCGGGACAGCGTGCTGTGAAAGGAATCGAAGCTGATGCTGGCGGAAAATTGGGCCTGGGCGGGCATCGCGCTCATCGCCAATATCGGCGCACCGGCCAGGAACGAGGCAAGCAGAAGGCTTCCGCGGAAACGGCGCATAACGACCTCGCGATGACAGCAGAAACGCTCCGGCGGTAATAATGCGCCGGGATGGGACGAGTTCCCGGAAACAATCCAGCAATGTTGCAGTGCCGATATCTCGCGCGCGCCTGAAAATAATTTGCGAGATGATTTGGCGGAATTGCCGCGTCTTTGCCCCGCACCGCGCCGCAGCAAAAAGGAAAACTGATAAAGCTTCATGCGAATGGGTCTTGATCCCGTGCGGATCGGACATAGGTCCTTTGCAGAAGCTGTAGAGGACCATCGACATGTTCGAAGAACGCGAGCGCGGTTATGAAGCCAAATGGGCGCATGATGCCGAAGCTCTTTTCCGCATCATGGCGCGGCGCGACAACAAGCTGGGCGAATGGGCGGCGGCGCGCATGAGCATGCATGACTCGCGGATCGACGATTATGTCGCCTCGGTGGTCGAAGCGGGTGTGCTGGGCAAAGGGCCCGATCCTGCCTTGACGAAGGTGGAAGCCGATTTCGCCGCGGCGGGCCTGACGATTTCCGGCGCCGAGCTCCAAGCCAAGGCGGCGGAATTGCGCGCCGAAGCGGTGGCGCATTACAGCACGCCGGGATGACACCCGCGGCGTGTTGAGCAAGGCCCGGAGCGCGGCTGCGCTCCGGGCCTTTGCTTATTCAAGCGCTGTCATTCAAAGCGCTGGTGCGAGGATGCGCATCACGGATTTGCCGCCGGCATCGGCCAGCGGCATGTACAGAAGGTGCGTCGCCGGATCGACCGCGACCGAATGAGCGCCTTTGCCGATGAAGCTGTCGCCCAATGCAGCTGGCGCGGCGGGATGGACCGTATTGAAGATCGACAAATTTCCCGATTCCGACGCCACATAGAGGCGCTTCGCCGCTGCGTCCATCGCCAATACGTCGGGATCATGCCCAAGCGGAAGATGGCTCAGTTCCTTTCCCGTTTTCAGATCGACCGTCACCAGGGTGTCGTTCTCATCACAGGCGACATAGCCGATGGATGTATCGGGCGCGATTGCCAGTCCGTGCGGATGCCGGCAGCGCGACAGTGGATAGGCATCAATGCGTAAATTGTTGACGGGATCGAAGACCGCCAGTTCGTTTTTGGACTGAATGGGAGTGTAGAGCCTTGCCGTCAGGGGATCATATTGGACATTGCCCACTTCGCCGCCCGCCGGGATGTGCGCGATTACTTTGTTTTGCGCGGCATCGATGACGATGACAGCCGCGCCCATTTCGTCGGACACGAAAATGCGGTTGTCCTTGGGGTCATAGGCAATGCCATCGGGAAAAACGCCCCCGGGCAGACGGGCGACTTCGTGCAGCGTATCGGTATCGAGGATGGCCACCGCGCCATGGCCTTTGGATAGTCCCAGCATCCCCAGGCCCTGCGCCAGGGACGGGCCGATGCCGCCGCCCGGCACGCTGGCATAGACACGGTGCAGCTGCGGCACCACCAGCACGCCGGTGGTCTTGGGGAATCCGTCCAGTTGCTTGAGCGGCTTGTTCCCCGCTGTGTCGAACACCAAGAGCTTTCCCGCGCCCATCAGCGACACATACAGGCGATGCGCGCCGGGATCGAAGCTCAGATAGTCGATGCGGTTCGCCGCCGGGCCGAATGGCACATCGGCCACCAAGGTGAACCGGCTGTCGAAAGCAGGCACGGCCTGCAGCGGGGCCGCAACCGAAGCGGCCAGCAGTCCCGCGAGCGATAGGGCGCCGAACGACCGCATGGAATCCCCGATCATGCCTCCCGGCTATAGCGGTCGAACAGCGCCGCGACATTGTTCCAGCGGATTGCCGCCATGAAGGCGTCGACATAGCCGCCGGCGCTGGCGCCATAATCCATGTGATAGGCATGCTCGTACATATCGAGCGCCAGGATCGGGCGCCCGCCTGCCACGCCGTTGGTATGGTCCGCGGCCCATTGATTGACCAGGCGCTTGTCACGCGGCGAATAGCTCAAAAGCACCCAGCCCGAGCCACCGCCTTCGGCCCGGCCCAGGGCGGAGAATTCCGCGCGCCAGCGATCCATGCTGCCGAAATCCCGGGCGATGGCATCGGCCAGATTACCCGAAGGTGCGCCGCCTTCGCCCAGACTATCGAAATACAGTTCGTGCAGGATCATGGAATTCATCGCGATCAATTCTTCACGCTTCAGCCCGTTGACGGTGAAGACCGGCGCCTTGGCGAAATCGGTTTGCGCCAATTGCGCGCCGATGGCGTTCAGCCGCCGCACTGCGCCCGCGTAATTGTTGTCGTGATGGCTGACGATGATCTTTTCCGACAGGCCCTTGATGCTTTTTGGATCGAAGGGCAGGGGCTTGATAGCGTAGCTCGCGGCGTTGCCCGACGGTTGTGCCTGGGCGTTCACGGAACTGGCGGCGGTTGCGGCAATCGCAGCAAGGCCGGCGGTCTCGATGAATTGGCGGCGAGTGGTTGTCATGCGCGTTCTCCTTTGGATGGCCACGGGGCCTGGCGGCGTGCCGAATTATGCGCGCAATCTAACATCCTGTGCGCAAGCGGGGATTGATTCCCTGTGATTTTCAACCACCGCCGGGCATTGCCGGTGCCGCGCAACTGGCTGTACCTTCCCGGTCAAGCGAGACCGGACAATCCGGCTATTTTTTGGGGAGAACGCGTGTCCCATTCGGATGAATTACAGGGCGCCTGTGTTTGGACGGGCGCCGAAATGGGCAACAATTCCCGCTGGATCAAACAATTCCCCAGTGCCCTGCTGGAACAGATCGATGCCGCAACGGCTGCGACCGGCGGCCTCGATTGGCGCAGGATCACGATCCACAATTTTCCGCTGCCGGGCGCCACGGCCTTCTTCGACGACATTCGCGAAGAATTGGAGAATGGCAGCGGCATGGTGAAACTGCGCGGGCTGGATGTGAGCCGCTACAGCGAAGAGCAATTGCGCCGCATCTGGTATGCCATCGGCGTCCACCTGGGCACGCCGATGTATCAAAATCGTTCCGGGGAAATGATGCGCGACATCCGGGACGAAGGCATGGGCGTCGGCGCCAAGCTTTATGGCGAAACGGTTGATGCGTCCGGCAAGCAATTCCTGTCGTCGGGCGCCCGCACCTTGTCGTCGGGCCAGCTGCGCTTTCACACCGACCGCTGCGATGTGGTGGGCCTGCTCTGCGTGCGTCAGGCCTGCGAGGGCGGTGTCAGCAAGCTGGCCAGCAGCGCGACGGTCTATAACGAAATCCGCAAGCGCCGCCCAGACCTGCATGCGCTTTTGTGCAAGCCGATACCGCGCAGCCGTTTCGGCGAGGAGGCTGGCGGCGAGCATGTGGTGTATGACCTGCCGGCCTTCGGCGTGCGCGACGGCAAGCTCACCAGCCACTTTTCCCTCACTTATATAGAGAACGCCCAGATGCTGCCCCATGCGCGCAGGCTGACCGATGCCGAGCATGAGGCCATCCAGATGTTGATGGATGTGGCTGAGGAAGAATGTTTCGAGATGCGGTTCGAACCGGGGGACATTCAACTGCTGAACAACCACATCATCTATCACGGCCGCACGGCTTTCAAAGACGACCAAAGCAGCGGCCAGGATCGCATGCTGATGCGGCTATGGCTCTCGGTTCCGAACTCGCGCGCCTTGCCGGACGATCATGCCATCCTGTGGGGCGATGTCGCGGCGGGCAAACCGCATGGCGGCATTGCGCAGCCCGCCATCGTGGTGGCGCCATGACGCGCACTTCAAAAGTGGTTCTGCTTTCCGCATTGCTCTGCGGCCTGGCAAGCGGCGTCATGGCCGCGCCGGATTACGGAAACTGCAAAGTGTCCGGCCAGCGGGGATCGGTCAAACTTGTAACCCTGGTTCCGGGCGCGCTGTCCGTCCGGCCCAATCTGCCCGCGCCGGGATGGTGGAATGGCGACTCGCCCGACACCATCAAGGACGGATTTGAATATTGCATGGCCGCCAACATGGCGTACCGCGCGGGTCTGGATCGCGTGATCGTGGTGAACCGTTCCTTCGCGCAGATACTGACCGGTCAGGCAAAGGGGTTCGACATCGCTTTGAGCCAGATCACCATCACCGATGGGCGCAAGCGGGTGGTGGATTTCACCGATCCCTATTACGCCTCCGACCAGGGTGTACTGGTCAAGGCGGGCACCAAAATCGACAAGAATAGTATCAAGACGATGCGCCTTGCTGTCGAGCAGGGGACCACCACGCTGCAATTTGTGATGGACCGCATCAAGCCGACCCGGTCGCCCAGCGTCTTTCCGCAGACGGCCGGAATGTACGCGGCGTTGACGGCGGGCCAGGTCGATGCCGTGCTGTTCGATACGCCGACCGTGTTGGCGCGCGCCAAACAGTCCCATGGCGCGCTGCGGGTGGCCGGGCGCTATGACATGGGCGAAAAATGGGGCGGCCTGGTCAACAAGGGTTCGCCCAACCTGGCGGCGTTCAACAAGCTGATTGACGATTTCAAGAATGATGGCACCTTGCAGCGGCTGACGGATAGTTATCTGACCCCGGGTCTGGGCATGGATCCCGCCAAATTGCCGGTGTTCACGCCTTAAGAAAGTTGCCATGGACGTCACACCACCGCGCGCGCCGGGTGCGTTTGCCGATCCATCGGGCTCGGCGCGCCGGCTGAACATTGGCGGCATGCCGTCCGCGCCTACCGCGCTGCTGCTCGTCGCGTTTGTGGTGGCGGTGCTGGTCGAGGCCGCCAGCTTCGTAACGTTGAGCGCCTTGCGGGAGGCATTGCGCCAGAATGGATCCGCGGGCTGGTTTGTCCTCGTCACGATTGCGCTTGCGGCCTTGGTGTCGGCATTGATCGCAGTGCCGCTGGTGCGGGCCTTTGTCCAATGGACGCATGCCCGCCGCGCGGTTGCCAATCATGATGTCACCCAGGCGCGCGTGACAGGGTCGCGCGCGCGCAATCAGGGCTGGGTTGCCATCGGTTATAGCTTCGCCCTGTTCCTGGCAGTTCTGGCCGGTCAATTCCTGCTGGCGAACGATCAGGCGGTCACCAAGACTTTCTTCCTGGTGCCGTTGATGATCGAAACCGCGCCGATGGTGATCAAGGCATTCCGGATCAACGTCGAGATATTTGCCGTGACCGAAATTCTGGTTCTGATCTGGGGTCTGGCCGTGGCATTGGCGATGCTGGCGCCGGGGCCCGCGGGCAAGCCGCTGCGCATCATCGCGGCGGCTTATGTCGATGTCTTTCGCGCCGTCCCCGCCGTGCTGGTGATCTATATCGTGGGCTTCGGTATTCCGTTGACGGGCGTGCCGATCCTCAAGGACCTGTCTTTGACGACCTTTGTGGTCATTGCGCTGACGCTGACGGTCGGCGCCTATGTGGCGGAGATTTATCGCGCCGGTATCCAAAGCATCCATTGGACCCAGACCGCGGCGGCGCGCTCGCTTGGTCTTTCCTATATGCAGACCCTGCGCTTTGTGATCGTGCCCCAGGGTGTACGCCAGATCATCCCGCCTTTGCTCAATGCCTTCATCGCGCTGCAAAAAGACACCGCCCTGGTCAGCGTTGTCGGTGTGCTGGATTCTTTCAATCAGTCCATGCTGATCGCCACCAATCACTATAACTTGTCGGCGGTAACGACGGTGGCGGTGTTGTTCATCGTCATAACCATTCCGCAATCGCGCTTTGTGGAGCGCATGATGCGGCGGGACCGTGCCCGCCGTCAGGGCGGCGGATAGCATGGCATTCATCGAGATCCGCAACATTTCCAAATCCTATGATGGCGTGCCGGTCCTCAAGCACCTGTCCATGTCGGTCGAGGAGCATGAGGTTGTCTCGCTGATCGGGCCATCGGGTTCCGGGAAATCGACCTTGCTGCGCTGTATCAACGGCCTTGAAGCGATCGACGATGGCGAGATTTGCATCAATGGCGAGCGGATCACGGGGGCAGGCGTCGACGTCAATGCGCTGCGCCGGGACATCGGCATCGTGTTTCAGGGCTACAATCTTTTCCCGCACATGACCGTTCTTGAAAATGTGACCTTGGCGCCCGTCAATGTTTTGAAGCTGCCCCGGCAGGCGGCCGAGGAACGCGCCATGGCGTTGCTCACCCGCTTTGGCCTGGCCGACAAGGCGAGCGGTTATCCCGACCGTATGTCGGGCGGCCAGCAGCAGCGCGTGGCCATCGTGCGCGCCCTGGCCATGGATCCGATGATCCTTCTGCTGGATGAGATTACCTCGGCGCTGGATCCGGAGTTGGTCTCTGAGGTTCTGAACATCGTGCGAAATCTGGCCGACGAAGGCATGACCATGCTGCTTGCGACGCATGAGATGGGATTCGCCCGCGAGGTCTCCAGCAAAGTGTGCTTTCTGTGCGATGGGGCCATCTACGAGGAAGGGCCACCCGGGCAGATCCTGGGCGAGCCGGTGCGCGATCGCACCCGCGCCTTTGTGCGCAACATCCGGGATGCCGGACGCATCTAACCGGGGCGGGCTACGCGCATTATAAAAGCGTTCAGGTCAGAAGCACGATGTTCCATTCAAAGGCCAGCACATTCGGTTCGCTGGCCTTGGACGGCTTGCAGATGACATCTTCCGGCTTTCTGTGGCGCGACGCCAAAGTCGAAAGCAGCAGATCGTGTTCGTTCAGCGCCTCGCCAGGGAAATACATCTGCGCCACCAGCCGGTAATCGGCATTGGCGACGTCGAAATGGATGTGCGGCGTCCTCATCGTGCCCGACGGCTCGGGATAGGCTCCCGGCTTGACGGTGCGCAGGCGATAGCGGCCCTGGATATCTACGCCGAAGGACGTCACGCCCAGAAAATTTGGATCGATAGGGGCGGTGTTGGTGTCCACCGGATTGACGTAGCGGCCCGCCGCATTGGCCTGCCAGATCAGCATCTGCGCATTCGGCAAAGGACGGCCTTTGACATCCATCACCCGGCCGGTCAGTTCGATGATCTGGCCCTTCGCGCGGCCGGTCCTGCCGGGATAATGCGTGATGTCCTGGTCATGTACTGGCGGAATGCGCACGGGAAAGAAAGGGCCCAGGGTTTCCTGGCCGGTGGGCAAAAGACCTTTGGGCGTCATGCTCTCGGCCAGCGCGCGGCCAGATGTTGCGACTGTCTGCGCCGCAATGGCGCCCGCCATGATCTGGCGGCGTGAAAACTTCATGAGGACCCCCATCCCGATGGCTGGGCTGATCTAAAGCCAGGGCGCGGAATCAGGCAAGACACATTTCCCCAATGCGGAAACGCAAAAGGCCCGGAGCGTTTTGCGCTCCGGGCCTTTGCGCTACTTGTATAGTGCCGGCTAGGCCAGGTTCTTCAGCGCCGCGGCCATGCTGTCCAGGCCCGCTTTCAAAGTGACGCGCGGAGTGGCGACATTCATGCGCACGAAGTTGGCGCCCACCTTGCCGAAGCCCGAACCGGATTCCAGGAACACGTAAGCGTTCTTGGCCAGCCAATGGCTGACGATATCGCCCTGGGTGGTCATGACAGGCTGCTGCGTCAAAGGATTGATCGGCAGCGGCCGCTTGGCGTTGGCTTCGTCCATGGCTTTCTTGGCGCCGATCTTGTCGGCGATGCCGCTCACATCCAGCCACATCAGATAGGTGCCCTCCGGCTTGGCGCCGGTCTTGATCAAGGGCAGGTTCTTGGTGACGTAATTGTGCGCGAAGTCCAGATTGCCGTCGACATAATCGACGCATTGGTTCAGCCAGGATTCGCCGCCCGCATAGGCCGCCTGTTCCGCCACGATCGCCGGATTGGAGATCGAGGGCAGCGACATGGCGTTGGTGGCTTTGAACAGCGCCGGATTGCTGGAGAAGAACCAGGCGCATTTCATCGCCGCCAAGGAGAAGCTCTTGGAGCCCGACTTGAAGGTGATGGAATTGTCGGCGATCTCTTTATCGAGCGTGGCGAAGGGCACGTATTTCTGGCCCTTGGAGACGAAGTCGCAATGAATCTCGTCCGACAGCACGATGATGTTGTGCTTCTTGCAGAGCTGGCCGTAACGAATGAGTTCTTCGCGCGTCCAGACCCGGCCGCCCGGATTGTGCGGGTTGCAGAGGATCGAGACTTTCACGTCCGGGGTCATGCGGCGCTCGAAATCGGCCCAGTCGATTTCATAGCGGCCATTGACCAGCTTCATCGGACTTTCTTCGGCCACCGTCTTGGTGATGCCGATGGCGGCATAGAAGCCGACATAGCTTGGCGTGACCATCAACACTTTGCTGCCTTTGGGCGCGAAGGCCTGCAGCGCGCTGATGATGCCGGGAATGACGCCGGCGGAAATGCCCACCAGCTTGGGATCGACATTGATGCCGTAGCGGCGCTTGTTCCAGTCGATGATGCCCTTGACGAAGGGCGTGTTGCCGGCGGTGCCCATGAAGAGATCGCCATCGATCATGTTGTAGCCCCAGTTGGGGAAGGCGACGCGCTTCTGCAGCGCTTCGGTGATGGCGGGGGCGCAGCGGAAGTCCATGTCGGCGACACCCATGCCGGCCACGATCTTGGACATCTTTTCGTCGCGCACCGGCATGTCCCAATGCACGCTGTCGGTGCCCAGGCGGTTGAGCGGCGTGTCGAAATCGAATTTGCCGCCCATGGGCGCGGCGGCGGCCGCTGTGGTGCTGGCGGCGATGTTGGCCGCCAGCGGCGCCATCGCGAAGACGCCCGCGCGCGTCAGAAACGAGCGGCGGTTATGACCGTTATTGTGATCCTGTTCCATGCAACTCTCTCCCCGTTGGTGCCAGGCGCGAGACGCAATGTTCGTGATACCTGGCGCGATTCCAGTGCGTGGGGAGCCTAGCACCGCCCGCCGCGCCGGACATGCACGAAAGCGCGCGCAAAGCTGGACAAAAGTGGGGGCGCGAAGTTCCGCAGGCGGCGGCTACATTCGCACTGCGCTGCACAAAATGATCTGGCGTTGCCCACTCAGGCGTTGCCCATTCAGGCGTTAAACGTGCCCCGCATCGCTTCCACCACATAGCCGCCGACGCGGACATTGGTGGCCTTGCCGTTCGCCATGCCCGCCGTGACATAGAGCTGGCTAGGGCGGCCCACGAAGCGGCCCTGGCGGACCAGCACTTTTTCATCGGGCTTGCGGATGCCGTTCTGGATCAGGAAGGCGGCGGCACAGCCCACGGCGCTGCCGGTGGCGGGATCTTCGCTGGTGGCGCCCATCATGCGGCTTTCGATCTCCGCTTCGCCGGTCACGACATAATAGCCGCCACGGGCACCGCGCCAACTGTCAGGGAAGCGGTGGCCCAGAGTGAGCTTGGCCAGGGTGGAGACGCTTTTCAGGGGCACGATCAGAAAGTTGGATCCGGTCGAAACCATCTGCGGCGCATAGCGGCTGTCGATCTCGTCCACGGAAAATCCCATCACGTCTGCCAGCATTTTGGGATCGACCTTGTCGCCGAACACGGGCTCCTTCTGGGTCATCTCCACAAACAGTCCGTCGGTGCGCTTGTCCAACGCGACCGTGATCGGCCCGACTTTTTCCTCCAGCACCAGCTTGGTCTTGCCGGGACGGGTCTGCGCCATGATGAAGGCGGTGCCCAAGGTGGGATGGCCCGCGAAGGGCAATTCCTCGGTCTGGCTGAAGATGCGCACCTTGGCGTCGCCGCCATTTTCGGCGCGCTGGATGAAAGTGGTCTCGGAATGATTGAGTTCGCGGGCGATGTTCTGCATCAGCGCGTCGCTCATGCCGTCGGCGTTGGAAAAGACCGCCAGCGGATTTCCTTCCAGCGGCGTATGGGTGAAGACATCGACCTGAATAAAGTCATAGCCCTTGCGCGGGGCCTGAGCGCGCGCGGGCAGGGCCGCCGCTGCTGTAACGCCCGCCAGACCGGCCAACATCTCTCTGCGCTTCATGAACATCCCCCGGTTTATGCGGTGAGTGTCGGGGCAATCGGCTCGTTGCGCAATTGGCGCATGACAATACCGCAGTGCGGAAGACGCAGCTGCAGCAATGCCGGTGTTAACACTGGGCGCTGTTCCGCTGTTCCGTTATGGTCCGCCCACAAACAAGCTGGGAGCTGTCATGGATTTCCTGAACAAATACTCCTCACAATTGCTTGGCATCACGCGCATTGTCATCGGCCTGCTGTTCCTGGAACACGGCACGGTCAAGGTTTTGAGCTTTCCCCTGGCGGCGGGCGCATCGCCGCATGTCTTTAACCTCATGGCCTGGCCGGCGGGTCCGGCGGGCGTGATCGAGCTGGTCGGCGGCATCTTGATCGTGCTGGGCCTTTTCAGCCGCTGGGCGGCCTTCATCGCGTCGGGCCAAATGGCGTTCGCCTATTTCCTCGCCCATTTCCCGAACAGTCCCTTTCCGATCCTGAATGGCGGCGGCGAGGCGATCTGCTTCTGCTTTATCTTCCTCTATCTCGCTTCGGCCGGTCCCGGCGCGTTCGCGATCAATAACAAGTAGCGCAGTCAATTCCGAAATAGGGCGCGCGGGCATGTCCCGCGCGCCTTTTTCGTTTCAGCGCTTCCCATATTCAGTGAAGACGTAATCCTTCGACTTCACGATATTGTGGCACGACACGCCGCATTTGGCGCCGGTGCCCAGAGGGGTAAAGGTGTCGGTCTTGTCGGCATAGTTGAACTGGGCATAGCCCCATCCGCCGCCGTCAGTATATTTCGCGCTGTCTTTCACCATGAAATCGATATCGTGCAGAGTGCCCGGAACCGTGGTGGGCGCCGGGGCGGTGCTGCTCTGTTTCGCATTCCAATGGATCTTCGCCATCTTGGCGCCGTCGGGGAATTTGCGGCCTTTGCCGGGAATGCCTGCCGCATAGGCGTCGATCATGGCGGGATTGCCCAGGATCACTTCGATCAGATTGCCCGACTGGCTGACGCTGATGGTCTGCCAGCTTTCAAAGCCCCGGAACTCGGAGAAGGCGATCCCGCCTGGAACCTGCACGGTGTATTTGTCCTGTGCGGCGACGGCGATGCCGCCAAGAACCGCGAGCGACGCGGCGCCGATCGCTGCGACACATAAAGCTTGGGTGGTAATGCGCAACATGATGACCCTCCCTATGAAGACCCGGAAAATTCCGGCGCCTTTTCAAAATAAGGTTCAAAACAAGTCGGAAGACTTTTTGATCGGGTAGGCTGAGCGGCAGCGACCAGAACAGGTTTGCGCGGTTAGGGGAAGCAAACCTAAGTATGCCCGCGCGTGATTTGTGACAGCGCGAATTGTGACAGTCGGGCGGCCGCGATTTTAAGTGACGCTTATATGACGAGGTGCTAAAGACCGCACCCTTTTGAAGTTCCGAGGTCTTGCCGATGTCCGCTCAGATTTCGCCGCGCGCCTTGCGTCCCGGCACGGTCGTCACCGTGCAGATGAAAGGGCTGTTCAAGCTGGCGCATCACTTCGCGCTGATCAGCGGCAAGACCGGCCCGGACGGTATGCCGATGGTGATCGCCAATTCCGGCGGCACGCGCGGCCCCGGCGAAGTGCGCTGGAGCGATTTCGTGAAGGGGCGGGAATATCGCGCCTTTTATCCCAGCACCCTGCCGCCCAAGACCGTTCTCGCCAACGCCTATGCTATGTTCGGCACGCGCTACGATTTCCTGCATTGGAATTGCGAGCATTTCGCCAATGCCTGCCACGGCCGTCCGGCGCAAAGCCATCAGGTGCGGGGCGGGCTGATCATGGCGGCCCTGATCGGCGGCGTGATGCTGGCGGCAGCGAAGGCTTGATGCTGCGTTGCCAGCAGGCATGGTTGTGCTTAGCCGGGGTAGCCACGAGTTGTATAGTATACAACCGGCAGCAAAGGTTGTGCTCCGGTAAGGCAATGTATATTTACTAGCGGTGGTTGAACGCGGCAGCGTGGGGGGCGAAATGGCAAATCAGAAGCGCCTGAGGTATAGCATAAGCCTTGTGCGGCAAGGTGCTCGATCTTTCTACACCCTGACGATGCCATCGGATGTGCTCGCACGCACCTGTGTGGTGAGCACACGAAAAGAGAATGCGAAAACGGGGTTTCAGCGCACGCTTGATGAGAAGAGGGCCACAGATATTGCTCACTACATCGATAATGGCGGGACGATTCCTAGTTCAATCGTTTTATCCGCTCAATCGGCTGCAGACCTTCAAGTCATCGGTCGCAGTAAAACCATAGAATTTTCGGACACACCTGGCGCGTTCCTTATTTTAGATGGCCAGCACAGAGTTTTTGGGTTCTCAAAAACTAAAACTCCTGTCCGTGTTCCAGTTGTAATTTACAACGGTCTATCTCGGACTGACGAAACACTTCTTTTCATAGACATCAATACAAAGCAGCGGCCAGTGCCAGCACAACTTCTGCTCGATATAAAAAGGCTTGCCGAGATAGAAGATCAAAGTGAGATGGCGCTTCGTGAAATTTTTGATGCATTCCAGAAGGATTTGGGTAGCGCTTTGAAAGGTATGATGGCGCCCTTCGAAACGGAAAAGAACAAAATTACTAGAGTCACTTTTAATTCGGCCGTTAAGCCGCTTCTTGAGGTATTCTCTGGGCGCAGCAACGAAGAGATATTTAGCATACTGAATAACTATCTTCACGCAGCGCAATCATTCTTAAAGAAGAAATCGTCTCAACAGGTTTTAGCGAAACCCGTTGTTTTTCGATCATTGATTGGACTCTTTCCTTTTGTTGCTCAGCGTGTCCAGGATAAGTACTCAGGAGATTATTCCGCAGAAAATTTCGCAGATGTGTTGATGTTTGCATTCGCGAATGTTTCTGCAGGTAAATTCGAGAGACCCGGTACAAGTTGGACGGCGCTCCGAGATTATTTGGAAAAAAGACTCAGAAGCAAACTGACGCTTTGAGCCATGAAACACCTCTGCGATCCCCTGGTGCGCAGACTATTACCACGCTTGGGCGAGGATGCTCCTCGCAGCGGTGGTGTAAAAGCTTGGTTGCGAGAGGGTAGCTTCTACGTCACGGACCCCATCAATGATGGGGAAATCGTATTGAAGAACGTGGGTCTAACTGAGATTGTGCCATATCTTAGCTTTGACTACGAACGCTTCGCGCTGTCCTCGTTGGAGAGTTATCTATTCAGTCGGGAGGTGCGGAGCCAGACTGGTGCGGTCGCGTGGTCGCTCATTAAGGCGTATTATGCGGCTTTCTTCGGTGCTCATGCGATTATGCGTGCAACCGGGCGCGGTAATGTCCAAATGGATTCCGGAACCGCGGTGGCGATTATCGATATCGCAAATATCTATGGCGTAGCTTTGGGTGTGCCGGTAGGAAATTATGATTTCAGACTAACTCAGCATTCTGACAGAACTCTTGATTTGATTCTTACAAGCGTTGATGGACGTGGGAGTGCTCACGAAGGGTTTTGGAAAAGTTTTTATAATTTTTTGTCAGGCCTTGCTGATGAGGTAGCTGCGAATAGCGAGCAGAACGCTAGTCTTACAATCGGCGCAATTAGCGAGGTACAAGCCATTCTGGCTTCGAATGGGATGAATGCGGGCACTTGGTTGTCGTTCATTCGCAACCAGATAAATTATCGCCACGAATATGGGGTGTGGTTTCCCTATACTGGTGTTTGGTCTGTCTCTTCTATGTTCTCGAAGATACCGAGTACCGACGGAGCACTCTTTAGATTGGACCTAGATGCTTCAAAAAAGGCGATTGACGCTTTTACGTCGTGTTGTCTATCGCTGGCGGTATTAAATGCTCAATTGAGCCAGGCTCTCTGTCTGCGCAAAGGGGTTGGTCGCTATCAACGGCTGACAAGTCGTCTGATGAAAGAAGCTGCCTAGATATAATTTGGCATCAACCAAAATCTGATTCTCTCGCAATACGTGAAGGGCTTGTGTGGTTACCCTGCGTCGGCGGGAGTAGTGGGCTGCATCATCAGCGCGCGCAATTGCCTTTGCAGTTCGCGGCCGCTGAGGGCCGACAATTCACGATGCGTGAAACCTTCCATGTGCAACTCGTTGCGGATGGTTCGGATGGTGGAGTGTTGACCGGACAGCGCCAGGGTTATCGCCCGTTCGATGATGTTTCCCATCAATCCCGCCACGCATGGATTCGAAGCACCCTGCGATTGCAGACAGGCAGCCCGTGACCGTCAAAATACAAATTTGTATAAGCCGGGGCGTGAACCGAAACGCCGCAAATGCGTTGCGGGCCGTCCGTCGATGCACGTGATATTGCAAAAAGTATAGCGGCCGGATGCGCTATGGCGCCGGATCAATGCGTTGCACGATGATCCAGATCGGTTGCCAAGCGCTGCAACACGCTGTTCCAATCGCCGATGGATGGCTGGCGGTAAAGCCGGAGGCTGGGATACCAGGACGTCTCGGTTCCCTGCAGCAGCCAGCGCCAATCCGGGACATGGGACAGCAGCACCCAGGTCTCTTGTCCCAGTGCGCCCGCCAGATGCGCGGCGCTGGTGTCGACGCTGACGATCACATCCATCAACGCGCACAAGGCTGCCGTATCCGTAAAGTTGGCGAGTTCTTCGCCGAAATGCCGCACAGCGCTTTTTTGAAGCGCGGTCTGATCGGTGTCGCGCACGTCTTTCTGCAGGCTGACATATTCGCAAGTATCCGGCAGGTGCGGCAGCAATTGAGAAAGGGCGATGCTGCGATCGCGATCTCGCCTGTGATCCTTGTTGCCGCTCCAGACCAGGCCCACACGCGGCTTGGTTTTGGCGCCGAGCCTGGCGGTCCAGTGACGCAGTTTTTCGGTGTCGCTTTTCAGATAGGCGCGGCTGGCGGGAATATTGGCGGGGCTGGTCTTGAAGGCGAGCGGCAGGCTCAGCAGGGGGCAGTGATAGTCGAAGTCCGGCAATTCTTTGCCCTGTTCGACGATGCCGGAAACGCCATCCAATCCGCTGAGCAGGCCCGTAAGCGCTTCGGGGACTTCCAGGATCACGCGCGCGCCAAGCGCCGCCACCTGTTTGGCGTAGCGGCTGAACTGAATCGCATCGCCCAGACCCTGCTCGCTGTGCAGCAGGATGGTTTTGCCGGCGAGCGGTTCGGCGCCCAGCCATAAAGGCTGCTTGAAGTCGCGCTTTTTTCCCCGGTGTCCATTCTTCCAGCCCCATTCATAAAGCGGCCAGCCATTTTCCAGATCGCCAGACAAGAGCAAGGTCAGCGCCTTGTTCCAATGGGCTTCCGCGAAGCCGGGCTTGAGGGAAACCGCTTTGTCGAAGCTGGCGATGGCGCCATCCAGCTGTTTCAATTCGTGCAGGGCGCTGCCGCGATTGCCATGGGCTTCCGCGAAATCGGGTCGAATAGAAATGGCTTTGTCGAAGCTGGCCACCGCGGCATCGAGCTGTTTGTGTTCCTGAAGCGCGTTGCCGCGATTGACATAGGCGTCGGCGTAATCGGGCCGAAGGGATATCGCCGTGTCGAAACTGGCAATGGCGGCGTCCAATTGTTTGAGTGCCTGCAGTGCGTTGCCGCGATTGCTATAAGCTTCCACATAATCGGGCCGGAGCGCTATCGCTTTGTCGAAGCTGGCGATGGCGGCGTCGAATTGCCGGAGCAGCTGCAGGGCATTGCCGCGATTGTTGTGGGCGTCCGCGAAACCGGGTTCGAGCGCAATGGCCTTGTCGAAACTGGCGATGGCGTCATCGAAGCGTTTCATCTCCAGCAACACGCTGCCGCGATTGCTATGGGCCTGGGCATAGCCGGGCGCGAGCGCGATGGATTTGTCGTAACTGGCGAGCGCGGCTTCCGGCCGCCCGAGATCCTGCAAGGCGCTGCCGCGATTGTTGTAGGCCTGCGCATAGTCAGGTTGGAGGGAAACGGCTTTGTCGTAATCGGCCATTGCTGCTTTTGCCTGACCGAGTTTCTGCAAGGCATTGCCGCGATTGGCGTAGAAAGCGGCGCTGCCGGGATGAATGGCGATGGCGCGCCCGATCAGATCGACGGCCAGCGGATAATTCCCCGTTTGCAATGCGATAACACCCAGCAGATGCAGGCAATCGAAATGCTGTGGCTGCTGTTTTACGATCTGCGCGTAGATCGCCCAGGCATCCGCGAACTGGCCTTGCTGGTGCAGCGCGAAAGCCTGTTGGAAACGCGCTTGCAGATCATTCGATACGGGAGGGGAATGATTATCGGCCATGAAACACGATATTCGATTCGGTGTGCCCGTCCGCTTGTGACGGTTGCATCGGGCAAGACGCGAAAGAAAACCGCGATGCCTTTCTTATCGCTATATCCATCACAATATCACGGGGCGCAAGAGATCCGGTCATTTCAGAAATTTGTCGTCTGGGATCAGGGAGTTAGGAAGGCGGTGGCCATGAACCCGTCTTGGCAAACTTCGTTACGTTCCTCTTCTTGAACCCGGTATCCCGCGGGTTCAATCTTTCCCCAACGTAGTGGGCGGCCCTTCATAAGATGAGTGCGGCCGGTCGCCACGATCTCTTTGCCTGGAGGTTCCCATGCCGGTCGATGCCCGCTCCGCATCCGATAAATTCGCGGAAGCCGATGCCTATGTGCGCGAAACCATGTGCGAGGCGCGTGCGATGCCGGAGCCGCGATCCTTTGCGCTGGGGCGTCGCTCTTTCCTCAAGCTGGCCGGCGCGGGCGGTGCGGGCCTGGTCCTGACGTTCCAGCTGCCGCGCGAGGCGCTTGCCGCCACCGAGACGCCGCAGACGGCCGCCGAGGCCAGCAAGGATCAAAGCGTCAACGCCTTCATCCGCATCGCGCCGGACAACAAGATCACCATCTATTCCAAGGCGCCGGAAATCGGCCAAGGCATCAAGACCGCGTTCGGGTTGATCATCGCCGAGGAGCTGGACGCCGACTGGAACCATGTCGTGGTCGAGCAGGCAGACTTCAATCCCAAAGTCTATGGCTATCAGGGTTGCGGCGGATCGACGTCGATCCCGCGCGCCTGGGATCAATTGCGCCAGGCAGGCGCGGGCGCGAAGGTGATGCTGATCGCCGCCGCCGCCAAGAAATGGAATGTGCCGGTGGCGGAAATCACCGCGCAGAATTCAATGGTGTCGCACGCCGCCAGCGGCAAGACCGCCACTTATGGTTCGCTGGCCAATGCGGCGGCCAAGATGCCGGTGCCCGATGCCGCTTCGCTGAAGCTGAAGACGCGCAAGGACTATAAGCTGCTGGGCCGCCGCCATCGGGGCGTAGACGATCCCAAGATCGTCACCGGCAAGCCATTGTTCGGCAGCGATGTGCGGTTGCCCGGCATGGTCTACGCCAATTTCGTCAAATGCCCGGCGGTGGGCGGCAAGGTCCGTTCCTTCAACATGGCCGAGATCAAGGCCATGCCCGGCATTGTCGATGCCTTTGCCGTCGCGGGCACCGGCAAGCAGACCGAATGCATGCCGGGCGTTGCCATCATCGCCACCAACACTTGGGCGGCGTTCCAGGCCAAGGCCAAGCTGAAAGTCGATTGGGACGAAAGCGAGGCCTCGAAAGATTCCACCACCGAATTCTCGGCCCGCGCGCAATCGATCGCGGACAGTTTTCCGGACAAGGCCGATGACGAAGTCGGCAATGTCGACAATGCGTTCAAGAATGCCGCCAAGACGGTGGACGCCTATTACGAATATGGCTTTGCCTCTCACGCCACCATGGAGCCGATGAACACCACGGCGCATTGGCATGACGGGATCATTGAAATCTGGTCGCCGACCCAGCAGCCCAATCGCGGCCTGCCGCTGGTGCAGGCGGCCCTGGGCAATCTGGCGGAAGACAAGGTGGTGATCCACCAGACCCGCGCGGGCGGCGGCTTCGGCCGGCGTCTGATGAACGATTATATGGTTGAAGCTGCGGTGATTGCGCAGAAGGTCAAGGGACCGATGAAGCTGCAATGGTCGCGCGAGGATGATTTCGCGCATGATTTCTTCCGTCCCGCCGGATACCACCAATACAAGGGCGCCATCGACAAGAACGGCAAGCTGGATGCGTGGCAGGAGCATTTCATCACCTTCACCGCCGACGGCAAGAAAGAAGTGTCCGGCGGTGGGCTGACGGAGAATCTCAAATTCTCCACCATCGCGCCGAACCTGCGCCGCGCCACCACCATGATGCCGCTGATGATCCCCACAGGGCCGTGGCGCGCGCCGGGCGACAATGCCCAGGTCTTCGCGCAGCAAGGCTTCATGCATGAAATGTCCACCGCGGCGGGGCGCGACCATGTCGCCTTCCTGATCGATGCGGTGAACCGGGGCGTGCCGGAATTGGCGCCCAAGGACGAGAAGGTGAATTTCAGTCCCGCGCGGGCCAGCGCCGTGATCAAGCTCTGTGCCGAGAAGGCGGGTTGGGGCAAGAAGCTGCCCAAGGGACGCGGACTGGGCCTTGCCTGGTGCTATTCCCATGCCGGGCATGTGGCGCAGGCGGTCGAGCTTAGCGTCGATGATCACAAGCGCATCAAGATCCATCACATTGTGGCCGTTGCCGATATCGGGCCGGTGGTCGATATGGCGGGCGCCGAAGCGCAGGCGCAGGGCGCGTCGATCGACGGATTCTCCACCGCGATGGGCCTCAACATCACCATCGAAAAGGGCCGCATCCAGCAGAAGAATTTCAACGAGTATCCGATCTTGCGGATTCCCTTCTCGCCCACCCAGGTGGAAGCGCATTTCATCCAGTCGGATTTCCCGCCCACCGGCATGGGCGAACCGGCGCTGCCCGCGATGGCGCCCGCCGTCGCCAACGCCATCTTCGCCGCCACCGGCGAACGGGTGCGGATCATGCCGTTTAGAAAATTGGGGTACCAAGTTTAGGCGAGGGGCACGGCAGTGGCGCAGCCCTGACGACTGGTTATAGTGGCCCGGATATTCAGGGGTGACGCACGATGACCATCCGGCTTCAAGTCTTGGCGACCGCAATCGCCGTGGCAGTTTTTCCCGTAGCCGCAAACGCACAGGCAACTGCCGTGCATCGCGTGCCGATCCAGGAGCAGCCTTATCCGGCGGGTCATACGTCCCTCACGGTCAAGACGACCGTCGACAAAGGCGGCACGGTTCTGCCGCACACCCATCCGGGTGTTGAGATGTCCTATCTGCTGGAAGGCCAGGGCACCTTGAAGATCGCGGGCCAGCCCGACCGCACGGTTTCGGCCGGCGACAGTTTCAGCATTCCGGCGGTGGCGGTTCATGGCCTGGTCAATACCGGGCCGGGCGCCATCGTCATGGTGACCACGTATGTGGTGGAAAAAGACAAGCCGCTGGCGACGCCTGTTCCCTGATCGGCGAAACGACCGAAAGCTCAAGTCATGCGGAAACGTCTGGGTTTGATCGCCGCCGCCGGCCTTTCCATTGCGGTGATATTTCTGGGTGGTTTCTGGATTCTGGAGGGCCGCAATGGCTGGCGGGACGTCTCGCTGCGCTATTCGCAGTGGCGATTGCCGCATTGTGAGGCCCTGTCGGGCAAGGCCGGCACCCGCGAAGTCGCGTGGACCGGCGGGGAAAGTGTCGGCATCGCCATTCCCGCAACTTTGCGCTACACGCCGGGGACTGGCGATCAAGTGCGCATCGCTGGCGACGCGTCGCTGATCCCGCATGTCATTATCGACGACAACGACATCAAGCTGGATTGCCGCTCCGCAGAGGTGACGCCCGAAAGCCTGACCATCACCATGCCGGGCGCGCGGCGGTTTCGGTCATTCTCAGTGGCCGGTGTCACCCGCCTGATCCTGAACGGCATCGATCAACGTGAGCTGCATTTCAATATCGCCGGGTCGAGCAACGTCACGGCTGCCGGGCGCGTGGATGAAGTCCATGTCAATGGCGCGGGGCTGAGCGATGCCAAGCTGGGCGATCTGGCAGTGGACGATGCCCATTTGAATTTGGCGGGGGCCAGCAAGATCGAAATCGCCGCCGCTGAAACCCTTCATGTCAATGCCGTCGGCGCCGCCACGATTGTCTTGCGCACCGAACCGAAAAGTATCGAAACCCATATCCTGGGATCGGGACGGATCATTCATCCGTCGCGGTAGCCGCAAAGAGGGGAGCGTTGTCATGATGCGAGGCGCAGTGGGATTGAGTTTGGCGATCTGGCTCGCCGCCGGATGCGTGACCGCCGAGGCGCAAGACGCCGACGCCAAACAACAAGCTGCGCAAATGCTGCGCGATTGGGTGACGGCGGAGAATGAGCATGACGCCGCCGCGCTGGACCGCATCCTGGACGATCAGTTCATTTCCACCTTTGCGGCGGGCAAGCCAACGCGCAAGAAAGCCTTCATTGCCAGCCTGACCAAGGGCAAAGCCGATCCCCGGCAAACCCAAAGCCTGACCGACGAAACCATTGTGGTGGACGGCGACACAGCGATCCTGGTCGGCACAGACACGTTCCACCGCACGGACCATGCCGAGCCGGACGGATTGGCGCTGCGCTATACGATCACTTGCGTGCGCAGGAATGGCCGCTGGGTCGCGATAGCTGAGCACATCGTCAAACTGCCCTGACGCGTCCTGTTCAGAAAATCAGCCCAGGCCCAAGCCGCGCCGCAGCGCGCTCTGCCAGGCATTGCGGAACTGCACTGTCAGTTTGGCGTCGCGCGTCACCACATCGAAGCCGTGATAGGCGCCGGGCACGACGTGAAGTTCGGTGCTGACGCCCGCCAGCGCCAGCCGCTTCGCATAGTCGAGGTCTTCCGCGAAGAACAGATCGATGTCGCCGACGCCGATGAAGGTGGGCGGCAGTCCGGCAAGATTTGCGGCGCGGGCCGGTACGGCGCCCGGCGGCGGGGATGCTGAGCCAGCCGGCATCCCCAGTAAAGAAGACCAGCCGAAACGGTTGGCGGCTTCAGTCCAGATGAAATGGCCGATATGGGATGGCACGCGCTGTGTGCTGCCGGTCCTGTCATCCAGCATGGGATAGATCAGGCATTGATAGGCGATCTTGTATTTCGCCCGGTCGCGCGCCGCGATCGCTAGCATGGCGGCATGGCCGCCGCCGGCACTGTCGCCCATCACGGCGATGCGGCTGCGATCGATCCCAAGCTTGCCGGCATTCTCATGCACCCAGGCCAGCGCGGCGTAATTCTGTTCCCGCGCGATGGGAAACACCGCTTCCGGGGCCAGGGTGTAGTCCACCGAGACGACAAGGCTCCCAGTCGCCTGCGCAATGTCCTGCGCCAATTGCAGATTGCCGGCGGCGCTTCCCAGGACATAACCGCCGCCATGAACATAAACCGTCGCGGGCCGGTTTTTGCCGCCGGGTTTGGGATCGATGATCAGGACCGGTACATTTTTTCCGCCCGGGCCGGGCACGGTGGTCTTGCGGGGCTGAAGCTCCGGCGCTTTGGAAACCGAGCTGGGGGTGTCGCCCGCGCGCAAACCCGCCAGATTGCGGGCATTCGGGGCTTCGACATTCTGAGGGAATTTCTTCAGCGCCGCCGCCAGTTCGGGATCGACATTGGACCAGGGATCGAAATTTCCCGCAGCCCAGCCATCGGCGGACATCGCCGCACTCAGCAGCAACGGCGCCATGGCGGCATTTTTGACGAAGCCGCGTCTGGTGAGGGGAGCCGGTTTCATGGTCAGCCTCAGCGCTTACGAGAAAAACACCTGCGTTATGTAGAGCCGCTTCTGGCCGAAGACGGCATAGATGTGCAGGTGATGCAGCACGTCCATGCCCAGCACCAGATCGGGAATGCGCTCGTCGGCGGAGCGCGCCTGGCTGCCCAGCACTTTTTCCTTGTTGGCGCCCACGATGTTGTTGGCCGAAATCAGTGCTGAAATATTCGACGCGGTTACACCGCCGGCGCCCATCAGGGCGATTTTGGGAAAGACATGGCGGTAGACGGTCTGGCCCAGGCCGTCCTTGGTGTCGCCTGCCGGCATCATATCCGGCGTATCGGCTTTGAGGCCCATGATCTGTTCGGCCACATCGCGGCGCATCACTGTATGTTCGGCGCTGGTGTCGATCGCGGCGGTGAAGCTGTGTCCGTCGATGCTCACCGGAATTTTGAAGAGGCCATTCTCCACGATCATCGGCACCACCGCGACGCCATCATTGGTCCAATAGGCCACCTGTGTGGGATCGGTGCATTTGGTGGGGGTGAGCCAGGTCATCTGCATGGCGCCGAAATCGATCTCGACGTCATACTGCTTGAAGAAAGCGTTGGTCAGCAGGCCGTCATACGGCGCGTCCTTGGCAAGATCGCCATCCTTGGCGATCATGAACACCAGATTCTTGCCCGTGGCTTCGCCGATGGTGAAGGAGTTGAGGCGGACACGCGCGCCGAACGTCTCTGGATTGCTGCCGCTGCCGGTCCGACGCACCGTGGCCTGCACCGTAGGGCTGCCGAAGTTCAGATCGCCGCCGAAATGCTGTGTGTCGATGCTTTCGGTCGCCCGGTTTACCTCCGGCAGACCCAGATCGGCCACGGTAGCTTGCGAGATTTTGGTGGGCTTGGTGCCAATATCGAGCAGGAGTTGCCGGGGCTTGCCATTGATGGCGACAGGCACGGTCACCAGATTGGTGCCCGGCAATTGTTTCAGCCCCACTTTGTCGGCCACGTCGGGCAGGTTGCAGGTGGCCGCCGCCGCCGCACCCGTGCTCAGAAAGAGTGCAAACGCGGCCAGTATGGACTTCTGCATGACATCCCCCGAGGTGCTTCGAAGCGCCGACGATGATGGAAACGTATCACGGCGTAAATTTGGCAGTCCATTGACGCCGCCCGGTCAGGTTGCAACCGCAAGCCTTCGCCGACGGGCAGCACGTACGCCTCCCTCGAATGCTGCGCTGCGGGATAAAGGGTGCTGTTCCCACCCGGCCCGACAATCACTAAGCTTTCGCCAACGACCAGCTGATTGCAGGGGGTTTGCATGGCTAGGAAGTTTGCCGAGATTTCGCGTTACGCGATCTTGCCTGTTCTTCTGATCGCGCTGGTGGGACTGTCGCTGACGATGCGCGGTTCGCCCTTCGCCAAGGCTTTTCCCTATTACCACACCTTCGCGCTCTATTTCGCGATGATCGTGCTGGAGCGGGTCTTCGTCTGGAAAACCCAGGTGTCGCAGCGGCACATGCTGTGGCGCGATCTGATTTCCACGGCGTTTGAGACCTTCATCGCGGGCGCCCTTATGGCGGCGATCGTGCTGCCGGTGTTGCGCTGGTTTCCCAATACATTTCTGGGGCGCAAATTCATCTTCGGCCTGTCGGACCAGATTGGGCCGTTCTGGCTGCAGGTCGCGATCGTGCTCTTGCTCATCAGCTTTTTCTCCTACTGGGTGCATCGCTGGCAGCACACATCGGATTTCTGGTGGAAGCTGCATGGCTATCATCATGGCGTGACGTCGTTGCAGATTTCCAATGTGCTGGTGTCCAACCCGCTGGAATGGGCGATGCGCAATATTCTGGGCGGGTTGTTCCTGAGCCTGGTGGGTTTCAATCCCATCGCGATCGTGATCGCGGGCGGGCTGAACATCTATGGCGATTTCTCCCATTGCGGCGCCGATCTGAAAGGCGGCTGGCTGAATTACGTCTTCAACACGCCGGAAGTGCATCGCTGGCACCATTCGACCGAATTCCCGGACGATCCCAAATTCCGCTATGGCTGCAATTACGGCGTGGGCGTGAGTTTCTGGGATCAGCTGTTCGGCACGTTCTATCTGCCCAAGGACGAGAAAGGCGCGGTGCTGTCGCCCAAGCAGCTGGGCCATCCCGAAGGTTATGCGGACGAGCCCAATTATCTGAAGATGCTGATCGGGCTGCGCGCTTTCCCGGCATTGGAGCGGTGGGTGGAGCGCAGGAAAGATTCAGCCCAGACCGTACCGGCGGAATGATGACCTTCCTGCGCCAGAAATATCCTTATCTGCTGGGCTTCGCCGCGATCGAAGCGGGCATCTATTACTTCAACGGCCCCACCGGCAATTTCACAACCGGCTTTCTGGGCCTGTTCGCCATCTGGATTTTCTACAGCGCGATGAGCCGGGGATAGGCGCGTCGATTTCACCAAAGGGGATGTCATGGATCGCAGACGTGTGATGCAGATCGCCACGGGCGCGGTGTCGCTCGCGGCATTCCAAGCCGGCGCCGCCGAGGCCGCCACCGCCGCCGCGGCGCGGCTGGCCGGGCGCACCCCGGAAGAAGTGGCGCAGGATGAGGATTACTGGACCGAGATCCGCAACGCCTACACCATCGATCGCAATGTGATCAATTTCAACAATGGCTATGCCAGTCCCGCGCCCCTTCCGGTGCAGGAGGCGATGCGCCGCTATCTCACTTACTCCGACATGGGTCCGATCCAGACCATGGTGAATGTTCTCTATCCGCAGATCGAGCGGGTGCGGGAAAATCTGGCGCGGGTGGCGGGCTGCGATCCCGAGGAAATGGCAATCGTGCGCAACGCCAGCGAGGCGAACCAGATCGTGCAGATGGGCATCGATCTGAAAGCGGGTGACGAGGTCCTGACCACGGATCAGGATTATCCCCGCATGCTGATGACCTTCCGCCAGCGCGAGCGGCGGGACGGCATCAAGCTGGTGACGGTGTCATTCCCGGTGCCAGTGACGAGTTCGGACGATCTCTACAACCGCATCGCCAATGCGGTGACGCCCAAGACCAAGCTGATCCTGATCTGCCACATCACCAACCGAACCGGCGTGATATTCCCGGTGCGCCGGATCTGCGACATGGCGCATGCCAAGGGCATTCCGGTGATGGTCGATGGCGCGCATGCCTTCAACCATTTCCCCTACAAGCTTTCGGATTTGAATTGCGACTATTACGGCGTCAGCCTGCACAAATGGACCTGCGCGCCCATCGGCACGGGTTTTTTATATGTGCGCAAATCCCGCATCGCCCAGACCTGGTCCCTGATGGCGTCGGACGCCAAGCAGGTGAACGACATCCGCAAATTCGAGGAGATCGGCACCCATCCCGCCGCCAATCCCAACGCCATCAGCGAAGCCTTGGTGTTCAACGAGAATATCGGCGTCGCCCGCAAGGCGGCGCGGCTGCGCTATCTGCGCGACCGCTGGGCGCATCGGCTGCGCGACAATCCCAAAGTGCAGATCCTGCACAGCGAAAGCCCCGAACTGTCCTGCGGCATCGGGTTCATCGGCTTCAAGGGTTTCGACGCGGGCAGGATGTATGAAACGCTCTACAACAAATACAACATCGTCACGGCGCGGGTGGAGATGCCGGGCCAGTATGACGGCCTGCGCGTGACGCCTCATGTCTATTCGACCCTGCGCGATGTCGATACGTTCGCCGACACAGTGGAAAAAGTCTTGGCGGCGGGCTGATTGATCCGCGCGAGGCTATTCATCACCGCCTGAAATGTAGGCGCGGAGATTCGGGCTCCTTGTGGTCGCGCGGCACTGCGCGATAGTCGGACGGGGCGAGCAGTTCGTGGGCCGCCGCCTCTTTGGGCTGTCCCTGTGAGATACGGGGGCCGACAACGGCCAGGACCGCCGCCGCGACGACCGCGAAAGCTATGTGTTTCATGGAAAAGCTCCGTTCCTTCATCCGTGCGTCCGGGATGGCTGCGCCGGTCCGGATGATTTAGGCCCTTCCGGATTTCGGCAGTAGCTGGTAAAAACGAGAGTTATCCTCTCATTTGTGGAAGGCAATGGACCGGCTTGAAGCCATGACCATCCTGCTGGCGGCAGTCGATACGGGCAGCCTGTCCGCTGCCAGCCGCCAGCTTGGCATTCCGCTCGCCACCGTCAGCCGCCGGGTGTCGGAGCTGGAAGAGCATTTGGGAATCCATCTTCTGATCCGCGGCCATCGCAAGATCGCATTGACCGATGCCGGGCGCGGCTATGCCGCCGCCTGCCGCCGGATCGCGGAAGACATTGCCGAAGCCGAGCGCAGCGCCGCGGGCGAATATCAGGCGCCCCAGGGCGAATTGGTCATCAGCGTGCCGTTCATCATGGGCCGCTCCTTCGTGACGCCGGTGGTGGTGGAATTCCTGGAGATCTATCCCGACATCCGCGTCGATGTGCAATTGACCGACCGCGTCGTGAATCTGGTGCAGGAGCATGTCGATCTTGCGCTCAGGGTGGGCGAATTGCCCGACAGCAGCATGATCGCCACCCGCGTGGGTTTGATCCGGCAGATGGCCTGCGCCAGTCCCGCTTATCTGAAACGCCGCGGCACGCCCAAAAGGCCCGCCGATCTTGCGGCCCATGACTGCATCGGCAACAAGTTTTTTACGTATGGCGAGGATTGGGCGTTCCGCATCGACGGCAAGCTCGAAACGATGCCGGTTCCGGCGCGGTTGTCGGTCAATTCGTCCGACGCGGCTTTGGTCGCCAGTGTTGCCGGTGCGGGGATCGCCCGCATTTTGTCCTGCCACATCGCGGATCTGCTCAAATCGCGCACGCTGGTCGGTTTGCTGGAAGCGTATGAGCCACCGCCCACGCCGGTGTGGCTGATCCATCCTGCCCAGCGTCAGGCGCCGCTGAAATTGCGGGCGTTCCTGGATTTCGCGGTGCCGCGCCTGCGCAAACGCTTGGGATATAACAGCGCGTGACGACACTCTGACCGCTTGTCATGGGAAGAATTCCCATCGCTCGCTTTGTAATATGTCTATCTTGAAAGGGAACTTGCGCCGGTACATCTTTGTACCGCGTAAGCCCGTTCCCCACGGGGTTGCGGAGCGCGGCGCCATCCCGGTGTCCGCAACCCAAAGAGGATGGACCATGAAATTTGCGATCGCGGCTTCGCTTCTGGCGTTGGCGTCGACCCAAGCCTTTGCGCAGGTGAATGCGGGCAATCAGGCGCCCGAATCCAATGTGCCGTTCAAGCTGACGCAGATCACCACCTTCAATCTGCCCTGGCGCATGGCGTTCCTGCCGGACGGGCGCATGCTGGTCACCGAAAAAGTCGGCCCGGTTTGGCTGGTCACACAACAAGGCGCGAAATTCCCCGTCGCCAATGTGCCCGCCGTTGTCTATGGCGGTCAGGGCGGCATGTTGGGCGTGTTCCTGTCGCCGCATTACGCCACCGATCACAATGTCTATCTCACTTACTCGGAGCCGGGCGAATATGGTTCGGGCCTGGCGCTGGCGCGGGCCAAACTTTCCTTGACCGACAAGAGCGCGAGCCTGGATGGCCTCCAAGTGATCTGGCGCGATCTGCCCACCGGCAAGGGCGGCCAGTTCGGCGCGCAGATCGCCTTCTCGCCGGACGGGCAATATCTCTATCTGACGGTGGGCGAGCGCCAGCGCATGACGCCTGCGCAGGATCCCAACACCGAGCTCGGCAAGATTTTGCGTCTCACGCTGGACGGAAAGCCCGCGCCGGGAAATCCGATGGCGGGCAAGGTCGGCGCAACGACCCGGCCCCTGATCGATCCGCCCAAGGACACAGAAGCAGCCAAGTCCGCACCGCTGGTCAGCACTTACACGTTGAAGGGCCCCAATCTGGCGCAAGCGGAAACCTGGAGCAGCGGGCATCGCACGCCCTATGGATTGGCGTTCGGTCCGGATGGCCGTTTGTGGGAAGCCGAGCATGGTCCGCGCGGCGGCGACGAACTCAATCTGATCGAACCGGGCAAGAATTACGGCTGGCCGCTGGTGGCCTATGCCGTCAATTACAACGGCGTACCGATCCCCAGCCCGGATACGCGCAACGATCTCGCCAAGCCGGCGATCTATTGGACGCCGATCATCGCGCCGGGAAGCCTGACGTTCTACAAGGGCGCGATGTTCCCGCAATGGAATGGCTCGGCGCTGATGGGCGGCATGGACAGCCAGTCCTTGTTCCGCATCACCTTTGACGGCAAGGGTGGCGCGAAACCGGCCGAACGCTGGAGCGTGGGCAAGCGCATCCGCGATGTGGAAGTCGGTCCCGACGGCGCGCTGTGGTTCCTGGAAGACGACAAGGCCGGCGGCATGTTCAAGGTGACGCCTAAGTGAGCCGCGGTTCGCCATAGGCGAACGGATTGGTCCCGTGGACCAATCCGAGCGGTGAACGCGGTGAGCATGAGCGAGCCGCAAAGCCAAACGAGGGCCGGGACAGTCGAATGGCTGTTCCGGCCCTTCTTTTTGATGCGGCCTGCCACCGGATTTTCCGCTAGTCTGTCCCGACAAGGCTAAGGAGGCGCACATGAAATCTTTGATCGTGTCGACTTGTGCATTGTTGCTGGTGACGGCGCCGATGGCCCATGCGGGGGATGCGGCGGTCGAAGCCACGATCCGGCAGTTCGCCGATGCCTTCAACAAAGGTGACATGAAAGCGGCGAAGGCCCTGCATGTGGCCGCGCCGGTCATCATCGATGAGGTCGCGCCCTATATCTGGAGCGGACCCAAAGCTTTCGATGCTTGGGGCGCGGATCTGGGCAAGGCGGAGGCTGCCGAAGGCAAGAGCGGCGGCAAAGTGACCATCGGTGCGCCCACGCGGGAAAATATCATGGGTGATCACGCCTATGTTATCGCGCCCACCACCTATACGGTCCAGCAGAAGGGCCAGACCATGCGCGAGACTTCGCAGATTACCCTGGCGCTGGAGAAACAGGCGGCGGGCTGGAAGATCGCAAGCTGGACCTGGACGGGTCCGGACGCGAAGCCCGTCCGGTAACCTGGCTATTCAAAGGAACCCGCCATGACGATAGCTGAGAATATCCGCGAAGGCTTCGACGTTTTCACCCATGACGGCGAACATCAGTTCGGCGCGGTGCGCAAAGTGCGGGCACACGAGATCGTGATCTATGTGGAAAATGCGGGCGACTTCACCGTGCCGATGAGCGCGGTGAAGGATGCGCATTCCGAGAAAGTCATTCTGGATTCAGGCAGGCTCGATGCGAAGCTGAAGGACGCCATCCGCCGCGCCCATTCCGGCGAAGATCCCCGCATTCCGTAGGTGGCGAGCTAGAAGGGCCGTTCGCCGCGCCAGTTTCCGGCTTCGGCATAGCGGCAGACCAATACGTCTTCGCGCTCGCCGGTGGCTTCGGCGCAGCCGACCTGCCGTGTGTTGGCCCAGACCAGTTGGGTGTAATGGCCCACATCGCCGACGCGGCCGGTGGTGCTGTTGTCAGGAAAGACGCCGGGGCGAAAATACTTCTTTTCCCGGATCCATGCGTCGACCATCGCTTCGGGACCGAAATAGCCTTTGGTGCCCGCCCAGAGATTTTCGCCTTCCGGGTTGCGGCGATTTTCCGGCGCATGTTCGAAGCGGCCGGTGGAAGCGAGATAATCGGCCCAACGTTGTGCCGACTGCACGAGGGCGGGATTCCAGTCGAGCGGTTCAAGCCCCAGGCTCGCGCGCTCGCGATTATGCGCGATGAGAATGCGCTCATCCATGCTGGTCTGCTTGTCGATCGCGCCCATGAAGAGCGGCGTCGCGCACAACATCGCCGCCGCCATGATCCGCGATTTCCAGCGGCCCTGTGACATGCCCATGGTTCGAGAAAGCTCCTCGCGTTACAGCGGGAGTCTCCCAGTCCAGGGTTTCCAGGGCGTGGAAAGATCTGGTTAAGCTTTGGGGCAGAGGCGCAGTACAGTTTGATGCGTATTTGACGCGCATTTTATCCGTACTGGTGAATGCAGAATTAGCCCTGTTTGGCCGCGCTTGCCGGCACGATGAAAACCGGATCGCCTTTCGCCATCACGGTAAATAGCCGTTTAGCAAAATCCGGCGGCACGCCGATGCAGCCATGCGTGGCATAGCCTTCGCGCACATTGCTGCCATGAATGGCCACGCCATCGTCAGTGATGCGCAGCATGTACGGCATCGCCGCGTCATAGGCATGTGAGTGATAGTCGGCGGCCTTTTGCAGAACGGTGAAATCGCCTGTCGGCGTGGGCTTGCCGTCGGTGCCGTAGAGGATCACGGCGGAGCCGATCTCATGGCCGCCGCGAAACACCGACAGGATCTGATGCTCCAGATCGACCCGCACCCACATCGCACCTTTTTTGGGAACGCGTTCTTCATCCCAGATGAAGCTGCCGAACTGCATCGGACCTTTGATGTTGAGCGCGCTGCGGACAATTTCTTCATGTCCGCCGGGAAGCTGGAGGCGGGGATAATCATTGGCGGCGTACCAGATGCGTGTGCCCGGCGCGTTATCCGGAACATGCGCCAGAAGCGCGGCGGATTTGGCGTCGATCTCCGTTTGCGGCGCGGCGGCGGGTTCTTTGGCGGCGGGCCAGAGCATGATCCCGGCCAGGCAAATCAGCACCACCAGGATCAGGGAGCGCATGGCGTTATTCGGGCAGTGGGCGCAATTGCGCGCGCCGGCGCATCGCCCAGCCGACAGCGAAAAAGCCCAGGATCATCACGGCCCAGGTTCCCGGTTCGGGGATACCCGATGCGATGCCGCCGCCCGGAGGAGGCGTGAAGGGCGGCGATCCGCCAGGTCCGCCCGGAATGAAGGATGGGCCGGGATCGCCAGGGCCGCCAAAGGGCGCGCCGAATGGCGCGAACGGTTCGCCGGCCGGTCCGCCGGGAGGTGCGTCGGCGGCGCGCGAGCCGGGCAAGGCCGCGTCGGGCAGGAAGCCGGGATCGGCCGGTGGATCGCCGATGCCGGGATCGCGGTCGCGCACTTCGGACAGCACGCGCTCTTCGGGGCCGGCTTTGGCGAGTTTGGTGGGCAGCAGCGCGCCTTCGCCACGTTCGCCGGGTGAGCGTCCGGCAAAAAGGCTGAGCGGATCCAGAAGCGTGGCGACGATGCCGTCCTTGCGAATTTTGCTGATGGCAGGACCGCCGCGTTCCGCCACCGCGACGAAGAACAGGCAGACGAACAGGGTCGTCAGCAGAAGCGTGCGCTTCCACCGTTTGCGGCGACCATCCGCCTTTGCGGCGGGAGATTCATCCTGTTGCTTCATGTGCGAAAACGGGTTCCGAAAATGTCCCCAGCTCCATTCCAAGACCCATCATGCAAAAGGCGTGCTCAGAAAGCCCCGCAGCCAATTGCATGGTTAATCCAGCGATAACCGTAGCGTATTTCGCAATTCTGCCAAGTCCGGTCAACGCTTTGTTTTGACGGAACTTTTTGGCGTGACGGGAACAGCACACCAATCAGATGGGCCGGTTTTGCGGGGAAAATCGCCGTTACGCGGATATCGACAGATTGCGGGCTGCCCAACGATCCACAAGCAGGCGCAAGCAGTGTGGCCCACAACACCGACGCGCCGCCCAGGCTTGTTGAGAATTCTCAATCGGCACAGGCGCAATTTTGAGAGTTCCAAAACGGCACAAAATCCGGGGCAGGCGCGTTGTGAGGCGGATGGAGCCTTTCACGGAGCAACCCCTGACTCTGGCCCCGGCTGCGGCCGGTGTGTCTCCTGACGTCGAGGATTCTTCCAGGCCGCCGCCCGTGACCATCGATGGCCCCTGGGAGCCTTGGTACGCTTGGCATCCGGTGCGGCTTTACATGTCGCGGCGGCTAACCTGGATGTGTTGGATTCACCGGCGCGCCATTCATCGCTCCGGCATGGCGATGTGGGATTATACCGACCAGCCGGAGACGCACGCCGATCCAGGGTCGCAATAATCGCAGGGCTATCTCGCCAGATTTGCTGTTAGGCTGATCCCAATCCGGCGCGGGAGAGAGACTTGCAGATCGCGGTTCTGACGTTCGACGGCTTCAACGAATTGGATTCCTTTATCGCCGCGTCGATATTGAACCGCATGCGCGCCAAGGGTTGGAAGGCACATATCACCTCGCCCGATCCCGAAGTGACGTCGATGAACGGCGTTACTGTCCGGCGCGAAAAACCCATCGAATTCGCCGCCGAGGCCGATGCGGTTCTGATCGGAAGCGGTATCAAGACACGACAGATCGCCGTGGATCGAGCGCTGCTGTCGCGAATCCGGCTCGATCCCGCGCGCCAGCTCATCGGTGCCCAATGTTCCGGAACGCTGCTGCTGGCAAAGCTGGGTTTCATCGGTGGCCTGCCCGCATGTACCGATCTGACCACCAAGCCCTGGGTTATCGAAGCCGGGGTCAAGGTGCTGGATGCACCTTTCGTGGCGCATGGCAATGTGGCGACTGCGGGCGGATGCCTGGCCTCGCAATATCTGGCGGCATGGATGATCGCCCGCATGGGAAGCATGCGGGACGCCGAGGAGGCCATCCATTATGTGGCGCCTGTCGGCGAGAAAGAGGCCTATATCGCCAGAGCCATTGCGGTCATCGCGCCGTTCCTTCAACCGGCCGAAGCCGTGCCGGCCTGAGGAAAGCGCGCCGGACGCTACTTCACCTCGACCAGTTCGATGGCTTCGTGGCTGGGGCCTTCGATCATCACGGCGCGGGTATCGCCGATCTTGAAGACATCCTTCAGGAAGGTGACTTTTTCGGCTTTCAGCTTGGCCACCCATGCATCGAGATCGGGAACGCCAAGGCCCACGCTGTCCATCAAATGACCTTGGGTTGGGACCAGCGGCTTGTCGGTCTGGTCCATGTACCAGCCCATCGAGACATCGCTGAAGGTTACGCCCGCGGTGGGATCGCGATACATGCCGTTCTTGGTCAGCGACGGCCAAGTGAGGACGCCGCGCGTGACTTTGCAATTGTCTTGCGTGCGGGCGGGCGTGTTGGCGCGCGCGGGCGCTGTGGCGTTCAGATGTGTCTGGTACCAGAGCTGCGCGCAGTAAGGCTGGTCCTGCCACATATGCACGTGATTGAAGCGTTCCGGGTCGCTCTTGCCCGCCTCTTCGATCAGCGCGCCGTCGGGCCCCATCAGATAGGCGAAGCCGGGGCCGCCGGTGGGTTTGTTGCCCTTGGCGATATTGTCGGCGATCTGTTCCTTGGTTTCGCCCAGGCCATAGACGCCGCCCGCGCCGGGAAAGGTGTCGCTGCTGATCACCACCGAGCCGTCGCCGATGCCGGTCCAGAGCGGCGCGAATTTATACGCCTGCGCCTGAAGCTGCTCGACCTTGGCGCGCTGGTCGGGCGGGTTCCAGCCGAAATGCCAATAGGCGGTGGTGAGCGGATTGGAATCCGGCGGCGCCGCAACCTTGTTGAACAGGATCAGCACATTGGTGGGCGACTGGATGGCGGGATAGCCCGCCCAGCTGGTGCGCTTGGTGGACGGGAAGGCTTTCACATAAAACGCAATCGCCGCTTCCGGATCGACGCTGTTCAGCATCAGGTGATGGAATGTGGGCGGGGGCAAGGGCGTCTGCGCCAAGGCAACAGCGTGGCATCCGAACAGCGTGGCGGCCGTAACCGCGGCAAGCTTGCGCATCTTCATGGCATGTCCCCTTGACTGAGGTGGCGTGCTTTCGGGCGTGTGGGCCCGCCTCTTTATAGGACGAATGGGGAGGGCCGACCCTCCAAAAATTCTGGAGCCGAGCGTGGTCAGGCTAAACGCGTTCAGGCGGCGCGCGATTCCGCGTGGGCCGCGTCTTGCTGCATCGGCGCGGGGCGCAGGCGCAAAATGGCCGTGGTGCCCGCATCCTCGGTGCTCTGGAACGCCAGGCTGCCGCCGAACCCGGCCGCAAGCGCATAGCAGATCGATAGCCCCAGGCCGGTGCCTTGGTTGTTGCGGATATAGGCATGGCTGGCCTGGGTGAAGGGTTGACCCAGTTTCTGCAGCAACTCTTCCGACATGCCGCAGCCGCGGTCACGGACCTGCAATTCGATGGCGTCGGTGCCCTCCAGCGTGATGCGGACACGGCCGTTGGGATAGGAGAATTTGACGGCGTTGCTGAGCAGGTTGATCACGACTTGCTTGAGCGCCTGGCGGTCGGCGAAGGCGGTGATCCGGTCATCGGCATGGTCGAAATCGATGGAGACGTTCCGTTTTTCGGCATCGGCGGATACCAGCATGATGGTTTCGCGGATCACCGGTTCGATCGCCACGGCGCCGATATGATATTCGTGCTTCTTGGCGTCGAGTTTTGACATCAGCAATATGTCGTTGACGACGCCCAGCAGATGCCGCCCGCTGGCCAGAATGTCTTCCATATATTCGGTGTATTTGTGATGCCCGAGCGGGCCGAACAATTGATGCGTCAGCATTTCGGAAAAGCCGATGATCGCATTCAATGGCGTGCGCAGTTCATGGCTCATGCTGGCGATGAACAGGGATTTGGCTTGGGCTGCCTGTTCGGCGACCCGCGTCCGTTCGGTCAAGGCGGCGGTTTCGACCCGGCGGATTCGAACCAGGATCCAGGCCCAGCCGCCCGCGACCGCCGCAATCAGGAGCAATGAAATGATCGCCAAGCCTTTCAGCAGCGGCAGCCGCTCGCCGATAATGTCCTGGGAGGCGATCCGGGTTTTCCATTGCAGTCCCAATTTGGCGGGCGATCCGGGAAAGCCGGGAAGCGCGATGCCGGCGGACGCCGCGGGAACGACGCGGGCGCCGGCCAAGTTAAAGTCCCTGGTGATGCCGGAGAGAATCTCGGAATCGAAGTTCAGGAAATAGATCAGCGACGCAAAAGGCTTCGCGCCTACGGGGCCGCCTTCCAGGCCCGTGGCGTTGACGGGGGCGATGCTGAGAAAGATCGGATGCCCGCGCAGATTGACGAAGCCGCTGAGCGGCGTGCGGTGACCGCTGCTGTTCCCGGCGATGACGCCGCGCGTCAAAGTGGTGAGCAACTGCAGTTCCTGCGCGGTCAGACTGTGCAGGCCCGACTTGGGCGACAGATAGAGATATTGAAGCGCGCCGGTCCCGGTCAGCACGGCCGAGCCGGTGATGCCGGTCAGATTCTGCTGATACGAGCCCAGATGCGCGTCGGCCCATTTGAGGTCCAGAGGCGCTTTGGCGCGAAGGAACAATTCATCCCAATAGGCATAGTCGCCATTGCTCTTGATGACCGGCGCGGTGGTGAAAAGGATCGCGGCTTTGGCGATGCGCTGTTCGGCCTCGAACTGCGCGACGTCGGCCTGATGCGCCGACGATTGCAGGATCATGTAACAGACATAGAAGCAGGCGCCGAGAATGGCAGCGACAGGAATGGTGAGCGCCAATATGGCGGGGCTGCCGGTGAAGGCGCTTTTGTCCCCGCTCAGCACGCCGCCGACCCAACTTGTCCGTGCGCTCATGGGACGAGTGTACAATTAACGTTTTAACGCGCCGTATCTGCACAAATGTACGGTTTTCCAGGGGTTTAGACGCTTTTTGCAGTTGCGATCATGGACCGTCCGCGCGCGGAAGCGTCTCTGTCATGCTATGGAGGCAAAGTGCCGGAAACGGAGTTCGCATGCCCTCGAAGATCCTTCTCCAGACCACCATCCCGGCTACGGAAGACGATTGGTCCATTGCGCGCTTCGAGTTGCTGCGCAGCTTTCTGGCAGGCGTGAAGGACGAAGCGGGCAGTGCCGTTTTCGATGTCACCGCCCGCAACCGGGCGCCGCTGGGCCGCGCCGATCCTGTGATCAGCAATCTGGGCGCATCGGACTTTGACGCGCTGTGGCTGTTCGCGGTGGACGGCGGCGACAATCTCACCCCGGAAGATTGCGCGGGCATCACCGCGTTCCGCCAGCGCGGCGGTGGCATCATGGTCACGCGCGATCACATGGATCTGGGAAGTTCGATCTGCACCTTGGGCGGGATCGGGGCGGCGCATCATTTCCATACCCGCAACGTCAATCCCGACCATGCGCGGCATGTGATCGACGATCCCTTCACCACCTATATCTCCTGGCCGAATTTTCATTCCGGCGCCAATGGCGATTATCAGGAGATTGCCATCGCGGGGCCGGAGCATCCGGTGCTGCGCGGCGTGCGCTATCTGCCCGCCCATCCCCATGAGGGCGATGTCGATGCGCCGCTTGGTGACGCATCGGCGCGGGTGATCGCGTGGGGCAAAAGCAAGGTGACGGGTCAGCCCTTCAATCTGGCGGTGGCGTTCGAAGCATCGGATGTGGGCGGGCGCGCCATCGCGCAATCCACCTTTCATCATTTCGCGGATTACAATTGGGACCCGGCATCGGGATGTCCCAGCTTCGTGACGGAGCCGCCGGGCCATGGCATCGCCGATATGCCGGCGGCGCAGCAATCCATTCGCACCTATGTCCGCAATGTTGCGCTGTGGCTAGTGGGACGGCCGGTCGCGTAAGAGAGATTGCACGCCTATTTCGGCTTATTGTCTCGCATGAAAAAAGTGATGATGGCGTAGAGAACGGCCAGAAATGGTGCCAACAGGCCGTAAAAGATGAGCCTTTTGTCCTGCCGGGAGCCATGCACGAACGACAAATAGCCGTGGCGCATCAGCCAGGCGGTGGCGATCATGGCGATGATGGACAGCGGGATCGCGCATAGCGCCAACACCCAACGGGGCGGCCAATTCATCGCATGCTCATTTTATCGGCGTGGACCGGGCGCCTCATGATCCGAAGACCATGAGGCGTTTCCATGAGTCGGTCCGATGCTATGCCAGCTGCATTTTGTACATGTTGCCGAGGTTGGTCCAGGCGCGTTCGGCTTCGGCCTGGTTGTAGACGGCGCTGCCGGGCACGCACCAGCCGTGATCGGCGGCATAGACTTCCACCGTCGCGGTTTTCTTGGCGGCGACGAAGGCGGCCTTCAGTTCGTCCTTCATGCCGGGCTGGTTCTTGTCGTCATTCTGGGCGTGGCAGACCAGATACGCTGCATTGGTCTTGGCGATCAGCAGATGCGGGCTGTTCGCTTCTTTGGTGACCAGACCATTGCCGCCATGGAAGCTGCCCACCGCGGCGATGCGGTTCGGCACGGCGGCGGCAGTGCGGAAGCTGAGCGAACCGCCCATGCAATAGCCTTGCACGCCGGCCTTCTTCATCTTGTTGGTCTGGGATTGTGCATCCAGGAAGCTGAGATAGGCGATGGCGTCCTTGTCGACGCCTTCATCCGTCATCGCCTGACGATAGCCGGTGAGGCGGGTGCGGGTGTCGGGATCGGAGAAGTTGGCGGTGCCGGTGATGGCCAGGCCCTTGATCGAGCGATAGAAGGGATTGGGCACCAGCACGGTGTAGCCTTGCGAGGCCAAACGCTTGCCCAGATCGCGGAAGGCGGGGCGCAGGCCCATGATGTCGGGCCAGACCAGGATGGCGGGATGGGTGCCTTCGGCCGGGTGGAACAGCACGGCGTCGCACTCGCCATCCGGCGTCTTGATCGTCACGTCTTTTTCCACGGCATTGGATTGGGCGAAGGCCGGGCTGGCGGCGAGGGCCGTCACGCCCAGCGCGGCAACGCCGAACGAGCGGCGGGAAAGGCGCGTGTCCTCGACCAGGCCGGGATGGATGAATTCATCGCACATGGGGGTCCTCCTTGGGGGTCCTGCAATATTGTTTTTCTAATGTTGCAACGCCGCGAAGATGAGCGCGGGAGCAGGTAGCAGAGAAGGGCGGGCGAATAGAGTCAAGACCGGGCAAACCTATCGGCGTGCTCTGGCGAAACATTGATGACCTATCTCAACCGCTTCCCAATATTGCCTTCAAATAGGGAGGTATTGGCTGGCGTATCAGGTCCAGCGGGTCCGACGATTTTAAGCGGACAGCGGCGTCCCAAGCGATTAGCGAGAGAATTACGGCAAGAAGCCCAAGTGCCGCAGCCGATATACCACTGCGATTGTGCCGTTGGCGGAACGCTGCGGTTGCGAAGATCACCGCTAAAACTGTTGCCAGTGCCGATATCGTCAGCATCGCTTCATTATCGGTGCCTTATCCCACCGTTTCCGCGCTCGCCGCCGCCGGGGCGGGCATCTGTACCGTCCGCTCGGGGACGGATTTGTGCAGGAAGTACATCAGGGTCGCCGACACCAGCAGGACCGCGATCACGATATAGCCCAGCCAGTTGAAGTGGCGGAGCGAGCCGTCGGCCTGTTCGACGATTACCGCGCCCGCGATGGAGGCCGAGAAGGCGCCCGCGAATTGCTGCAGGGACGCGTTGATGGCGTTGAAGGCGCCGCGCTTGCTGGGTTCGGGGACAGCCGAGATCAGGGCCTGGGACGGGATGATGCGGGAGAAGATGCCGATGAACAGCAGCACATTGACCACGATCACGCCGATCAAGGGCGTGTGGCCAAGGTTGGTCCAGATCACCACCATCACGATGGACAGCAAGGTGCCGGTGAGGAAGGTGTTGAACTTGCCGAAGCTGTCGCTGATGCGGCCGACCACGGGGCCCACGAAAATCGTGAACAAGCCGGTGATCAGATAGATGGTGGGCAGGTGGCTGAAGGCGATGCCGACATTGTTGACCATATAAGCCGTCCCGAACGGCATCAGCATGTAACCGCCGGTGGGCAGCAGCATCACCAGCAGGAAGGGCAGGCGATAGCGCTTTTCGGTCACGGTGTGCGCCAGATGGGAAAGTGGGCTGCGCTCCTGTTGCAAGGCGAGATGCCCGACCACCGGCTTCATGCCCAGCATGATGAGAAGTCCCGCCGGAACGATCAGGGCCACGATGGCCAGGAACGGTGCATGCCAGTCGAAATGATTGGCGAAATACAGCGCCGCGGGCAGGCCCAGCACCTGGCTGGCGGCGAAGGCGGTCTGGATGAAGCCCATGACCCGGCCCCGCATCTCCAGCGGAAACAGATCGGTGGCGATGGCCATCACCACGGACCCGATCACGCCGCCGAACAATCCGGTGACAATGCGGGCCAGAAGCAGCATGTGATAATTGCCCGCCAGCCCACACATCACCGTGCCAAGCGTAAAGCCGCCATAGAAGAAGAGCAGCAGGCGCTTGCGGTCGAAGCGGTCGGCGAAGCCCGCCGCCAGGAGGCCCGAGATGCCGGCGCTGAAGGCATAGGACGAGACCGCATAGGCGAATTGCTGCGGGCTGATGTGCAGCGCGGGCATCACCATCGCGCCCAGCGGCGAGATGATCATGAAGTCGATGATGATGGTGAATTGCAGGAAGGCCAGCACCGCGATCAGGAAAATCTGGTAGCGCGTGAAGCTGGGCCTTGCGGGTTTTGCCGTCGTGTCCATCGTCATGTCCGAACTTTAGAACTTGGGCCGGGTCCAGTACCTGCTCGCGCAGCGGCCAGCAAGTGCGGAGCGCGCATGGCGGGCCTGTCCGTTCGGTTTAATTTCCGCTGTGCTTTCAGAGTTTCAGTTCACGAACCAAAAGCTCAGGGCGCTGGCCGCTGCGCCAGCAATTCCGGAAAAGCGAAGTCCATGGCGCGCATCAGGGCAATCTTGGGCGCGCTGCCGTGATCGACGCCGGGGATCAGTTCATACCGGACTTCATATCCGCTCTTGCCGGGAAAGCTTTTCAGGCGATCCGCCAGGGCGCGCGAGCCGGTCTTCATGCCGGGCCAGGTGCTGCGCATTTTCAGGTAGGGCGCAATCTCGGCGGCGCGGTCCGGCGACAGCGTCTTCACGAATGCGTCGTCGGGCGGGGGCTGGTCGGCTTCATCGCCCGCCGCCGTGATCAGGATGCGGGGTGCGATCTTGCCCGCGCGCACCTTGGCGGCGAAGCCAGCTTCGTCTTTCAGCACTGCGCCGCCGTCCCACCACAGGCTGGGGCTGGAGGCAATGAAGGTGCGAAAGGCCGTGGGTTCGGTGAACAGTGCCCGGGTGACGGCGAGGCCGCCCAGCGAATGGCCATAGATGGCTTGGTCGGCGGTGTTGACCGGGACCAGCGCCGCCACTTTGGGTTTGATCTCGGTCTCGATGATGCGCAGGAAAGCATCGACATCACCGCCACCCTCAACGCTCAGCCAGGCGGGCGCGCGATGCTGGGGGGCAATGGCGGGTGTGAAATCCAGGGTGCGCATATGGCCAAAGGCACGGAAGGCATCGGTCTCGCCGATCTCTGCGCCGTTTTTCGGCGGGGCATAGCGGGCGATCACTTTCTTGTCGCTCAGGGCTTCGTGGCCGATGCCGACCACCACGGGCGAAGTGCCTTCGATGGTGTAGGACAGAAACTGCGCCATCGGGAAATAGAGATCGCCGTCCAGCACATAGAGCACGCTGTATCCACCCTTGGGCGCGGGGCCGGAGGGTTTGCGGATGAAGAGGGTGAAGGGCGTGCCGTTGATCGCCGACGTGAAGCGCAGCACCCGCGTGTTGGTGATGGTGGCTTCGGCCCCGAACAGGTGCGGGCCTTCCGCCTGTGCGGGAAGCGCCGGCAGCAGCAAAAGCGATAGCGCAATTAAAATGCGGACCATGGGCGGATAGTAGCTTCAGTTTCCTGGGCTTGAAAGCATCCCTGCCGTTGGTCGAAGCGTCCTGGCGGTTCGTCGGCGGAAACGCCGGTTGGTGGAAGGGTTGGCGGCGCCGGTCGAACGCGCGGCGACGCTTGTTCCTACGATGCCTATGTTGAATTGCCCGCTCATAAAGGAGACCGGCATGCCCCGTTTCAAGATTCTCGTTTCCGCCGCTTTGATGCTGGCCGCCAGCGCAAGCATCGCGTCCGCGCAGACCCGCAGCATCAATGTCGATGCCAGCGATCTGGATCTGGCCAGCGATGCCGGACGCGCCGTCATGCAGCAACGCATCGGCCATGCGGTCGACAATATCTGCGGATCGCCGCACGCACGCACGACCGCGGAACAGGTCAATTACGCCACCTGCAGCAAGGCGGCGCGCGCCGATGTGCAGATCAAAGTTGATGCCATGGTGGCTGCCGCCGAGAATGCCCGGAAGATGGCCGGCACGCGCGGCACCACGCCCGCGATGTAGGCGTCAGCTTTTGCCTTTGGCCGCCATGGCGCGGGCGTTGCTGAGATAGGTGCGCCCCACCCGCAGCCAGCGGCCATCGCGAAGCTGTGCTTCCCAGGTGCCGGCGCCATTGTGCCGGAAGCCCGCGATGCGGTCGCGGCGCACCAGGGTGGAGCGGTGCAGGCGCACGAATTGGGCGGGGTCCAGTTGCCGCTCCAAACCCGTAATGGTTTCGTGCAACAGGAAGGAGCGGGGCCCGACATGCAGCCGCATGTAATCGCGCTCCGCTTCCACCAGATCGATGTCGCCCGCCGTAATGCGCACGATGCCGCTCCTATGGGGCACCCAGAATTCGCGGGTCCAGGGTGAAGGCGGCAGGGCGGGCGCAGCTTCGCCGATCCTGTCCCGCATGCGGGCGACGGCGCGCTCCAGACGCTCGGGCTCCACGGGCTTCAGCAGATAATCCACGGCGGCGACATCGAAGGCCGCCACGGCGAATTGGTCGAACGCCGTGACGAAGATCACCGCTGGGCGCGATGGGTGTTTCGCCAGCGCCTGGGCGACGTCCATGCCGTCCATTCCCGGCATCTGGATGTCCAGCAAGAGAAGATCCGGCGACAGGCTTTCGATAAGCCGCAGCGCGCTGGCGCCGTCGGCCGCGGTGCCCACCAGCGTGATGTCCGCGATGCGGGCGCAGAGGATCTGCAGCCGCTCCACCGCCAAGGGCTCGTCATCGACAATGAGAGTGCGCAGCGCTTCAGACATCGCGCATCAGGGGCATGGTGAGATCGACGCGGAAGCCGCCGCCGTCGCGAAGGCCGTGGCGTGAATGGGCCGCGCCATCGAAGCGGGCGGCGAGGCGGCCCTGCACATTGCTGAGGCCCACGCCGTCGCCATGATGAGAAAGAGCGCCGCCGTCCGCATCGTCCTCCACGCTCAGATGCACCGAGTCATTGATGGCCCGCGCCCGGATGGTGATGGTGACGGGCCGCGAGGAATGCGCCACGCCATGCTTGACGGCATTCTCGATCAAAGGCTGAAGGATCAGGCCGGGCACCCGCACATCCTCCAACTCCGGCGGCACATCGATCACCACAGACAAGCGTTCCGGAAAGCGGATGCGCTCGATCTCCAGATAAAGCCGTTGCATGTCGATCTCGTCGGACAGCGCCACATCCGCCGCCGGATCGCTGGTCAGGCTGGTGCGAAAGAAGGTAGCGAGATTGGTGATCATGCGCTCGGCTTCATCCGTGCGGTGGCGCAGCACCAGGGCCGACAGCGAATTCAGCGTGTTGAACAGGAAATGGGGATTGATCTGATAGCGCAACGCGCGCAGTTGCGCCGCCTGGGCCTGGGCGCGGTAGGCGGCGGCGCTGCGCTCGGCATGGCCCACTTTGGCGGCATAGGACAGCGCCACATAGAGCACGCCCCAGGCGGCGATGAAGAAATACCAGCTGACGGCGGAATCGGTGATGACTTCCCATATGCTCTCATGCTTGGCCTGCATCGTCGCCATTTCGTGCATCATCGAGCCGGCGGGCGCGATCAGATAGAAGGCGGCGAAATTGACCGCGGCATAGGCGATGGAGGCGGGGATCGACACCAGAAAGGCCGCCGTCAGCAAGGTGCGCATCGAGCGGCCTTCCAGGCTACGCAGCACCCAATACATGAGAAGTGAAAGCACGATGCCGATCAGCACCACGCCCGTGCGCCGGCCCATCATCTCGAACTGGTTGTTCTCGCCCGTGATGGCCGTGCGAGTGGTGTTGAGAACGAAATAAAATACCCAGAAACCGATCAGCGACCATAGCGCCACGCGCCGGTCGACATGGGGCGTCGCCGGGGGTGTGGCCGTCTTCAATGCCGTGCCGGTCATGACCGAAAATAGCGCATCGGACGATGCAGCGGGTCAAGAGCGCCCGACGCCCGTCGAAACTTAGGGGCGTTTGGTCGAAGGGGAGCGGCGGAACTTCTTGCCGCGATTTGGGGATACGGGCGGGTGGATCGCGCCGGAGCCGGCGGCCCGCAAAAGGCGGCGGAAACTGGGGCAATCCATGTGGTCGCGGGCAGGGCAGGCGGCGGCATGGCGCAGGCCGTTCCGAAGGGCGCCCAGTTCGCGAATGGTGCGGTCCAGTTCGTCGGCCCGGGCGGCGAGTTTGCGCCGGTCGATGCGGGGGCGCCCATCCGCCGCGAACATCGCCGCGATTTCCCGCAAGGTGAAGCCGGCGGCGCGGCCCAGCGTGATCAGCCGCAGCCGCTCCAGCACGCTGGGATCGAACAGCCGGCGCAGGCCATGGCGGCCGATGGGCGCGATCAGGCCTTTTTCCTCATAGAAGCGCAGCGCCGACGCGGCCATGCCGGAAGCGCGCGCCACCTCGGCGATATCAAGATCCTTCACCGCTTGACCTCAAGTGAACTTGAAGTGGCAGGTTACAGGAAGATGGATGGAAGGAGAAGGCGATGGATGCGCGCATATGGAACGGGGGCGCGGGCAAGGGCTGGGTGGCGGCGGATGCGGCGCTGGACCAGATGTTCGCGCCTTTCAACGATCTGCTGACGGATGGCGTCGCGGGCGGCAGGGTGTTGGATGTGGGCTGCGGCACCGGCAGCACAGCCGCCGCCTTGGCGCGGCGGGGCGCCGATTGTGTGGGCATCGATCCGTCGGCGCCGATGCTGGCGGCGGCGCGGGCGCGGATGACGCGGGAAGGCCTGAGCGCGGAGTTCATCCAGGCGAATGCGCAGGCTTACACGTTCGCGCCGGGAGAGTTCGATACGGTGATTTCGCGCTTCGGGGTGATGTTCTTTGCCGACCCCGTGGCGGCCTTCGTCAATCTTCGCCATGCGGCGCGCGGCCGCCTGCGGTTCGCGGCCTGGCGTGCGGCGGCAGAAAATCTCTTCCTGACGGCGGCGGAGCATGCGGCAGCGCCTTTGTTGCCGGATATCATGGTGTCTGTGCCCGGCGCGCCGGGGCCGTTCGCCTTTGCAGACCGTGACCGGATTTTTTCGATCCTGAAAGATAGTGGCTGGTCCGCCATCACGATCGAGCCCATCGACGTTGCGTGCCGCTTCGCGGAAGCGGAATTGGAAAATTACCTCGCGGTGATGGGGCCGGTGGGTCGGGCGCTGCAACAAGCCGATGACGGGGTGCGCGCGCGCGTGATGGATGCCGTGCGTCCGGCATTCGGCCAGTTCGTGCGCGGCGTGGATGTGCATTTCACGGCAGCCTGCTGGATGGTGAATGCCCATGCGTGAATTGCTGGCAAACGCGATTGCGATCGGTGTCGGTGCGACAGCCTTCATGGATCTGGTGGCGCTGGTCCGCAGACAATTGTTCGGCACGCCTTCGGCGGATTATGCGCTGGCGGGCCGTTGGCTGGCTTACATGCCGCGCGGGCGCTTCATCCATCGTCCCATTGCCGCTTCACCGTCTGTATGCGGTGAGGGCGTGACGGGCTGGGCCCTGCATTATGCTACTGGCATTGTTTTTGCGGGCGTGTTGCTGATCGTCGCGGGAGAGGATTGGGCACGGCATCCCACCATCCTGCCCGCGCTGACAGTGGGGATCGGCAGCCTGGCCGCGCCGTTTCTTCTGATGCAGCCGGGCATGGGTCTTGGCATTGCCGCCCGCTGGACCCCGTATCCGGGCGCGGCGCGATTGCGCAGCCTTGTCACGCATGTGCTGTTCGGTATTGGCTTGTACGGCGCCGGTATGGTGATGAGCTTGTGGCGATGAGTTTTTGGCGCTAGCTGCGGGCACTGCGTTTGGGCTTCTTCACGGCCCGAAGTTTGCCGCTGTATCCGCCGCCGCAATAAAAGCGGTCGCTGCCGGCTTCCAGGCCCGACACGCCGACGCCCAATGGCATCTCCAAGCACTCCAGCACTTCGCCAGTCTCGACATCGACGTGACGAATTTCACTTTCGTCGCCTTCCCAGGTCGCGTGCCACAATTGGCCGTCGGTCCAGGTGACGCCGGTGACGAAGCGATTGGATTCGATGGTGCGCAGGATTTTGCCGGTCTCGGGATCGATCTGGTGAATCTTGCGCGCGCGATGCTGCCCGACCCACAAAGTGCCTTCGGCCCAGGTGAGGCCGGCGGCGCCGCCATCTGGCGCGGGAATGCTGGACACGACCTTGCCGGTTTCGGGATCGATCTTCTGGATGCGGGCTTCGGCAATCTGGAACAGATGCCGGCCGTCGAAGGCGGTGCCGGCATGGGCGGCGGCGGGAATGGCGCGCACCGTCTTGCCACTTTTGGGATCGAAGGCGTTGATCTTGTCGCCCGAGGCGAACCACACTTGATTGCCGTCATAGGTGACGCCATGCACGGCATCGATACCGGGGAACGTGTATTCTTCAGCGATTTCGGCGGGCGATTTTTTCATGGCGGCATTCTATCCCCCGGGCGGCGACACGGGGAGTAACAAGTTCGTCGGGAATCCGGGCATGGGCGGGGTCATCCAGCGGCGCGCCCGGCCTTTGCCGATGGCTTGAATCTTATGGGCCGCCGCCAGGGCATCCAGTGAACGTTGCACCGTGCGCTGGCTGGCCCCCAATGCCAGCGCCAGCGCCGAGCTGGACCAGGATTCGCCATCGGCCAGGAACGCAAGCACCGCGCCATGCGCCTCTTCAGCGGGTGGGGCCAGCACCACGATCTGTTTGGATCCGCGCGGCTTCAAGGCGAAGCCATCTGCGGTGGCGCGGATATCCGCCATGGGCTTCAGTTTGGCGCGCAGACGCCCGATCTCCACCCGCAAACGCGCGCGGTGCGATTCATCGGCATGGCGGGCATGGAAGGCCCGCGCCAGCAAGGTGCTGCGGGGCGCATCGTGCGGCCAGGCTTCGGCCAGGGCGCGGGCCAGCGCGAACAGCACGGGCCGTTTGGCCAGCGGTACGATCTTGCTGCTACGGCGTATGGCATTGCGGCAGGCGTCGACCACCAATGTCTTGGACGCCAGCAATGTTTCGACGTCTTCCAACAACAGCAACTGGGTCTTGCCGCCCGTGATCAGACGGGCGGCGGGAGTCTTGAGGGCGCGGGCCATGGTGTCGACTTCGGCCAGCAATGCGGGAATGCGGGCCTGGATCGCGGCGCGGTGGGCGTTTTCCAGTGCGGTGCGCGCGGGCCCCGTGAGAAGACGGCGCATCGCGATGCCTGCCGTGACCATCTCGAACGCGGCGCGTGAGGCAGGAGAGAGATGGGCGGGCGTGATCCCCGCAAGTTTGCGTTCAGCCTCGTCCAACCGGCCGATCAGAAGCGCATGGCGTGCCGCCAGATAGCCCGCATGGGCGGCGTTCGCTTTGTCGCCATGGTCTTTGAGGATCGCACGCGCGGTATCCAGAGCCCTGGCGGGCCAGGCCAGATCGCGCGAGACCAGGGCGATTTCCGCTTCCGCCACGATGCAGCGGGCGCGGGCCATGGGTTCCTTCGCGCCGAAGGCACGCGCTGCGCGCTTCAGCAGAGATTTGGCCCGTGCGAAATCACCAAGCTGCGCCATCGCGATGCCGCGCAGCGCCAAGGCGGAAGGATCGTTCCGAAGCGCAATGCCGTTCAGCGAGCCCAAGGGGTTGCCCGCCGCCAGGGCCCGTGCCGCCGCATTGATCAGCGAGTCCATGCGAATGAAATCTCATCGGGTGTTGGGGAACTATCGGGAATCCCGCCACACTTGTCACTCCCTGCCTTTGCGAAGCCGGCCCTAGTCTGTCGCCAGTTCATTGACGAACGCTCCGGCGTTGGCCGCGTTTTCGACAGCAAGGAGTTGCAGGATGCAAAAGAACACCGTTTCGCAGGAAGCCTGGATGCAGGCGCAGCAGGAACTTCTGGTCGCGGAAAAGGAATTGATGCACCGGCGCGATGCCATGGCGGCCAAGCGCCGCCGGATGCCGTGGATGGCTGTCGAAAAAGATTACGTCTTCGAGGGTCCGCACGGAAAGGCAAGTCTGCTCGATCTGTTCGAGGGCCGCAGACAGTTGATCGTGTATCGCGCCTTCTTCGAGCCGGGCGTGCATGGCTGGCCGGAGCATGCCTGCCGCGGCTGCTCGCTGGGCGCGGATCAGGTCGGAAATCTGGCGCATCTGAACGCGCGCGACACCACGCTTGTTTATGCATCGCGCGCGCCCCAGGCGGACATCAAGCGTCTCAAAGCGCGGATGGATTGGCACATGCCCTGGGTCACAATCACGGACAGCTTCGATTGGGATTTCGGTGTCGGCGAATGGCATGGTCACAACGTGTTCATTCGTGAAGAAGACCGGATTTTCCGCACCTATTTCATCAATAATCGCGGCGACGAGACGATGGGGACGGTGTGGAGCTATCTCGACGTCACGCCACTGGGACGCCAGGAAACCTGGGAGGATTCGCCGGAAGGCACGCCCCAAACGCCGCCTTACAAATGGTGGAACTGGCACGACAATTATGATGCCGGGCTCGACCGCAAATGGGTCGAAGTGTCCGAGGCGGGCGAGAAAGCGTTCCGCAAGGAAGACGGCAATGTCTGACCGGCTCTTGTGTCATTGGCTGTCCCTGGCGGCGACGCCGGTCTTCGCTGGCATGGCGCTGGCGACGCGGGGCGGCGAGATGCCGGATATGCCTGGAATGGCGACGTCGCCGCTGGGCGGCATGGCGCTGATGTATCTGCTGATGGCTTTGTTTCACGCCGCGCCTTGGCTGAAATTGTTCGCGCGCCAACACACCCAATCAAGGAGACAAGCATGACCAAGCACAAGACCGGAACCCGCGAAGAATGGCTGAAGGCACGGCTGGAACTGCTGAAGGCCGAGAAGGCGCTGACGCATCAGAGCGACGCGGTGGCGCAGCAGCGCCAGGCTTTGCCTTGGGTGAAGATCGACAAGGCGTATCGCTTCGAGAATGAGCATGGCGATGTGGCGCTGAAGGATTTGTTTCGGGGCCGTTCGCAGCTCGTCGTTTATCATTTCATGTTTGGGCCGGACTATAAGGCGGGCTGCCCGTCCTGCTCATCCATCGCGGACGGCTTCAATGGCATTTTCACGCATCTGGAGCATCACGATGTCGCTTTCTCGGCGGTGTCGCGGGCGCCTTATGCCAAGCTGGCCGCGTACAAGAGGCGGCTGGGTTGGAGTTTCCCCTGGGCGTCGTCTTATGGCGGCGATTTCAATTTCGATTTCAATGTCTCGCTGACCGAAGCGCAGCAGAAGCACGAAAGCGGCTTTGAGTATAATTATCAGCTCCGAGGCCATCCGGTGCAGCAGACTGATGCGCCGGAGCCGGTGCGCAAATTCGCGGCGGATTGCGGCACCGATGCGCCCACTTATACGCGTGATCTGCCGGGCATGAGCGCGTTCGCCCTTCAAGATGGCGCGCTCTATCACACTTACTCCACCTATGCGCGGGGATTGGATGCCCTATGGGGGATGTATCCCTGGCTGGACCGCGCGCCGCTGGGCCGCAACGAAGGCGCGCCCTGGTGGAAGCGTCACGACGAGTATGACCGCAGCGCGGCCTGAGGCGCAAAAGGAAATAAGACAATGTTGTTACGGATATCTGCGCTTGCGGGCGCGGCACTGATGGGGTTTGGCGTGAACGTGGTTCATGCCGAACAGCTAACGGCCTTGGATTACATTCAGATCGAACAGCTTTATGCGCATTACGCCCATTATCTCGACACGGCGGATGGCGAAAGGTTCGCGGCGCTGTTTACGCCGGACGGGGTCTTCATCACCAACAAGCCCGGTTACGGCAATATCACGGGCCGCAAAGCGCTGGCGGATTTCGCGGCCAAGGCCGGCGCGCCGCCGCCCATCGTGCGGGCGGGTCATTCCACCACCACGGTGATGATCGATCCTGCCCCGGGCGGCGCCACCGGTTCGGCCTATCTGATGGCAGGCACGGGCGCGGACCAAGGGTATGTCTACACGGATACTTTCGTGAAGACGGCGGAAGGCTGGCGCTTCAAGACGCGGGACGTGCGCCAGAATACGCCGGAGAAAATTAGTAAGTAATCTCCGGCGTCTTGTTGCTGATCAGGTCGCTGAGCAAGCGGCCTGATCCGGCGGCCATGGTCCAGCCCAACGTGCCATGGCCGGTGTTGAACCAGAGATTGGCGATCTTGCTTTTGCCGATCACGGGCGGTCCGTCCGGCGTCATGGGGCGGAGACCCGTCCAGAAGCTGGATTTGCTCACATCGCCGGCATGGGGAAACAGATCCGTGACCACATGGTTCAAAGTCTGGCGGCGGGATTCGCGCAGCTTGAGGTTATAGCCCGTCAGTTCGGCAGTGCCGCCCACCCGCACGCGATTGCCAAGGCGGGTGACTGCCACTTTGAAGGTCTCGTCCATCACGGTGGATTGCGGCGCGCCGCCTTCATCGGTGATCGGCAAGGTGAGGGAATAGCCCTTCACCGGATAGACCGGCAGGCGCAGGCCAAGCTGCCGCGCCAGGATCGGCGAATAGCTGCCCATCGCCATCACAAAGGTGTCACCCGTGATCCGCGTGCCGCCGGACGGTCCGGTGACGCGCGCCGCGGCGATGCCGGATGCGCCTTGTTCCAAACCCGTGATGCTGTGGCCGAAGAGAAATTCCACGCCGCGCTGGCGCGCCAGATTGGCCAGCGCCTTGGTGAACATGAAACAGTCGCCGGTTTCGTCGCCGGCCAGCCTGAGGCCGCCCATGATCTTTTCCGGCACATGCGCCAGCGCCGGTTCGGCGGCGATGCATCCGGCCCGGTCCAGCAATTCATAGCCGACATCGAAGCGTTTCAGCACCGCGATGTCGGCGGCCGTGCCGTCGAGCTGTTTCTGCGTACGGAAGAGTTGCAATGTGCCCTTCATCCGCTGGTCATATTGAATGTTGGTGTCGGTGCGCAGTTGCTCCAGGCAGATGCGGCTGTATTGCGCCAACGCCAGCATGCGCGCCTTGTTGTGTTCATAGCGCGCGGCGGTGCAGTTGCGCAGGAGTGCCAGGCCCCACAGGATCATGGCCGGATCGATCTTGGGACGGATCACCAAGGGCCGGTGATGCATGAACAGCCATTTGATCGCTTTGATGGGAAGGCCCGGCGCCGCCCAGGGCGCGGAATAGCCGGGCGATATTTCCCCGGCATTGGCGAAGCTGGTTTCCAGGCCCACGCCCGGCTGCCGTTCGATGACTGTGACCTGATGACCGGCGCCGGCCAGGTAATAAGCGGTCGAAACGCCGATGACGCCGCCGCCCAGAACAATGACTTTCACCGATGCCCCACGCTGTGTTGTTGAACGGAAACTAGCACAAAGCCGTGCGGCTGGGCAGTTTTGCTCAGCGATCCGCGCCGATGGTGGTATGCAGAAAATTGGACTGTGCCGGAAATGCCGCAATCGCTTTGGCCAAAGCGAAGGCGATATCGGCGGCGCGCGCGGGCCGTTCGCGGTCGAACACCAGATTGGTCTGGTCGGTGAGAATTTTGGGCAGTCTTGCGACCAGGAAACGTTGCTTGGGATATTCGCGGGCCAGGCTTTCGAACAGATTTTCCTGGGCCGTCTTGGCGGCGGCGTAATGGGCGAAATCCTTGGGGGCGTCGGCGACATAGACCGATGAAATCAAAACCGCCATCGCGCCATCGGGCGCCGACTTCAGGAAGGCCGAGACCAGTCCGACGGTGGGGCTTAAAGAACGAGCGACGAAATTGTTGAAGCCGTCCACGCCCAGATCGGCGAATTTCTTCGCTTCGATGGGCGGGGAGGCGTTGCAGATGCACATGTCGATCGGGCCCAGATCCTGCGCGGCGTCACGGATGATGGCTTCGGCGAGGTCGCCGACATCGCCCCGGTAGGTCTTGAAAGGATAATCGCGCAGCTCATGTGTCAGGCGATCCGCGTCGCCCGCGAAGGCGCGGTAGTTGGCGGCGACCTTTCCGCTTTGCAGAAGGATGGTCTTGGCCAGTGCTTCGCCGAAGCCGCGCGTGCCGCCCGAGATGATAAAGCGGCGGCCCGCGAACAGATCGGGTTGAAGCGGAAACCCGCGGATCTCATCCAGTCCAGTATTGACGGGAAGAGGGCGGGCGAACGCGCCGATCGAGAAACGGGCCGTGGCGGAAAATTGCCCGGTTGTGATGATGCGGTTGAAGCGCTCATCGAAAGTGATTTCGTCGATGCGGCTGCCATTGGGGAAGCTGCTGTCCGCATCAAAACTGGCGGTCAGTTCGGCGTAGAGCGCCTGGCGGCCGGGCACCTGCATGCCCACGAAATAACTCGACCAGAGCAGAAACAGGATTTGCGCATAGGGAATCTGCCCTGGCGCGAGACCCGTCAGGGAAAGCAAGTGATCGAGAGCGGCGGGATCGGCGCCGAAATCGATGGCGCCCGCAAAATCCGCATAGGTGGCATCGCCGGGCGCATCCGCCCGCGCTTCGGCCAGCGGCACGAAGGGGGAAATTTTCGGCGCAGCGTCGCGCGTGTCCCGCCACTCAGCCGTGAGGCCGATGCTGACATGGGTGGCGCCGCCGCTGGCGATCTTGATCTTGGTGTCGTTGCCCTTTTCGGAAAAAGACACGGTATAGGGCGTGTCATAAAGCAAAGGCTTCTCGAACCGCACCCGAAGTTGGCGTAAGGTGACATTGCGCCCAGCCGCCCATCCGCCCAGCGCCGCCAGCACGCCGCAGATGCCATAGACAATCGGCTGGCCGAATTGGGTGCGGGTGGCGTAATCCGCGTCCAGATGCAGCGGATTGCGGTCATGCGAGGCGGCGAGAAAGGCGTCCCGCACCGCCCCATCGAAACTCAGATCGAATGTCACGCTGTTCCGCCCGTGCCTACTTCACGCTGGGATAGACGTTCTTGATCAGGACTTCACGCAATTGCATGCGCAGGTCAGTCTTGGGATCGGGTTCGGTGTTGGACTGGGCGTGGCTGGCGTCGCTGGGCGGGGCGCCGGTGTCGGTGGTGTTGGACATCACGATGCTGCCGGCATGGCTGTCGGGCGCCACCATCAACTCGGCGGTGAAGCCGCCCTGGTCGCCGTCATGGAAGGCATATTTGTGCCCGCCCACCTCCAGCACAAAAAATCCCAGGCCCATCATCGGCACCGCGCCGCCCGGGCCGCCGGTATAGGCGGTGGCCGCTTCACCGGGCGTGCCGGTGGAGACAATGCCTTTCCAGGCTTCGTCCAGCGAACCGCGCTTCAGCACCACGTCATAGATAGCGTTCTTGGGATCGCCGATCAGGAAGCGCAGATATTTGCGCATGTCGGACAAAGGCGCCTTCAGTCCGCTGTTGGAGACGGTGATGCCGCTGTCGAAGTTCCAGGGCTGTTTGGAAAGCTTGGTGCCTTCGCGCAGATAAGAATCCGCGACATGGGATTCCAGATAGTAAGGCGCGACGTCGAAATAGCTTTGGGTCATGCCCAGCGGCATCAGGATATTCTTGGTGACATAGACTTCGTAATCGTCGCCGCTCAGCCGCTCGATGATCTGGCCCAGAAAGACATAGCCGACATTGGAATAGCTCCAGCGCGAGCCGGGCTTGAAAGCGATGTTGGTGAAGGGCAGCATGGCGTTGATCTGCGCCCAATGCGTCGGCTCGAACGGAACCCAGGAACAGTTTGGCGTGGAATCGCATTCCCAAGGCCAGGTGGGATTGCGGAAGCCCGCGCTGTGGGACAGCAGCATGCGGATGGTGATGGCCTCGATGGGGCCGAAGCCGTCATGCACCTGAGCGAGTTCGGGAATGTATTTTACCGCAGGATCGTCCAGCGACAATTTTCCGTGATCGCGCAGTTGCAGGATGGCGATGGCGGTCATGGTCTTGGTGATCGAGGCCCAGTTATAGGCGGTCGCCGTGTCAGTCTTTTGGTGCAGCTCGCCGCGCGCATTGCCGAAGAAGAATTCGGTGGGCTTGTCATTGCCATGCTCGAAACCGAACGCGCCGCCCACAATGCCGTGGCCGGAAAGGGTGGCGTCGAAGGTTTTGTGGAAATCATCCAGCGGCGCGGCGGCGGCCGGCGCGGCGAAAGCGATGAAAGCGGCGAGCGCAAACCCGGCGGCGTGCGAAATTTTCATGACGGTCCCCCTATTAGGGCGACGGTAAGGCGGGCGGGCGGGCCTGCCAAGGCAGAACGGGCCGGTCCGGGCCAACAAAATTCTATCCCGGCCTGTCGGATTGGGGTCTGCTGCGCCGTCCTTGGGCAGGAACCAACAGGAGACCATCATGGCAGACCAACCGAAGCTTCCGCCCGTCAAGGGCGGCCTGACGCCCTATCTGACGGTGGACGGGGCCGTGAAGGCGGCGGAATTCTACCAAAAGGCGTTCGCGGCCGAATTGGCGATGATGCAGCCGCCGGACGAGAAGGGCCGCACTCTGCACGCCCACTTATATATCAATGGCAGCTCGCTGATGCTGAGCGACGCCTATCCGGACCAGGGCCATCCTTGGAAGGAGCCGGCGGGCTTCAATCTCACCCTGACGGTGGGCGATACCGATCAATGGTACGACCGCGCCATCGCGGCGGGCTGCACCGCGATCATGCCGCCGCAGGACATGTTCTGGGGCGATCGCTATGGCCAGTTGCGCGATCCGTTCGGCGTGATGTGGGCCATCAATGGTCCGGTGAAGAAATAAGCATGCATTGAGAGGCGGCGGCTTGAGGTCGCCGCCTTTCATGTCCGAGCCGCGCGGCGGGTTTCAATGAGTTGCCACGCCAGCAGTACCGGGACTGCAACCACCAGATCGCGGGCGCGGCGCAGCAGTGAGACCGCTATGCCGATTTCCGGCGTCAGGCCGAACACGGGCGCGAGCACCGCGTAACCTGCTTCCTGTATGCCGACCGAAGCGGGAATGAAAACGGTGGCGCTGCGCAATCCTTCGACCAGGGCTTGGATCGCGAAGGCGGTCCAAAGGTCGGTGGGAAGGCCCATCGCATGCAGCACCGCCCAGAGCCATAGCCCGCTCGCGATCCAGCCCGCCAATTGCAGCAGGATCGACAGCGCCATCCGCGCATGGCGGCGATAGATGCCGTGGATGGTGTCGCGGAAAATCTGCATCGAATCTTTTTGAGTGGGGAACAGCCGCTCGCTCATGTGGTTGGCCCAATGGCTGCCGCCCAGTTGAAAGATCGCGAAGCCGATGGCGCCCAGCGAGAGGAAGATCGCTCCGCCCAGCATGGCGCCGATATAGGGCGAGAGGATCTGGCTGGATTGCAGCAAGGACAGGCTGGCGACCACGCCCAGCAAGACATAAAGCCCCTGCGCAAATGTCTCGGCGGTGAGATCGGCGATCACGGCGGCGGAGGCCTCAGAGGCGCCCATGCCCGCCAGCACCAAGGCCCGCGCGGCAAACGCGACGCCGCCCAATTGCGTGATGGGCAGCACATCGGCGCTGGAATCGCGAAGCTGGCGCGACGCCGCGATCACCCAAAGCGGCTGGGGTGACGGCAAAAGCGGCCAGATGCCCAGGGACAGCACAAATTCCGCCGCCAGCCCCGCCAGCACGATCAGGGCAAAACCGCCGATCCCCGTCCGTGTAAAGGATGCCATCACCACCGGCAGATCGAATTGCGACAGGACCCAGGCCAGCACGGCCAGGCCCAGAAGCAGCGGCAGAAGGAGGCGAAATCCCCGTTTCATGCCGCGACCATAGCGGGGGAACCCGGACTTTCGAGAAATTTTGTGGGAGCCTGTCGGGACCGCCCATGGCCCTTCGTCCTTGGGTCAGATGGGCGGCGCGCCGCAACCGATGAAGGAGATACCATCATGAGAAAAGTGATCGCATCGACATTCATGAGCCTGGACGGCGTGATGCAGGCGCCGGGCGGCCCCACGGAAGATCCCACCAAGGGTTTCACTCTGGGCGGCTGGTCGGCCAATTACTGGGACGAGGGTATGAACGCCACCATGGGCGGATTGATGTCACAGCCTTTCGATCTGCTGCTGGGCCGCAAGACTTATGAAATCTTCGCCGCGCATTGGCCCTATGCGGGCGACAATCCGATAACCAATCTGTTCAACAAGGCGACGAAATATGTCGCGACCCGGACCCTGAACACATTCGATTGGGTCAATACCAGGCCCATCGAAGGCGATGTCATCGCGGGCGTGAAAGCGCTGAAGGCGGAGAACGGTCCCGACTTGCAGGTGCATGGCAGCGCCAAATTCCTGCAGACCCTGAACAATGCCGGGCTGGTGGACGAACACAGTCTTTGGATTTTCCCCGTGGTGCTGGGTCACGGCAAGCGGCTGTTTGAAGACGGCGCACAGGCCAAGGCGATGGAGCTGACCGAGAGCAAGATGTCGAGCACCGGCGTGATCATGAACCGCTACCGGCCCAAGGGCGCGATCGTGCCCGGCAGTTTTGCGCTATCAGAGCCATCGCCGGCGGAATTGGCCCGGCAGGCGAAGATGGCCGAGGAAGGGTGAGGGTGTGATGGAAACGCAAACACAAGCAGGCTGGGCGATAGCGGCCCTGCTGATCGGCCGGTTGATTTTCGCCGGTGTCTTCCTGATGGCGGTGAGCTTCAAATTCATGGGGATGCAGAGCACGGCCAGCTACATCGCGGCCGCAGGCTTTCCCGTGCCGATGGTGCTGGCCTGGTGTGCGGCGATCCTGGAAGTGGCGCTGGTGATCGCTTTTCTCAGCGGCGCCTATTTTCGCGAAGCGGCATTGGTGGCGGGCGTCTATGTGATCTTCTTGGGCATTGCCTTTCACGGCCCCTCGCATTGGGGCAAGAACCAGGACGAGTTCGGTTTTTTTGTCGATCACTTCACCTTCCTGGCGGGCCTGTTATTCGCCGCCGTGCACGGCCCGGGACCGGTGCTGTCGCTGAAGGCGGGATTGCTGAAGCAATAGATAAATCTCTCCGGCTGGCTATAGTCCGGCATACGAACCGGCCGGGGAGGGCGCATGCCAAAGTGGAAAGCGTATGTCGGTGAGCTGATCTCCGAATGCCTGGCGATGTTCATCATCATCGTGCTCGGCTGTTCGGTCGCCGCCATGTACACGCTTTATGATCCAAGCCCGTACCAGAATGCCTATTGGGGCGTATGCATCGCCTGGGGCATGGCGGTCACCATCGCCATCTATGTGACAGGCGCGGTGTCGGGCACGCACGCCAATCCGGCGGTGACGTTGGCGCTGGCGTTGTTTCGCGGATTCTCCTGGCGCAAGGTTCTGCCTTATGCGGCGGCGCAGGTGATGGGCGGGTTTCTGGGCGCGGCGGTGGTCTATATTCTGTTCGGACCGGTGATCGATCATTATAATGCCGTGCATCATTTGTCGCGCGAACTGGATGGCGGCGCGGCGGGCGTGTTCTTCACTCATGCGGGACTTGCGATCACGCCGATCCATGCCTTTTTCGACGAGATCATTCTCACCGGTTTTCTGGTGCTGGGCATTTTCGCCATTACCGAGGAATTCAACACCGTCGCGCCCACCGCCAATTCCGGCGCGCTGATCATCGGGCTTCTGGTGGCGACCATCGGCGCTTCGGCCGGATATCTGGAAGCCTGGGCGATCAATCCGGCGCGCGATTTCGGGCCGCGCCTGTTTGCATATTTTGCCGGATGGGGCAGCGCCGCCTTGCCGTCGCCGGGCAATTACTGGTGGGTGCCCATTGCTGGGCCGCTGATCGGTGGCGTGGTGGGCGGCGGGGCGTATCAATTGCTGATCCTGCCGTTCCTGCCCGCGCGCCATGCGCACCGCGCCCGGCGCAAGGCCGACGCGCTTGAAGAACCGTCGCGGCGTTGATGGAGGCTTTATAGATGCCTTTCATTTCCATTCGCGCCCGCATCATCGGTTTGGTTGCGGTGCTTGCCGTTCTGGCGCCGCCCGCGATTGCGCAAGTCCCGGTGGGGGAGCGGCATCTGACGGCGATGGTGGGAAGCGCGCCATTGCGCGATGCCGTGCACAGTGCCGGGGTCCGCGTGACGGTGTGGTATCCGGCGGCTGCGGGCGCGAAAGAAACGCGCATCGATCTGGGCCCGCCGGGCAAGCCCTTTTTTCTCGAAGGCGTCAGCGCGGCGGATGCGGCATTCGCGGACAAGAAGCTCAGGCCCACCATTTTATTGTCGCATGGCTTTGGCGGCACGGCGCGGATGATGGCGTGGTTCGGGCTGAGTTTGGCGCGGGCGGGCTATGTGGTGATCGCGGTGGATCATCCCGGCAACAATGGCCAGGACAAGATGACGGTGCCGGGTTCGACCCTGTTCTGGGAGCGGGCGGGCGATCTGGCCGCTGCTTTGAAAGTGGCCAAGGCGGATCCCGTGATCGGGCCGCATGTCGATAACACCAATGTGGGACTGGCGGGATTTTCGCTGGGTGGATTCACGGCGTTGACGGCTCTTTCCAGCACATTGGGATCCTAAGCTTAGAATTCCACGTGGACAAGTTGTCGC
>JADMIO012752787.1_pt1 | contig 66725 bp, 66 predicted proteins | sample 8958161 | NCBI WGS metagenome assembly JADMIO01 (sample SAMN16585339, study PRJNA669376) | soil metagenome | isolation source: Crop rotation soil | place: USA: Cullars Rotation, Alabama | collected 2011 | reverse complement strand
CTTTCCCCGAGAAGAAAATGCACGCCGAAGCGCCGGCCGCGCCGGAAGAGGTCGATTTCTACATCCGGCTTGCAGACCACAAAAAAGTCGGCGGCGTAATGCTGCCGCATAAGTTGACCTTTCTGACTGAAAACGAAGTCTCGGAAGAGTTTGAGATTTCGAAGTACCAGTTGAATCCGCAGTTCAAGGCTGACCATTTCGAGAAGCACTGAGCTTTAGCCACAAAAGGCACATAAGAAGATGCGAATTGTGTCTCTCCATTCACGGGCGATAAGTGTGTTTATTGCTCTCCTTTTAATTGTCGGTCCGTGTTTGGGCCAGAGCGCTTCGGGCAATGCGAGCCTCGAAGTCGTTGTGAAGGATCCGACGGGCGCGCTGGTTAACAAGGCGCAGGTGCAGTTGATTCGTAACGGGAAGTCTCAGTCGCTCAGCTCAACCAACCAGCGCGGCGAAGTACGGTTCAATAAAGTGGCCGTTGGCCGTTATCAAATTCGTGTGGAAGCGCCTGGGTTCAAGGCGCAAGATATCGAACTTGATCTCGCAAGCGGTCAGCAGCTCAAGGAAGTCACGCTGGAGATTGATCCGATCAAAGTCGATGTCGACGTCGAAGATGAAGCGCAGCTACGCAACACGAATCCAAACGGCGCGGCCTTCAGCAACGTTCTGACCGCGGAACAGATCGCGCAACTGCCCGACGATCCGGACGAGTTTGAGAACGCTATCAACCAGCTTGCCGGACCAGGCGCACAGATTCGCGTCAACGGCTTTCGTGGCGGCAAACTCCCGCCCAAATCGCAGATTCGCGAGATTCGTTTCCGCATGAATCCATACGCCGCTGAGAACCACGATGCCGGTTTCGGTTTCGTCGATGTCACCACCAAACCGGGCGTGAACTCGTGGCATGGTTCGTTCAACTTCGGCTTTCGCGACGAGTCGATGAACGCGCGTCAGGTGTTTGCACCGTTTCGTGGTCCGGAACAGCAGCGCCGCTTTGGTCTATCACTCGATGGACCACTCTGGAAAAATCACACATCACTCTTTCTCAACGCCGACGGCTCCTTGTTCTTCGACGCCCGGCCAATCTTTGCAACGACGCCGAGCGGAACGGTCTCCGATCTCGCGTATCGTCCTTCAAGACGCTTGAATCTTGACGCGCGCATCGAGCATGTCTTGAGCAAAACCCACACTGCGCGACTTCAGTTCCAACGCAACGCCGGCGTTCAAAACAATCTCGGCGTCGGCGATTTCGATCTGCCGTCGCGTGGCTATTCGCAGGACCAGACTGAATACATCGCGCGCGCCGCCGATTCCGGCACGTTCGGGAAAAAGTTTTTCAACGAGACGCGTTTGCAGGCGCGCTGGACCATGACCGAAGCGCGCTCGGTGAGCCTGGGGCGGACGATTCTCGTTCCAGGCTCATTCAACGACGGTAGTGCACAGCGAAGCGGCGGCCGCAGGCAGCTCGACGTCGAACTCGCTGACAACGTCGATTACGCGCTCGAGAAACATGGTCTGCGTTTCGGCGGTCAGCTCGAAACCGGTGGTTATCGCAGCGATGAGCGGACGAATCCGTTTGGCACTTTCCAGTTCGCGGATCTCGAAGCTTTCGAATTAGGACTGCCGACGCAGTTCACGCAACGCATCGGCGATCCGATGGTGAACTATCGGCAGTATCAATTCGGCTGGTACGTACAGGACGACTTTCGCGTTCGGAAGAATCTGACGCTCAGCTACGGCGTGCGGCATGAGTTTCAGAGTCACGTCCCGGGTCAATTCAACATCGCGCCGCGGCTCGGTTTTGTGTGGTCGCCGAAGAAGAATGGCTCGATCACGGTGCGCGGTGGCGCGGGGATTTTTTACGACTGGTTCGCCGCGCAAGTTTACGAGCAGACTCTGCGCGTCGATGGTCAACGCCAGCGAGATCTCGTGGTCGCGAATACGAGTTTCCCGAATCCGTTCGCGGGCGGCGTCCAAACCATACCACCGGCGAGCCGCATTCAAACGGATTCGGAGCTACAGATTCCCTACATCATGCAAAGCTCGATTGGTGTCGAGACGCAGCCGTTCAAGCTGTTTAGACTGACGACGAATTATCAATATCAACGGGGCGTGCATTTGCTGCACGGTCGCAATCTGAACGCGCCGGTTCCGGGTTTTGGGCGTCCCGATCCGACCGTGGGCAACATCACGAATATCGAGTCGTCAGCGTATCAAGGTAGTCACCGGCTGCTGGTAGGAGTCGGGCCGGCGAAGTTTACGGGCAACGGTCTCTTCTGGAACGTCAGCTATCTCGCGATGAAGAACACCAACGAGGCTGACAGCCCGTTTAGTTTGCCGTCGAACAATTTCGACCTGGACGCGGATCGTGGGCCGGCGGCAAGCGATATCCGCCATCTGATCTCCGGGTTTGTCAGCAAGCGTCTGGCAATGGACTTCAGCATCTCGACCATTTTCCAGGCGACTTCCGCGCTCCCTTACAACATCACGACCGGCTTCGATGACAACGGCGATACGGTCATCAACGATCGTCCGTTTGGCGTTGGACGTAACAGCGCGCGAGGTGCTTCGCGTTGGGAAATCGGATCGCGCCTGAGCTGGGGCAAGAGTTTCGGACCGGAACAGCAGCAGGCTGGCGGACCGCAAATCAGGATGATTCGAGTTGGTGGCGGCGATGGCGCTGCGCCGCCTTCGATGCCGGGCGCCTCAAACAAGAAGTATAGATTCGAGCTCTACGCACAGGCGTTCAATCTTCTGAACCACGCGAACCTCGGGACGTTTTCCGGCGTCCAGACCTCGCCGTTCTTTGGCCACGCGACGTCGGCACAGTCACCGCGCCGGATGGAACTCGGGATGCGGGTAAACTTTTAGTCCACAGATTTCGCAGATTTCACAGAACAATTCTGCGTAATCTGTGGATGGCTTGCCGCCCGAAAATCAGTCCGCTAGAATGGCTGGTTTTCGCTATGGCCATTGATCGCATCAGTGTTAGGGGCGCTCGCCAGCACAACCTAAAAAACATCAACGTCGACATCCCGCGCGATCGTTTCACTGTAATCACTGGCCTGTCCGGCTCAGGCAAATCGTCCCTCGCGTTCGACACGATCTACGCGGAAGGACAGCGCCGCTACGTCGAGTCGCTCTCCGCTTACGCCCGCCAGTTTCTCGATCAACTCGAAAAACCGGACGTCGATTCCGTTGACGGTCTCTCGCCCGCCATCTCCATCGAACAGAAAACCGTTTCGCGTAGTCCACGATCGACTGTAGGCACCGTGACTGAGATTTACGACTACATGCGACTGCTGTTTTCGTCAGTCGGTGTGCCGCACTGTCACATCTGCGGGGCCGCAATCACGCGCCAGAGCGTCGATCAGATCGTGCAGAACGTGCTCGGACTGCCGGAAGGCGAGCGCGTGATGGTGCTTGCGCCGATCGTTCGCGGTCGCAAAGGCGAGTTCAAGAAAGAGCTGGAAAAACTCGCGAAAGAAGGTTTCATCCGCGCACGTGTTGATGGTGAACTGCTGTCGCTCGACGAAGAAATTCGTCTCGACAAACGAAGAAATCACACGATTGAAGCGGTCGTCGATCGACTTCTGATCAAGGCCGGGATTCGTGAGCGGCTCACCGACTCAATTCGCACTGCGTTGAAGCTGACCGGCGGCGCAGTGCTTATCTCGATTGTCGACGGCGAGGAGAAGCTCTATTCGGAGCGGATGGCGTGTGTGAATTGCGGCATCAACGTGCCGCCGCTCGAGCCGCGCTCGTTCTCGTTCAACTCCGCTTACGGCGCGTGCAAGCGTTGTCACGGTTTGGGGACGGTGATGGAGATCGACTCGCTGAAGTTGATTCCCGAGGCGTGGCAGACACCCGAGCGACTCGGCTTCATGGGCACGGCCGATAAGCAGGGATCGGCTTACCTGCGCAGCGCACTGCTCGCTGTGTGCAAACACTTCAAAGCTGATCCGAAGACGCCTTTTGAAGAACTGCCGAAGGAAGTGCGCGAAGGATTTCTGAACGGCGTCAACGGCAGACTGACGTTTACGCAGGGGCTTTATTCGTATCAGAACGAATGGAAAGGCGCGCTGCCGTGGCTCAAGGATCGATTGGACGAAGCGCCCTCCGAGAAGGTCAGGATCGCGCTCGAGGGGCTCGTCTCGCCGTCGATATGTAGCGAGTGCGGTGGACGGCGGTTGCGTTCGGATTCGCTCTCGGTGCAGGTCGGTGCGCGTGGCATTGCGGAGTACACGTCGCTACCGATCGACGATGCGGTTGAAGCGTTCGAGCAGGTGAAGCTCAATGCGCGTGAGGAACAGATTGCGGGTCCGATACTGCGGGAGATCATCAGCCGCCTGCGCTTCTTGAAAACGGTTGGCCTGGGCTACCTGACACTCGATCGATCGTCGTCAACGCTATCGGGCGGCGAAGGGCAACGCATCCGGCTCGCGACGCAGATCGGATCGCAGTTGCGCGGCGTGCTCTACGTGCTCGACGAACCTTCGATCGGTCTTCATCCGCGCGACAATCAGAAGTTGCTGGAGACGCTGTCGACACTTCGCGACCTCGGCAACACGGTGCTCGTCGTCGAACATGACGAGGAGACGATCAGGCGCGCTGATTACGTCGTCGACCTTGGACCAGGCGCTGGCGCGCATGGTGGAAAAGTCGTCGCAGTCGGCACCGCGGCCGACGTGGCTGAGAATCCTGACTCGATTACGGGTTTGTACATTCGTGGCGCGCGCAAGATCGAAGTGCCGGCCGAAAGAAGAGCGCCGAATGGAAAATACCTCACGATTACGGGTGCGTATGCGAATAACCTGAAAGAGATTGATGTTTCGTTTCCGCTCGGATTGTTGACCGTGGTGACGGGTGTTTCGGGGTCAGGCAAGTCTACGCTCGTCGAGGACATTCTTTACTACGCGCTCGCGCAACATCTTTACGGTTCGACGACAGAGCCTGGACCGTACAAAGCGATCGAAGGTCTCGAACATGTCGACAAAGTTATCGAGATCGATCAGTCGCCCATCGGCCGCACACCGCGCTCGAATCCTGCGACCTACACCGGCCTGTTCACGCCTTTGCGCGAGTTGTATGCGATGCTGCCGGAGTCGCGTGAGCGCGGTTACAAACCGGGACGTTTCTCTTTCAACGTGAAAGGCGGGCGCTGCGAGGCATGTGAAGGCGACGGCATGAAGCGCATTGAGATGAACTTTCTGCCGGATGTGTACGTGCTGTGTGACGTGTGTCGCGGTGCGCGCTACAACCGCGAAACCATGGCGGTGAAGTACAAGGGCAAGTCGATCGCTGATCTGCTCGACACGACCGTCGAAGAAGCATTGCCGCTGCTCGAAAACATTCCACAGATCAATCAGAAATTACAGACGCTGCTCGACGTCGGACTCGGGTACATCAAGCTGGGCCAATCGGCGACGACGCTCTCTGGTGGCGAAGCGCAGCGCATCAAGCTCGCCAAAGAGCTCTCGAAACGCGCGACCGGCCGGACCATCTACATCCTTGACGAACCCACGACGGGGCTTCACTTCGCCGACGTTCACAAGCTACTCGACGTCCTCCAGCGTCTCGTCTCGTTGGGAAACACCGTGCTCGTAATCGAGCACAACCTCGACGTGATCAAGTCGGCCGATTACATCATCGATCTTGGTCCGGAAGGTGGTGAACACGGCGGGCGCGTCGTCGCCGCCGGCACTCCCGAAGAAGTCGCACGCTCACGCCGCTCCCACACCGGCCACGTTCTACGTCCGCTGTTGAATGGTCATTAGCCACAAAAAGGCACAAAAAGCACAAAACTGATCTTTTGTGCTTTTTGTGCCTTTTTGTGGCTGAACAGGATGTTAGAATCCGTGCGCCATGCCCTCTATCTATGATGATCTGAAACCGCTCGAGCTCGATAAAGTAAAAACTTATCCGCTTGCCTCACGGCCCAGTAAAGTCAATTTGGATGAGTTTGCGAAGCCGAGCGGTAGTGATGCGTCGCTTAGCGAGTTTCTTGACACGCTGCCGAATGTGCTTGCGGTGCGGTCTTTTCGTGAGCTTGCTGAACGGATTCGTCGTGCGCGCGAGTTGAAGAAGCCGATCATTTGGGGAATCGGTGGACATGTGGTGAAGACGGGACTCGCGCCAGTCATCATCGATTTGATGAAGCACGGGTTCGTCAGCGGGATTGCCGCAAACGGATCCGTGCTGGTCCATGACGCCGAGATTGCGATGGTTGGCTCAACTTCTGAAGACGTCGACGCAACACTCTCACAAGGCGTCTTCGGCGGTGCGGAAGAAACAGGCCAACTACTGAACACTGCCGCCCGTGACGGTGCACGAGATGAGATCGGACTCGGCGAGGCCGTGGGCCGCGCTCTGCTTACGCGCAATCCCAAACATCGCGACTATTCACTGCTCTGCGCCGCATATCAATCGAAAGTTCCCTTCACCGCTCACATTACCATCGGCGGCGACATCGCACATTTCCATCCGAGCTTCGACGGCGCCGCCTTAGGCGCAACCACGCATACCGATTTTCGCTGTCTGGCGGAACTCGTGCGACGAATGGACGGTGGTGGCGTTTATCTCAACGTGGGCTCAGCAGTCGTGTTGCCCGAAGTCTTTCTCAAGTGCGTGACAGTCGTCCGTAACCTGGGCCATTCTCTTTCCGACATCACGACAGCCAACTTCGACTTCATCCAATCTTATCGCCCAATGACGAACGTGGTTCGACGCCCGACGGAACATGGCGCCGGCAAGGGTTACTCAATCACTGGTCATCATGAACTCACGATCCCCCTGCTCGCAGCCTTCATCAAAACAGAAAAATGACAACCTAACCTCTTGTCATTACTCGCTTCATGGATTATCCTGCCGCTTCTGAAATTGAAATCGGATTTCATTTTTGGACTAATCAGAAAACGAAAAGGTCGTGTCATGAACCGCAGGTACAGCCTTCGCTCTCTCCTTCTTCTCGGCTTTTCAGCAATTCTAACCATTCAGGCTCTGGCTCAGGCGCCCAACGACAGGACAATATTAAAGGGCAAAGTGTTCGACCCCAACCACGCCTCCATACAAGGCGCCGACGTGTGGATCAGTAAAGCCGGACTTCCCTCGTCTACCGTTGTGACCGATCGGAATGGCGAGTTTGTTGTGGCCCTCGCACCCGGCGAATACCAGGTGCGCATCGCCGCCGAAGGCTTCTCCGAATCGACCGAAACCGTAAACCTGCAAAGCAACACTACACCAATCGAAGTGGTCCTCGCGGTTGGACCGTCGAATGCAATCGTTACCATTACCGACGCGTATGGCGTGAGCTCAATTAACAGCGCGACCAAAACATTGACGCCGCTGCGCGACATTCCCCAATCAATTTCCGTAGTCACAAAAGAGCAGATTCGCGACCAGTCGATGTCGAGCCTTGCAGAAGTGGTGGCTTACGTTCCCGGAATCACATCGCACCAGGGCGAAAACAATCGCGACCAACTCGTCATTCGTGGAAACAGCACGAGTGCGGATTTCTTCCTGAATGGCGTGCGCGATGACGTGCAGTATTACCGCGACTTCTACAACGTCGAGCGGGTTGAAGCGTTAAAAGGACCAAACTCGATGCTCTTCGGTCGTGGTGGTGGCGGTGGCGTCGTTAATCGCGTGACGAAAGAGGCTGGCTTTACGCCGTTGCGTGAAGTCACGCTTCAGGGTGGTTCGTTCGGAAACAAACGCGCTTCGATGGACTTCGATCAACCACTCGGCAACAAGTTTGCATTTCGTCTCAACAGTCTTTACGAAAATTCCGGCAGCTTCCGAAACAACGTCAACCTCGAGCGTTACGGCGTCAATCCAACCGCGACCTTGATCCTTGGCCCAAAGACGGCCGTCAAGTTTTCCTATGAGTATTTTCACGACGGTCGCGTTGCCGATCGTGGTATTCCGTCGTTTCACGCACGACCAGTCGACGTTCCGATCGAAACGTTCTTCGGCGATCCGGATAACAGCCATGTAAGAGCCGGTGTTAATCTCGGGTCGGCTGTCGTCGAACACCAGGCCGGACGATTCAATATTCGCAATCGCACGCTGTTTGGCGACTACGATCGCTTTTATCAAAACTTTGTGCCGGGCGCAGTCACGGCTGACAAACAATCGGCCTCGATCTCGGCTTACAACAACGGAACGAAACGTCAAAATCTCTTCAATCAGACTGACGTGACGTTCCAGGCAGCTACCGGATCTATACGTCACACGTTTCTCGCCGGAGCAGAGATCGGCCGCCAACTGACAGACAATTTCCGCAACACCGGCTTCTTCAACAACACCGCCACATCGATCCTCATATCGTTGTCGAACCCGATCGTCACTACGCCCGTGACATTCCGCCAGAATGCGACCGACGCCGACAACCACGTCAAGACAAACCTGGGCGCAACCTACGTGCAGGATCAGATCGAGATCAATCGCTTTCTACAAGTCGTGACTGGTGTGCGCTTCGACTATTTCGATTTACAGTTTCACAACAATCGGAACAATCAGGAGCTGCGACGCACTGATCGTCTCGCATCGCCGCGCGCCGGCGTGATCGTGAAGCCGATCAACACGATGTCGGTTTACGTGAATTACGGTGTGGCTTACCTGCCGAGTTCAGGCGATCAGTTTTCACAACTGACGACAATCACGCAGCAAGTCAAACCTGAGCAGTTCACAAATTACGAACTCGGAGCGAAGTGGGACATCCGTCGCAACCTCGCGTTCACGACCGCGCTCTACCGGCAGGATCGCACCAACACGCGCGCCACGGATCCAAACGACCCGACGCGGATTTTGCAAACCGGCAGTCAGCGTACGAACGGTTACGAAGTCGGCTTAAATGGTTTCGTGACGTCGAAATGGAGTATGACCGGCGGCTACGCGTATCAGGACGCGTTCATCAGCAGTGCGACAGTCTCAGCGGTCAAAGGCGCGCAGGTCGCGCTCGTTCCGCATCACACGTTCTCGTTGTGGAACAGCTACCGAGTGCATCCGCGGCTTGGCCTCGGTCTCGGAATCATCCACCGCTCAGACATGTTCGCGGCAATCGATAACGCAGTCGTACTGCCTGGCTATACACGCGCCGATGCAGCCGTGTTCTTCTCGATAACCGAGAAGTGGCGGGTCCAGGCAAACGTGCAGAACTTGTTCGACAACACGTATTACCTGAACGCAGACGGCAACAACAACATTTCGCCGGGCGCACGACGCGGAGCCCGCATCGCGCTGATCGCGAGGTTCTAATGCTATACTGGCGCGCATCAAAACACGGGAGTCGGGTGCGTTTGAGTTGTGACGCAATGTTAAATTAGATGGACGCTGAAAAACTGAAGCACTTCCGCAGTCTTCTTCTCAACCAATTACGACAAAACACCGAACAGGTCCGCACGGATCAAGCCGCGGCGCTCGAGCTTTACGACGACGGCGTCAAAGACAGCGTCGATTTATCCGTGCAGGATTTGAACAAAGAGATCGCGCTGCGTCTTGGTGAGCGTAGTTCCAAAGAGGTTGCTGACATCGATCAGGCACTCTTGCGGATCGAGGAAGGAAGTTACGGGATTTGTGCGCGTTGCGGTCAACCGATCGACGAGCGTCGCCTCGAAGCCGTGCCCACCGCGCGCTACGACGCCGCCTGCCAGGCAATCATCGAAAGCCAAAACGGCGAAGACGATCTACCGACTTTATAAAATCCGCGCTTTTCATCCGTTTTATCCGCGGTTGAGTCACGCCTTGGGATGCGCCTTGTCGTAGACCTCGATCAACTTCTCCATCGAAACGTGTGTATAAACCTGCGTCGTCGAGAGACGCGCATGGCCCAACAGCTCCTGAATGTCGCGCAAGTCAGCGCCACTATCAAGCAAGTGCGTAGCGAACGAATGTCGTAACGCGTGCGGACTGATGTTGTGCATCCCCGCGCAGATCCGAATGTATCTCTCCACCATCCTGCCGACTGAGCGCGTCGTGATCCGCGTTCCCTGATAATTCAGAAACAGCGCTTCTTCATCACGCTTCGAAATCGGCGCATTCAGCAGAAACTTATCGCGGACCTCGAGATAACACTGAATCGCCGCAGCGGCCGGATCTCCAAACGGCACGATCCGCTGCTTCCGGCGCTTCCCTGTTACGCGCACTAGCTGATTCCGGAAATCAACATCGCCGAGATTGAGCGTCGTTAACTCAGCGACGCGCACGCCGGTCGCATACATCAACTCGAGCATCGCGCGATCGCGTTTGCCGAGATCAGTCTCCTGATCTGGAGATTCGATAAACCTGATTGCTTCTTCGATCGAGAGATGCTTCGGAAGTTTCTTCTCGCGCTTCGGCGTGGCCACGAGTTTCGCTGGATTGAGTTCGAGCAAACCTTCACGCACGAGAAACTGGAAAAACGTTCGCAGCGCTGCCAGCTTTCGAGCGATTGAGGATTTCGTTTTGTGTGCGCTGTGCAGCGATGCAAGCCACTCGCGAATCGTCAAATGATCGATCTCGGAAATGTCGGGCGCTTTACGTTTCTCGTCAGCGGTTAGAAACTGGAGAAACTGTTCGAGGTCGCTCGCATAGTTGCGTAAGGTGTGACTGCTGACGTTGCGTTCGTAGCGCAAATGTTCGAGGAATTGCTCGATGAGATCATGCATCCCGGTTAGTAGCCCGACGACACAGCGGGCTTCGGCGCATAATAACCCTTTCGCGAACGCACGCGAACATCATTTCGCGTCTTGATCCGCAAATCGAGTTTGTGCAACTGGCCGTCACGATGATCAGCGTCCGGGTAGTAGCTGAGCACGTACTGTTGCGCGAGGTCGGCAGCAATTTGGTCGAACGCTACGTCGAGTTGATCCGTCGTCTTTGGAAGGTAGACAGCACCGCCCGTCTGTCCGGTCAACTGCTCCATACGTCGCTCGGCCGCCAGCGCGCGCAGGTTCGCTCCTTCATAAAGTCCCGTTTGGACCACGTAGATCTGACAATCATCCGACAGCACATGCTGCACGACTGTGTCGAAATCCTGGTTCTTACTCGTCGTCTCGATCCCGTCAGAAACGATCACCACCACTTTGCGTCCCACATAAGGTCGCAGGTACGACGCCGCATTGATGATCGCGTCGAAGAGCGACGTGCCACCTTCCGGTTTGCCAAACATCGCAATCGTCCGTTCGAGACGCATGACGTCGTTCGTGAGCGGTTGGGCCAGGTAGCTGTCAGTCTCGATCGAATAGATCGCCGCTTCGTCTTTCGAGCGCAGCACCTTTCTGAAGAAACGAATCGCCGCTTGCTTTTCAAACTCGCGCGCAGCATCAAGACTGCCGCTGTTGTCGAAAAGCATCGCGAGGCGAACACTCGTTTCCGATCGCGTCAAATCACTCAGCGGCCGCAACTCACCATCGACGCGCAGCTCAAAGTCGTCCAACTTCAAATTAACAATTGCGTTGCCACGCTTATCGACGACGGATGCCGGAATCGGCACAAGGTTCGAGCTGATCCGCACGACGTCGTCAGGATCGATTTCATCAGTTGCTTTCGTCGGGCGGTTCGACGTCCCGGGCCTGTCTGGATCTGACATCGGCTTCGGTTTAGCCGGCTTGCCCGGATCCCCGCGTCTGCCCGACTGGCCGAACGCCGGCACACCAACGCACAGACAGAAGAGTCCGATGAGGATAGTGACGAGCCAGCGGTTTAACTGGCGCGCGCGATCTCGCGTCTGGTGTGATTTTGTTCGAGCCACTCTGCCCATTCTTTCAAGGCCAATTCCACTTGCAACGTGCGGCGTTCGCGCTTTTTACGTACCTTGCGGCGCTCAAGTTCGGGAAGAGGAGGCAAAAGCGCGAAAGTGATGTTTACCGGCTGAAAATTTTTCGCGTCGGCGTGCGAAACGTAATGTGCCAAAGCTCCGGTCGCACTGCGCGCGGGCGCTTCGAGTAAGTCCGTCCCGGCGGCGAGCCGCGCCGCGTTCACTCCGGCCAGCCAGCCCATCGCCACTGATTCAACGTAACCCTCGACGCCCGTGATCTGTCCGGCGAAAAACAGGCTCGGTCGTTCGCGCATCTGCATCGTCGCCTGCAGCACGCGCGGTGAGCAAATGTACGTGTTGCGATGAATCTGTCCAAACTGTAAAAACTCCGCGTTTTGCAATCCCGGAATGAGTCGCAAGACTCGCGCTTGTTCGCCGTAGCGTAGATGATTCTGGAAGCCCACGAGGCTGTATGCGTCGGCCATTAAATTTTCCTGCCGCAACTGCACGGCGGCGTACGGCTCGCGACCCGTGCGAGGATCGCGCAAACCGACGGGCTTCATCGGTCCGAAACGCAGCGTGTCGACGCCGCGACGCGCGAGTTCCTCGATCGGCAAACACGCTTCGAACCAGCGCGTCTCTTCGAAGCGTTGCAATGGTACGCTCTTCGCTTCGAGCAACTCCGAATAGAAGCGCGCGTACTGCTCTTCATTGAAAGGACAGTTGAGATAATCATCACCGCCTTTGTCGTACCGTGCGGCGCGAAAGGCGATTGACTGATCGATTGAATCAGCAGCGACAATTGGCGCGATCGCGTCGTAGAAGTACATCTGATCACTGCCGGTCAGCTTCATGATCTCGTTGGTGAGCGCGTCAGAGGATAGCGGCCCGGTAGCGAGGATCGTGATCTCGTCTGCGGGAACGGTGGTGACTTCTTCACGAATCAAACGAATGCGTGGTTCGTTTGCGATCTTTTCGGTGATCAGTGCGGCAAACTTCTCGCGATCGACGGCGAGCGCAGCGCCGGCCGGTACGCGCGTTTCGGCGGCCGCGGTCAGGACAAGCGAACCACCTTGCCGCAGCTCCTCCTTTAATAAATAGGACGCCGTACCCGGCTCGTCAGATTTCAGCGAATTCGAACAAACGATCTCTGCCAGTTTATCGGTACGATGCGCGGGCGTCTGTCTCTCAGGCCGCATCTCATAAAGATTTACCTGGATGCCAAGTCGCGCCGCCTGCCACGCAGCTTCCACTCCCGCGAGCCCACCCCCAACAACATTGATCTGATCCGTCTTCATCTGCTTTTTAAGATCCGCCTGATCCGCGGTTACGGTTTTACCGCATCGATCTTATAGCCTTTCACATCACCCGCGAAATGCCTGTACTCACTCCACTCAATCGTCTTGTTGTAATCCCCACCACCAAACAACAAAACCTTCACCGACAAATTCAACTGCGCAAACTTCGGCAACCAAACACCCTGGTCCATCCGCGTCTGCTCGATCACCAGCGCCGCGCCCGGCTTCAACGAAACGAGCAGCCCGCCCGCCATCTTGAACCCTTCGGCCAGACGCGCCTCCAACCTGATCACTTGCTTGTCGACCGGGTCAATCCACACGACACCGATCAACTTCGCAATCAAACTCTCTTCGCGACTCGAAGGCTTGAAGCCCGGCCGCGGCCGAAAATCAAAAACGATCGTCTCACGACCTTCGAGTTCCTCGCGACGTGGCGAAACAAACTCACACGCCTTGAGAAACGGTGAGATCTCAGTTCCTTCTGCTTGCTTCTTCTCGCGCTCAGCTCGGCGTTGGGCCACCTTCTTCTCGTCTTTGTCTTTCTCACGGTCGGCTTTCGCAAACTCCTCCTGCACGCGACGATCTTCTTTTGCCGCGCGTTCCGCCGAAAGCGGCACGCCGTCCTCGCTGATCAACTTCTCCACCGGCTCGCGATTCGGCAGTGGATAGACTTCGTAAACTTTCACCGTCTGCTTCTTCAGCTCACCTTTGTCGCTGATCTCGCGATCCGTTTCAGTTTGTTTGAACGCGTATTCTGCGACGCGGTTTTCGAGTTCATCCTGGTTCTTACCGACTTCGCGCAGCAATGCTGGAATGTCGAGGTTCTCAGTGGGCGGATCAAAAATGTGATCATCGATGCCGGTGTTGTAATTAACACGCTGCAACACGAGTGTCAGTTCGCCAGATCCATCGAGGTTCATGCGAACGTGATGCGGTTCGAGAATGCCGTGCTCTGGACGGTAATCGTCAAACAACACTCGCGTCGCTCTGACGTCGCTGGTGATCTTGGTGAGCAGCGATGTCTTGACACTGAAGTAATACTGAAACCGCGCGCCGTTGCGCATCGAGAACTCGACGATGTACGCGGGCTCTGAGCCGAGATCACCGAGCGACACAACCCGCGCCAGCACGTTCGACTTTTTGAAGTTAACGAGACGCGACGCGTCCAGCGAGGCGCGCAGTTTTGCGGCGGCGCTTAGTGGACCAGTGAACGTGCGCAGGCTGTGATTGAGACCGAGTTCCCACGCGGAGCGCGTGTTGGTTGCGGAGACGATTTGACCGTTGCCGAAGGTGAGTTCCCAACGTTCGGAAGCGGGCGCTTTCCGCTGCAGGCGCGCGATGCCGTATGGTTGATCATTGAACTGAATGATCCAGTCGTAAGTCGCGTCTTTGAGTGCCGCGGCAGACTTCTTGCCGCCGATGGCTTTCAAGTAGTTGTCGACGATCTTCTCAGCCGACGGGAGTTTTTTCTGAGCTAATGCTTGCGGCGCCGTTATTGACAGCAACAGCACTACGAGGAGCAATCTCAATCGGGGGAACATAAGAATGAACTTTACTTCTTCGCGGCCTTCTGTGATTTCTTCGCAGTCTTCTGTGCCGCCAGCTTTTTCGCAGTCGCACCTTTCTTTACACTCGCGGTTTCCTTTGAACCGCTGGCTGCTTTTTTTGTGCCTTTTGTGCTTTTTGTGGCTAAAGGAAATTTCTCTTTCTGCTCAGCAAACTGTTCCTGGTTCCGATGGAAGTCAAACTCATTGATCTGCCCACCGCGAATCTTGTATCGATCTACATTCTTGCTCGCATCCTTCGGCATAACATCCCTCCTATTCGCTCGATCCATCCCGCTTGACACTGCAAACACGCCATTCGTATAGTGCAACTGCCTTCTGGCATCAACATCTCGCCTTAGCCGGCTTAGCTCAGTTGGTAGAGCGTCTGATTCGTAATTAGAAGGTCGCCGGTTCAACTCCGGCAGCCGGCTCCAACAGAATCAAGTATTTACAGCCACTCGCGTGAGTGGCTGTTTTAGTGTTTGTGACGCATTTGTGACGCGGCCTTTTTGAGCGTATTCAACTGCATTTCTCAGGGTGTCATCAGACGCGTGTGCGTAGCGCATAGACATCTGAATGTTTGAATGGCCCAACAGCCTCGCGATCGTTGTCACGTTGCATCCCGCGTCGCCTAATCGCGTCGCAAACGTGTGACGCAGATCGTGAAAGTGAAAGTCAGCAATTCCGGCCTCACTACACGCTACGGTGAAAGCCTTCTTTACATCCACTAGACCTTCACCCGCTCGCCTCTTAGCAATTCGCCTCGAAGCGAAGACAAGATCACCCTTTTGAGTCTCGCGTTGCTCTATTAACACTTCCCTCACCCGTTGACTCATCGGAATGATCCGATCACGTGCTGTCTTTGTATTGACCACATGAATAACGCCGCGCAGAAAATCAACATGCCGCCACGACAGATTTAGCAACTCGCCGCGACGCATCCCCGTACCAAGCGCCAGAGCAACTAGCGGGTACAAATGCCTGCGTCTGCCGTTGAGCTGAGCCATCAATCGCGTTTCCTCCTCAGCCGATAAGTAGCGGTTACGTTGATTGTCCACTCGTAGCTTTCGCACCTTGCGACAAGGGTTTGATGCTGCCTGCTCTAACTCCACCGCGAGGGTGAAGATTCGAGACAGTACAGCCAGCTCCATGTTCACGGATGCCGGACTGCGAGTGGTGCCGCGTCTTGTAATCGACTGAGCACGATCACGTTTCCACTTTTCAATCGCCAGGGGCGAGACTTCACGTAGCATCTTGCCCCTGAATGTTTCTGACCACTGGTTTGCGATGATCTCGTCATTGCGCCATGTGCGCTTGTTAGCTTTGGCCCACGGCAAATACGTCTCGCTCACAAACTGGCAAAAGGCTTGGTTGCCAAGTTGTGACGTACCATAGGTTCCCTTAAACACCTGATCACGCGCCTTAGTTTCTGCTTGCTCTGCCTGAAACTTAGTACGCGCTTCCGGTATCGCTTCGCGATATCTGGCGCCTCTGATTTGAAAATCAAAATACCAGTGACCACCACGCTTCTTAACTGTCAAAGGACATCACCTCCGTTCGGCGGTTGCAGCCACAGCGAAGGTTGACCGCATAGTACCCGAGCCTTGCGGTCCTTACCAACGCTCATTTCTCTTTGTCCTTTGTCCACTCCACAATCTCCTCAAAGTCGAAGCGCAATAGATGACCAACTTTGCGATAAGGGATACGTCCCTGAGACTTCATCACGTAAAGCGTGTTTATCTTAATGCCCAGAAATTCGGCGCACTGTTCCGGCGTCATCAATGATGATCTAGGAGGCCTTCTGACGACGACTTGTTCCTGCTCCTGTAGCATTCGTTCACTGCCCGGCTGAACAACAGTCACGGCACTTGTCATACCATACTGCCGATCCCTCGTTGGCCCACCTAACACAGCTGACGATCTGAATCGGTTGACGGCAATCGGGCAAGTGTCACAGTTGTGACAGAGTGTGACACTTTGTGACGAAGTGTGACAGGTTGTGACACTCGGTAGCGGCGGTCCAAAGGCGAACGACGCACCGCGCTTCGCGCGTCTAGGTTGTTATTTCTTTAGATTCTAAAGACCTCGATCGCGCCCAATCGCATAACTCCCTCGCCGTATTCCAACACTCCTTTAAGATCGCTGGCGTCACCTTTGCAGTTTCGCCTTTTATCTGACGAAGCACGCCGAAATTGAACTGGAGACCGAGACCAATGGAAGACAAATCGAAGACGTTTACATGGGAATGAGAAGACGGGGAAACAGGTCTGATCCGCACAATCAAAATCCCGATGCCCAACCTTGATCGTAATTACGATTCGCGCGAATCGCACGAGATTATACTCGATCGAAGGCCCCCGCCTGGAGAACAGGGAAATGCCGGATTGGATCGAGATCATACCGCCGAGAAAACCTAACTGACGACCTGCAATCGGCAACAAAAACGCGCGCAAATCAACCGATGGAAACGATCAATTCTCGATTACACCGAGGGCCCATGAAAGCTAACGGAGGTGCTTTGCACCTGATTTTATTTGACACGTCACCCCTTCGCGGGCACACGCAGCAAACTTAAAGTTTGCTGCGTCTACTTGCGTGGATGCTGGAGATCGCGGTTTGCCGTTTGCAGGTGCAAATTTATGTTTGCGTTTGCATGCGCGGATTAGAGAACCATTTAGGAGTAATCAACATGGGAAAACGTATTACCGATTACCCGCACACGATCAGTTTTCGACTGACCGATGAGGCCTGGCTTGGTATCCAAAAACAGATCGCCGGCCGCAATCTGACGGCGCATGAGTGGTGTCGAAAGGCAGCGCTTGAGAGACTCAATAACAACTACGGTTTGTCCAAAGCCGAGCGCCTCTTATTCGAGCATTTCGTGCGCGCGCAGTACTTGGTCACACAAGGTTTTCAACTATTAGCCGACGATAATTTAACTGGAGATCAGTGGAAAAAACTCCGAGCCATTGCCACCGAACGGGCCTCCGAACTCGCCGACAACGCACTCGCGTTGCGAGCTCAAAGGAGCCGTGAAGGTTCTTGATAGGGACGGTCCAAGCACGAGCGTATTAACGGCTCTAATACAATTCCAGCATGATGCTAAGCGTTGACCAAATCATCAAATCAATTGCACAACTGCTAGCGGCGGAGCAGGAAAGGATTCGTCGGTGGCTTGAAGAAAAGAGAGCGACAAACGGAGTAGGACAGGGCTCACAAGCGCACGCTAACCGTTCGGCAAGATCGCTCAGATGGTTGCACGAAAACCGAGAAAAATATTCAGGACAATGGGTCGCACTAGATGGAGATCGCTTAATGGCCAGCGGACCGACGGCGAAAGAAGTGTACTCTAAAGCGAAGGCTGAAGGCGTTGAGATACCGTTCGTCGAACTGGTCACAGACCAAGAACCAGTGCCGTCTACCGGAGGGTGGCTTTCGTGAGCTAAACAGTGTGCTAAACTAAGCGGGTCGGTATTCGCAACTATGCAAAGTCTGGTTGTCAAAATAAGCAATCCTGATACGGTTCACGCCATCGCAGAGGCAGCGAAGAGACAGGGAACCACTCCTGAGGCCGCTGCTTTGGAACTCCTTGAAACGGCGGTTCTTGCGCAGAGACCGTTTGAGGAAATCGTCGAACCGATCGCGCGAAGCTTCGATGAAAGTGGGATGTCAGAAGCCGAACTCGACGACCTCGTAAAGCAAACCCAAACCGCCATCCGCGAGGAGAGACGCCGGAACAAATAGGCGATGCCCGAACTAATTCCTCGCGTCGTCTTTGACTGCAATCTGTTCGTTCAAGGAATCGCCAACCGTAACAGCCCAGCGCGTCAGGCACTACGGCTGTTTTTCAATGGAGACATATCGCTCTTTGTGAGCGATCCCATTATTCGCGAACTTCGGGACGTATTGAATCGTGCTGAGATTCGTCGCCAACTTCCGGGCATCAATGACCGCATCGTCAATGCCTTTCTAACGAAGCTAGAAGCAAAGGCGATTCTCCTCGCTAACGTCCCCGAAGAATTTCATTACGAACGCGACCCGGATGACGAGATGTATATCAACCTCGCCATCGTTGCCAATGCGACCTATCTCGTGAGCCGGGACAAGGATCTTCTTGACCTAATGACCACATCGACAGACATAGCCCGACAGTTCCGTTCACGCTATCCATTCCTGCGAATAATGACGGCTGCTAGCTTTATCACAGCCATTGAATCAGCGAGTGGCTCCCAGTGATGATCGGGGGAAGTAATTAGAGTAACTATTGTTGAATTGCGGGCGTAAATTTCATCAGGTAGGACATAGTTAGAATGGATATTTGGGACGAAAATCGACTGCGCGGCTATATCGAGAACTCGATTGAAGAAAGCTTAATCCTCGATTACAAAGCTGCGGGTTCGCTTGGACATTCGGAAGGGAAGAAAAAAGAAATCACTAAAGACGTGTCCGCGATGGCAAACTCTGCTGGCGGGATACTGATTTACGGTCTCAAAGAATATGCGGAGGCAGAGAAGAGACATCTGGCTGAAAGTATTGACCCAATCGACCGGACAGCTTTTCCCAAGGAATGGTTGGACCAAGTGATAAATAACATTCGGCCCCGTATCGACAACGTCCTAATCCATCCTATTGACCTCTCAACTGGTCAAAACGATATTGCATATGCTGTCGAAATCCCGCAGAGTAATACAGCGCATCAAGCATTGGACCACCGCTACTACAAACGATTTAACTTCTTATCTCAGCCAATGGAGGACTATGAAATTCGGGACATAATGAATCGGGCCACAACGCCCGATGCTACGGTAGGATTTTCGTACAAGAAAAACAGTATCACATCGAACGAGCACCATTATTCATTGACCGTCAAGATAACGAACCTGGGCAGACAACTTATTAATCATTTCCAACTTCAGTTCACCTTTCCTCAGTTCAACGGCACTGTCCGTCATATCATTCACAAGACAGAGCACATTGATTGTTGGGGTGAATCCGGAACTAAACTCGTCATTCGGTATCGGTCAAACAAGGTGTTGTATCCCACTGAAGAAATAGATATAGGCCGAGAGATGGCGATTCAGTACATGGTCAATGGTCATATCTACGCCCAAATAGGTGAGAACGGAGAACCAATGATTGATTGGACACTCCACGCAGACAACATGCCCCCCAAAACGGGCTCAATACCGTTCGAAAACCTACAGTGCTTCTGACTATAGAAATATGATTGCGCCCAACTGGGCTGCGAGTGTTTTTATATTTGCCTTTATTGTTCTTCAATAGAGGCGCGATCAGATCCAGCTATCAGGCGGCATTACGTATTTAATCCACGACGCCATAGCCGATCGTTGATATACTCGCCGCTATGCCTCTCCTCAGCCATCCCACAGCTGAGCAAGTTCGCGCCTTGGAGTTATTTTTGTCGGGCGGGTCTCTGAAAATTAATGCGTTCGCTGGGACTGGCAAAACCACCACACTCGAATATTTAGCTGGTCATAGCCGAGCACAAGGGATCTACCTAGCATTCAACAAATCTATCGCAGACAATGCGGCTGGCCGCTTTCCCTCAAATGTGCGATGTCAGACTACTCACAGTCTTGCATACAGATCGACACCTTCGATGTACCGAAACAATCGGTCAAAGATGACTCATGATCTTAACCCAAATGCCATCGCCGTGGTTCTAAGCCTGGATGATCTCGTAGTCAGCTCGTACTTTAGTTTAGGCGCCCGTTCGCGAGGCGCGCTGGTACGACAAACGCTGAAACATTTCCAACATAGCGATGCAGTTGACGTCTCCATCAATCACGTGCCACGGTGGGGCAAGCTTGCCGCGTTGTCGAAACCAGAGCTTCAAATGTTGATTGCGGATACAACGCGTTTGGCTCGAACGTTATGGGAAAGAATGCTCGACCCTTCTGATCGAGCACCGCTCGGTCATGATGGCTATTTCAAACGGTGGTCACTAAACGATCCTGAGATACCGGGTAATTTCATTCTAATGGATGAGGCGCAAGATACGAATCCGGCGATGCTTGCCGCGCTCAGACATCAAGACGCCCAAGTAGTTTACGTAGGAGATCGTTATCAACAAATCTATGAATGGCGTGGCGCAGTCAACGCCATGGAAAGAGTGGCAACCAAACACGAGTGTTCTTTGACTCAGTCATTTCGGTTTGGGACATCAATTGCGGATGCCGCTTCGCTTCTGCTTAAGTCATTGGGTGAGCGACAACGTTTGACTGGAACGCCGAACGTTCCTAGCAAACTCGGTTGTTCTCATCCAGATGCCATATTGTGTCGCACTAATGCGGCTGTAATCGATTACGTGATCCAAGCCTTCGCAGCAGATATCATGCCCCATGTTATCGGAGGCACGACTGAGGCGTTAAGACTCCTCGATGGAGTCAGCCGACTTAAGGTTGGGCAGCCGACTGACGTACCTGAGTTCTTCGGATTCCAAAATTGGCAGGAGGTAGTGCAATTCTCTGAATCTGAGGAAGGCCAGCAACTTAGAACGTTCGTCAGATTAGTGGAGCGGCATGGTGAAAACAAGTTACATACCTATCTTAATCAAGTCGAAGAAAGGGAAGATGCCGCCTCTCTTGTAATCTCAACGGCTCACAAAGCGAAAGGACGTGAATGGGACAATGTCTGTGTCGTTGATGATTTCACAGTAGTAAAGAAGGATGATAAGGGCCAGGAGATTGGGTTTGATGAAGAAGAATTGCGACTGCTGTATGTGGCGCTAACTCGTGGTCGTCTATCAGTTCAGATTCCCACTGCGTTGGCTAGCAAGTTTGGGATTCAGCAAGAGTACCAACCCATGCGATTAGATCAGATGTCTTTGCGTCGAGGAGTTTACAGGAATCGCTTTAAGCATCGCCCCGCCCTGCAACAGACTCAACAAGTAACTGCCCAGTACTCCAAGTACAACAGTTCAGAGCGATTTTCCCAATCTGAGCCAGCCGCCAAAGAGACCGTGTTGCGTCGATTTGTAAAGAAACTTCTCGGTTGACTCATCCCACCATCAGCATCGAGCCGCCTCTACAAGAGTCATATTACATGACTATCAAGCCGAATTGAATTGACAACTGCCCGGTATTGTGGATAATGGGCCAGGGTCATGGTTCCCGTGATTCGTTTCGTTCTTTGAATCTCCTTTGTGGATCGACTTTCCTTGCGTCAGACGGTGAAATGCGGGTCTGACGAATGGCGGATGCTTTACTACCGTCGCCGGGTTTGTATAACCGGCAAGTTGGGCCGGAATAGTATGAAGAGGTTGACTGTATATTTTAAGCTTCTGAATACGGCACCCCGTTTTTGCCCAAATCGGGATTGAATCATCTGGCTCCGGATCACTCCTTTCTAGGAAATTCGTCCACGGCACCGGCGAATTCGCCGAATATGAAAGGAGAGACTATGAAAAGCAGAAAAACGAAACACTGTATTGCTGAACTTAGGGCAATACTCAAAAGAGGTGATCTGGAGCCTGAGCAAGAGAAGGCAGTTGAATTTGCGATTCAGCGTTTGAAAGAGCTGAACCGTTTGAGGAACGTGGACAATCGTGCGGTTTACGAATGTGTCGCCGAAATCAGCGAAAAGCTTGTGAACGCATTTTGCAAGTCCAAAGTTAGACTCTGAGTTCGAGGGTGATTCGATTCTCCTTTCAATGTTATGGATTACGGTAAGGCACTACGACTGGCACGAGCTCTTTCCGGCTTGCAGCAACAGCAATTAGCCGAGAAGGCCGGGATTGACGCTAGTTACATATCTCTAATCGAACAGGGCAAGCGTACGCCAAGCGTTAAATTCATCCATAAGCTAAGCAAGGCTATTGGCATACCTCCTTACCTATTCACGTTTCTAGCAATGGAAAGCGAAGACAGCGAACTCTTGGATAAAGCTGAGTTAGCATCGATAGGCGAGGCGCTAACAAGATTGGTCTTAAGACATGGTGAAACCCCGACCGAAACCGTCACCCGAACGAAAAAACGCAAGCGCAATAAAGCCGCTTAACCTTTTGTCAGAGGGCGACCTGGCACAGCGCTTAGGTATCCCTCGCGAAACGCTTCGAAGCATCGCAAGTGATGCAGACTCTCACTATAATCCATTCTCTCAAATCAAAGCTCCCCGACCGTTCGCCAGGAAAAAATCAAAACCAAAAATCAGGGAAATCGACCAGCCTCTCGACCCGCTGCTTGAAGTTCAGAAACGAATTTATCGGATCCTTTTACGGGATCTTGACCTTCCAGAACATATCTGCGGTGGAGTGCGAGGCCGATCTATCCTCGACAATGTTGAGCATCATCAGAATGAAACGACTATCGTCACCCTTGACATAAAATCGTGTTTCCCAAGCATCACGGCCCATCAGGTTTATTTCGTCTGGCGGGTCGTACTGAAGTGTTCACACAAAGTCGCTAGACTGCTGACTAGGCTCACCATTTTTAACGGATATTTGCCTCAGGGGGCTCCAACGTCAACGACGCTTGCGAATCTAGTGCTTAATTCCATTGACGCTCCAATACGAAAAGCTGCGGCAGAGCTTGATGTGAATTACTCGTCATATATTGACGATATTCCTCTGTCTGGATCTGAAGCCCGCAACCTAATTCCCCTTGCAGTATCTACGTTCAAACGTAGAGGATTTCGAGTATCGCGGTCCAAGTTAAAGGTTATGGGAGGTCGTAAGCGGCGAGAAGTGAACGGCGTCATAGCCGGCGCAACGCCAAGTATTCCGAGGAAGACCCGCGACCGGATCCGAGCAGCATTACACCGTCTTAAGATTGGAGATATTCGTGATGAAGATCGGGCTAGCTACATCGCTACTCAAAAGGGAAGAATCGCCTACCTGACAAGCATCAACGCGGCTCAGGCAAGTAAGTTTGAATCGCAACTTGCGGAGATTCTGAAGCAAGTTGGAATTACGATGTGATCCAGCTTGTGAAGGACCACGCCGAAGTCTTCAGTTTCAATGGCCCGAATTCTCGGGATACTTACACGAGCCGATAAGGCTCGCACTACTGAGGGAACAAACGTGGGTATTCAAACCTGTCACTTACCAGCCACTAAACTCATTCTTTCGTTTAAGCCTTGGACGTTTGGGGAGCGTAGATTTCATACCTGGCTCTGCCTTGCACTTTGTTACCCTTGTCCTTGAGCCGGATAAGAAGATTCTCAAGGTCGATGCTGTTTCTAGTCAAAAAAACGAATCGTTCCGATTTCCCTCGAATGTCGAAAGGTTGTCTACAAGTTCCTTCAACGACATCAGTTTGATTTCTGTTTTCCCACAAAGCATGCGGGTCGGTTGCGTTATGACAATCTACGAAGAGATTGGGTTCATTTAATGACTAAATTAGGGGATTGAAACTGATGAGGCTTTCCACTCGTTACGTCGAACGTTTGCAACTAACTTTGCGCGGGAGAGTAGAAACTTGGTTGCCTTACAGAGAATGCTCGGTCATGCGTCTATTCACATCACTCAGCGGTGCGTTGGGTTAAGTACAGAAGATTTGAGAATCTCTCATGCGAAAACATCATTGCTCTCGAGGTTGAGATAGTTCGACAGATTGGTTAATCTTCGCGCCCATGAAAATACCACTCCTTCCCTCTATACCTAATCCTCTGTTAATTGCATTCGTCGTCATGTTTGGAATCGGAGCAATTATTTTTGTTGTGAGCTTAGTGACAGGCAAAGCAGGACATGAAGGTTACTGGACCGCTTTTGCACTTCACGGTGTTGCGGAGTTTTGGGGCTTCACACTTGCGGGTCTCGTTACATTTGTTATTGCGGTTAAGTTAGCGGACGAGAAAATCAAGTCCGTAATTAAACTTGTTGCGCAGTTAAGAAAAAATAGTGCAATCAAGGGCGAAACGGCGAGGGGCGTAGTTATCTGCGCCGCCAAAATTTTCTCAGAAGAAAAACTAACGAAGGATTTGTCAACGTCGATTAAGCCTGAAGAAGCTACTTGCAGAGTTTGCATTCTACCTTTTGAGACCCGCACAGATTTTCGGTGTCCGCACTGCGGACTACAGGACCATTACTGGCAGTTTCCGGGGGAATCTAAAACTTAGGCAGCTTTTCTGGTGTAAACGTAAATACTCAAACTCATACTTCCTTATTACCTCCTCCTCGAACCCCGGTTTAAGAAAAACGAAATCTACTTTGGGTACGTTAGTGTCCTGGGCCATCAGTCTTAGCTTCTCTGCTCTCTTCTGCTTGAACCATTCTGCTGCTTCCAGCGCGTGCTTGTGCCGCAGAAGATATGACAGCCATTGCAGAGACTTTTTATGTTGTCCATTTCCCAAGCCATCTTGAAGTATCTACCTTGCGGACACTGAGAGCCCGACAGAACCCGCCTCTTCGGTTTTGTGGAGAAAGAGAAATTGTCACTGCTCAGTGAAAATGTCCGGCGTGTGCTCAGTGAGAATGTCCGCAGTTCCAGATCCGCGCGCCCTTGACGCCTCGGCTAGAATGCCCGCGCCGACCGGAGGAGGAAGAACAAAAAGCTCCTCCGTTCGTCGCGGGCATTCTAGCCGAGGCGTCAAGGGTTCGCTGCGCCGCGCTTCCTGAGATGGAGAGTTGAAAGCAAGCCTCCCGAAAGAGGAAAAGGACGCAGCGCTGATCGAGCGTCAATAATTGCCAAGAGATAAGCATTGCGACGGCACCGGGCTTTTGCATCAGGTGGTCGAGGAGTGTAACGCGGAGTTGGGGTGCTTGGTTTCACGAGCAGGGTGGTTGCTGGATGGTCCAAGTGACGATAAGCAAGCGTATTCTGGTGATAGAGGTGCAGTTCGCCCTCGGGGGTGACATGCACCATCACCTTGCAAGCACCAGGCAGGGTTGATCTTTCTTCCGCAGGATCTGGAGTGTGAGACTACGAAAAGAAATAGTGTGATCAGCTTTGACCTTGCGCTCGGCGGCGGTGGAGAAGGTCTAGCTCCAACTCTGGGTGCAGCGGGCACCAAGCACTCTGGGAATCGCGCGGTGCTTTGGCGAAGCGTTGGTTGTAAGCCGGGATAAAAGTTTCGAGGAAGCGGTTAGCCTGCTCTAACGAATCAATGGGGGCGAGACGCATCTCTTTGCGGAGTCGATCCTGAAGGTTCGCCAGAGCCACTCAATGCAACCTTTGGCTTGGGGTGAAAGCGCGGAATGGAGCGAACACCGAGCTGTTCGATGATCCGTTGCACTTGGCTCTTGTGGTTTGCGACCGGCGAGTTCGTCTTCAATGGTGGCTTGTTTGGGAGAGCGAGAATGGTGTGCCGGTCGTGATAGAGAATATGCGGCAGACTGTAGTTCAACGGCACGGTACGCAGCATCAGCAGATAGCCAATCTGATCTTCGCTGGGCCGGAAGCGAGCGTAGACCATCTTACCGGCCGCATCATCGATCGCGCCGAGCAGATCCATCTCGGGAGCGCGGCCTTCCAGCCAATCATGCGGTGAAGCGTCGGTTTGCAACATCAGGCCCTCGGCGCTCTTGCGCTCGCGCTGCCAGCTTCGCACGTCGGGGCGGCCGAATGTGATGGCTAATGAGGAGGCCTGAAAGGGTGGAGCGGGGACCTTAATCCCCTCATCGCGCGCCAACAGCTCCGCCGAGTGTGAGACGTTGAAATCATGATAGCCGCCTGTGGGCCGGGTCAACTCTCGCAGTTGCTCGATGAGGGTGGGTTTTTGATTTTAGCCAATGCACCGTCACGGAAAACATCGGAACTGTTACGGTTCGTTCAAGGCGCATCTTCACACCGTCACGATCGACGTCTTGGGTATGCGCTCAGAACCGACAGTGTATTTTTCGAGGGCGATGAGCAATTCACAAGAAACGTGCTAAAAAGAATTGACTGGCTCGGCCGCATTAAGTTAGGTCTCATGAATGAGGCAAATTATTGCTCAGTCCTTATTTCTTAAAACACAACCCTTATCAGGTGAAGGTCGCGAAGTAAACGCCCAAGACGTGACCTATTACTGGAGCTTTTGTGGGTTCTTCCCCTAAATTTGTGGTTTGCTAAACGGATTGTGTAATGCTAGATTTGCGTCGGCATTTTCAAAATATCCGTGAGGGTTTGTTTTTCTTTTCCCTAGACCTTTTCGGCACCTCATATGCTAACTCCCACTCCCATTCTCTTTCGGTTCCCGTAATGAATATCAAAGTCCTTTTCCTGTCAGGTCTCCTGTTCCTGTTGCCAACAGCAAGTGCTGCTAATCCAACCGACCCGCAACCCGTCAAGCCATCAGTATCTGTATCTTTTTCTCGTCAGGTAATCCGTGAGAACGGTTCAACCGAAGTTGAGTTATGGATGACGAATGACTCCGATCATCAGTTATTTAACGTTGAAATGCATGTTGCCGGGGCCGATTTTTTGCAATGGCACGAAGACTCTTGTGAGGGTAAGGTCTTCACCCAGTCGATTGGGCTGGGATCGATCGATGCCCATTCATCTCTCAGACGTCATTTCTGCGTGACAACTACATCGGAAATTAAAGTTGGTGAGTTCAACACATTGTTCACATTTCAATATCAGTGGCAGACAGATAAGGGTCTTTTCAACTCCGTGGTGACACTCGAGAAGTCAATCAAGTCGAACATCTTTGGAAGTGACAATGTGGCCGGCATTCCGCTGGCATTTGCCGGATTCGTGGTTCCGGGATTGTTCTTCTGGTTTGTGATCCACTTCTTCAGAGCCCCGTGGAACGTAGGCGTGGCATTAGGTGACAAGCTCATTTACAGCGTTCTCGTTTCTATTTGTATCGTGGGTGTCGGGCAATGGATCACTCCGATAGACGTGAGCGACGGGATCAGCCTCGACAAACTAATTCGACTGGCTGGAGTCGGCGCGCTCCTCGGGGTAGTCGCGGGCGGTACAGACTACTCTATACGAGGGGCACGTCGGCGCAGGGTTGCAGCGAGAGAAATCGCGTTCGGCGATGACGAACAGATAATACTGGGAAAGCTCTTGCAGCTTAATCCGGAAATTAAGCCGGGACAGGCTTTTGAAGTTAGACTCAAACAAGGTGAATTATACAAAGGCTCTATGTTCTTCCGCACAGCGACGGTTACCTATTTAGTCGGATGGTTCAAAATTAGCCTGAAGGGTCTATCGCCGCAAATTGTTGAGAAGATGAAGAGGCTTCAGCAAAGAGGGCAACTCGTCGGCCTCTTCAAGGCAGCCAGTCGTAATGGCATCAAAGCCGAACTGGACAATGCGATCCAACAATGGGACGAAGAGGAGAATGATTTCGAAAACACCGGCGAGGATTTCATACAGTGGAATAACGATGTAGTGGCTGACATAACTCCGGTATCAAATAGAAAATCCCAATTGCCTTTACGGCTGGCCGAATAAGATACGGCCGGTGCTTGGCTTGTTATATTTTTAAACACCAAGCACCGGCAAATTGAAAAACTTGAGGATGAGCGTGAAAGCGTTTTCACGCCAGAACTTATGGAAATCGTGAGCTCGTCAACCGATCAAAACCGAAGCGTAATTGGGAGGCTAAGGAAATCCCAGCTCACGACGTCACGATTGCCACTGATTCGGTACGGTATCCCCCCACGGGGTGCTCTACAAGCCGCCCTGTGGGGGGACTTACCTCGCCGGAAAGCTCCGGCTTCACGTGTTTTCGGAAGCGGTGCGTACGTTCACCGGTGTACTGTTGGAGGTCAAGTAATAGACCTCACGCTCCTCTCGGCCCCAAGTGTTAGGAGCTAAGGAGTACAGCCTTCCACTCATTGTTTTTCACGTTTTGACTACGCTGCTTGCCGTGGAACATTTCCGCTGTTGGCAGCCGCATAGGCGACCGGTGGCAGACGGAATAGAATTCTTTTCAGCGCGTACGCCGGCCCAGAATCGAAATCTGGAGCTTGAACAAGACAGCACTTGAGTGTTTTCAAGTGGTGAGATATTAGATCCCTCTCCCTGGATTAGTCAATCGGATCTTTCACTCGCGTACAGGGATGCTTCGTCTCACGAATTTGTGAGTTTGTGAGTTACTTGAGTAAGTAAATATAACTGATGAAATACAATTTTCACGTGGTTGATGTTTATCTATTTGACGTGCATACAGCGGTCAAGCCGCTCATCGCCCCAGACTGCATGCAAAAAGAACTAAGATTCCTCATCGATCCAAAAACGTACAACGAACAATACTTGTCACGAGCTAGCCTCGATACGAGTGTTTTTAAAATCAGTCCGCTGACTTACAATTCACGGCAATACAATCATTTCTGGAAAAACTACATGAGTGTCTGGCCAATTCAGCGTCCCGACTATTGGAGACTCCAAGTTCCGTTCACGTTCCAGCCAAACGCACGAGACTTAAGCATGACGCTCAAAGACTCTAATTACCAGGCTAAGCTTCGACTTACTGTTTATGTTTCCACATTGGGCTGGTCCACGAACCTCACGTTGCAGCTCAAAGGAGACATGCAACTCGAGCAAATTCGTAGTTTGATTGCGAGACTTCGTGCAAAGGATGACAGCGGACATGTCTTTCAAGTTGGTAGTGAGAGACTAAATCTATCCGGCGTCTACAAGTATTTTTCGACCAAGGTACGGGAAACTCTTTATGAACGACCCGGTCTGCTGCCCTTGGATACAACTAACATTCACAGTCATTTGATCGTATCACTGAGCAATTTTACGGGGTCCGTATATTACTATAAGAGTAAATGGGGCAATCAGGACTATAAGGCAAAAGGGGCGAACGAGGGCGAACTAATGACCAACGCAGATCAGGCACTGCTTCACAGCATTCTTCAGGGCCGAGAAATTGACGTTAAAGAATTTGCCTATATCACCCGTGCCGGTAAGTTTTCGGTAACACACTATATGGGACCCGATCTCGCGCTCTCATATTTCAATCTGGGAACCCTGGTATTCATGCAACATGCCGCAGGGAGGAGCAGAAAGACTTCCATGTCTTGTCTGGGATCAAACATTCGAAGCTGCTCGATGATGACTTTGATGTTGCTATATTTTTATAGTCAGGCCAAGAAGTTCCCGGAATCAAAGACCACGCTTCGGGAACTCCTTATGAATATCGAAAACAACCTCCGACGCATGCCCGACAGCTACACTAATCAGTTTTGCAAGAAGCTTTATCGTAATCATTCCGATCTAAATCAGATGCGGTAGACAGCGTGATTATACGATACAAGTTTTTTGATTAAATGTGGCCTGACGATTATGTACCCTCGCAATCACGGACTCCAAGTGAATTCGTGGCTGATTGGCAACAAACCAGAAAACATCAAAGCTGATATTCTTGCGTATACCCTTCATCTAACACTACATCAAACATGACATTTTTCACGTATTCTCCGATACAAACCTTACGGATAGAGATTCTAGCTGTAGAAGTGTTAGGAAGTCTTCGCCGGACAGTACGGCCGCGAGGCCGTGGTACCTATTGGTCTGCCTTAAAACGAGGGTGGAATCGTCGCGACGATTGTAGGCCAGCCACCGTGTGCTCTGGAAATATCTTTGCAAGGCAGGCGCTCAAATTTAATTGATCGGGTTCGAAGGTCGATTAAGGATTCAAAATATACAATCGAGTTCAATAGGCCCTACGCTATATTTAGGCTTAACAACAACGTGCATTGAGCCGCTCTTGTGATTGCCATTATTGTGACGTAGTTGTGACGCGAATTTAGATAAGCGCATGAGGAAGCGATCAAGCTGCGTATAGAATCATCAAAAACGCCTGTAAAACCGCCGTGGCTGCAACCTGTTGAATTGAATTTAGTTCCCGTTTTCTCTTCGGTCTGATTCGTAATTAGAAGGTCGCCGGTTCAATTCCGGCAGCCGGCTCCAGTAAATCTAAGCTGTCAAAATGCTTGACGCAACAATGAAGCGCAAGTTCATACCGAAATCCAGACAGCTTAGCCTAAACTGATCAGTATGCTATCCAACACTCGCCAGAATATCTGAAACCCTGAGAAATAGATGGTAGGCATCAATTGGCGACGGCTCAAACCCGAACTTCTCATAAAAATGTTTAGCCGCAGCGTCCTTCGCGTGAACGATCATAGCTCGTAGACCAGCGATTTCCGCAGCCTGTATCGTTCGCAGTAGAGCATCTTTAAGCAGCGCAGCTCCTAAACCCCGTCCTTTCTCATTTGAATCCACGGCCAATCGAGCAAGGAGAATCACCGGAATTGGATGCCTGGGTAGTCCGGACTTTACGCTTTGCGGAGCTTCTTCAAGTGAAATCGAGCCGTACGCAAGCGAGTAGTAACCAACTATTCGATCACCGCGCGTTGCGACATAGGTCCTTGCAGCGTGTTTCTTCTGATTCTGCAAAGCATATTTTTTGAGGTAGTCATCAAGGACCGGCACACCACAGTCGAAGGAATTACGGTCATGGTCTTTCGTTAGCAGTACCGGAGGATTGAGGTTTTCAGCGGGTGGCATCAAACAGACCCGGCTTATTTAAGAGTTTACGTAGTGCAGGAATCGTTTTTGGCGTCGCATCAAGCGCATCACAGAATTCCTTCCACTGCTTTTTCGGCAGCCTAAATTGCACCTGGTCAGCGATGACCTGCTGCGCTGCTGTGAGAGACTGTTCGAGTACAAAATCACTAATCGTCGTGTCTTTGATACGAGCCGCTTCCGCGATAATTCTCTTTTGAATCGCCGATGCACGAATACTAAAACGTGAGGCCTTCTGCGTCGAACCTTTCTGCATATGCACCTTTGCCATTCCACTTTTCTCCTTCTAACCAGAGCTCAGCATATCATGCGTGGACGTACAATGTACACCCACTCAGCAGATGAGACGATTTAGCAGCGGCTCAACGCAATTTACAACAGCGTCAGTACTCCTCCAGTGTGCCAGAACAGCACTCGCTCGCCGTGGTCACTATGGTCGTGGCCCCGCGCGCGAGTGCGTCAGCCATCATATACTCGAGCTTGCGCAACTTGTTTCCACCACCGAGATAGCCCGTCAGATCGTCACGCTTGATCCAAAGTTGCGGCGAACCCGGGATTGCCTGCCGCAGCCGGTCCATCCGTTCTACCGGCGTATTCAGATTGACAAGGCGAAAACGAGGAATGTTTGTGAACGACTCAAGCGCTGAATTTTCAGTCTTGCGATCAATACTCATAAGCCGTACCTCCCGTCGCATGTTTAGCCTGCGTGGCAAGAGGCTGCGGCAACTTCTCTCTTGCCTGAATCACTGTCTCTGCGAATCGCTCCATCTCTTCAAGTTGCGGACTGCACTGCAACAGCAAAAGATCAACTCCCGCGTCTTCAAACTCATCAACGCGCGCCGCCACCTGCTCCGCGGTGCCCACGAGTCCCGAGCGCAGACCACGATTCGAAACGCTGTAGTCTTCGAGCGAAACTTTTTGCTCCAGTCGTGTTCCAGCGAGCCACTGCTGATAATTGTCGTAGCCTGCCGCGAACTGTTTGACGTTGGTGATCCTTTCGAGTTCGTGCTTCGCCTCCGACTCGCTATCACGTACTATCGCGTACGCCGCCACACCAAACTTCATCGGCGGCAGACCCAGCCGCGCCCTGCGCTGCGACATGTCCTGAATCTTCTCGCGCACGCGCGCTGGCTCATCACCGTGCATGACGTATGCGTCACACCACCGCGAGATCAATTCTTTTGCCGCTTCTGATTCACCACCGGCGTAGATCGTAGGTCGCGGCCGCGTCGTTGGTTTGGGCTGCAAGACAGCGTCGTCCACTCGATAGTATTTTCCTGAAAACGAGAAGTGGTCCTCCTGCCACAGGCGCTCCACGATCTCCAGCCATTCACGAGTGCGCGCATAACGATCGTGATGTTGCTCAAACTCGACGCCATACTTCTTCGCTTCGTCTGCCCACCATGACGAGACGACATTCAAAGACAATCTGCCGCTGCCGCCGATGTGATCAATGTTTGCTGCCTGCTTCGCGAGAAGTGCCGGCTGATGGAAAGTCGGACGCACTGCGACCATTAACTCAAGCGTTTCCGTAACCGCGGCGAGCGCTGCGGCGGTGGACCACGCATCGAGCGAAGGTGCCTCGATGCCCTTGATGTCGTTGAGATTGAGTTCGGCGATCAGCGTCAGGTCGTAGCCGATTTGCTCGCTGCGTTGAGCCAGACGACTGACATAATCCCAACTCGCTTCCATGCCTTCGTCTTCGACGTTTCTCAACCAACCGCCGAAAACCGGGAGCCAGTAGCCGTAGCGCATCGCTTTACCTCCTCTTCCAGAAAATCAACCAGCTTCACATGTGGATCAAAACCAACCACGCGTGTGGCATCAGCGACAAAGTTCGAAAGCGCATTGATGTCGTAGAAGAGCAGCGCCCCATCGCGATCGTCCACGATGTACTCAACGCCGCCGACGTCGATCTGTGCTGCCCAAACGATTCGCTCTACCGATCTGATCACTTCAGACGGTGGTGTGAACGCTTCGACTCGCAAACCCGAACGCGGTGCATCGACCGGACACGCCACTCGCGTCAGTTCAACTCCGTCAGTGGTCTGGCAGATGTCAGCCGGGCAAAGATTGAACGTGTCGCCGGTGGTGAAGACCCGGATAGCGTAGAGATACTTGCCGCCGAGTGTTTCAACGCGCGTGATGTGACCGTTGCGCGGCGGGATAAACTCCTGGACCAACGCCGTGTGATCGATCCCCAAATCAAGCCGGCCTTTCGCGGCAGCGCTGATCAGTGATTCTCGTGAATCGAAACGCACGATTCCGGCGCCGCTGCCGCCGATGTTGGCCTTCAACACGATCGGGAACCGCAGACCTTCTGAAGCGGCAACGGCCAGCGACGCAGAATTGATCACGCGCGTCTTCGGATACGGCAGGTTTAGCGACTCGAGTAACGAAACCTGACGCGCCTTGGAGATCTCGATCTCGAAGGCTTTCTGACCGTTGATGATTCGTGTTCCCAAACTCTCGAGATGATTTAGATACTGGAGGGTGTAGAGGATTCCGTGGCCGTGCCCGCGCAAGTACGCGGAAGGACTCATTCGATTAAACACGACCGCATAAGGCTTTTCGTGGCCACTCGGATCGTAGCTATGCCGAGTCGCATCGAGCGGAACGTAGGGAACGGCTCGCCGGTCGAGTTCGGCAAAGAGTGGTCGAAACCAATCGGGATGCTCGTAGTAGACAGCCAAAGTATTTGAATCGCGCATAGGTTTGTCCTCGCTGGTTGCTGTTTCAGACACAAAAAAAGGCCGCTCGAATTCGAGCGGCCCGGGTGAATGCTGATGATGGCTTAAAGCTACGTCACATACACTTCAGTCCGCTCATTCGTCGGCATACAACAACACAAACAAGCACACACCTGATCGCCTTTACGAGCGGAAGTAATAAGTTGACTAGATGGTGCTTTCATCACTATGAATTTCCGAGGCCGCTACCATACGCTCACGCGCTGATCTATGTCAATGCGGTAAGTCGAGGGCAGTAGTCCAGGTCGCACCACCGTCGCCGGTACGATAGACGCGGTTCACGCCCAGAAGCCACCCGTGCTTTGAATCCGAAAAGGCTACGCGATCAAATATCCTGTTAGCTGGTACTGAGGCATGCTCCCAGTTTTTTCCGCCATCGCTGGTGTGCAAAAGAACTCCATGAAATGCAGGAGAATCCGGATTTCGCACAACGGAGCCAAAGCTTTCCTCCAGCTCAATGCCTGTGGCCCACCCCTCCTCTTTGTTGATGAACTGCGTCGACCTGATTTCTGCGTAGCCATCCAGCTTATACAATTCACGCCAGCTGTTGCCGCTGTCATCGGTTCTTAACAAGCTCTCGCTCCACACCCAACCGGTGTGTTCGTCAAGGAAATAGATCACACAAAATCCCTTGTTTTTCCTGGTCAACTTCCAGCTTCTCCCACCGTCCACGGTCAGATAAATACCATCTGACGCGGCGATTACTGCTCTTTCGGTGCCGCTGAATGCGCCCTGGTATATCTCGGTCAGTTCGGGCTGAACAGCCCTCTTGAAGACGTTATCCCAATGTACACCTCCGTCTTGAGTGCGCCATACTCCGAAAACACTAACTATCCAGCCGTGTTGCGCATCTGCAAAATGAAGTTGAGATAGCACCGTGCCGGGAAAGTCCTTTTCGTTTGCATGAAACTGCTTCACCTTTTGCCAGGTTTGACCGCCGTCGCGCGTACGCCACAAACGTACCTCACTGGAATAACCGACAGCGAATCCGGTCTTCGCGTCCAAAAAACTTATTAGCGGCTTACGTCCGAAATTCGTGGCCGTCCTTTGCAGCGATCCTCCGGTCTTTGTGTGATAAAAGGCAGTGCCGCTTCGGTCTGTAGCCCACGCATTCGTGCTGCCGATCAAAGCGAAATCAACCAGCTCAGACTGAAACGAGTTGTCAAAACAGGGGGCTTCCTTTGGCGCGGTCTGAGCTGAAGCGCTGTTCACAACTTCCCGACTGCATGCCGTAACGACGACGAACACAAGGCTGAAAAAGACAAAAAGCAGAAGTGCTGTTCTGGACCTGGTCGTGATTCGTTGATTCATCGCAGGCGGTGATCCCGTTGAGTCTCGTAGACCTAAAGTATCAATCTCGCCCGTTTTCCGGAAGTTCTTATATTTTCCGGTGTCGTTGCCGGCGTTTGATCGGGCTGCGTTTTTTGAGTAAGTCAGGATGGCGGCGTTCGATGATGTAGGCTAACGATTGATATCTCATCTCGAGGAGTGAGGCGGCGTGAGTCACGCGTCCGTTAACTTCGTCCAAAGCCCGCTTGATGACTACACCTTCATGTTTCTCCAACTGTGCGCGCAGGCCACCGGGCTCGGTCAAGAGAATTTCTGTTGCTTCGTCAGTACTCAACTCTGTATGGATGCTGGCGACAACCCGGCCGGCGACATCAGCGAGTCTGAGCTTTATGTCAGGGCTTTGCGAGTTTGCGAGCCATTCGCGGGCTTGTCGATACGCGGCCTGCAACGTCTCGGGAGACAGATCCTGAATTTCCTCCAGCAAGGTGAGGGCTGCGAGTCCGGCGATATTCAACGCGTTCACGTGGTGGGCCGCTTCAATCGCTTGTCGAAAGATGAAATGAGCGTGACCAGTGCGGCCTAGCCGCGCCAGCGCCACGCCTTGTGTGATCAGCGCTTCAGCCATCGGGCAAACCCGACCACATTTTCGTAGTACCGATACCGCTCGACGCGCGATACGTTCTGCATCAGTCAGTTTTCCTTGCGCAATCAGAACTTGCGCTCGGCTCTCATCGAATTGAGCAGTGCGAGCCTTGTCCTTGAACCTAACTGTCAGGCAACGAGCCTCACCAAAATACTTATGTGCTTCCGTGAAGCGGCCCAACTTGAAATGTAAGAACCCTACATTGTTGATGACGTCGGCCCGGTAGATCGGATTGTGAGCTAGTTTGAAGTTCTTTTCAGCTTCTTTATATTCCTTGATAGCACGCTGAAAGTACTCGCGCCTGTTCTCTGTTGTTGCGAGATTACGATGAATGATTGCAAGCTCGCTGTGGTAGCCACCTTTGATAGTTGGGTTGGTGATCTTTCGAAATAACGGTTCATTTTGTTCGAGTACTTCCAAGGCTTGGCGAAACCATCCGGAGGTCCACTCGACCGTTGAGAGCTTTAGAAGCGCTCTTGCTCTAGCGGCGCCCTGAAACGTCAGCTTTTTCAATGCTTCGTCCAGCCACGATCGCGCCTCGTTCAATGCGCCTTCGCGCCAGTAGCAGTAGGAAATCTCAGACTGCGCGACGCCGACGTTAATCACGTCTTTCAAGTCCTCGAAGTAAGTAATGCTTTGGGTGAGTATATTCTTGGCAATCTCTTGTGCTTGCCTGACTTGATTCTTACTCCCTATCCAACTGGTCAGAATACCAACACAAAGCAAAACTTCAGCCTTCGCAGGTAGGTCAAGCTCTCTGGTATTTGGAGTTTCACCTATGCGACTCCAATAGGGACGCATTGTCTTTTGTGCGCCAGCCGCATCTTCTTTGTCCTTTTGTTCTAAGGCAGTTTTACACCTAAGCACAGCTTCATCGTTCGCGTTCCTGTGCGCGGAGCCCAACTTGAGTGAGGCCATCTTCACGAAAGATAAACCTTTGTCGGTGAGTGTAAAGAAGTCCTGTTTTTGCCAGCGCCGAATATGAGCCACAGCGCGACAGAGTTTCAATAGCTCTATATGTATTTACGTGTCAATAGCGCTATATGTATTTACACTATCATGTTTTCTTGCCAGTGGACTGGCATCCTCAAAGGAGAAACAAACAATGAGACGTTTGGCCTTTGCAATCGCTCTCGCGTGCGCACTTTCGGGCTCGGTTCGTGCTGGTGAGGTCCCAAGCACCGGTGCAACAGCGCCGCAACCGAGCCCAGTCGTAACGACCGGCGCAATCCCAACCAGCGGGTCGACAGCACCTGAGGCATCAAATTCGGTACTAACGATTATCCTGACGCTTCTCGGTATCGTTAGTTAAAAGGTGACTTAGTTAGCTGGATTAAAGACACTGCCTGTTTAGGCAGGGTGGGTGATGTGTGTTCAATGGCAGATGCTTTCTGAGCTCAGTTCGCGCTTACAAACTGACTGGCATTTTTTTCCGATCGCGCACTCGCGGCGGAACTTGTGACGCTCCGTTGTCGCTAGATATAAACGCCTCCAATTTTGATTGCCTCGCACCTCGCCCAGAGTGTGGGGCCGGGGGCGTCCTCGGTAGGCCTTGGTGAGGGGGCCAAGCCTGACGCCCCTCTATTGTGTGAACATACTTGAGCCGCGGGCGCCGTGGGTGATATAAACCCGCCGATCTCACATAATCCATGTTCGCGGAGTTGATCATGAAACGACTACTCACCCTCACGCTCTTCGCCTTATTAGCAATCAGTTGTTCTCATGGGAATAGTGGCGCCTCACACTCGTCTAAAGGTTCGAGCATGATGTACAGTGCCGGCACGCCGGCTGAACTCGATGCCGCCAATCAGCGCGTTAACGATTTCAAGCAGGAACTGTTGCGGCAGGGCTTTCGCGACGCATCGGTGTCGTTCTCAGACAAGACCTCGACCACTTCTGTCATCGATCAAAAAGAAGAGGTCGTTCTCGAAGGACAGTATGGCAATCTGAAAGACTTGCGTGTGACTCTCTGGACCACCAGGCAGCTGAAAGGTCAGCTCGGAGGTGGTATTCATGCATCTATTACAGACGAGCAGGCCGACCGGGATTTTGACGCGTTGTATAAGAAGGTGTGTTTCGTGGTGACGGGTAATGCTCAATAAGCAACAACTAAATGATTACGACAATCACGGTTTTGTCGTGGTCCAGAATTTTGCGAGCGAGGAAGAGTGTGACAAGTTGCGGACGCGTGCAGAGGAGTTGGTCCAGCAATTTGATCCGGCCGAGGTCGTTTCGATCTTCTCCACTCATGAGCAGAACCGGCTCACGGATGATTACTTCCTGACCTCCGGTGACCAGATCCGGTTCTTCTTCGAAGAGAACGCATTCAACGCTGATGGCACACTGAAGTATAAAAAAGAAAAATCGATCAATAAGATCGGACATGCGCTTCACGATCTCGATCCGGTGTTTCAAAAGTTCTCGCGCAGTGACAAACTCAAAGAGCTTGCAAGCGACATCGGATTCAAAGACTCACTGCTGCTGCAGTCCATGTATATCTTCAAACAACCGAACATCGGCGGTGAGGTGACGTGCCACCAGGACAGCACGTTCCTTTACACTGAGCCGATCGATATAGCCGGTCTATGGTTTGCACTCGAGGATGCGACGGTCGAGAACGGATGTTTGTGGGCCATACCCGGTGGACACCGACACGGACTCAAGTCGCGTTGGGTGCGTGCGCCGGAAGGTGGAATGAAGTTTGAGATCTTCGACGAAACACCGTGGCCGGAAGATCAACTTGTGCCGCTCGAGGTGTCGAAAGGCAGCTTGATCTTGCTGCATGGACTGCTGCCACACCGGAGTTTTGAGAACAGATCAACAGGGTCGAGACATGCGTACACGCTGCATCTGATCCAATCTACGGCGAGTTATCCCGAGGACAACTGGTTGCAGAGATCACTGCCTGTGAAAGGCTTCGTTTAAGTTCCGCTTTTGGTGATTTTCGTGCCTTTTGTGGCTAATTGCTGGGTCTTAACAGACCGCGGAAAATGCCCTGCACGCGGACCTGGCTGGCCGGAACCGTGAGTGGTTGGAGCTGAGAGTTCGCGGGCTGAAGCTCTATGTTCATGCCGCGCCGGTAAAGTCTTTTCAACGTCGCCTGGTTCTCTTCAATTAACAACGCAACGACGATCTCGCCATCGCGCGCATCGGTGCGGTTCTCGATCAACGCGATGTCGCCGTCGCAGATGTGCTCGTCGATCATCGAGTCGCCTTTCACACGCAATGCGTAAACCCGATCCGGCTTCACACGTCCAAGCAGAAAACGCGGCACCGGGATCCGCTCTTCGTAATCGACGACTTCGAGCGGCGCACCCGCGGCGATCCGGCCGAGCAATTTAACTTCGCACAACGAGTCGCTACTCTTGTCTTCGACTTTGACGTTCAGTGCAAACGATCCATCTTCGTGTTCACGGACCAACAGACCGCGACGTTCGAGCGCGGCAATATGCTTCGCGATCGTCGCACGCGACTTTACACCAAACTGCCGCGCAATCTGTGCGTACGAAGGGATGTAACCGTGGCGTTCCTGAAAACGTGTGATGTAATCGAGAATTTCTTTTTGTCGCTGCGTTCGTGGGAGCATCTGAATCTGCAATTCCCGATTACGTTGCCCGCTTGTAGGTGGAGAGATCTAGTCTGCCGCTAAAGGTGACGAAGCATTCTAGGTCGCATAGCGGAAGGCGTCAAGAGTTTGACGTGATCAATTTTTTCACCTAACCGAATAACGCACGAGAGTGCGCGGGAAAATGCGCACTGCCGGCGGCATCTGAGCAAACGTCAGGCTTGGTCCTTTGAGCACTTCGTCGGCTTTCTTTCCATAAACCGCTTCGTTCAGATCGTTGTCGGGAGTGATCACGGCGCCTTTCAAAGCAGCGCCAATGAACGCGCCCTTGCTCCGCGAATAAGAAAGAATGCCGGCATCAAGCCGTGGGGTCGTCGAGGCGGCCGCGTCACGCCCGACTGGACCAGCCGAAATGCCGACTTCACCACCAAGCTCAAACTTATCTTTCAACAAACCATCGAGACCGCTCTGATTCATGATGAGCAACACGTAGTCAGTTTTTTGCGCGCCGATCTGAGCACCAAAACTTCCGCCACCAAGATTGAAGAATGCAGGCGCGCTCCAACCGCCTTTCACGCGACGACTAATCACGCCCTGACCACCACGACCTCCAAAAACAAATGCCGCCTTGATCACACCGGGAAAGACTGCGATCGCCTCAGCGGTGTCGAGTAGCTCTTTGGGAATCGCCTTGTCTTTGACGTTCATGATCTCAGTGAACGTCTTCGCGGCGTCATTCGCATGCCGCGCTGCGTCCTGAGTACGTGACTTGTTCTGAGCCGGAGTAACTGCTGCTGATACGACGAGCAGCGCGATGAGAATCATTGCGAAATAAAAACGAACCGACGACATAAGAACCCCTCCTGATTTGATGATCTATCGAGCGTCATATTGTGCGACCCTTCACGACACTTCTTCCCTGGCTTGCGCCTGAAAGGAATAATACAGTGCGCCGCACTTTAGTACTATCTGGTCCATTGGACTTCCATGCGCGAGCTTCGAAAGACTTAGCTCGTTACCGGAGAGAGAGCACAAAAAGCACAGGAATTATTTGTGCTGTTGTGCCTCTTTTCGAGCTTCCAGTTACATTCATGTTTACTCGTGGTCAGTCGAATGTAAATGAGTCTTTCAAAGTGGTTGCAATTCTGTGTCAGCATTGACAGAATTTTGTGACCTGTAGTATTAAATCGCGACCTTCTCGATGACACCTCCCTAAGAGTCATGCCGAAGGCATCGCACCTCGCAACTGCGATCATTTTTATTGCCCGACTCAGTTTTGCCACTATAAAAGGTAATTCCGCCCAGAACCCGATTGTTACCTCACAGGCTATTCAAGTGTAGTCGTAGGCTGTCGAGTGCGGCTCGCCGGCAATGGTCTAATTGTGAGTAAACATCTCCCCAGGGTGTTTTGGTGGATAAAAGAGTCGAAAAAATCATCCAAATGATGCGAGAGGACGTTCGTGGCGAACTCTCTCTCGGCGAGTTCGCCGAATCGGTAAACCTATCGGTCTGGCGACTTTGTCACATCTTCAAATCCGACGTCGGCATGCCTCCAATTCGCTATCTGAGACTGTTGCGGATGGAGCGCGCGAAAGATCTTTTGGAATCAAGTTTTCTGAGTGTGAAGGAGATCGCATACCAGGTTGGCTTGAACGATGAGAGTCACTTCGTGCGTGACTTCAAATCAACCTATGGGTACTCTCCCGCACTTTATCGATCGAACTTCAAGAACAAAGTAGCGGTCGATACGCCGAACGGAAATAACGAGAATGGCAACGTTCATGGTCCAACGAAGACCGGCGGCGTGCAATCACAGCGCGTTCGCGAACACCTGGTCCAAATCGTAAAACACAGTATTTTGCCCTCGGTCCAACTGCTCGTCTATGTGTTTTCATACCTGAGTTAACTCATGGTCCACGATTCTGAAATTCAGTTTCAACCGGAAGCAAGATCCGCCAATGAACAACAAGATACGCCAAGCATCAAGTCTTGTTCTTCGAAAACTGAGAGCGTACTCTTTCGCCCGATTCAGCAACCGCGCACAACTTAAATTTTCTTGACCGACGTAATTCGAAAGTCAACAAACGTTACTCAACTGTTTCAGCAACAGCCCTCGCCTTTCAAACTGATCGCCTTTGTCGGGAAGTTAGATCAGGATTCGAGAGCTCGATAACCACACTCTTCGAGTAAAGGTCGTAACCACCAGCAAGGGATTTTAGATTGAGGCCAAACCCAAACGGCTGAAAGGAGATTCTATGCCTAAAAAGAAGGCAAAAAACCGGCAGGGAGTCGTAAACATTACTGAAAGCACAATCAGTAGGCGTGATGTGCTCAAGATAGGAGCAGCAGCCGGGGCGGCAGGTGTTTTGGCCCCATCGATGCTCACGTCTAAAGAAGCACTGGGCTTTCAGCAGATTACCGAGCCGGTGATTTGCGTTACACCAACCACCAGTCCAGCACATCATCCCTTCGTGGATGACTTCACAGCTCCATTTCCGTGTGATGATCATCCATTGAATCCGCAACCCACCGAGTTCCCGAACCTCGGAGCAGGCGAAGCCGATCGAGCGCCACATCCGCGTTGGGCTCAGTTCGCGCCGGCTCATTTCACGTATGACATGTCAGCGCAGGCTGGCCTGCACACGTTCCACTCGGACTTCTCGCCGACCTACATCTGGGGCTTCAATGGTCAGTATCCAGCCCCCACCCTCTTCGGAAAATACGGCAAATCCGGAGTCGTCCGCTTCCGAAACAACTTACCGGTGACCACCACGACGTTTGGCAGAAATGAGATCACCATCCACTTGCACAACGGTCACCACGGTTCAGAAAGCGACGGTTTCGCCGGCGACTTCTTCGGAACCGGTTTCTGGAAAGACAATCTTTACCCGAATGTCTACGCCGGTATCGACGCTTATGGCGGGAACCCGGGTGGCGACGGGGTCGGTGACCCAAGAGAAAAGATGGGCTCCTTCTGGTTCCACGATCACCGTGCGGAGTTTACGCTCCCCAGCAACGTGCTGGGCCTGAACGGCATGTACATCGTGTATGACTCGACGGATCCGGGCCATGAAGCTCCGGCCGCGGGTTCGCTCCAGTTGCCGGGTTACTACGGCATCACTGACTTTCCGTTGATCCTTGTCGACCACAAGTTCTGCCCAACTGCAAACGGGCGCACCGAAATGGTCAACGCAGCCGGCGGCGACAAGTTCATCGTCAACGGAAAGATTCAGCCGAAGATGACGGTCAGGCGGCGCAAGTATCGGTTCCGCATTCTTAACACGGGACCGACGCAGACTTACGACATCACCCTAATCAAACCAGATGGTTCAGTTGGAACGGTGACCGTGATCGCTACCGACGCCAACTTCCTCGAGCATCCGATTCCGGTGGACGCAGGCGCTAATGCCGGCAATAGCAACAGCATAACGGCCCCAATCGTTCCGGGTGCGATCCGAGTAAGTGTGGCCGAGCGCTACGACATCATCATTGACTTCACAGAGTTCCCGGCCGGATCCAAGCTCTATCTCAAGGAAAACAGGACGATGTTTGTCGGCAACCCGTCGCCGGATCCACTGCCGCCAGGATTGAACATCGGCAACGTTCTAATGCAGTTCAACGTGGTGAACAGAGAAAATTGGTTCCCGCCCGATACACCGCCGATTCCGGCAACGCTTTGTCAATATCCGGATTTGCCGGCAACCGACAATACATGGGAGTGGCAGTTCGTGCTCGTGGGTGGCCGTTTCAGGGTGAAGAGACCGTTCGATACGGTCGGCTGCACTTTCGATCCGGATCACTCGGCTCACTGCATGCTTCAGGGGACCACTGAAGAATGGCTCATCAATAACAACATCGCATCAGGCTGGACACACCCGGTACACATTCACTTCGAAGAGGGTCGTACTTTGAAGCGATTTGTGAACGGAGTCCTGGTCGCCGAGCTTGGCAATCCAAGCATGCCGATGTTCCCGCTCAGTTCGGGTAGAAAAGACGTTTATCGAATGGAGCCCGGACAAGGCGCATTGGTCAAGATGCAGTTCCGCGACTACAGCGGTCGCTATCTGATCCATTGCCACAACATGGCACACGAAGACAACTTCATGATGGTCCGCTGGGACATCTGTCCTGACCAGGCCAGCCTGAACGCTTGCATCGCCGATCAGCAGGTCTGCGAAAACGAAATGAGAGCCAAAGAATCGTTCCGTGATGAGGAGGTGGCGTAATGGAAAGACGAGAACTGCTAACCAAAGTATATGAACCGCATCCGGCATCGCCCGGCGCTGTGGGTACACCAACGCCGTGCTCCGCACCCATAACAACGAAACGGTCAAGTTCTATGACGATCTCATCAGAGGTAAACAGTGCGTAGTGAATTTCATGTACGCTGAATGCCACGGCTCATGTCCGGCGGTCACTCAGACCCTGAAAACCATCTACCGGCAACTGAAAGATCGCATGGGCAACGACCTCTTCTTCTACTCGATCACCACGAAACCAGAGGACGATACACCGGCGTCGTTGAAGCACTACGCGGAAACGCGCAATGCCGATCTGCCCGGCTGGTTGTTCCTGACCGGAGATCCTTACGACATCCAAACCATCCGGTTCCGGTTGTTTGGGATGGACCACCCGGCGTTCGACACTGATCTAACCCTGCACAGCAGTTACCTGCGCATCATCAATGATGGCAGAAACTCGTGGGGTATGGCGCAGGCGTTTGCCAGCAATCGGAACATCCTGAAACGCATTGCGTGGCAGGATCCGCCGAAGTCATACGCGCAAAGGGTTGTCGAAGCACGAGCTCGACAGATCCTGATCGAGCAGGAAGTCAGGAAGTACGGCTATCGCCGAGACGTGATGTCGTAGCAAGTTCGCGGCACCGGCCGTCCTGATTGAGTTTACCTGAAACCCTTTCGGCGGCCACATCACAACCGGGAATAGGAGCTGCCAGCGCGGCTCCTATCCTGGTCCAACTTCAAACAAGCGCGTAGTGCTGAATCCACACGAGCTTTCGGGAGATATGCAATGAAACTAAACGCCATAATCTCGCTATTGGCTCTGATGCTGGTGCTCGCGACCGGAACGGCTCTTGCCCAACAGGAGAAAAAGCCGAGACCGGCGCCACAACCGACTCCGGCCGGACCACCAGACTTTGGACTGGAAAAGAAGAAGTGTCCGTGCGAAATCGTCGGCACCTGGAAGGCGCAACTCACAAAGAATGAGGCGCGTCTTTACGAGTTCGACGGTCAAGGCACGGTCAAGGTGCTCACAGTTGCCGGCAATGCCAAGCCTACGGAAATCGCGACTGCAAAGTACGAATTCGTCGAGGAAGCACTTCCGATGGACATGGCGGCTGCCGAGCAACAAAAGGAGCCTGACAAGAAGATTTCGTTTACAGCAACCGGCAAGAACCGGATCTTTGGTCGTACTAACGCGACCATGAAGATTGTCAGTTACAACGATTCATCACTCACCTGTGAAATACCCGGCGTCAAGGAACCAGTCAGGTGGACCAGAATAGATCAGGATCGTTACTTCCTTATCCTCGTCGCACGTCAAAATGAGTTCTATGACCACAGTGGCTCAGCGTTTCCGCTGGTTGTTAAGCTCGCCGGAGGCATTCCGAAAATTGATGCCGCGGGCACCTACTCCAAGAATGGGAAAGCCGCTTTTGGCACAGTTCCAGTCGAGATCTACAAAGACTATCTCAGGGAGGCACGCGGCGACTCGGAAGTAATTCTGCGAGTTGAGATCAATTCTCAGCAGTATGGAAGGGCTTCAAAAATCGTGCAGGAATGGCAGCGACGCGCACGCGAAGGTGCTCTCCTGTACCGGAGTCCTGATGCTCTTGAGACACTCAACAACATTCTGCTCGTGCGGGACATTACAGAGACGCTGAACCTGTGCGAGAACGATTTGGATCTATATAGGCTCAACTACAACTATCCAGGAGACTGGATCACTGACACTTACAGCAACGAATTCGTTCCCTTCTTCTTCTTTAAGGAACTGAGGCGGCGGAACGAAGCTCGACACATAGAGTACAAAAAGTTTCAGGAGCTCGTGCCGATGCCTAACCTGGCTAGCCGGTAGTTCCTGAGATCTCAAGTTGCAAAGGGTAAAACACGGGTCATGAATAAGCTTCTTGTCTGCTTGATTCTGTTGTTGGCCGGCTTTGGTTTACCACAGTTGCTGCACGCACAAACGCCTGCGACGCCTGATGACAAACAGGCTACGCAGCCACGGAAACGTGGTGGAATTTTCACCTTGTACGCCGTGGATCCCCTCGCCCGTACGCTTTGCTTTAACGACGGGAAAGAGGGAATGGCTTTTGTGGCCAACAAATGGGAAAACCGTTGCAGCGATCTGAGTTACACGGTGGCCGGTGGCGGCAGTCTCGTCAGCGGTATCGAACTCAATCGCGTAGCAGCTATCGTCGACCTCGGCACTGCCAGCGATCTTCGCGGGCGCTACGGCTTCGACGATGCCGAGAATGGTGGCGTTGGTTTCGCTTCGATACGTCTTGACGGCGACAAAGTCACGATCCTTCGAGACGATAACGGCAGGGAAAAGGCATCGTGGCAACCGCTCCAGGAGGGCTCCAGACTTTCCGAAGTTAAATCGTCGGCAACTGCGCCGATCCAGTTGGGCCATATCTACCTGGTGCGGACTGTCGATTCGAAAGACAAGACCGTGCAACACACGGTTAAGCTCATGGTTATTGCATATCGCCCTGAAGAAGCGGTGACGGTGCGATGGGAGTTGCTCTAAGCAGCACGCCCACGCGCAATGTGTGCCGCCGGCAAATTAACTCGCGCTTCCGTTAAGGGAAGCAGGATACGAACTTCCATTCCTGAAGGAGAACAGGTATGAGCCAAGATTTTATGCAAAGTGATTCACTATCCGGTGGAAACGGCGGTTTCAGCTTGACCACCAGCTATGCAACCGGCACGGTTGTTCCGCTGACTGGTACTTATGTCACGAAGAACAAATACATGGACCTCTTCCGAGTCTATGGTAAGGACGAGATTTTTGGGGGTGACGCCACTGGCAAGAAGTGCAGCTGGAGCAATCTGAATCCGGCTACGACGACGGCCAATGACGGCGGGTTCAACTCAGTCAAAGTGGCTCCGGGCACGGTTTAATCGAACTAACACCCACCTACCAACGCGGGCCCACTATCAAATCGCTCTTCCTGCTCGTGTCGTTCCGGCATGAGCAGGAAGAGTCGTTATCCAAGGGTTTCGTTATGAGGATTTTACGGTTTCTAACCATGCCGCTCTGCGCGGCCGCATTGCTTCTGAGCAGTTCCCCGGTGTACCCTGTGGCGGTCGTCACAGCAGCGCACAAGGAACACGCAGCCCACTCCACGAAGCCGCAATTCCATTATGTCTGCCCCATGCACGAGGACGTGACCTCTAAAAAACCCGGTTTATGTCGCAAGTGCAGAATGAAATTGGTTAAGAAACCGGTCCCGCAGGAACCGGCGCAGTAGTTAGCGGCAATGGCCACAACGAAGCACAAAAGGAACAGAATTGTATCAATCGGCATTCTGTTGTTTTTGTGCCTTTTTGTGGCTGCTGAACCGATACGCATTGTCAATGCTTCTTTGAATGTCAACACGATGGCGTGTTGCGTTGGCAAAACACATTGCGATTCGGTAATGGCCGCAAAAAAGGTCCCGCCACCCAAATCGGAGCCGATGTGTGGTTTGCACGGCGCCGAAATGGAAACTGATGGCATCACCATCGTTGCTGAACCTGTTGTTGAATCTCCACACTCACACAATCACTCTGCTGAAACAAACTCCTCATTTCCTGGTGCTGAATCAAAATCGTTGAGTCAACCCTGTCACATGGATTGCGCATCCTGTGCAGCCAGCGCGACTCGACAACAAAAACGCGAAAGAACTCTCGTCCAAACTATCCGGCAACTGAATGCCTCAGTAACGACACATTCGCGTTACGAGGAACAAGCGCTCTTGTCTTCGTCCAATGAAAGTTGGGAGCAAGCCAGCCCCAGAGGACCTCCGTCAAATCTCCGCTGATTAATTTTTCAAAATCAGATCCAGCGCTCCGGACACGCCTGAGTCCGGCGGTGCTTCATCTATCTTGCGGAGAAGTCCATGCGAATATCTATTTGTCTTTATGCTGCCCTGTTGGTGTTTATCATTACGGGTCTCGGTGCAGCTCAGCAAAGCGTCACGTCCGGCACGCTCAGCGGTCGGATCGAAGATGAAAGCGGCGCGGTGGTCAGTGGCGTCACAGTCACTGCTACCCACCTCGAGACCAACCAACAACTTACAACCACGAGCGACGTGGAGGGACGGTATCGATTCCCTTACCTTCGCACCGGCGATTACGATCTGAAAGTCGAAGCCCAGGGCTTTGAATCGATGTCGAAACAACTCACCGTCCTGGTCGGGCAGGCTCTCGACCTGCCGATCAAATTGGACGTCGCAGGTGTGACGGCTCAAGTGAACATCGGATCGGACGTGCCGATCGTCGAAACAGTCCGCACGCAGATCACTGAGACGATCAGGCCGCGAGAGATCAACGAGTTGCCGTTGAACGGGCGAAACTATCTGGATCTCGCGCTGCTCGTGCCGGGAGTTTCACCGACCAACACCGGCAGCAACCAACGTTTCGCCGAGACCTCAGCCGTGCCTGGTCAGGGGATCTCGATCGCCGGCCAGCGCAATCTCTACAACAGTTTTATCGTCGATGGTTTGTCGGCCAACGATGACGCAGCCGATCTCACGGGCACTTACTACAGCCAGGAGGTGATCGACCAGTTTCAGGTCGTGACTTCCGGCGGCATTGCGGAATTCAGTCGTGCTTCGGGCGGCGTCGTCAACATTCTGACCAAATCCGGCACGAATGATTTGCGCGGCGATGTTTACGGATTCATGCGTAACCAACGCTTCGACGCTCGTAATCCACTCGCGCCGATCAAGGATCTGTTAACACAGGCGCAGTATGGCGTGAGTCTCGGTGGTCCGATTCGACATGATCGAACGTTCTTCTTCACCAACTTCGAACAAACGCGTCGAAACTATTCTGCGGTGCTGACGATCTCGCCGGCGGCAGTTAACTCCATCAACAATCGACTGCGCGCGGTGGATTACTCCGGGCCGCTCGTTACAACGGGTGTCGTGCCCGCGAGTTTTGATACGACAAACTTTTTCACGCTATCGATCATAGTATCAACCAGCACAACCTGCTCAGCGCGCGCTACAGTCTCTATCACATCAATGCGGTGAATTCGCGCAGCGTCGGCGGACTCAACGATGTTAGCCGTGGCACAGGGCTGAGCGATACGGATCAGTCCGTCGTCGTCAGCAACGTCACGACGTTCAGCAGTCGCACACTGAACGAGGCGCGGTTCCAGTACACGAACAGCCGTCTCGATGCGCCGGTCAACGATCAAGTCGGACCAGCCGTGAACATCGCCGGCATTGCGAACTTCGGCACTGCCACGGTCTCGCCGCTCGCCCGCGACATCAATCTCTACGAAGCGGTTGACAACGTCTCGACGCAGCGCGGTGATCACTCGCTGAAGTTCGGCGGCGACTTTCTTTATAACCGCGTGAACATCGTCTTTCCCGGCGCCGTGCAGGGCGTTTATGCCTTCAGCTCACTGAACAACTTCCTGGCCGGAAATTACCTGAATTACCAGCAAGCGTTCGGCGCGCCCAGCCAGTTTCAGTCGAATCCAAACCTCGGCGTGTTTGTTCAGGATGAGTGGCGGCTGCGGCGCGATCTGACGCTCAACGCCGGACTGCGATACGACCTTCAGGATTTGCCCGATCCGATCAAGACAGACACGGACAACATCGCACCGCGCCTCGGTATCGTCTATGCGCCGGGTGATCACAAGACAGTGATGCGCGCGAGCTTTGGTCTTTACTACGATCGCATTCCACTGCGCGCGACCTCGAATGCATTGCAACGCGACGGCTCGAAGTTTCTCGTCGTGCAATTGTCCCCGACACAACCTGGCGCTCCCTCGTTTCCCAACGTCCTCGCCGTTCAACCAGCGACCCTCCCAACGAAGCCAAACATCACGCGTATCGATCCGAATATCGAAACGAGTTACACCCAGCAAGGGAACCTTCAGATCGAGCGCGAGCTGCCGGGCAATGCGGTGGTCTCGATCGGTTATCTCCACGTGCGCGCGTTGCACCTGATTCTTTCGCGCAACGTGAACGTGCCGACGGTGCCTGCGTCCGCAGGCATTCCTAACCTCGGGCGGCCCGATCCAAACTGGGGCAACATCTCCCGGTTTGAAAGCTCCGGCAGATCGGATTACGACGGCATGGTGGTGTCGTTCAACAAACGCGCGGCGCGTTGGGCCAACTTGCGCGTGTCGTACACGCTCTCGAAGACGATCGACGATGCCGGCAACTTCTTCTTCTCGAGCGTCCAGAACAACTTCAACATCCGCGACGACCGTGGTTTGTCTGACAACGATCAGCGTCATCGTCTCGTGGTCAGTGGTTCGCTCGAAGCGCCGCAGGAAGGCAAGACGAGTGGTTTCCAGCGCTCGCTGCGTGGTTTCCAGCTTGGGTACATCTTCACTTACGGCTCGCGTCTGCCGTTCAACGTGTTGCTCGGAAGTGATCGCAACCTCGACACGAATAACAACGATCGGCCTGTTGGTGTCGGACGAAACACGGGACGCGGGTTTGACTTCGCGTCGCTTGACTTGCGTCTGAGCCGAACGTTTCGAATCACGGAGCGAGTCGGCTTGCAGTTGCTCGCGGAAGGGTTCAACGTTTTGAACCGTGCAAATTTCGGAGTGCCGAACAATACGTTCGGATCGGGTGTTCAGCCGTTACCTGCGTTCGGACAGCCGACAGCGGCATTCGATCCGCGGCAATTTCAGTTTGGGATGAAGGTGAGTTTTTGAAAGAAGAAGTACACAAAAGGCACAAAATGAAATTTCTAATAATCGGTTTAGCGCTGCTCGCGTTCACAGGCTGCAAACAGGCCGCCGCAACCCGCGACAACGCGACCCCACCACAACCAGTTCAGATTTCAGCAGACGGTGTCGACGCTGCTGAGCCTGCGACGGCTGCAGCAACGGACGGCACGTTTTACGTCGCGTGGGTGAATCACGACGCGAAGCAAGCGGACGTCATGCTCGCCCACTTCAATCACAAAGGCGAGTCGGTGGGCACGCCCGTGCGCGTGAACCGCGAGCCGGGCGTCGCTACAGCGTGGCGTGGCGATCAACCGAGCCTCGCCGTGTCGCCGAATGGCGCGGTCTACGTCTTGTGGACCAATCGTGTCGAAACGGGCGACAAACACGGAACTGACATCTATCTCTCCACTTCGAGTGATGGTGGGCAAACGTTTACGAGTGAAGTGAAAGTAAACGACGACGAAGCTCCTGCCGCGCACGGCATGCACTCGCTTGCTGTCGCCAAAGACGGTCGTATCTACGCCGCCTGGCTCGACGAGCGCAACGTCCACGCGCCGATGCCTTCGACGAAGGCCGAAGGTCATCACATGGAGAGCAACCGCGATGTCTACACCGCTTACTCGACGGATGGCGGCCGCACGTTCTCCCCAAATCAGAAAGTCGCTTCCGATGCGTGTCCATGTTGCAAGACCGCGCTTACCGTTGCCGCCGATGGGACGTTGTATGCGGGCTGGCGTCAGGTGCTGCCCGGAAGTTATCGTCACATCGCAGTCACGAGCTCGACGGATGGTGGAACGAAGTTTTCCGCGCCCGTGATCGTGAGTGATGATCATTGGATGTTGCAGGGGTGTCCGGTGTCTGGTCCATCGTTATCGGTCGACGCAGCTTCCGGAAGTCTCAAGGTGGTCTGGTATGCAGCGGGTGAAGGTGGTGCGCCGGGAGTTTACACAGCGGAGTCGAGAGACAAAGGCCACAGTTTCTCACCGCGGCAATTGTTGTCGGAGGAAAACGTGCGCGGGACGCCGGCGCTCGCTGTTGGTAATAATAATGCGATCGCGCTCTGGCAGAGTGCAGACGCGCCAAATGCGAAGATGCGCGAGCTCGGAACTGCAGGCTCGGTGTTAAGTATCGCGGCAAACGCTGAACTACCGGCGGGCGCATTCTCGAACGACAGACTGTTCGTGGCCTATATTGCTAAAGAGAAGGAGAAGCGAAGTATATGGCTCGTACGAGCCGAGTAATAATTGTGCTCGCAGCTTTGAGCGCGTTGAGCGCGTGCGGGACTCCACCGACTAACAAACAATCAGCAGCAACGCCGGCCGGCCCAGCGGCCGCTGTGCAAACGAATACTTATCATGGTGAAGGTGTTGTTAAGAAGATCTTTACAAACCCGAAAGCGCCCGCTATCGAGATCGATCACGGCGACCTCGATGGACTGATGCCGGCAATGCAGATGGAATTTCCCGTGACTGACCCGCATCTGTTAGACGGCATCGCCGTGAACGATCGTATCGACTTCACGGTCGATGCTACCGCCGGCCAGATGAAAGTCACCGCTATCAAGAAGAAGTAGCCACAGATTACACGGATGACACGGATCAATCAGTGTAATCCGTGTAATCTGTGGCAAAAGTTTTACTGGGAGTATTGCGCCACGATCGTGTCGCGGATCTGAGCAGGCGTCATCTTCTGCTCTTTCTCGAGTTTCAGCGCGAGTAGCGCTTCCCGAACACAGACGTCGCAATGGGACGCGTGATCAGTCTCGAAACAACTGTAAAGACTCTTGTGTCCGAAGCCCTGATCGCAGTGGCAATAACACGGTAATTGCGTGAGCGTCACCGGTATCTCTCGCGCTGCCCGATATGCATCGCGCGCTAAGCCCGTAAACGAATCAGGATTGAGTGTTGGTCCAAGGAGCGACTTGCTCGGCGGCACCTCAAAGTGCGCGGGCACAGCCGCGGCCGTGGAAGTCGTCGGATGTTGGTGATGTGGCGCAGGCGTTTGTGTCACTGCGGTTTGCGTCGCAGTAGAGGACGATTGCTTGTTTGCTGAGGTAACCATCAACGCCGCCGCAATCAGCAGCAGCGCGATGCCTGCGATTAATATCCAGTTCCTTTTCATTAACGAAACTCCTTTAGTGCGTGCCGTGCATACCGTGCATCGAACTCATATCCATCGGAGCGGGCCTGATTCTCACAAATGCCTTCCACGAAACCGGATTCGATCCATAAATCGGGTCAAGGATCGAAGGCTTCGAATAGAACGTCAGGTCGCTTCCGATCGCGACTGACGTCTTTTCCGTGTTCCAAATATCGCGCGCGCCGCCGAACGTATATGCTCCGATGCGAAAAGATGGATGATGGTCAGTAATACCGAGACTGATGCGATCGGCATCGCGCAGTATCGAATTTTTATCCGCCAGTTCGAGGCGCGTGTAGAAATAATTTCGATCGATAAACTTCACCGTGGATTCTGCCACATATCCGTTCAGGTTAAAAATTTCGCCGCCATGAATCTCGTGATTTCGGCCCCAGATCAAACTCGTGGCCCAGTTGCCGCGCTCGAATGGCTTGTTGTAACTGATTGACGCGGTGGTGCGACGCACGTCACCCGGCTCAGCCGCTTCAGGATTTTTCAACAAGCCGTGACTCACCTGCATCGACCAGTTGCGGTTAGGCGCAAACCACAAGCGAATCGAGCGCGAGTTCCATGGATGCGCTTCGAAGTTGTAACGATTCTCGTCCGGTTCGCGACCGTTGAAGACCGAGCCTTCCAGCTTGAACCAGCGATACGTAAATCCAGTCGTGAAGACTCCGAAGCTGATGTGTGACGAGTCTTGCAAGTGATGCGAAAGCGGCGCCGACGTGTTCTCCGACGCTGACGCGCGATGCATGAATGCATTTGGTCCAAGCGCCGGTTCGCCGGGATATCCGATATACGCAAACCAGCTCGCGCGTTCACCAACCGGCACCGTGTAAGTCGCGCTCAACTCCATGAACAGATCGTGCGGATGTTGCCGATCGATCAGTGGCTCGCCTTTGTAAGTCTCACCGGTCTGAAAGAGCAGTGGTGAGCCGCCCGGCGGAAACGTGAATGGCTCAGCGCTGAACATGCCGCGCAGCTCGAGTGTGCCTCGACCAACGCGCCGTATCGCCGAAGGCATGAACCAGTTTGCCGATTCAAACTTGGTCACGCCTCTTGGTCCACCCTGACGATTGACGCCCATGGTGAAGTTGTAATGAAACATCAGCAACCACTTGCCCGATTGCTTGTGCAGCATCGGCATCGGGCTCGAGTCTGGCTGCCACGAGGTACCGGATCCCATTCGACCCATCTCGCTAAGATCTGGAAGCGAAGAGTCGGGTGAAGCCTCAGGTGTCGGTGTCGGCATCGGCATCTGATGACCTTCGTGTTGCGCAAAGACAGATTTACCCGGCGCGATGACGAGTATTAAGGCAACGAAAATAACGTATTTCACGACGAGTAATATAACCACGGATGACGCGGATTGGTTAATGCTGATTTCGCAGCAGAATCGTAAATAAAGCAGAGCACTTCTGTAACGAGCCGCTTGTTAGCCTGAATCATCAGAAAGAAAGGTCAGCGGGGGAGTTAAAATGAGTATTGATAAAGACAAAATAAAAACTCAGGACGAACTTGAAGAGCCGGCGCCGATGGATCAGGCAGAAAAACGCGTTGAAGCTGAGATGAGAAAACTCGAAGGCCAAGCCAAGAAAGAAGTCGCAGAAGGATTACGACAACAAGACGAGGACGATAACGAGTAAATCAGCCTTTTTCCGAAAGTGCCTCTTCGAGTGCTGCCTTGATTTGGCTCGGCGTGAGGTCGGGTCTGAACCCGATGAATCGTCTCACGATCCGGCCGTCGCGTCCGATTATGAAGCTCTGCGGGATCGAAGTTCGTCCCTGCATGAGCGTCTGCGCCACCTCGCGCGTGGCCCAGCCGATGTGATAGTCGACGTTGAATTCACGCACAAAGTCGCTCACGCTCTCGGCTGACGCAACTGGATCCTCAGTTGACAGTCCAATCATCTCGACGCCGCGGCTCTGAAACTCTTTGTGTAGTTTGACCAGTTCGGGCGTCTCCATGCGGCATGGACCACACCACGTCGCCCAGAGATTGACGAGCATTACTTTTCCGGAATAGTTGGCAAGCTTGATCGGATCACCGCTCGCGGCTTTGTTTTCCGCATCGAGAATGGGTCGCGGCAACGTGGCGAAGGCAGCTGGACGAGTTGGCGCTGATGAGCTGGTTACCGACGGCGGATCGTTTGAGTTGCAGCTCGACACACCGAACGCGGCGAGGAGTCCGAGCGAGATCACCGTGCACGCCGCACGGAGCGGCGTCCAAAATCTTGATTTGTTGACTTCGTTTTTTCTTTCAGCCATTGCTATTACTTCAAACTTCTTATCCACAGATTACGCAGATTGTATAAGAATCTGTGTAATCTGTGGATGGGCTTCACTTCTTCTTGCCAAACCGGAACGAGTCAAGCACGACCGGCATTTCACCGCGCTCGCCCACGTCCTGGACTGACGATAACTCACCTGCAAGAGATGTAGTTAGCATAGTCAGGGTTGCGCCCGTGGCGTCGCCCTCCGTTCCGGTCGGCAGAAATATAACGCGGCCCCACAACTTCAGGTCGCCGCGGTCAGTTCCCTTTGAAAGTCCTTCCCAGCGAAACTCATAACCTTGCATGGAATTGACCTTCGTCGGACCTTCGGAGACCTTTTTATACTCTGGAATGCGCTTCGCAAGCGAGTTGCTGTACTCCTCCGCGCGTTGCGGGTAGCTGGGCAAATCGCCGACGAACGTTCCGGTGCTGGTATACCAGCCTACCGCGAAACTCTCCTGAGTAAAATCCGGTGGCAAACTGCGATCGACCGAGACGAAGTTTGCTGCGCCAGCGACGCCTGACTTAGGATCGCGTTTCCAGCTTTGCGGGTAGTAAAAAGAGAAATCGAAATAATGCTCGGCTAGTTTACCGTCTAGTTTCGCGTTTGAGTTTTCGAACTTCACGGTGCCTGGCGGCGGCACATAAGCTTCTTCAGCCGCGGGCGACGGCGACGGCGTCTCGACTGAAGGAACCGGCGTCGGCGTGCTGGCATTTATGTTTTCAACCGGGCGGACAGGATTTCGTTCCGCAGCCATCTGGTCCAGCTTTGGTTTCACAACAAAGAAGAACAGACCAGCCAATGCTCCGCCACTCAGCAGGAGAAATAGCAGCACTCCGACAATGATGTACGGCAGCTTCGACTTCTTTTTCGCCACTGGCGGCGGTAACGGCGCCGACGGCGCCGGAGCAGACACAGGCGGCGGAGGCTGTGGCGCTACAACTTCGCCGGTCGTGCGCTGTTGTGATTGCTCGACAGCAGGCGGTGGCGGCGTCGCCACTGGCGTCACTGGCGGCGGTGGTGGTGGTGGTGGTGGCGGTGGCGATACAGGCGGCGGCGCCGGCCGTGAAATGTCGGAAGTGTTTGGAGATGTGGTGGAGCCCGTAGTTGGACCAGTGTTGCGCGGTAAAGCAACCGTCGCTGGATAGTTTTCGATGATGGTCGCGTTTGGATCCGGCAGATCGCGGCTCGTCGGACGTTCCGACGCTGCGTTCAGGTCGATTGACGTAGCGCGAATCGTCGCATTCGGATCGAACGTCTGCGGCGCTATCAGCAAGCCGCCGTCAAACGTGCAAAACTTCTGACCTTCATCCGGAAACGTACGATTACACTTAGGACAACTCTTCATACAGAAGACCTCTTAAACGGGAGTCGATTCGATCGTGGGCACTTAGTTGGCTCGCACTCGGGCGAGTTTCTGGGCAGCGCCATTATTGTTCGGGTCCAGTTCGAGCGCACGCTGGTACGCGTGAACGGCTTTGTCTTTCTGGTTGGCCTTCAGATAGCCGTCGCCGACGCCTTCAAAGCCGAAAATTCCCGCCAGTTGCTTCTTCTCGGCAGACGCGGCGAGTGTCGAGGCGCGTTCGTAAGTTGCTTCAGCGTCACTGAACCGGTCCATTCCCAGATAAGCACGACCCAAAAGATTGAACGGCTGAAACGCTCCCGATGCAACTTCAGTCGCCGACTTCAAATAGGGTTCGGCTTCCTGGAATCTCTTGTAAACGATCAGGTAACGGCCCATCAGCAACAACGACGTCAGGTTATTTGGATCGAGCTCGAGCGCTCGTTTTAGCACCGGCTCAGACTGCGGCCACAGCTGTTCACCCTGAAGCGAATCGGCAATCAGGTTGAGCGTGGCCGGATCCTTTGCCAGTTCGATCGCTTTCTCATACAACGGCGCGGCCTCACCCGGCTTATTCGCGCGATTGAGCATGCGCGCCAGGTGTGCGTACGCAACTGCAAACTGCGGATCCAACTCGATTGCGCGTCGATATGAATGCTCTGTTTCACTGTTCAGGAGACCGCGTGCCTGGAGAGCAACGCCGAGGCGATCCCAACCGACCGCATTCTTCGGATCGATCTGCACCGATCGTCTCGCGAACATCTCGGCATCAGCCAACCGCTTCGCATTGTCGCCGCCGGGAATCGGCTGGACGAGCACCACGCTTAATGCGACATGAGCGTCAGCGTCTTTCGGCGCCCACGCTACTGAATTCCGGTAAGCGGCTTCGGCATCGTCCCAACGCTGCTGGTCGGAGTATACGTTACCCAATCCGTATGCAGCGCGCGCGTCGCGCGGGTTGAGTTTCAGGACATCCTTGTAGGCGGCTTCAGCGTCGGCAAACTTTCGTCCGTCGCGAGCATCATTGCCCTTGTCCAGCAATTCTTCGATACGCTCGGCATTCGACGCTTTGGCGCGAGTCGGCCCAGTCGTTCGGTTCGCGGGTTTCGTCCCGGTCGAGCTCGTAGTCTTGGGACCGCTCTTCTTCGTCTCGGGGTTCTTGGCACGGAAGATTCCGCCGCCGCCGCCAACGTCGCCACCGACGTCCTGAGCCCGGACATTCGCAACTGTCCACAGGCTCAAACAGAGTGCGGCTAAGCTCAAGATCGCGGCGCGCAGTGTCGCGTTCGTACTCATCATTTAATCTCCCTGGTGCAAAAAGAGAACTTATGGATCACTGAAGAATTACTTCGTTGGATTGTAGATCAGCTTTCACCGGATGATCTAATCGAAGTTATCTCGGTACTCTTGTAGGCTTACAGGCCCTATAAGACTTATATCATTGACTTTGGCTTTTGCTTCAAAAATAGGAACCGTACTTGGATCGGGTCAGTACAGGGAGCGGTAGCGACCTGGTAAACATGGGAGTCAAGAATCGCCAGGAAATATCGCATGTTGATCACTGACCAGGTCGCTACCGCTCCCTGTACTGAGCCGATCCAAGTTTGACTACTCATTTTTGAGGCATAGCTATTGACTTTTCACCAGCCGGAAGCCCAGCAGCGTCGTCCGCGTTGAAGGCGGGACGAATTCACGCAGGCAAGCCGATACGGGAGCGTCGGGTTTGGCTGGATCGCTGACGTAACAACCGCCTCGAATCGTCACCCAATCCTGAATACTAGCGGGAACTTTGGCCGAATTGCCCGGGTACACCGAAGCTTTTGAGGAGGTCCATTCCCAAACGTTTCCGATTAAATCAAAAACGCCCCACTTGTTCTTTCCTTCCGCGCGGGAACCGACGGGCGCCGGCGTCGCGTCCTTTAATACAGCGGCTTTGTCTTTCCAATTAGGTCCCCACGGGTATAAGTCGCCCTGCTCACCATTGCGCGCGGCGTATTCCCATTCGTCTTCAGCCGGCAGACGATAGGTGACGCCGTCGCGTTTCGAGCGCCACGCGGCAAACGCAGTCGCATCGTCAAAAGATACATTCACGACCGGCCACAGCTCCTGTCCAAACGGCGGTTTGTTTCCGATCCAGTGCGACGGCGGTGCGTGGTTTGTTTCGCGTACGAAGTCGGCGTATTCGGTGTTGCTGACTTCAGTGCGGTCCATCGAAAACGGCTGCACGGTCACCGCGTGGGCCGGCGTCTCCTGGGGTGGACCGTTTTGACGTCCCATCAAAAAAGTTCCGCCCGCGATCGGCAAGAGGTCAGCTTTAGCTTTTGGTGGGGCAACGGGCGTGGGCGTGGGTGTTGGATCGGCAGGCCGAGCGCCTGGCCGCAACATCAGATAACCAGTGATGCCAATTCCTGCGATGAACAGCACGACAACAACGGCGCCGACGTACAACAGCGGCGATGGACCTTTTCGCTTCGGCGAAAAGTCGACAACCATCTTTCCTTGTCCGACCGGACGCGGCGGAGCTGAGTCAGCGGCCCACTGCGGATTCGCTGGACTCGCTTGCACATGCGTCGTTTCCGGATCGAGTGGCGGCGGCATGCTACCTGACAAACGTTCGAGCCTGTCTTCGAGCTCTTTCGCCTGGAGCGCCATGCGTTCGAATTTTTCCTGGTGCTCCTGCTCGCGCCGATCACGCTCCTGCTTTTCTTTGTTTAGGCGCTCTTCTTGGTCGCGCTGTTTTCGTTGCGCTTCACTTTCAATCGCTTTATCCAACTGCGCGCCGCTGACAGTACCAGCGAGCGAATCGAAGGAAGCTCCGAAGTTAGTCTCCTGCGCGATCGAAGGATCTGTTGATGTCTGTAAGAGATCAGGAGTGTTTTTAAGCTCAGGCTGGGTGATGGAAGCGATGGTCCGGTTCGGATCCATCGCCACTGTTTCTCGGAGCGCGGCCGCAACGACCGGCGATGAGTTTAACGCCGCATGAAGCTCGCGGAGGAAGTTTGGAATCGAATCGATGCGTGCCGAAACTTCCTTCTCGAGGGCATGACGCACGACCGCTTCGATCGCGGGCGGCACCGCGATTCCCATCGATTGAAAACTCGGCGGCGGCAGCGTCAGGTGCTTCTTCATGATCGACGGAATCGAAGAACCTTTGAACGGCACTTCGCCCGAAAGCATCTGGTAGAGAATGACACCGAGACTGTAAATGTCAGCGCGCGCGTCCGGCTCTTCATCGGACCATTGCTCCGGTGCCATGTAGAACGGCGATCCCATCAATCCGCTGGTTTGTGCCTGGACGAACGAGCCGAGCAGTTCACCCGACTTGATCTTCGCCAGACCGAAGTCGAGTATCTTCACGCCTTCGGCAATCGGAACATCATCCTGGACCATGATGTTTAGCGGCTTCAGATCGCGATGCACGATGTTCTGGCGGTGGGCCGCACCGACGCCCGCGGCAATCGCGCTGATGAATTCCCACGCGCGCTGCGGCGGCATCACTCCTTCTTTCGCGAGTATGTCCTGAAGCGAGCGGCCTCTGACAAATTCCATCACGAGGAACGGCATCGTGCCGCGCACCACGCCGAAGTCAGTCACGGCGATGATGTTCTGGTGACGAATCGCCGCGGCGGCGAGCGCTTCCTGCCGAAACCGCGTAGTGAGCATCGGATCGTTACCGACCAGATCCGGAATGATGACCTTTATGGCATGAGAGGTTTTGAGAAAGATGTGTCGCGCCTGATAAACGACGCCCATGCCACCTTGCCCCAGACGGCGTTCGAGCAGGTAGCGGGCGTCGAGCGTTGGTTCACCTAAAAGAGATGGCGTTGTCGCATCACCATCCTGCGGACAGTGATTGGTCTCGTCGGGGTAGCAGCGCCTACAGACTGGACACTCTTTCATTATTGGGTGCCACGGATCAATCCGGAATTGATCCGTGTTATCTGTGGTTCATCGTATCACGATATTGACGAGACGACGCGGGACGACAATCACCTTCACCACTTCGTGGCCGTCGAGCAATGCTTGTACGCGTTCGTCAGCGAGGGCGGACGCGCGCAGATCCTCCTCTGAAACGTCCGGCGCCGCAATCACGCGTGACCGGAGTTTTCCGTTCACCTGAATCGGAATCTCCAACTCTTCACGACGGGCGAGCTCTGGATCCGCGACAGGCCAGACCGGCGTTCCGCTCAATAATCCACCGGGATGGCCGAGTCCTTCCCACATCTCCTCCGCGACGTGCGGTGCAAAAGGCGCGAGCATCGTTACCAGCGACTCCAATGCCTCGCGCATCGCGAACAGATCTTCGTCAGACGCCTTGGCTGGATCGGCGTTGAAGTCGACGATCTGATTGAACAACTCCATCAATGCGGCCACACTCGTGTTCAAGTGCAACTGCTCGAAGTCGCTCGTGATCTTTGCGATCGTCTGGTGCGTCTTCCGTCGTAAGGTCCGCGCCTCCGGACTGAACTCCATCGCGCCCGACGGACTCGGATTCGACAGTCGTTCCTGCCAGCGCCAGATCATCGAGTAGACGCGTCTCAAGAATCGAACCGCGCCTTCGATTCCCGTTTCAGACCAGCGCAACTCGTTTTCAACCGGCGCCGCGAACAAAACAAACAGCCGCGTAGCGTCAGCGCCGAACGCCTTGATCATTTCGTCAGGATCGACGCCGTTGCCGAGGCTCTTCGACATCGCTTTCCATTCGTCAGTTCCTTCGACGCGATTCGTCACCATGCCCTGCGTCAACAATCGCTTCACGGGTTCGTCAAAGCCCACCATCCCGATGTCGCGCATGAACTTCGTCCAGAAGCGCGTGTAGATCAAGTGCATCACCGCGTGCGAGTCGCCACCGATGTACTGGTCCACCGGCGTCCACTCCTTGGCGATGCCTGGATCGAACGGCGCCGCGTCGTTGTGCGGATCGAGATAACGGAAGAAGTACCACGATGAATCAACAAACGTGTCCATCGTGTCGGTCTCGCGACGCGCTGGACCATGACACTTCGGACATTCCGTGTTGACAAACTCCGGCACGCCCGCGAGCGGCGATTCGCCTGTGCCCGTGAACGACGCTGACTGCGGCAACACGACCGGCAACTGATCGTAAGGCACCGGCACCATGCCGTCCTTGTCGCAATAGACCACCGGCACGGGCGCGCCCCAGAAACGCTGCCGGGAAATGCCCCAGTCGCGTATGCGATACGTCACCGCCGGTTCGCCAAAGCGATGCTGCTTCGCAAACGCAGACATCTCCGGTATCGCCACGTCCGACAACTTCGCGCCCCAGTCACCGCTATTGAGCAAGATGCCGTAATCCGTGAACGCCTGCTTGATCTCCGCCGACGCATCGCCGGCCGTAGTTGGTTGCGGTTCAGCGGCAATCTGATCGTGCGTTATCGGAGCAATCACCTGCTTGATCGGCAACGAGTATTTTTGCGCAAACTCCATGTCACGTTCGTCATGAGCCGGAACACTCATGATTGCGCCCGTGCCGTAGTCCATCAGGATGTAGTTTGCCACCCACACCGGCAACGTCTCGCCGCTGAACGGATTGATCGCGAGAACGCCGGTGTTGACGCCTTCTTTCTCGTCTTCACCGACTTCACGACCCGCGGCGCGCTGGCTTCTGACTTTCTGTGCAAACGCTTCGATGTCCTGCTTCAGCGCCGAACCTTCAAGTAACTCGTTCAGCAATGGATGCTCGGGCGACATCACGATCGCGGTGGCGCCATAGATGGTGTCGATACGCGTAGTGAACACACGAATCTTCTGCTTGCTGTCTTTCACAGCGAAGTCGATGTACGCGCCTTCACTGCGACCAACCCAATCGCTCTGTCGCTTTAAAACTTTCTCGGGCCAACCAGCTTCGATCTCTTTTATGTCGGCGACGAGCTGTTCGGCGTACTCAGTAATGCGCAAAAACCACTGTTCCAGATCGCGCTTCTCGACCGCAGTGCCGCAGCGCCAGCAGATCCCACCTGACGACTGTTCGTTCGACAACACAGTCTCTTCTTTCGGACACCAGTTGACCTGTGAGGCCTTCTTATACGCGAGGCCGCGGTCGAGCATTTTCAGGAAGAACCACTGGTCCCACTTGTAATAGTCAGGACGGTGCGCGGCGATCTCGCGCGACCAGTCGTAACTAATGCCGAGACGTTTCATCTGTCCGGCCATGTGCACGATGTTCTCTTCGGTCCAGTCGCGCGGGTTCACGCCGCGCTTGATGGCAGCCTGTTCGGCGGGTTGCCCGAAGCTGTCCCAACCGATGGGATGCAACACGTTGAAGCCTTGCAGGCGTTTGAACCAGGAGAGCGCATCGCCGATGGCGTAGTTGCGCACGTGCCCCATGTGCAAAAAGCCTGAAGGGTAGGGCAACATTTCGAGACAGTAGAATTTCTCGCGCGGATCGTCGTTTTTCGCCTGAAAAACACCGGTTTCGTTCCAGCGCTGCTGCCACTTACTTTCGATCTGTTCGGGAAAATATTTTTCGTCCATAACGTTTATCCAATCATACACGTAACACGTTTCAGCAAACCGCACAAAGCCTTGGCTTCGCTTGGGATTGATTGATTTGAGATGGAGTCGCCGCTTCGCGAGAACACGCGCCTTAGGCGCGGCGCAGAAGCGGCACCGTTAGGAGGAGGTTAGTAAGTGACTGCCACGAAATCATGTGGGGCATTGTATTGAAAAACTTTAAGCACGTCTACATTAAGAAACAAACGAGCGAAGCATCTCAAGGTTTTTGAGATCAGCGCGTGGGTCGTCGTAGGGAGTTTCGAGGATGAAGGCTGCGTGCTTTAGTTTCGGGTGACGGGCGACGCGGCGCAGCGCGTCAGCGCCGATGTGGCCTTCGCCGATGTGCCAGTGGCGGTCGACGCGCGAGTTGTATACCGCACGCGAGTCGTTGAAGTGGACGGCAAAGACGTTCTTCGTCTTCACGGTCTTTTGCACTCGTTGCATCAAAGCGTCGAGTCCGTCTTCTTCGCGAATGTCGTAACCGGCCGTGAACGCGTGTGCGGTGTCGAGACAAACACCGAGCGGCAGCTTCGGAGAGACGCGAATGATCTCCTGAAGATGTTCGAAGCGATGACCAATGCAGTCGCCCTGTCCGGCAGTGTTTTCCAGCAGGATGCGAAGCTTGCCAAACCGCAATCCCTTGCACGCGATCTGCAAACTCGTCGCGCACAGTCCGATTCCATCCGCCTCACAAGCACCACGCGCACTTCCCGGATGCACGACCAGATAATCAACCCCCAATAACAGTGCGCGCTCGACTTCCTCGCGAAACGATGCACGCGATTTCTGTAAGAAGTTGTCATCAACGGCGGCCAGATTAACGAGGTAATTGCAGTGGATGAGGACAGGAGAAATCTTTGTTTGCCTCCGTGTCTTTTTAAATAGGAGGACGTCTTCAGCGGTCAGAGGCTTCGCCATCCAGCCGCGCGGATTGCGGGAGAATAGCTGCACCGTGTCGCAGCCCGTATCCTTCGCGACGATCAGCGCGTTGTGAACACCACCTTTGATAGGAGCGTGAAAACCAATTTTAGGCATTTTAGTGGCTCAACTGTTCCATCACTCTCAGCATGTTCCCGCCAAGTATCTTATCGATATCACTCTCGCTGTACCCGCGCCGCAAAAGCTCCTTCGTCAGGTTCGGCAACTCCGAGACGTTCGCCAAATCGGCGGTCGTGATCTGCACACCATCGAAATCAGATCCGATCCCAACATGATCCACACCAACGAGTTTCACAATGTGATCGATATGGTCCACGATGCGCGCCACCGTCACCGGCGGCAGTCTTCGTTCATACTCTCGCGTCCGCACTCGATCACGCGCCATCTTCTTGTGCACTGCATCGCCCGGCTCCGCCGCTGACGCGTCCTGGACCATCGTCGCAATTTCTACGTCAACCTGCTTCTTCTTCTGACTCCAACCAGGCTCAAGGTGCTCGGGATAAAAGATCACGTTGACAACGCCGCCTGTCTTCGCCAGCGCGCGAATCATGTCGTCAGTCAGATTTCGCGGCACGTCGGCGATCGCCCTGCACGCGGAATGTGTCGCCACCACTGGCGCTGTAGACGTCTGCACGATGTCCCAAAACGTCTGATCGGAAACATGCGAAACGTCAACCATCATTCCCAGACGATTCATTTCGCGCACGACATCTCTTCCAAACGCATTCAGCCCACGTGTTGCCCCAACATCATCACCAGAAGATCCGGCCCAGCTTGTGCTCACACTCCACGCTGGCGACATGTATCGCACACCGAGATCGTAGTAGCGCTTCACATTATCGAGTCGCTCATCAATCGCATAACCACCCTCGAGCCCCATCAACGCCGCAATTTTTCCTTCACTCGCACCGCGCCGGATATCAGCAGCCGAAGTCGCCAGCACCCACGTTTCCGGATGCTGCTCCGCAAGCGCGCGCACTGCCGCGATCTGGTCGTCCGCTCGCTTCATCGCCTTCGCACCGCCGCCACCAAACAACTGCGGTTCCACCCAGATCGAGAAAAACTGCGCATCAAGCCCACCGGCCTTCGCGCGCACTGCGTCGAAGTGGCCGTCGCTGAGCTGGTGCTCAATGTCGACGTGTTCGTCGAGCAGGCGTTGTGCGGTATCGACGTGCATGTCGATCGCTATCGCCCGCTGGTGTATGGAAAGTGGATCAGACGTTTGTTTCACGGAAGTGTTTTGGTTTTCGTGACTCATGTTTCTTTGCGTACAGCCGGGAATAAATATTGTGTGCAGAATAGTAAATATGATCGTAATCGTGAGGGTTTTCGAGCGGTTTTTGGGTAAGCCCACGTATTCGTAATCTCTAAATTTAGGTATCGCAAGTTCGATGTTACGCAAGCATCTTTACAGCAGGCAAGCGTTCTTGCCAAGCGACTCGAATCTACTGTATTGTGCCGTGTTGATTAACCCAATCAGAGCATACATAGAAGTACCGGGTTCGCCTTGCTCGAAGTGTCTGCGCGGAGAAGACGAGGGCCTTACCCCTCTATCTCAGTATTTCCTGAAGGAGTAAACAATATGTTTTCAAAAGACGGCAAGCACAAGGACGTTAAAACACCTCGTATCTGCGACGTAGTCTGGCATGACGGCGAGTTTATCAATTGGAGCGACGCGCGTGTGCACGTAATGTCGCACGTCCTGCACTACGGCTCGAGCATCTTTGAAGGCATCCGATGTTACTCCACCAAACAAGGTCCAGCTATCTTCCGCCTGCGCGAACACATGCAACGCTTTCTTAATTCCGCGAAAATCTATCGCATGGACCACCAGTGGACGCTCGAACAGTTGTGCGAAGCTTCGATGGAGTTGGTCCGGCGCAGCGGGATGGATCAGTGCTACATCCGTCCGATACTTTTCCGCAGCCTCGACGAAGCGCATCCGGCATTTGGCGTGAATCCGTTTCCAAATCCACTCGCTTGCTACATCGGCGCATGGGACTGGGGGAAGTATCTCGGTGACGAAGCGATCGAACAGGGCGTGGACGTGTGCGTTTCTACCTGGCAAAGGCTGACTGCGAACTCAATGCCTGCAATGGCAAAGAGCGGCGCGAACTACATGAACTCGCAGTTGATCAAGATGGAAGCGCTGCTGAATGGATTCGCCGAGGGCATCGCACTCGATGATCGTGGCTACGTCTCAGAAGGCTCCGGTGAGAACATCTTCCTCGTCACTGGCGATATCGTTCTGACGCCGCCACTCTCGTCTTCGATACTGCCGGGCATCACTCGCGACAGCGTGATTCAGATTTGCCAGGAGCTCGGTATCACTGTTAAAGAACGGACCATTCAACGTGCGGCACTGTACGTTGCCGACGAACTCTTCTTTTCCGGAACAGCCGCGGAAGTGACGCCGATTCGCTCCGTCGATCGCATCCCGGTCGGCTCGGGCGGACGTGGTCCGATTACCGAGAAGATTCAAAGAGTCTACTTCGAGATCACAAAAGGCGAGCGACCGGCGCCGGGTAATTGGCTCACCTACATCAACGCAGCCAACGCGGCGCCAGCCGAAAACAACGGTTTTTCGACCGCCGCACTCGAAGCTGACACGGCTGTCATCACAGTGAAGTAATCCACAGATACACAGATGCTTTTTAGGGAAGCTGCGTAATCTGTGGATAAAAAGGGAATTTATTGACGGACCTCACACCGTCAAGCTATATTCATTGAGCCCAGCGCGTGTTCTCGCGCTTACCCACCCACAAGCTTTCGAAATCCCGCAAAGGTTCAGTTTCTCAGGTATTTCATGGCCCTAAAGATCGACGATTTACTGCGTGTCGCGTGCAGTCATAATGCTTCCGACCTCCATTTGAAGGTCGGCGCCTTCCCCGTCATGCGTATCGGCGGCGAGCTTCACCCCGTCGAGAATGCGCCGCGCCTGAAACCCGAAGACAGCCTCGACATGGCCTTCTCGATCATGTCGAACCGGCAAAAACAACGATTCAAGGAAGTCTCGGAAGTGGACATCGGCTATGGCGTCTCGGGCCTCGGACGCTTCAGGGCAAACATCTTTCAGCAACGCGGCACAGTCAGCATCGTGCTGCGCGTCATTCCCGATCACAATAAGTCAGTGGCCCAACTCGGACTGCCGCCGGTCATCGACAAGATCGCGGAAGAACGGCGCGGACTCATTCTCGTCACCGGCGCGACTGGCTCGGGCAAATCAACGACACTCGCCGCGATGATCGATTGCATCAACTCGACGCGCAGTGGACCTTTCCAGCACAGTGGGATCCGAAGCTTGGAATTCACGTGACTTGAAGTCG